>FWPV01000529.1_pt1 | contig 45219 bp, 41 predicted proteins | sample 2228371 | NCBI WGS metagenome assembly FWPV01 (sample SAMEA103939776, study PRJEB20133) | metagenome
AGCTAAGCCGAGACCGATGATGATGACGACGGCGCCTACGAGCGCCGGCGGCAGCAGCCGGTAGAGCCAGCCGGTGCCGAACGCTTTGACGACCGCGGCGACGACGACGTAGACGAGCCCGGCGACCACGAGGCCTCCGAGCGCGTACGGAACCTTGGCCGGGTCGGCCGCGCCGTTCGCGACCCCGGCCACTGCAGCGATGGGTGCTATGAAGGCGAAGGATGACCCGAGGAAGCTCGTGATCTTCCCCCGTGTGAGTATGAGGTAGAGGATGGTCCCTGCTCCCGAGGTCATGATCGCGACCGACGGGTCGAGGCCGGTCAGGATCGGGACGAGCACGGTAGCGCCGAACATGGCCATGAGGTGCTGGAACGCGAGCGGTATCGCCTGTATCAGGGGCAGCTTCTCGTCGGTCTGGACGATGGGACGCTGGGACATGTGCGGACTCTCCTTCTCAGCCGGCGAAGATCGCAAGGATACCTTGACCCGGCGCCGCTTTGCATCAAACCGCCACACCCACGGGAGGGTTTGAACCCGCGCCCGGCGGATGCCGCCCACATGAGCGGATGGATCTCGTTCGCCTTCCTGTGGAAGAGCTTGATCACCACGTAGCTGATGAACCCGAGGCCGATACCCCAACTGATGTTGTACGTCAGCGGGATTCCGACGATGGTCAGGAACGCCGGGAACGCCTCTTCGAGGTCTGTCCACGGAATCTCGCGGACGGTTTGCATCATGAGGAACCCGACGATGATCAGTGCGCCAGCGGTGATCGGGAACGACGTGAAGCTCGCTCCCTCAGGCACGCTGAAGCCGGCGCCTGCGAAGCTCGCGAACCGTTCGGCGTTGTCGACAGCAAACCCGCCTCCGACCATCTTCACGAGTGGTGAGAAGAACGCGGCGATTGCGAACAGGACACCGGTGACTATCGCAGTGAGGCCCGTTCGTCCACCTTCGGCCACGCCGGCGGCGGACTCGATGTACGTCGTGATGGACGAAGCGCCGAAGAGGCCGCCGGTCGCTGCCGCAGCAGAGTCGACGAGCAGGATATCGCGCACGCCCGGAACGGTGCCGTCGGCTTCGGTGAATCCTGCCTGCTCGCCTACGGAGATCACAGTGCCCATCGTGTCGAAGAAGTCAGACATCATCACTGCGAAGACGGCGAACAGCAGAGCGGGCGTGAAGATCTGTGCCAGGGCGATCGTCGAGGATCCCTCTGGGGTTTGGAACGGAGCGAGGAAGGTCGAGAAGTCGAGCGGCCCGACGACGGAGCCCGGCAGTCTGGTCACGCCGATGAGGAGTGCTGCGATGGTGGCGATAGCGATTCCCCATAGGATGTCGCCTTTGATCCTGAGCGCCATGAAGGCGAGTATCGCGAACAGTCCGATGAGCGTGACCCAGACGTAGGGATGGGTGAAGTCACCGAGGGCGACGATAGTCGCAGAATCGGGCGTGATCAGACCGCCTTCCACGAGGCCGATGAGCGTGATGAACAGGCCGATGCCGACGCCGATGGCCCGTTTCAGATCGAGCGGTATCGCGTTCATCATCGCCTCGCGAAGCCCTGAGAGAACCAACACGAAGATCAGGATGCCCTCGGCGAAGATCACAGACATGCCCACCTGCCACGGGACGTTCGCCTGCTGGAATCCGATGATGGAGAACGTCACGACGGCGTTCAGTCCCATGCCTGAGGCCAGTGCGAGCGGCCTGTTCGTAATCACGCCCATGGCCACGCACATCAGCGCGGCTCCGAGTGCGGTCGCGGTTGCGGCGCCTTCGAACGGCACTCCTGCGGCGGAGAGTATTCCTGGGTTCACGAAGATGATGTACGCCATCGTAAGGAAGGTCGTGACGCCAGCTACGATCTCGGTTCGCAGGTCTGTGCCTCTTTCAGAGAACTTGAAGAAACGCTCCATCACACCCACCCTTCTCTTGCGTGGTCACATGCTGAGCGCACGCCACCGATTGCGAAACCTGCTGCCGGCGCCTCCGCGCGGCCGGCCCGGGCACACCGTCTTATGTCAATTCTTCACCTGCCGTTCGTGTCATGTGCTCTGAGGCGCGCCGACCGTGAAGAGTGAGCCGACATACCGGGTCTCGAGGGGTCCGTCGGCTGTGAGGGCTGCCCTGAGCGGACCGGCGATAGGCGGTCTGAGATCCAGTCCGGTGAGGGACTCGAGGCTCACGAGGTCGACGGCCTCGACGCGCTCATCATGTGGGGTCTCGGCGATTCGCCCTCCGACCACCGTGGCGCTGAAAGTGATGTTGACGAGGTGACGAGGCCCCTGCGGGTCGATGGTGTCGCTGATGATGAGAGGCTGGCCCAATGCAACAGCCAGTCCGGTCTCCTCTTCGACCTCTCTGATGAGGGCCTCTTCGAGAGTCTCCCGGTAGCGGACACCCCCACCCGGAAGCAAGTGGTAACGTGCTGTGCCGACCCTGTGACGGACGAGCACGAGGCGCTCGTCGATGATGATCGCCGCTGCGACGCGTACGCGGGGGCCCTCAGGTGCCCGACGAGCCAAAACCGCCCTCCCCTCTCGTGGTGTGAGGGAGATCGTCCACCCGCACCGGCGTGGCATGAACGACCGGCTGGATGACCAGCTGCGCGATCCGGTCGCCACGGCGGATCACGATCGGCTCTGCCGGGTCGAGATTGATGGCCACGACCTTTATCTCGCCGCGGTAGTGAGCATCGATGAGCCCAGGGGTGTTGACGAACGATAGCCCAGAGCGGATGGCCAGGCCGCTGCGCGGCTGGACGAAGCCCGCGTACCCTTCAGGGATGGCTACTGCCACGCCGGTGCCGATCAACTCGCGCTCTCCCGGCGCGATGGTATGGTCTCCCGACGAGTACAGGTCGAGTCCCGCATCGCCGTCGTGGGCGTAGCAGGGCATGGGCAGGTCTCTTTCGATCAGGCGGATGGGCAGTTCCATGGTGTCATCGCCGGGTCCGCGTCGGCCGGACTCGCGCTCCTCCCCTCGTTGCGAGCAGCTTCACGGAGCAGGCTGCTCGCATCATGATGTCAGCCCTTTGAGTTCGCGGGTGAACTCATCGAGGTCCTGGAACTCTTTGTAGACGGAGGCGAAGCGCACGTAGGCGACCTTGTCGAGCTCGAGGAGCCTCTTGAGCACCATGTCGCCGAGTCGCCTGCTGTCGACTTCATAACGGAACGCGTTATGGAGCTCCGATTCGATGTCGTCGATGAGAGCCTCCAGACGCTCCGGCCCTACACCGCGTTTTGCAGTGGCCACCAAGAGTCCTCGCATCAGTTTCGCGCGGTCGAACGGCTCGACGGAACCATCTTTCTTGAGAACCATGAGGGGCATCTCCTCGCGCCTCTCGTACGTGGTGAAACGCTCAGAGCACGCGAGGCACTCGCGTCTCCTGCGGATGGCGTCCTGGGACTCGGAGGTACGAGAGTCGACGACTTTGGTCTCGGCGTGGCCGCAGAACGGACAGCGCATGCACTCACCCCTACATGTAGGCTACGAAGCAAGGTAGCACACTACATATAGCGCAACAACAACCGGAACAGGGCGGCATGACGTATAGGAGCGTTCTGTCGGGCGAAATCGCAGGATCGACGCGGACGCCGATCAGCGCATGGCCAGGCCCGATCCAGAGGGCTCAGGAACCGGTACGTGGAGGACGTCTCCCGGGGTGATGGTCGTCCGGTCCAAACCGTTGAGTGCACAGATGAGATCGACGGTCTGCGCCGTTGAGAGTCCCGGGACCGGGTGTTCGCGTGCGATGCCCCAGAGGGTCTGGCCAGGCTTGACCGTGAGACTTACCGAGGTCGAGATCTCAGGCAGAGGCTGCCGGGACGACACGATCGCGGCCGTCAACAGGAGCGAGGTTCCAAGCACGACCAGCCATGCTGGAATCCGGTCGTGGGCGGCCAGCGCCTCTGCAACGAGGTGTCGACGTCGTCTAGGCTCGGTGTGCCACGTCTGCATTGCAACTCCTTGGTCTTTCGCGACTGCTACGAATCTCGTCTCCCACCCTAGATGTCCGGTCTGACATCGCAGATGGCACGATACGGCAGCGAGCGAACATACGTTCGTATCACAGAATACTGCGAACACATGTTCGCTGTCAATGACGTGGACGGTGTCCCTGCCTTCGGGAACTCGTGGAGGGTATGGTGGCGCTGTGCGGCGCGGTGTCCCATCGGCTGCAGGACGAGGTCGGTGGAAGGCCCCTAGGCGAACGCTTGTTTGCCAGCCGACCGGCTGAACGGTACACTCTGGTCGCACAGGCGTTCGATGTGGCGAGGGAGACCATCGTGGCCTACCAGCGAGAACTGACGAAGCGCCAACGCCAGATACTCGACTTCATCAGAGCCGAGATCCATCGCAAGGGCTACCCGCCGAGTGTGCGGGAGATCGGCGATGCGGTTGGCCTGTCCTCTTCGTCGACCGTGCACTCGCACCTGGCTGCCATCGAGGCGAAGGGTTTCATCCGTCGCGACCCTTCGAAGCCGCGCGCGCTCGAGGTTTTCGACTTCCGCGATCCTGACACAGCTGTGGATTATGGACAGGTCCGTGTGGTCCCGCTCGTCGGGCAGGTCGCAGCCGGACAGCCGATTCTTGCATCCGAGAATATCGAGGCGACCGTCCCTCTGCCTGCTGAGTTCGCCGGTGAGCGGACCTTCATCCTGAAGGTCCGTGGCGACTCGATGGTCGACGCAGGCATCCTGGACGGAGATTTCGTCGTCGTGAGGCAACAGGAGACGGCCGTCAACGGCGACATCGTCGTCGCGATGGTGACCGACGAGACCAGTGGGGAGCCTGAAGCTACGGTCAAGACCTTCTACCGAGAGACCGACCGCATCCGTCTTCAGCCGGAGAACAGGTCGATGGGTCCGATCTACGCGAAAGATGTGACGATCCTCGGCAAGGTGGTCGCTCTGTTCCGGCGCTTGTAGGGAACGGACCCGGCTCAGCGGTGCCTAGGAGGACGTCGTCCCTACTTCTCGAACTCCGAGAATCGCACGGCGAGCCTTTCGGGCGCGCGGATCACGAGTTGCGTCCCCTCGTCGGTGTGACGCTCCGAGAGGATCTGAGCGCGTTCATGAGCGAGCTTCACGAGGTCGCCGCGGGTGTATGGAATGACGAGCGTCATGGTGACCGCGCCCCGAGCCGCTTCATCTGAGATGCGTCTGAGGATATCTTGCAAGCCCTCGCCGGTGAGCGCTGAGCAGAACACCGCCTCCGGATACCTGCGCTCCAGAACCGAGCGTTCGTGCGGGTCGAGCGTGTCGGCTTTGTTCAACACCACGACCGAGGGGCGCGTGTGCGCGCCGATCTCCTGGAGTACCTCCCGCACGGCGCGCATCTGCGCTTCGCGTTGGGCTGCGCCGGCGTCCGTTACCTGCAGGAGCAGGTCGGCTTCCGAGACTTCGTCGAGGGTGGACTTGAACGCCTCGACAAGCCCGTGGGGAAGCTTGTGTATGAAGCCGACGGTGTCGGTCAATGTCGCCTCGCGCCCGTCAGCGAGCTCCAAGCGGCGCGTAGTCGAATCGAGGGTCGCGAACAGCATGTCGTATGCGAGGACGTCGGTGCCGGTGAGGGCGTTGAGGAGCGTGGACTTCCCGGCGTTCGTGTACCCGACGAGTGCGACTCGGAAGACGCCCGAGCGGGATCTGCGCTTCCGCTGCAGGTCGCGCTCGCTCGCGACCGAGGCGAGCTCGCGTCTCAGCTCGGCGATCCTGCGACGGGCGAGGCGACGGTCGACCTCGAGCTGAGACTCGCCCGCGCCGAACCGTGATCCCCTGCCGCCGCCGAGACGTTCCCGCTCCAAGTGGCCCCACATGCCTCTGAGCCTGGGCAGCAGGTACTCGAGCTGAGCGAGCTCCACTTGGAGCTTGCCTTCGCGACTGACCGCGTGCATAGCGAAGATGTCGAGTATGAGCTGGGTCCTGTCGAGCACCTTGACCCCAGGGAGCAGAGTCTCGAGGTTCGCCTGCTGAGATGGTGTGAGGTCGTCGTCGAACAGGATGAGGCTCGCGTCGCGCGCAGAGGCGAGTGCCGCCACTTCCTGCGCTTTCCCGCTTCCGATGAACGTACGCGGGTTCGGGCGGTCGAGCCGCTGGATGACGGTGGCGACCACCTCCGCGCCGGCCGTGTGAGCCAAGCGCTCCAGTTCGGCCAGCGATTCCTCCACCGGCCATTCCTCAGAGTGACGGTCGCAGCCCACGAGGATCGCTCGTGGGCGTTCGGCCTCACGCTCTTCGCCGGTATGAGGGTAGGTCCTGGTTCTGGGCACTCTGCGGACGACGCCCTTCTCAGAGGTTGGTCTTGATGCGCTCGAGCGCCTCAGCCAGGCGGTCGTCCGGCGTCGCGAGCGAGATCCGGATGTACCCCTCGCCGTCGGGGCCGTACGCGTTACCTGGTGCGACGATCACGCCGGCCTTGTCGAGTACGTCGGTGGCGTACTGGGCGGACGTGTAGCCGTCAGGGACGCGCGCCCACACGTAGATCGTGCCTTTGGGCGTGCGAGCGCGAAGCCCGATAGAGGAGAGCGTGTCGATGACCGTGTCCCTGCGACGCTGGTACAGGGCGCTCATCTCCGCTACGTCCGTCTGGTCGCCGAGCATCGCCTCGATGGCTGCATCCTGTATGGCGGTGAAGATCCCTGAGTCGATGTTGGACTTGACGGTTCCGAGCGCTCTGATCGCATCAGCATTGCCCGCGGCGAACGCCACACGCCATCCGGTCATGTTGTACGCCTTGGAGCAGCTGAACAGCTCGATCGCGACGTCCATGGCGCCAGGACGCTCGAGGATGCTCGGCGGTTTGTAGCCATCGAAGCCGATCTCCGAGTAGGCATTATCGTGCACGAGCAGGACATCGTGCTCTTTGGCGAATGCGATCGCGCGGTCGAAGTACTCGACGGGAGCGATGGCGGACGACGGGTTGTTCGGGTAGCTCAAGAACATCATGCGCGCCTTGGCGAGGATGTCGGGCGGCGTCGATTCGAAGTCGGCGAGCCAGTCATTGTCATCCCCCATGTGCATGTAGTGCGTCTCGCCGCCGATGAGGACCCCGCCGGTCGTGTAGACCGGGTACCCCACCCCGGGCACGAGTGTGTAGTCTCCGACGTTGATGAAGGCGGGGAACAGGTGCGCGATGCCTTCCTTGCTGCCGATCAGAGCGAGTACTTCGGTCTGAGGGTCGACGGTGACGCCGAAGCGACGGCGCATCCACTCAGCGCACGCCTCCCGGTAGGCCTTGGAGCCGGCGTACGCGGGGTACTGGTGGTTCTTCGGGTCGGTGATCGCTCGCGCCATGGCATCGACGATGCGCTTCGGCGTCGGCATGTCCGGGTCGCCGATGCCCAGAGATATCACATCGACTCCCTGCGCCTGTTTCTCTTCCTTCTTCCTGTCTATCTCGGCAAAGAGGTACGGCGGCAGGTTGTTCATGCGGTCGGCGGTCCTCACAGTGTTCCACTTCCTCTTTCGACGGCGATCCGGACAGCGGTCGTGCCGGTGCCACGGCCGACCGTGCGTGACATGGTAGCACTGTGAGGTCCAGTCGAGTGTCTCTTGACGCTGAACACGTAGAGAGTCCGTTCGTCCGGCGACTCGCGGCGTGGGCCGGTGTTGTGTCGAGTGCTGCGCTCAGTCCACTTCAGGGATCAAGAGAGTCCCCGTGAAGACTTCCGTCGCCGACCCTGTCATGAAGACGTGTCCGTCCTCGCTCCAGCGTACGTGCAGCTCGCCGCCGGGGAGCTGCACGTCGGCCTCACGTCCTCCCCTGCAGGTGAGCGCCGCGGCGACCGTCGCCGCGCAGGCGCCTGTACCACAGGCGAGCGTCTCCCCTACCCCGCGCTCCCATACCCTGACCCTGATGTGGTCGTGCTGCATGACCTGGACGAATTCGACGTTCGTCTTGTTGGGGAATGCGGGATGGGTCTCGATCGCGGGCCCAAGGGTGCACACCGGTGCGAAGTCGACGTCGTCGACGAACACGACGCAGTGCGGGTTGCCCATCGACACACATGTGACACGAACGGGCTGGCCGCCGACGTCCAGCACGCAGTCGACGACGGGGTCGTCGGGAGCCTCGCAACCGAGCATGGTGGGTATCGCAGCCGGGGTGAGGATGGGCGCTCCCATGTCGACTGTTGCGGTGGCGAGGTTGCCCGCATCGTCTCGCTCGACCTCGATGGAATAGATGCCGAGTGAGGTGAGGACGTTCACGTGGCCGGCGCTTCGAGGGACGAGCCCCCGGTCGACAGCGAACTTGGCAACGCATCGTATGCCGTTGCCGCACATCTCAGCGACCGATCCGTCGGAGTTGCGGAACCACCACGTCACGTCGGCCTCGGGAACGGTCGCCGGCCGAACGAGGATGAGGCCATCGGCTCCGATGCCGAAGTGCCGGTCGCAGAGCCACTGCACAGCTTCGGGAGCGAAGTCGAGGTCACCGGCCTGGTCATGTATGAGGATGAAGTCGTTGCCGAGGCCATGCATCTTGGTGAATTCGAGGTCCACGGAGCTCCCTTCGTGTGCGTCATACGGGCCTGCAGAGGTCGGCCTCATCGTAGCGCTTCCAGTGCCGCTGCGAGTCGCTCGGACGGTGTGAGGCTTGTTACGTCGATCCACGTGATCCGGGGGTCGGCCTTGAACCAGGTCAGTTGGCGCTTAGCGTAGCGCCGGGTCGCCAGCTTGATCTGTGCGACCGCCGAGTCGAGCGTGGCGCGCCCTTCGACGACGGGCACCAACTCTTTGTACCCGATCGCCTGAGTCGAGGTCAGAGCCGCGCGGAACCCGGATGAGAGAAGACGCTCGACTTCGTCGAGCAGACCTGCTGCGACCATCGTGTCGACACGCTGCTCTATGCGTTCGTAGAGCGGCTGCCTCTCCATGGTAAGACCGAGGAAACGCACGTCATAGACACTGCGACGTTCGCGGAAGCGGGATGCGTGCGACTCGTAGCTCGTGCCGCGATCGAGCATCTCAAGTGCACGTACCACCCTGCGGACGTTGTGTGGGTGTATGAGCGTGGCGCTCTTCGGGTCACGCTCAGCGAGATGCGCGTGGAGGGCTTCAGGGCCGCGCTCAGCTGCGATACGTTCGTAGCGTCGACGGATCGGATTCTCGTCCTGCTCGCCGGGCGGGAACGACAGGTCATCGAGTGCGGCGCGAACGTAGAGGCCGGTGCCGCCGCACACGAGAGGAAGGACGGACCGTGCCAGGCACGCGTCGATGGCGTGTCGCGCATCCCGTTGATAAAGGGCGGCAGAGTAGGTTTCTCCCGGGTCCACCAGGTCGACACAGTGGTAGCGGACCCGCCGTTCGTGCAGGTGTGGCTTGGCCGTGCCGATGTCCATGCCGCGGTAGACCTGCATGGCGTCAGCGGACACGATCTCGGCGCCGACTGTGACGGCCAGGTCTTCAGCGAGGTCGGTCTTACCGACCCCGGTAGGGCCGACCAGTGCGAGCACACTGAGGCGCTCTGTGTTCAAAGGATCAAGTGGCATTCGTCAAGTGTAGCGGTCGACGCGAAAGCGCTCGATCCGGTAGTCTTCGCCGGGAGCGATCCCCGCTTTCCTCAAAGCGATCGCGAGCTGCGTCTCGACGTCGTCGACCCCCTCGAGGTCGGGCAGAAGCAGGCCGCGACGCCAGCCGCTCGTGACGATGATTCCGTAACGGTCAGGATCCAGATCCGTGATCACTGCGGGCTCGGGTTCGTGGAGCACATCGACTTTCACATCCAGGTCGGCGAGCTCGTCTACCGTCAGCGCCGGGAAGCGGGGGTCGCGGACGGCTGCTTCGACGGCGTTGGTGACGACCTCGTCGGCGAGCGTCGCGCGTGTTGCTGTGATGGTGCCTATGCAACCGCGCAGGGCGCCGTTACGATGCAGCGACACGAACACGCCAGCGCGTGCGGGGAGTGACGGATCGTCGAGCAGCGGCGGCGCCTCGTATGTGCGCAGGCCGAGATGGCGTTCGATCGCGTAGCGGGCCAGACGGACGATCGAGGTTTGATCCTTGCCGGCCTGGCCGCCCTTCGCGCCCGATGACGGTGTTGGAGCGGGAACCGAGATCGCGTCGTCAGCTGCGAGCGCCTCTGCGCCTGCGAGGGCGGTGAGGTACCCGACCCCCCACGGGCCTTCGTATGCGAGCACGCGTGTGGGCACGGGATCAGAGCCGCAATAGCCTCCGAGCGCTATCAAAGACCTCAATCCGCACTCCCCGCCCTCATCGACAAGGACCGGGTCGATGTCGGCGAGACTGGCGAGTTCACCAGCGGTCACGAGCTCGACGATACAGTCATCGAGTCGGTGGGCGTGAGGAGAGTATCCCGCCGGCGCGTCAGGAGTGAGACGGTGTGACAGGTCTCCACTCGCGATGAAGGCAGTCCGCCTCCCGGACGCGAGAGCGGCGACGGCGACCGCGGCGCCAAGGTCGCGATGGGCGGCATATGAGCGGTAGCTCAGAGAGAGCACTACCAGGCGAAAAGCATGGCCGGGATCGAGGAATTCGAGCGGGACGAGCGAAGCGTGGTCGAGCCAGCCGGGAGAGAATCGAGGATCTTCACTTCGGAAGGCGACTGCGTGCCCCACCGATGCGAATTCCCGGGCGATAGACCGTGCGAGATCCGGATCGCCTTGCCAGCTGCGCTGCCGGGCGTCGCCGAACTGGCTGAGCGAACCCTCGAGGCGCGGGGAGTCGTCGATGAGGAACGCGTCTGGCAGCGCAGGCGCGTGCGGCGACATCAACACGACGGTGTCGGGTTCGAACCGCGCGAGCGCGTCCCCGGCCCGTCGCAGGGCTTCCACAGAGGCGTGAGTGACTCTGGACCGTGCGCCGCCCACGCTCTCGAGGAAGATGGGCGGGTGCGGGGAGATGACGCCGAACACAGGCGATCGCATGGGCGACGGCCCTCCCTTCGTGACCGTCGGTTCGCTCGAACGAACCGTTCGCAGTCAGCCACAGAGGTTGGTACCCACTAGGCGCCCTGACACGAACCACGTCTCGGCCGTCTCGATCGCGACGTCGAGGATGCGACCTCCGAACAGGTCGGGTGAGCACCCTTCGGGCACAGGGACGTGTGCGACCTTGTTGCCAGGTGTGCGGCCCGACAACACCCGGGGGTCACGCTTGCTGGCTCCTGTGAACAGGACCGGCTGGGTGGTCCCGACGAGTGCGCTGTTCTTCGCGAATGCGGATTGCTGCACCAGGGAGACGAGGCGGTCGAAGCGATCCTGTGCGATGTCGCGCGGTACCTGGTGGGGCATCCTTGCTGCTGGAGTCCCCTCTCGAGGCGAGAAGATGAAGGTGAACGCCTGGTCGAACGCCGCCTCACGGACCACGGCGAGTGTCTGTTCGAAGTCCCGTTCTGTCTCGCCGGGAAATCCGACGATCACATCGGTCGATAGCGCGAGGCCTGGCATCCGGTCGTAGAGCGCAGCGACGAGCGAGAGGTAGTGCTCGGCGGTGTAGTGGCGGTTCATCACGGCGAGGATCCGGTCAGAGCCCGACTGTACCGGCAGATGGAGGTACGGCATGACCGAAGGCAGGGTCGCCATGGCTTCGACGGTCTCTTGACTGAGGTCTTTCGGATGGCTAGTGGCGAAGCGGATGCGGGTCACGCCGGTCGCTGCGACCGCGTGCAGCACGTGGGCGAAGCGCGGCTCTCCGAAGATGTCGCGCCCGTAGGAGTTGACGTTCTGGCCGAGTAAGGTGACTTCGAGGACGCCGTCGGCGACGAGGCGGGACGCTTCTTCGACGATGTCTTCGAGAGGACGGCTCCGTTCACGTCCGCGGACGTAGGGTACGATGCAGTAGCTGCAGAAGTTGTCGCACCCGACGGTGATGGGGAGCCACGCGTGCCACCGGTGCTCACGCTGCTGCGGCAGGTCGGTGGAGAAGCCGATGGCCTCGGCATATATCTCGGCCTGGGCGTGACCGGTGATCCGGGCTTCCTTCAGCAAGGAAGGGAGCCGGTGGATGTTGTGGGTGCCGAAGACGACGTCAACATGCGGGAGCTGTTCGAGCAAGCGCTCGCCATCACGTTGTCCGATGCAGCCGCCGACGGCGATGAGCGGTCCTGTCCCCGTCTTGGACTTGAGGGCTCTGAGGCTCGCGACCTGGCCGACGAGCCGGTCATCAGCTTTCTCTCGCACGCAGCACGTCATGAACACGATGACGTCGGCCTGGTCCGGCGAGCAGACTGGTGACATGCCCTCGGAGCGCAGCAGACCGGCCACGCGTTCGGAGTCGTGCTTGTTCATCTGGCATCCGAAAGTGCGGATGAGGAAGGTCTCCATAGTGGTACCGGAGTGTAGCACGCTGCGATCGTGACGAGTCCTGCTCCGGTGGACGGCACTGCTTGATGCCGGCCCGATGTGCGTAACCGACGGCCCGGCAGTCAGGACTGGTGATTCAGGCACGGGCCGCAAGCAGTGCCTTCAGGTGGCGGGCCGGCAGGGGCACGCTGCCAAGCGGTGGGTTCGGACCGTCCGCTCCATGGAAGTCGGAGCCGCCGGTGACCAGGAGACCGGACTGATCGGCGATGCGCTCGAGCTGAGCGGTTCGCTCGGGGCCGTGCTCTGGATGGAACGCCTCGATGCCTTGAAGCCCGGGCGCAACGAGGGCCCCGATGAGGTGCATGTGATCTCCGACTCCGGGGTGCGCAAGCACAGGGATGCCTCCTGCACGTAGCACGCACTGTATCACCTCATTGGCTGTCCGCGCGTCCTTGGCGACGTAGTGTGGCTCTCCCCTCCCGATGAAACGGTGGAATGCGTCAGCGACGGTGGGGGCATGTCCAGCTGACACGATGGCGCGTGCGACGTGGGCGCGCCCGACCGAGCCTCCGTCGGCAAAACGAAGCACGTCATCGAGCGTGACGGGTACGCCTGCCCTGTTCAGGGACTCCACCATCACGGCGGCGCGACGCAATCGCGCGGCACGGAGGTCTTCGAGGTGTTCGAGCAGCTCTGCGCTTTCCGTGTCGATGAAGTAGCCGAGTACATGCACGTCTCCGCCGTCAGGTGCTGTCGCCGAGAGCTCGACACCCGGAATGAGCACGATATCGAGACGGCGGCAGGCACGGGCGGCCTCAGCGATTCCAGCGACGGAGTCGTGGTCGGTGACGGCGAGGTGCGTGAGCCCCGCACGCTTCGCGAGAACAGCGAGCGCACTCGGCGCGAGCGTCCCGTCCGAGGCCGTCGAGTGGACGTGTAGATCCGCTCTGAGCGGCGGCATCACGCGTGAATCATGTCCCGTGGCTCGACGAGGAGTCGTATAGCGGTACGTTCCTCACCGTTGATCTCGATGTCGGCGAATGCGGGGATGCACGTGAGTTCCATGCCTGAAGGGGCGATAAAACCTCTAGCGATCGCAATCGCCTTGATCGCTTGGTTGAGCGCGCCGGCTCCGACGGTTTGAATCTCCACGGCGCCCTGCTCGCGTACGATACCGGCCAAGGCCCCGGCGACAGAGTTCGGGTTGGACTTGCTGGACACCTTGAGGACTTCCACGGTCCCTCCCTGGCACGGCTGGTGGATCGGTCACGCCCACGGTGGCGAGCGCTTGGTTCGACTGGTAGCGTGATCTGTGCTGCGTGCGTACGGCTGGTACGAGATGCGAAGAGCAGTATATCGCGGGCAGTGTCAGCGTGTCATTCTTCCTTGTCGAGGTCGAAACGCACGCGTATCTCGTCGCGGCCCACGGTTATCCTCGGGGTGGAGCGGAGTTGCAGGTAGTACCGCTCCGCCAGCCCGTCGAAGGCACGCTCAAGGTCCGCCGCGAACGCATCGAGGTCTGATGGGTGGATCTTCAGTCCTCTGCGATCCCGATAGATGTCAGCGCGTGTGTTCTCGGGACCTTGACGGACGGGTTCTGTAGCCATGGCGAGGACCGTACGCAACGGAACGACCTCGCCGGCGAGGATCCTGTGAGCGGTTCGCTCTGAGACCGGCAAACCGATCACTTCTGCTGTTTCAGTGAGTTCCTGGGCATCGGCTGCTGCTCCGGGGCGCTGCCAGACCGGGAGCTTCCCCGGGTGCTCGCAGCGGAGCAGCTCAGCCTCATCGAGCTCGAAGCGAGCGAGGGTCACGAGGGTCGCGAGCACTTCGGTGGCCGAACCGATGAATACGGTAAGACCGGGCTCCTGCAGGGCGAATTCCACGACACGGCGCACGATGTTGTGGGGTCCGCGGACGACACGGTACGCGCCAGAGTCGTCGCGCTCGACTTTCGGCCACGAGGACTGGTCGGCCTTCTCCCCGAGGGCGCGCACGTTGACGGAGACCGCCAGAGAGGCCCCGCGGTGCGGAGCGCTGGCTGCGACACGGGCCGACAGTGAGTTCTGCCGAATGGAGAACAAGGCCATGCCACGCCCGTGAACACCCCAATGGTCCATGACCATCGTCTCCAGCTTGCTCGTGACACGGGGCTCGAAGATGCGCTCTCGCAAGGGTTCAGGGATACCGATGCCGTCGTCGATGACTGTGACCGTACGGACGTCGGCTTCTCGGCCTGTGGCGACGAAGATCCGCCGAGCATGGGCGTCGCGGGCGTTACGAAGAAGCTCGATCACGACGTCTTCAACGCCCCTGATGTCGTGTTTGGCCTGGCGCCGCTCCGCTTCGGACACCTTGAGGCGCACGAAGCCGTCGCCAAGGTTCTCTTCGACTTTGAGGTATGCGTCACCGGATACCGACGTGACGAATGAGAGAAGGTCGCTGTCGCTCATGTGGGATAGCATACCGCGATCGACGCATCGTGGGGTCTGCGGAGGTTGACCGTCAAGGTTCGCCGAGCGGATGCGAAGACCCCGGATGCAGCGGCATCCGGGGTCGGGATTACGCGTGGGGCTCTACTTGGCGTAGTCGACGGCGCGACTCTCACGAATGACCATGACCTTGACTTGCCCTGGGTATTCGAGTTCGTCTTCGATCTGCTTGGCGATGTCGCGGGCCAGGACCACAGAGTCCGCGTCGGACACCTGGTCCGGTTTGACCATGACACGGATCTCACGCCCGGCTTGCATCGCGTACGTGCGCTCGACGCCTTTGTGTGAGTTGGCGACGGACTCGAGTTTCTCAAGACGTTTGATGTAGCTTTCGAGGGTTTCTCGACGAGCACCGGGCCGGGAGGCCGAGATAGCGTCGGCGGCCTGGACCAGGACGGCTTCTATCGTCTGGGGCTCCACGTCGGCATGGTGCGCCTCGATCGCATGCACGACCGCTTTGGGCTCGTTCATGCGCCTGGCGAGGTCGGCCCCGATGACGGCATGGGGCCCCTCGACCTCGTGATCTACGGCCTTGCCAAGGTCGTGGAGCAGGCCTGCCCGTTTGGCGAGGGTGGCATCGACGCCGAGTTCAGAAGCCATCACCCCCGCGAGCCAAGCGACTTCGAGCGAGTGGTTCAAAACATTCTGGCCATAGCTCGTGCGGAACTTGAGCCGTCCGAGGGCGCGGACAAGCTCGGGGTGCAGATTGTGTACCCCGGAATCGAAGGCGGCCTGCTCCCCTGCCTCATGAATCTGTTGTGTCACGATCTGTTCGGCCTTGTTGTACATCTCCTCGATGCGGGCCGGATGGATGCGACCGTCTGCGATGAGCGTCTCAAGGGTGATGCGTCCAATCTCACGCCGAACAGGGTCGAAGCTCGACAAGACGACCGCCTCGGGGGTGTCGTCGACGATTAGATTGATGCCGGTGAGCTGCTCGAACGCACGGATGTTGCGACCCTCTCGACCGATCAGCCGACCCTTCATGTCGTCACTGGGTATGTGAACGACTGAGACGGTCGATTCTGCGGTATGGTCGGCCGCTACTCGCTGGATCGCAATACTGACGATGTTGCGCGCTTTCTTGTCGGCTTCTTCGCGCGCTCTGGTCTCGGTCTCGCGGATGAACGCAGCGGCGTCACGCTTGACATCATCCTGGATACGGCTCATGAGCTCGGCCCGGGCTTCATCGGCGGTCATGCCGGCGACGGCCTCCAAACGACGCCGCTCCTCAGCCTCAAGCTCCTCGAGGTCCTTCTCGCGTTTCTGCAGTTGGCCCTGGAGAGAGGACAGCTGGTGCTCCCGTTTGTCGATGGACTCCACTCTGCGGTCGATGGATTCCTCGCGCTGGGCCAAGCGGTTCTCGATCGCCTGGATCTCCTTGCGGCGCTCCTTGGCTTCGTTCTCAGCCTCCTGTTTCATGCGGAAGATCTGATCCTTGGCCTCGATCAGGGCTTCCTTCTTGAGCGTCTCGGCCTGCTTCTCGGCTTCCTTGACGAGCCTCTCGGCTTCGTCGGCCGCGCGCGCGGCGCGGTCCTTGATGAGGAACCTGTTGATGGCATAGCCGAGGGCGACGCCGACGATTAGCCCGACGAAGAGGGTCACGAGCTGTGTGCCGTCCATGCGCCCTCCTTCCAGTGGTTGTGACCAGTGCAGTGTTGAGTGGTGCAGACGCAGCGCGTGTGCTCGAAGATGGTCGAGACAAGACGCATGTGTCCGGCATCGGTGATCGAGTGTGAGGGCGGAGCGAAGCGGATACGTTGACAGAGCGACGTAGTGCCGCTCGACTGCGCGTATGCGTCGTCCACCAACAAATCGCGCGCACAATCATCGTGCGGCGCGCATAATCACGGATACCGCACTCATAATACGCTCGAAGACCGGCGGCAGTCAACCGCGCGACGGATGAGCATGGGAGACGAACGGCAGAATCGATTGATGAACGGTAGTCACTGCCCGCGAGCGTCGATAGCCGCAATGACCTCTGAGAGGTCGAACCCCTTGTTGCACAGGCGCCGGATGAGGCGTTCGCGACCGCCTCGATCCACTGGTCCGCTGGAGGGGATCGAGCGTTTGAGGGCAGCAGCGCGGTCAGCCGCCCGCTCATCCAAGAGGTCATGGATGACATCTTCTGACAGGCCGTGTCGGATGAGGTCAGCGCGTATACGCCGTGGTCCGAGACCTGCACGTAGGCTCGACTCTATCCTCGCGCTGGCGAATCGGCGGTCATCTATCAGTGACAGCTCTTCGAAGCGGTCGCAGATCTCGCTGGCGAGTCGCTCTGAATAGCCTTCTGCAGTGAGCCGGGACATGACGTCGTGTCGAGAGCGCTCGCGAGCCGCGACGAGGCGTAGCGCGCGCTCTTTAGCACAGCGTCGCTCGGCATCGTCCAAGGCAGAGTCTTCGACGTCGGATCCCACCTCCAAGGAGAGGGTCCGGACGGTCGCTCTGGACGTTGTGCGCTCGGTTGCGCCATCGAAGGTGAGGGATATCGCTCGTCCGCTGTGGCCAGTTCGCTCGATGGAGGTGATCTTCGGCATGCCCGGTAGCGTGTTACTCGGCAGAAACGGCCACCTGCCCGGCGACGGCAGGCTCTGCGGCGGGTGGTTGCGCAGAGCTGACCGATGGCAGGCCGAGTGCCGCACGGATCTTGATCTCGATCTCGTCACGAAGATCAGGGTTCTCGCGTAGGAACTCCTTGGCGGCTTCGCGCCCCTGTCCGAGGCGTTCGTCGCCGTAGGTGTACCACGCACCGGACTTGGCGACGATGCCTTCTTCCACGCCAAGGTCGAGGATCGAGCCCTCCTTCGAGATACCGCTGCCGTACATGAGGTCGAATTCAGCCTGACGGAACGGGGGCGCCACCTTGTTCTTTACGATCTTCGCGCGGACTCGGTTGCCGACGATCTCAGTCCCCGACTTTATTGAGTCGACGCGGCGGACGTCGATGCGTATGGTCGCGAAGAACTTGAGCGCACGCCCTCCGGTCGTGGTCTCGGGGTTGCCGAACATCACGCCGATCTTCTCCCGGAGCTGGTTGATGAAGATGCAGGTGGTATTCGACTTGTTGAGTGAGCCGGCCAGTTTGCGCAAAGCCTGGCTCATCAGGCGCGCCTGCAGCCCGACCGAAGTGTCGCCCATCTCGCCCTCGATCTCGGCACGAGGCACGAGCGCCGCTACCGAGTCGACGACGATGACGTCGATGGCGCCGCTCCGCACGAGCATGTCGGCGATCTCGAGTGCCTGTTCCCCTGTGTCGGGCTGGCTGATGAGGATCTCATCGATGTCGACGCCGAGTTTCGCGGCGTACCCGGGATCCAGCGCGTGCTCGGCGTCTATGAAGGCGACGACGCCGCCCATTGCTTGGGCTTCGGCGAGTATCTGGAGCGCGAGGGTGGTCTTGCCAGAGGACTCGGGTCCGTAGATCTCGACGATCCTTCCGCGTGGCACTCCTCCGATGCCCAAGGCAGCGTCGAGCGCGAGCGACCCTGTCGGAATCGCGGCGACCTGGACGCTTGCAGCGTGTTCGCCGAGTTTCATTATCGAGCCCTTGCCGAACTTCTTCTCGATCTGATCTTTGGTGACGTCGAGGATCTTCTCTTTGTCGCGGTCCATACCTCACTCGCTCCAATCCGGGATGCGGGAGACCTGAAGGGCCTTGCCCGACCCTACACGAACACCTGTTCGATGTCAACGCTGCGTTCACGGAGGTGGAGCCGGCTGCGTTGCGTCCCCGGTGTCGTCGCCTGACGGCGTGCGCTCACCCCCCCAGAGGCCACGTCTGCAGAGGACGATACACCGGGCCGGATGGCGTCAGCCGGCTCTCGTAGAACGTAGCGCATGGCACTGACAGAGATCGGCCCTGCGCAGAAACCATGCTCGTCACGGCGTCCAGACTCCCTTCGGACAGCGGCATCGGTTGTCGGGCTCGACAGAGCGTCACGTGCGGCGATGGCCGCTTCTCCGAGGCGCCTGAGTGCGCTTCTCCCGCCACGCTGCGAAACGTTTGGACGGCCTCGGCGAAGGCTCCGTCTGTGTCGCTGAATCGGGCCCAGATGAGGCGACAGCGCCTGAATGAAGGTGTCGCCTCGATACGGGAGAACAGCAGGTCGAAAGGGGCGAGCCTGGCGGCGGCGTGAGCGTAGGCCTCACAGAGGCGCATGACGTCGGATGGCGGGAGCTCGGCGAAGAACTGGAGGGTCACATGCATCCGGTCAGGCCGCACCCACTTCTGCCGCCGCCACGACGGTTCGGCACGGGTGATCAAGTCACGAGCGGATCCGAGCGTGAGCTGCCACGCCGGCTCGACAGGTACTGCAAGGAAGCACCTCACGGCCGGATCCGCGCGATCCGTCGGCGCAAGAGGTCCAGCGCGAAGGCGACGGCACGCTCACGCACGGCAGTCCGGCCACCGGAAGGGAACGTGCGGTGCGTCGTGGACGCCTCATCGCCTCCGGCGATGGCGAAGAAGACGAGGCCGACGGGCTTCTCGGGGGTGCCACCGCCAGGGCCCGCGATGCCGGTGACAGCGACAGCGAAGTCTGCCCCGAACTTATCGAGCGCACCGAAAGCCATCGCCCGGGCCGTCTGTTCGCTTACCGCCCCGTACCTGAGCAGTGTGTCTGGGGGGACGTCGAGGACCATTTCTTTCGCCGAGTTCGCGTACGTGACGGCGGAGCCCAGGAACACATCGGATGCTCCAGGGACGGCAATTAGCGCGGCGGCGAGAAGACCTCCGGTGCATGATTCTGCGCACGCGATACGGAGACCTGCGTCACGGGCGGCGCGGATGACTACAGCGGCAAGGGAGTCCCCGTCACGCGTATAGACAGCGTCACCGAGTTCGGCGCAGACCGCCTGAGCAGCGGCGTCCAGATCGGCATCATCGTCGTGAGCGCGAAGGACGATCCGGACATCGCCTGGACGCGCAAGCACGGTGAGCCCTACGCCACGGTGACCAGTGAGGGCTCTGAGCGCCCGGACCTGGGCGTCGGACTCGGACATGCCTGAGACGCCCATCTCGATCGGCGCCGGCCGGCGCGTCGGAAGACGGGAGATGAGCTCTTCGAGCATCGGGCGCATCTCGGATGGCGGGCCGGGAAGAAGAGCGAGAAACCCCCGTGCGGTGGGGACGATGAGGCCGGGAGCCGTGCCGGTCTTAGGGTCGATGATGGTCGAGCCGGGAAGGATGTCCGCTTGTCGAAGTACCTGGTCAGCGGCGTCGGCTTCCGTGTGTTGGCATGCCTTGGGCCGAAGCCGCATCTGAAGGCCTGGATGGCGCTCAAGCGCCACGCCCAGCGCTTCGGCCGCCGCCTCGCGGGTCACGTCGTCATGTGTGGGGCCCAGCCCACCTGTGGTGACGACGACGTCACACCGTTCGGTGAGTCGGCGCAGGGTGTCGGCGATCAGCCGCTGCTCGTCGGCGACACTCACAGCTTCGAGGATATCGAGACCGGCTCCGACGAGGGCGCGCGCGATCTCCGGGGTGTTCGTATCCAGCCGAAGACCTTCGACGAGCTCGGAGCCCACGGTCACGATCGCTGCATCGCGCATGATGGGTCGCCTCGGCTTTCAGTCGCTCGTCTCTTCGTTCTCTTCGACGGGCCCAAGGGAGCTGGGCTTCGTCCATGGACCCTCGAGCACATCGGCTGCGTGACGGAAGTAGTCGACCATCGAGGCCAGGGTCATCGTGATAGCCGCTCCCATGATGGCCCACGAGACGACTTCGGCGAATGCCGAGAAGGGTGTGCCCGTGTCACCGAGCAGCGAAGAGTCCTTGATTATGAAGAGGACGATGGCAAGGACCTGGAGGACCGTCTTGATCTTGCCGTACCACGAGGCGGCGATGACGGCTCCCTCCGCCGAAGCGACCATGCGCAGACCGCTCACGATGAACTCGCGGCTGATGATGACAAGCGCCACCCATGCGGGAAGCACGTCGAGTTCGATGAGGGCCAGCAGTGCGGCGGTGACGAGAAGCTTGTCCGCGAGCGGGTCGATGAACTTGCCGAAGGTCGTGATCTCGTTCCTGGTCCTGGCGAGGTAGCCGTCGACTCCGTCGGTGGCAGCAAGCAATGTGAAGACGGCGGCGGCGAACCAAGGTTTCAGCGTCACGACCATCCGTGGAGCGGACAGCCAACCGGGCCAGTCCGAGAGCAACGAGACGAGGAAGACGGGTATCAGGACCATGCGCGAGAGGGTCACTGCGTTCGCCGCGTTCAACCGTTTGCGGGGAGCGGCCATACGATCAGATCACCTCGGCTTCGAGGTCGTAACCGAAGGCGTCGACGACGCGCGCAACCACGATATCCCCGCGGCTGCCGCGGTCGAGTGTGACGACCCCATCGATGTCAGGGGCTTGGCCCCGCCAGCGACCGATGATGCGTCCGTCATCAGGGTCGGTCCCTTCGACGAGCACATCGAGCTCGGATCCGATGAGCGCCTCGGCGCGTGCGAACCCGGTCTTGTCGGCGATGTCGCGCAGGCGCTGGGCGCGCGCGCGGCGGGTCCGGAGAGGGACTTGACCGGGCATCGTTGCAGCGTCGGTGCCGTCTTCAGGCGAGTAGACGAAGACGCCTGTGTAGTCGAAACCAGCTTCAGCGACGAAATCTTCAAGCAGGGCTGCGTCAGCGCGCGACTCGCCTGGGAAGCCGGCGATGAGAGTGGTTCTGAGCACTGCGTCGGGCATGTGGGTGCGAATGAGCGTGAGCAGGCGGAGGTAGTGCGTCTTGTCCCCGCGGCGGCGCATCCGTCTGAGAACTCGCGCACTCGCGTGTTGAAGCGGCATGTCGAGATAGTGACAGACCTGTGGCAGGGCGGCCATCGTGCTCAAAAGGCGCGAAGCCACGCCATCCGGCTGTGCGTACATGAGCCTGATCCACGCGAGTCCGGGTACCGCAGCCAGTTCTTCAAGGAGGTCTGCAAGGTCGGCGGCTTCGTCAAGGCCGCGGCCCCAAGCCGTAGTGTCCTGTCCGACGAGGACGAGCTCCTTCGCGCCGGTGGCGACGAGCGCCTTCGCCTCGGCCACGATGTCGCGCATCGGGCGGCTGGTGTACGGACCACGGATGGACGGGATGGTGCAGTAGGCGCAGGACCGATGACAGCCGTCCGAGATGCGCAGGTATGCCGAGGGGCCGGGAGCGCATCGCGGTATCGAACGAGGGGGTTCCGTGTCCATCTGGATGCCGGTGACCTGAGCGATGACATCCACGATCCGTGACTCCTCGGAGACCGGGACGAGGGCCGCCGCTTCGGGAAGCGCTTCGGCGAGTTCGTCCCCGTACCGCGACGGCATGCAGCCGGCGATGATGACCCTCGGCGCTGGACCAGCAGGTGGGCTGCTGAGGACCTCGAAGAATGTGGCGAGCGACTCCTCGGTCGCTTCTTGTATGAAGGAGCACGTGTTGATGACCACGACGTCGGCGTCGGCAGGGTCGTCGGTGACGGAGAGGCCCGCCCCGAGAACGGCGCGGAGCATCTGGTCGGTGTCGACTTCGTTCTTCGGGCAACCGAGCGTGACGAAGGCGACTCGGGGCTGTTGTGAGGTGCGGGGATTCACCGGTAGTTCGTGAACTGGAGCGGGATGCCGTAGTCCGTGGACCTGACGAACGCGATGACCGATTGAAGTTCGTCGCGGCTCGGAGAGAAGACGCGGAGTTTGTCACCCTCGATCTGAACCTTGACCTTGAACTTCTGGTCGCGGATGTCTTTGTTGATCTTGCGCGCAAGGTCCGATTCGATACCCATCACGATCGTGCCAGTGTGCCGTACGCCGCCGCCACTCGAGGCGCTCGGTGCGCTCCAAGACACCGCCTTGAGGTCGACGCCTCGACGCACGAGTTTGGTGCTCAAGACGTCGATGACCTGCTTGGCGACGAATTCAGACGGAGCCGTCAAAGTGAAGACTCTGTCCCCCTTGCTGAACTGCAAGCTGGCGCCTGAGTCCTTCAGGTCGTAGCGTTGAGTCAGCTCCTTGCTCGCCTGCTGGTACGCGTTGTCCACTTCTTGCAGGTCGACCTCGGAGACGATATCGAAACTCGAATCCTTCGCCATCAGTCCAAAACTCCTCTCCTGCTCGGAATCGTCCTGCTCGGAATCGTCAAGGAGCCTTTGCGGTCAGCCGCACGGTCGGGTTGTCACTCGGGGGGATGGGTACCGGCTCGCCGTCCCGCAACAAGGTGACGGCGCTGGGCTTGCCGATACGCACGGATGCCTCACGAGCGACCTGGAACGACTTCTTCTGTCCGCCGGTAAGCGTTCCTTCGTAGGCTCGTCTTCCGTCGATGGTTATGCGCACCCAGGAGGCAGAGGAGTCGGCGACGCGCACGGTCAGTTCGAACGGAGGAGCGGCCGGCCTCGTAGAGGGCGGCTGGGCGTCAGCCGCTGGTGCACGATCCTGCTCACCGGGCTGCCCATCTGCGCGGGCAGGTCCGGCCCCTGTGACGGGCACAGGCGCCGGGCCCTCGTCGCCGGAGCCGGAGAGGAGTGAGACGCTCCCCCACACCACGAGAGCGGCGAGGGCGACCACTGTCACGCCCGTCCACGCGGCCCGGCGGGTTATCGCATGCTGCTCCCCTGTGCGAGGCACAGCCTCTTCGATCTGGGGCAGGTCCAAGGCGCGGGTGGCCTGAAGCCCTGTCTCCGCCCGGTACAGCTGCAGGAGCGCTTGCGGGTCGAGCTCGAGGAAGCGAGCGTAACTCGAGATGTAGCCGCGTACGTAGCCAGGGTGTGGCAGCTTGTCGTACGCGCCCTCTTCAAGCGCCGCCAGGAGCGCTTCGCGGATGCGCAGGGACGATGCGGCCTGGTCGAGGGTGATGCCGAGCGCGAGACGGCGGTCACGCAGCGTGTCGCCGAGAGAGGCCACAGCTACTCCCCTCCCCGCTCGTCCTCGCGGTCGAATGCCTTGAGGGCCTCGAGTCCCTCGACGTCGACGATGACTTCGCGAGGCCTGCTCCCGTCAGGAGGACCGACGACGCCTTTCGTCTCCAGCATGTCCATGATGCGGCCAGCGCGTGCGTAGCCTACCTTGAGCCTCCGCTGCAGCATGCTTGTGGAGCCGAGGCCGCTGGTCACGACGATGTCTGCGGCTTCCCACAGTAGAGGGTCGTCCTCCTCTGCGGCGTCGCCGCCACCGGCGCCGCTCGAGGTCACTTTGAGGCGGAGTATCTCGTCGTGGTAGTCGGGTTCAGCCTGGCTCTTCAGATGCTCGACCACGCGTTGGATCTCTTCCTCTGACACGTAGCACCCTTGGATGCGCTTCGGTTTCGGCCACGAGGGCGTCGAGAACAGCATGTCACCGAGGCCGACGAGCTTCTCGGCCCCCGGCTGGTCGAGCACGACACGGCTGTCGAGGCTGCTTGCGACGTTGAAGGCGATGCGGTTCGTGATGTTGGCCTTTATGAGACCGGTGACGACGTTGGCCTCGGGACGCTGCGTGGCGACGATCAGGTGTATGCCCGCTGCGCGTGCGAGCTGAGCGATGCGGCAGATGGAGTCCTCGACCTCTTTCGCCGCGACCATCATGAGGTCGGCGAGCTCATCGATGACGATGACCAGGTAAGGGAGCTCCGCTGCACCTTCGGGACCCTTGCCCTCCTGCACCATCGCGTTGTATGCGCCGATGTTGCGCGCTCCAGCGGCCTGGAGCACTTTGAGCCGACGTTCCATCTCGTTCACGGACCAAGCGAGAGCGCTCGCCGCCTCTTTCGGCTCTGTGACCACCGGGACGTACAGGTGAGGTACCCCGTTGTACACGGATAGCTCGACACGCTTGGGGTCGATCAGGATCAGTCGTACCTCGGCGGGGGTCGCGCGCATGAGGATGCTTGTGAGCATCGCGTTGATCGCCACCGACTTGCCGGACCCGGTCGTACCGCCGATCAGCAAGTGGGGCATCGTCGCCAGGTCTGCCTGGACAGGGTTCCCCGAGACGTCTTTGCCGATGCCGAGGAGCAAGGGCCCGCCCTCTCCCGCCGGTGAGAGCACGTCTCCCAGCGTGACCGAGGCGCGACGCACGTTCGGCACTTCTATGCCGACGAGGGCCTCGCCGGGTATCGGCGCTTGGATACGCACGGTCGACGAGGCAAGCGCCAACGCAAGGTCGTCAGCAAGCGCGGTCACACGGTTGAGTCGCACGCCTTTGGCGATCTCGACTTTGAACAGCGTGATGGTCGGACCGGCGACCCAAGCAACGACCCTCGCAGGGATGTCGAAGGTCGCAAGCGTCGACTGGATGGTGTCTGCGATGGTCCTGAGTTCGTTCTCTGTCGCCTTGTGTCTCGCGGCTGACTCCGCGGTCCGCTTCAGCAGCGACTGAGCAGGAAGTTCGAAACCCTCCATCGCGCGAGGCGCACGCGCCGCAGGAGATGGTACCGTCTTTCGAGCCGCCTCAGGGTCGTGTGCAGCGGCCGGTGAGACTCTGGCGGCGCGGTCCGTCTCCGGGCGTGGGGCGACGTTCAGAGCATCGGCGACCGGCAGGGGCTTCGATCCGCTGCCACGTCGCGGAACAGACTGCGACGCGGTGGCGTCAAGAGCCGGGAGGCGATCACGGGCGTGCTCGATGAGCGCCGATATCGACAGGCCTGTGACGACCAGGCCGATCAAGAGCAGGCCGAGCAGAAGGACGGCTGCGATGGCCGGAGAAGTGGGCGTCGCAAGGACCCATGCGAGAGCGCCACCCGCATAGCCGCCGTAGTGCTCGACGCGCATCGCGTCGAGGTACGCGCCGCCAGGGGTCGTGAGAGCGACGAGGGAGATGATCGACACGACGATGATCGCCAGCCCTGCGCCGGTCCTTCCCTCCCGGATGTCGACGCGAACGAAGAACGAGACCCCCCACAGCAGCAGTCCGATGGGTATCAGGTACGCGCCGACGCCGAACGCCGTTTTGAGCGCGGCGGTGGCCGCCTGTGATGCGACGCCCGTTGACGAGCTCATCACCGAGATCATGAGCGCGACGGCGACCGCTGAGATCGCGACTCCTACGATGTCGCGCTTCGAACGCTCGTCGAGAAGTCCCGTTGCCGGGCCGGACGGTGCCCTCTTCGCTCTTGCTCGGGGTCCTGCCGGAGCACCGCGCTTCTTGGGTTGCCCGTTCGAGTGATTCGCTGTCACGTCGAGGTGCGCCGTTTCTCCTAGTGGGTTCCATAGACCGTCAAGAGCAGGATACCTGCAATCGCGGTGTAGGCGGCGAACCAGCCGAGGGAATGGCGACGGACGAAGGGCAGCAGGAAGTGTATGACAGCGTAGCCGACAAGTGTTGTTGTCAGGACACCAGCGACTGTCACCCAAAGCGGCGGCAGTGAGCCGTGGCCTGTGAGCACGTCGGCTAGTTTCTTCACGGTGGCGGCGCCTACGATGGGGATCGAGAGCAGGAACGAGAAGCGAGCCGCTTCGCCGCGAGGAAGGCCGAGTGCCTGGGCGGTTGCGATCGTGGTGCCAGAGCGCGAGACGCCCGGCAGTGCGGCGAATCCCTGCGCGAATCCGACGATGAGGGCACGCGGCCAACCGATCGAAGCGGCGTCTTGCGTACCCTTCAGAGGGCTGCGGGTACGACGTGCGATGAGTTCTGATCCGAGAAGGGTGACCGTCGTGACGATGAGCCCCCATGCCGAGATCGTGATCTGCTGCGTGACCGGACGGCGCTCGACACCCTCGACGAAAGACTCGAGGGCGAGGACGACGACCACGCTCGGGACCGTCGCCCCGATGAGCATCCATGCGAGACGACGGTCCGCCGCCCGGTCTGGAGATGGCGATGTCATCGCGACAGCGAGGTCTCGGACGTCAGCACGGAAGTAGGCGACCGTGGCCAGGAGCGTTCCCGCGTGCAGTGCGACGTCGAACCCAAGTCCGAAGCGGCTCCACCCCAGGAGCGAGGGAACCAGGATGAGGTGCCCGTCAGAGGAGATGGGCAGGAACTCTGTGACCGCTTGGACGATGCCCAGCACGACCGCTTCGAATATGCCCACCCGGTCAGACCTCCAGCACGATCGGTATGATCATCGGACGGCGGCGCAGCCGCTCCCAGAAGAACTGCGAGAGGGACTCTCTGACCGCGCGTCTGACGACCGCGTGGTCCGTCACGCCTTCGCGACCGGTCTTGAGCATGGTCTTGGCGACCCGCGCCCTCGCTTCGTCGAGAACGCCGTCGTTGTCGACGAAGACGATGCCTCTCGTGACGATCTCGGGCTCTGCGGCCTGGGTGCCCGTGCGCGAGTCGATGACGATGACGATGGTCGCGATGCCGTCCTGGCTCATGTGCTGCCGGTCGCGCAGGACGACGTGGCCCAGCTCTCCGACGCTCGTGCCGTCGACATAGATGACTCCGGACTCGACACGTTCGGAGACGCGCGCTTCGTCTTCGTCGACCTCGAGCACGTCTCCGTTGTCCAGCACGAAGACGGCCTCTTCGGGTACGCCGACCGCTCGGGCGAGCCGCGCGTGCGCAGCGAGGTGACGGATCTCACCGTGGATCGGGACGAAGAACTCCGGCTGGACGAGGTTGATTATGAGCTTGAGCTCCTCCGCGGACCCATGCCCGGAGACGTGGACGTCGGCGCTGCCTTTGTGCACGACGTGAGCGCCGCTCTTCGTCAGGCGGTTGATCACGCGGCTGACCGCTTTCTCGTTTCCGGGGACGGGGCTCGCCGAGATGATGACGGTGTCGCCGTGTTCGATGGAGACCGTCTTGTGGTCCCCGTTGGCCATCCGCGCGAGCGCCGAGAGCGGCTCACCCTGGCTTCCGGTGCACAGCACGACTACTTTCTCGGGCGGCAGGCCGCTCGTGTCGTAGGCGTCGAGTATGTCGTCGTCATCGATGTCGAGATAGCCGAGCTCACGAGCGATCCGGGTGTTCTGAAGCATCGACCGGCCCGTCACGACCACCTTGCGACCGGCAGCCACGGCCGCGTCGCAGACCTGCTGGACACGGTGGATGTGACTCGCGAACGACGCGACGATGACCCGGCGTTCTGCAGCAGCGATTATGTCCCGGAGAGCGACTCCGACTTCCGCTTCAGAGCGGCAGAACCCCTTGTTCTCGGCGCCTGTCGAGTCACTCATGAGGACGGTCACGCCGGTCTTCCCGAATTTGGCCAATGCCGCGTAGTCGGTGAGTCGTCCATCGATGGGAGTCTGGTCGAGTTTGAAATCCCCTGTGTGGAGCACGGTAGCTGTCGGCGTCCTGATGAAGACGCCGACGCTGTCTGGAATGGAGTGATTCACAGCGAAGAAGTCGAGACCGAAGGAGCCGAGCGACATGTGGCTGGCGTCCTTGACCTCGCGCAGGCGGGGCTTCTTGACGCCGTGTTCGTCCAGCTTTCCTTTGACCAGACCGAGGGTGAGTCTGGTGCCGAGCACGGGCACCGGCCGGCCGATGTCCTTGAGGAGGAACGGCAGCGCTCCCGTGTGGTCTTCGTGGCCGTGCGTGATGATGATGCCTCTGAGGCGAGCGGCGTTGCTGAGCACGTACGTATAGTCTGGGAGGATGAGATCGACGCCGGGGTGGTCGTCGTCGGGGAACATGATCCCTGCATCGATGACGAGCATGTCGTCGCCGTGCTCGATGACGGTCATGTTCTTGCCGATACCGTCCAGACCACCGAGCGGTATGACGCGCAGGCGGGGCTTCGTACGGGTGTTCTTCCTGGGCATAGGGCTTGTGAGGTTCCTCTCTATGGGGCGCGCAGCGTGTGTCAGGCGAGGACGCCGACGTGTCGCATGACGCGCTCGAGCTCTGCGACCTGAGATGCCGTCGGCTCGACCAGCGGAAGCCTGACCCCTCCTACCGGGAAACCGGTGAGTTCGAGCGCCTTCTTGACCATGATCGGGTTGGCCGTGAGGAACAGCGCTTTCATGAGAGGCAGCAGTTCGATATGGATGCGCAACGCGCGGGTGTGGTCGCCTTGGGCATGCGCGACGATCATCTCTTTGAACCGAGGGCCTGCCACGTGGCTGAGAACGGAGATCACACCGGTGCCTCCGAGACCCATGAACGGAAGCGTCAGCTCGTCGTCCCCGGCGAGCAGTTCGAAACCGTCGGGGGCTCCCGCGATGATCTGGGCGGCCTGCGACAGGTCGGAGTTGGCCTGTTTGAGCGCCACGACGTTGTCGCAGTCGTGCGCGATCCGCAGAACCGTCTCAGGCTCCATGTTGATGACGCATCGCCCCGGGATGTTGTAGAGGATGACCGGGACATCCACGGCGCTCGCGATCGCCTTGAAGTGGCGGTACAGGCCCTCCTGCGGCGGCTTGTTGTAGTACGGCACGACGGCCATGATCGCGTCGACTCCGAGGGCGACGACCTTGCGGGCGAAGTCGACCGAGTCATCCGTGCAGTTGTCGCCGGCATTGGCGATCACGGGCGCCCGGCCACCGACAGCGTCGATGACGGCGCGGAAGAGATCCATCTTCTGGTCGTAGAACACCGTTGGGCTCTCGCCGGTCGTTCCACAGACGACGAGCGCGTCAGAGCCGGTATCGAGCAGACGGTTCGCCAGTTCGGCGGCCCGGGGAAGGTCGAGTGAGTTGTCTGCTGTGAAGGGGGTCACCATCGCGGTGATCATGCGGCCGAAGCGCGGTGTGGTCATGTGATCAGCCCCTTGGTGGCTCGCGCGGTGAACGAGCGCTGGTCGCGGTCTGACCGCAGTATTGTGCCACACGATCCGCTGCGACGGCCGTAACGGCTGCGCTACGCTCCGGTCGGATCTCCGGAGAGCGCCTGTGCCGGGTGCGGCTCATCCAAATGGAATTCTTCGTGTAGCACATTGATGGCATCGAGTGCGTCGTCGCCGCTCACGAGCACCGATATGGTCGTGTGCGAGTCTGCCACCTGCCGGACCGGGATCGCGGCCTCGTTCAACGACTCGGCTATGCGTGCCATGACGCCGGGTACGCCATGCATGCCGGCGCCCACGACGGTGACCTTGGCGAGATCAGGCTCGACGGTGTACGCATAGCGGAGCCCGTCGAGGACGGCGCGCGCGGGAACGAGTGCCTCGCAGGTGAGGGTGAAGACGAGCGCATCACCGAGCGGCGTGAACATGTCGAGCGAGATGCCTGCGTCGGCCAGCGCGCGGAAGAGCGTCGTCTGCGCCTGCATGTGCGCGGAGGTGCCGTCCTGAGCATCGAGCATGACACGGATGCGGCACACAACGGGCGTATGGGTGATAGCGGTCGCGACCGGTTCGGCCTGGTGTGCTGAGAGGTCGGTGATCGTGGTCCCGGGGTGGTCCGAGTACGTGTTCCTGACGCGGACGGCGAGGCCTGTCGCAAGGGCCAGCTCGGCAGCCGGGGCGTGAACGACCTGGCTGCCGGAGCGCGCCAACTCGAAGAGCTCCTGAGAGCTGATCACGTCGAGGACGCGTGCCTGGTCGCACACGCGGGGGTCGGTGGTCATGACGCCATCGACGTCAGTGAAGATCTGGACCTCCTCAGCCTCGAGAGCGACGCCCAACGCGCAGGCCGTGGTGTCACTGCCGCCTCGGCCAAGGGTCGTGAGCGTCCCGTCGCTCGACATACCCTGGAAGCCGCAGACGACTGGGACCGTGCTGCGGGCGACGAGCGAGCGGATGCGCCCGGTGTGGATGGCGGTCACGCGGGACGCGCCGTGCACTCCATCGGTCATGATGCCTGCTTCAGGTCCCGTGAGGGCAGCAGCCGCTATGCCGCACCGCCGCAGTTCGTGGGAGAGCACGACCGCGCTGATGACCTCACCGACGCTTGCCAGCAGGTCACGTTCGCGTGGGTCTTGTGGGAGGCCGTCGATGAGACCGAGCAATGTGTCGGTGGCATAAGGCGCACCGCTTCGGCCCATCGCGCTTACCACGACCACAGGTGACCGGCCGGACTCGAGCGCGGCCATGACGTGAGCAGCGACGGATGAGCGGCCCTCTTCTGAGGCGACAGAGGTGCCGCCGAACTTCATGACGACGATGCGGGATCCGACCGTCTCGCTCTCGCGGCCCGACACCTATGACCCCATGAGAGACTCGAGTCCGACGACCAGTCCGGAATGAGACCCGACACACCTGATGGCGAGCAGCACTCCGGGGATGAAACTCGTCCTGTCGATGGAATCGTGTCGAATGACAAGAGTCTGCCCCTGTCCACCGAACACGACCTCCTGGTGAGCGACAAGCCCGGGCAACCTCACCGAGTGGACGCGCACTCCGTCTGCGGAAGCGCCGCGCGCGCCGGCCAGACCGGGAAGTTCGGTCTCGCTGCCGGGAGCGCTCACCTCGACTTCTCGACCGGATGCGATGAGAGAGGCGGTTCTCAGCGCCGTTCCTGAAGGCGCGTCGGCCTTGCCGTCGTGGTGCAGTTCGATGATCTCGGCGTGCGGGAAGAAGCGGGCGGCTCTGCGTGAGAACTCCATCATGAGCACCGCGCCGATCGCGAAGTTCGGAGCGAAGAACAGGCACGTGCCCTCCGGGGCGCTGTCTGCGAGCTCCTGGAGCTTTCCGTGCGTGAGTCCCGTGGTGCCGACGACGCAGTGGACCCCACGCTGCAGAGCTGTGGAGAGGTTTCCCTCGACGACGCTCGGATGTGTGAAGTCGACCATCACATCGGGCAGGGTCTCGTCTATCGCCACGGAGAGGTCCTCCCCACAGGTGACGTCACCCACGAGAAGGACTCCTTTGCAGCGAGGGTCGACGGCAGCGACGAGCTCCATGTCCGGAGCTGAACCCACCGCACGCACGACCTCGGTGCCCACTCGACCTCCTGCACCGGAGACGAGGACTCTGATCACATCGACCACCTCGATTCAGGACGCTGGGCCAGCATCAGCGAACAAGCGGCTCGAGTTCGGCGCGGTCGAACGGCCCGATCACAGCAAGGACCTTCTCGCGATCGAGAACCGCTGCTGAGACTCGTTTCAGGTCGTCCATCGTGACGGCATCGAATCGTTCGACGATCTCGTCAGAGGAGAGTATCTCACCGCCGGTGACCTCGTTCTTCCCGAGCCGGGTCATGCGCATCCGTGTCGACTCCATGCCCAACACGAGGTGCCCTTTCGTAGCTTGGCGGACTCGGTCGAGCTCCTGGGGGGTCACGCCCTGTTCAGCGATGCGCTCCATCTCGATCCGTATGAGCCGGATGACCTCCTCTGCGTTCTCGGGACGTGTACCCGCGTAGACTGCGAACTCGCCGGTGTCCTGGTACAGCGAGGAGAACGAGTAGATCGCGTAGGCGAGGCCCCGCTTCTCGCGAACCTCTTGGAACAGACGCGAGCTCATCCCGGCGCCGAGCACACCGTCGAGTATCGCGAGTGCGAAACGGTCGGGGTGGTGGGCGTTCATCGTGGCGACGCCGTAGCATATGTGCGCCTGTTCTGTGTCTTTCGTGAGGGTCGCGATGCGTGCTTCGCCTGCAGCGTCGGCGACTGGACGGATCGACCGTGGACCACAGGCGAGTCCATCAAGATGGCGTTGGGTCAGCGCGACGAGCGCGTCGTGGTCCACGTGTCCGGCAGCAGCGACGACGCAGTTCCCTGAGAGGTAGTGCTTTCGGCGGAAGGCGACGGCCGCCGCGTGGTCGAACCGCCCGACGCTGTCCCGGCTGCCGAGGATAGGCAGCCCGATGGGGTGGTCCGGCCACAGCGCGTGGCTGAAGATCTCGTGTATCCGGTCGTCAGGGGTGTCCTCCATCCGGGCGATCTCTTCGATGACGACTTCCCTCTCCGCTATGCAGGCATCATCCGAGAGGCTGGCATCGACGACCATCTCGGCGAGAAGCGCGAACGCGGACTCCAGGTGCTCGTCGACGAAGCGGCTGTAGTAGCACGTGTACTCTTTTGACGTGAAGGCATTGAGTTCGGCGCCGAGCCGATCGAACGCTTCGGATATCTGTTGCGCAGAGTGCGTCGACGTGCCTTTGAACATCATGTGTTCCATGAAGTGGGACATGCCGGCTTCATCCGGCGTCTCATCGCGGCTCCCGACCGCGAACCAGATCCCCAAGGCGACCGACCGGACCGAGTCCAAGGGCTCGGTGATGACGGTGATGCCATTGTCGAGGACCGTCTTGCGGTAGAACATCGGGTGATCTCCCTCGTAAGGCGGATGATCGTCATGGCACCAGAGTACCTGAACGCCGGACACGTGCGCGCGGTGACTGCGTCGGCCCCCGGGGATGTCCGCACGGGGGCCGCAGAGGAGCGAGGTCACGTGGTGAGGCTTAGTGACGGCGACGGGGTCTGCGGTCGCGCTCTCCTCCGTCGCGACGCGGCCCGCGGTCGGCGTCAGCGCCGGGACCGGCGGAGCCTGCAGGCGCAGGAGGCTTGTCGAGCCGGTCGAGGCTCACCTTGCCTCGGTCGTCGATATCGATGACCTTGACGTGCACCTCGTCGCCGACGTTGAGCACGTCCTCGACCTTCCCGACGCGGCCCTGTGCGACCCTGCTGATGTGGAGAAGGCCGTCCTTGCCCGGCATCAGCTCGACGAATGCGCCGAAACTCTGGATGGAGACGACGCGGCCGTGGTACTCCTCGCCGATCTCGACATCTTTGACGATCGCCTGTATGCGACGGACCGCCTCTTCGCCGCCAAGGTCACGGGATGCGACGTAGATGGTGCCGTCCTCTTGGATGTCGATCTGCGCGCCGGTCTCCTCTTGGATTCCGCGGACGACCTTGCCTCCGCTTCCGATGACTTCGCGAATCTTGTCGCTCGGTATCTTGATCGTGATGATGCGCGGGGCGTACTTGCTCATCTGAGGGCGGGACTCTGAGATGACTTCGAGCATCTTGCTCAGGATGTGCGCGCGTCCCTCTTTGGCCTGCATGAGCGCCCGCGTGAGGATCTCGAGCGAGAGTCCCTTCGCTTTGTTGTCCATCTGCATCGCAGTGATGCCCTTAGGCGTGCCCGCGACCTTGAAGTCCATATCTCCCAAGAAGTCCTCGAGTCCCTGTATGTCGGAGAGCACCGCGACGCGGTCGCCTTCCTTGATGAGGCCCATCGCGATGCCGGACACTGGCGCGGCGATCGGCACACCGGCGTCCATCAGCGCGAGCGTCGAGCCGCAGACCGATGCCATGGAGCTTGACCCGTTGGACTCGAGCACCTCCGACACGATACGGATCGTGTACGGGAACTCCTCCTCATCGGGGATCACAGGCAGAAGGGCGCGCTCGGCGAGTGCGCCGTGGCCGATGTCACGACGCTTGGGGCCGCGCATGAAGCCCACCTCGCCCGTCGAGAAGGGCGGGAAGTTGTAGTGGTGGATGTAGCGCTTGCCTTCAGACACGTCGATCGTGTCAAGACGCTGCCACTCGTTGAGCATTCCGAGGGTCAGCACGGAAAGCACCTGGGTCTGTCCCCGGGTGAACAGCCCTGACCCATGCGCGCGCGGCAGGTAGCCGGCCACACAGCTGATCGGGCGGATCTCGGTGACGCTGCGGCCGTCGGCCCGCTCGCCCTCGTCAAGCACCATCGCCCTCATGGTCTTCTTCTCAAGCTGCTTGAGCACCGAGCGCAGGTCCTTGCCCCACACCGCAAGCTCTTCGTCTGTGAATGACGCGGCGATCTCGTCCTTGACTGCTGCGACCGCATCCATGCGCGCGTGCTTGTCGGGGTTGTGGAGCGCGGCTTTCATCTTCTCGGTGCCCACGGCGAAGACCCGATCGACGAGCTCGGGGTCTGGCGCTGCGAACGCGACGTCCATCGGGGTGATGTCGAGTTTCGCGAGGAACCGCTCCTGGACGTCGCAGAAGGCCGCGATCGCTTCCTGGGCGAACATCAGCGCGGCGAGCATGTCGTCCTCCGAGACCTCGCGCGCACCCGCCTCCAGCATGTAGACGGCGTCCTTGGAGCCAGCGACCACCAGATCGAGGTCGGAGTCTTCGGTCTCATAGAACGTCGGGTTCACGAGGAATTCGCCGGTCTGCAGGTCTCGGCTTATGCGAACGCCGGCGAGGGGTCCTTCGAAGGGGATGCCGGCGGCCATGAGGGCGGCCGAAGCGCCCATGATCGAGATGACGTCGGGCTGGTGGACCTGGTCGGCGGACAGGACGGTCGCGATGATCTGCACTTCGTTGCGAAAGCCGTCGGCGAAAGCGGAGCGCAGCGGACGGTCTATCATGCGCGCTGTGAGCGTGGCCTTCTCGCTCGGCCGCGCCTCGCGCTTGATGAACCCCCCGGGCAGTTTGCCCGCCGCGTACATCCGCTCCTCGAAGTCGACCGTGAGCGGGAAGAAGTCGAGGTCCTTCGCCTGCTTGGATGCGGTCGCGGTGACGAGGACGACGGAGTCGCCTTGTCGTACGAGGACGGCGCCGCCGGCTTGCTTGGCGAGTTCACCGGTCTCGAGGGTGTACTCCTTGCCATAGAGCTCGAACTTCTCAACGATCTTGGTCATCCTCTTCCCCGTCCTTCCGGCCACGGCCCCGTGCCAGTGGCCCTTCATGACGAAGGCGGGGACGCTCCCCGCCTTCGAGATCTGCGCCCGTGGCGTATCTACCCGCGGATTCCGAGCTTCGAGATGAGCTCGCGGTACCGCTCGATGTCGTTCTTCTTGACGTAGGCGAGCAGACGGCGACGCTGACCGACGAGCTTCAGGAGCCCGCGACGCGTGTGGTGGTCCTTTGCGTGCGCCTTCAGGTGCTCAGTGAGGTCACGGATGCGCTGGGTCAGCAGCGCGATCTGAACGTCGGCTGACCCGGTGTCGTTCTCGCCGCGCTGGTACTGAGCGATGATGCTCGCTTTGACGTCCTTCTCGAGGGGCATTGTTCGTTCCACCTTTCGGTTCGATGATCCGCCTCGGTCCGGGATGGTCGCGCAGGTGGTCGCGAACCTCTCAGGCCGAGGTACTGTCACAGCCGTCGGAGTATAGCATATGCGCTGACCGGACCACTGGGCGTCCGTGCATCAGCGCGGGCCGGCGTCTGGTGTTCCGGATGTCTACTCGTGCTCCCCTCGGGCGCCCATGCCGGGGCGCGGGCACTCCTCGACGATACCGCGAACGCGCTGCACGTCGTCCGTGATGGCTTCACGAAGATCAGCGGGCGACTCGAAGCGGGTGAGCGCTCTTAGTCTGGCGAGGAATTCGACGATGACCTCGCGACCGTAGAGGTCTCCGTCGAATCCCATGAGGTGGACTTCGACGAAGCTGTGCGCTTCAGGGTAGCTGGGAGGGCGCCCTACGGATATCGCTGCGGGCCATGCGGTCCCGTCATCCAAGAGCGTGCGTCCCGCGTACACTCCGTCGGCAGGGAGCACAATGCCGACAGGAGCCAAGAGGTTCGCGGTGGGAAAGCCGAGCGCAGCGCCTTCGCCTCTGCCATGTGTGACGACACCACGGATCCGGTGGGGCGAGGTGAGTAGTCTGCGGGCTCTTGCGACGTCACCCTGAGCGATCAGGTGCCGGATGCGCGTCGCAGACACCGGGGTGCCGTCGAACTCGATGAGGTCGTGGGCGCAGATGGTCACTCCCTGTCGGGCGCCCCATGCCGTAAGAGTGCTCAGATCGCCTGCCCCGGCGGCTCCGAAACGGAAGTTCCTTCCGACGTGGAGCGACACCGGGTGACACGCCTCTTGGACGACCGTCTCGAGGAAACGGACTGCGTCGAGACGCGCCAGCTGCAAGGTGAACGGTACGACGAGGACGGTGTCGGCCCCCGCCTCCAAGAGGCGCTGGTAGCGGTCCTCGTCGTCGAGGAGCCTCAGGGTCGCTGAGTCCGGATGCAGCACCGCGTCGGGATCGCGGTCGAACGTGAGCGTGACCGCGGTAGCACCACGAGATGCAGCGTCGGCACGTGCGTCCGACAGGAGGGCACGATGCCCGACGTGTACACCGTCGAAGGCGCCAAGGGCGACGACGCACGTGCCGAAAGGCTCGGGTGGCGGGAACGTGAAGACGCGAGCGGTCATGCAGCCCCATCCACGGTCGAGATGAACACGTCCGGGACGAGAAGCCCCCGCGATCGGCGGTAGACACCGCCGAAGCGGCCCTCAACGCGGACCGCTACGCGCTCGTCGCTGGGCGCGTCCGCCCTGAAGGCGCGGCCATCGGCGACCATCGAGGGTGAAGCGTCGACCACTGGCATACCGAGCACCTCGAACGGGTCAGCGAAACGTTCACCAAGCTCATGTGCGGTTGACGAGGTGATGAGGTCCAAAGGATACGCCTGGGCGACATCGAGGGTCCCGATCCTGACGCGGCGCAGCTCTGCCAGGTGTGCGGGGACACCGACGGCCTGCCCGATGTCGCGCGCGAGCGCCCTCACGTAGGTTCCCTTCGAGACCACGAAGTCGACAGTCCACGATGCAGGCTCGCTAGAGATGTCGACGAGGCGAGCCACGTGTACTTCGACAGGACGCGGTTCAAGGTCCACCGGGCGACCGCGCCGGGCCGATCGGTAGGCAGCTTGACCAGCGACTTTGATCGCAGAGAACGCGGGCGGTCGCTGCATCATGCGCCCGACGAATCCCGAGAGGGTGGTGCGTGCGAAGTCCGGGTCCAAGAGCTCGGGGGACGGCGGACCTGTGCGGGTCTGCTTGCCGAGTGCGTCGTCGGTGTCCGTCGCGAAGCCGAACGCGATCCGGGCCCTGTACGTCTTGTCCTCGCCTGAGATGAACGGTTCCAAGCGCGTGAAGACGCCGACGAGGACGATCAAGAGTCCGGTGGCCATGGGGTCGAGGGTGCCGGCGTGTCCTACCCGCCCCTCACCCGTGGTGCGGCGGACAGCGTCGACGACGTCATGGCTCGTAGGGCCGAATGGCTTGTCGATAAGGAGGATGCCACGCAGCCCGGTCGCACCTCTGCGAGGGGTCACGCTAGTCTCCTCCGGGAAGCAGCGTGAGCACTGTGGCGATGACGTCTTGGACGGATGCGTCGTAGACGGTGAAGCCGGCGGCGGCGCGGTGCCCGCCACCACCGAACCGGTGGGCGACGGTCGCGACGTCGTAACCGGTCTTGGACCTGAGGTTCCCTCTGACCTCGGATCCCTTCTGCCTGAGCAGGATCGCCACGTCTATGCCACCCAGGACACGGATCGCATCGGGCAGGTGTTCGGCCTCCTCAGGCAGCGCGCCGGTACGATCGAAGTCGTCATCGGTGAGGTAGGTCCACGCGACGCGCCCCCCGTTGACGGTCTCGAGGCGTGCGAGTGCGATGGACTCGAGCTCAAGAGATGCGGCAGTGCGCTCCTGGTAGACGAGTCGTGCAGCTTCAGCCGGGTCCACGCCGGCTTCGAGCATCCGGGCGGCGGTGCGGAACGCGGCAGGCGAGGTGTTGTCGTACGAGAATCGTCCGGTGTCGGTGAGCAGGGCGACATAGAGAGGCAGGGCGATCTCGCTCGTCGGTCTTACGTCGAGTGCCGTGAGAAAGGTCCAGACCATCTGGCCGGTGGCTGCCATCGATGGATCACACACGCGATGTGTGCCGTACGGTTGGGCATCCGGATGGTGGTCGAAGACGATGACGTCGCCGGCGGCTTCCATGAGGGGCAAGGCGACGCCCAAGCGATCGGGCACCGGTGTGTCGAGCGCCACGAAGACGTCGGGCGCGTCGAGGTCCTTTGCGGGCACGTAGAGAGAGTGTCCCGGCAGGAACGAGTAGGTGTACGGGGCAGGACGGTCGTCTGCGAGCGTGGGCACTGCAGGGATGCCTGCGGTCCTGAGGGCCAACGTCATACCGAGGACAGAGCCGACCGCGTCTCCGTCAGGCCTGACGTGGGCACAGACGATGACCGACGAAGCTTTACGCAGAGCGACAGCCGCTCGGTGGTACGGGAGCACGACCGGCGTCCTACTCATCATCCGGCACCGAAGGTGCGGCGCCGTCTCCGTGGATCAAGGTCGGCGGAACATGGGTGAGAGCTTCTGCGATCCGCTCCCCGGCATCCACACTCTCGTCGATGAAGAATCGCACGTCGGGCGTCACGCGCCACCCCAGTGCGTGCCCCAACAGCGAGCGGATGCGTCCCTTCGCAGAGTCGAGTCCTGCGAGGACCTCATCGTAGCGGTCGCGTCCGGCGGTCACGTACACGTTCGCGACGCTGCGGTCGGCGCTCACACGCGCACCGGTCACCGTCGTGAGCGCGAGGCGAGGGTCCGAGATCTCGGTGGCGAGAATCGACGCGATGGTCTCGCGGACCTGTTCGTCAGTGCGGCGGCTGGATGATTCGCGGCTCATCGTCCGTACCCCGATTCCCGCATCAGGCCTTACGAGCGACTTCTTCGATGCGGAAGCTCTCGAGGACGTCGCCTTGCTTGATGTCCTGGAAGTTCTCGATGCCGATGCCGCACTCGTAGCCCTGTTTGACGGACTTGACGTCCTCTTTGAAACGCCGGAGCGAGGCCATCTTGCCCTCGAAGATGACGGTGCCATCGCGTACGACTCTCACGAGGTCGTCTCGCGACACTTCGCCTTCTTGGACGTAGCAGCCAGCGACCACACCCGCCTTGGGGACCCTGAAGAGTTCCCTGACCTCGATGCGAGCGGTGTCGCGCTCGACCATGTCAGGAGCGAGCATACCCACCCGGGCCGCGTTGATCTCCTCGATCGCCTGGTAGATGACGCGGTACAGGCGGATGTCGACGCCTTCGCGCTCGGCGAGCGACTTGGCTTTCGGCTCAGGTCTCACGTTGAAGCCGATGATGATCGCATCTGACGCGTCGGCGAGCATGACGTCGGATTCGGTGATACCGCCGACCGCGCTGTGGATGACGTTGATGCGGACCTCGGTCTGGTCCATCTTGTCGAGCGCGTCCTTGAGAGCCTCGATCGATCCTTGGACGTCGGCTTTGACGACGAGGTTGAGGTCCTTGAGTTCGCCCTCTTCGATGCGCGAGAACAGATCGTCGAGGGTGACGTGTTTCTTCGTGGCGGCCTGTGCGATGAGTCGCTGCTTGAGCGCACGGTCCTCCGCGATGGCGCGGGCGTCACGCTCATCGGCGAATACGCGAAACTCGTCGCCGGCGGAGGGCACACTCGCCAGGCCGAGCACCTCGACGGGGTCGGCCGGGCCCGCGTCGGTGACGTTGACGCCGAGCGGGTCGAGCAGCGCGCGGACGCGCCCGTACGCGGTACCGGCGACGAGGGCGTCTCCGACGTGGAGGGTGCCGCGCTGCACGAGGACCGTGGCTACCGGCCCGCGACCCTTGTCCAGGTTGGCCTCGATCACGACGCCGGAGGCCAACGCCTTGGGGTTGGCTTTGAGTTCGAGGACGTCTGCCTGGAGCAGCACCATCTCGAGCAGCGCGTCGATGTTGATGCGCTTCTTGGCCGAGACCTCGACGAAGATGTTCTGGCCGCCCCACTCCTCGGGCACGATCTCGTGCTCGGTGAGCATCTGCTTGACCTGCTCAGGGTTGGCGCCCTCCTTGTCGATCTTGTTGACCGCGACGATGATCGGGACTCCGGCGGCTCTGGCGTGGTGGATGGCTTCGATCGTCTGCGGCATCACGCCATCATCGGCGGCGACGACGAGGATGACCACGTCCGTGATGTTGGCACCACGGGCACGCATGGCGGTGAAGGCCTCGTGCCCTGGCGTATCGATGAAGGTGATCTTACGGCCGTTCTTGTGCACGACCGATGCTCCGATGTGCTGCGTGATCCCCCCGGCCTCCGTGGCTGCGACACCGGTCTCACGTATCGCATCGAGCAGTGATGTCTTCCCGTGGTCCACGTGCCCCATGACCGTCACGACGGGTGAACGGGGCACGAGGTCCTCAGGAGCGTCCGTGAAAGTCCATCCCGCCTCTTCCTCGGGCTGGACGACGCGGATCTCGCGGCCGAGATCCTCCCCGATGATCTCGAGGGTCTCACGCATCATAGGCTGATTGACGGTGAGCGGCGTGCCGAGCATGAACAGCCGCTTGATGACGTCGTTGGCGGGCACGCCGAGAATTTCGGCGAACTCGCCTACCGTCGCGCCTTCGGTGACGGTGACGGCCTCGCCTCCGGACGGGAGTTCGACTCGAGACGCCTCTTCATGGAGGCGCGCCTCCTCCACCTCTTCACCGGTCTTCTTATGCTTCTTCTTCTTGCGCCGGCTTCCCTCGGAGGCGGCCGCAGCGACCGCAGCCCGAGCCTCCTCGATCACCCTCTCGCGCTGGAGACGCTCGGCTTCCTGCGCCATCCTGCGGTAGCGTTCCTCTTCGGCCTTTTCGAGCTCGGCTGCGCGTTCGGCCTCAAGGCGCGCCTTCTCGGCCTCGATCGCGATCTCGAGCGGGGACCGCGTATCAACGGCGGTCTCACGAGCCACGGGCTCAACCTCGTCCGTGGCGGCAGGTTCGGCGGATTTCGCTTCGAGCTGGGCGCGAGCATCAGCGGTCTCGGCCTCGATCCGGGCTGCTTCTTCGGCAGCGGCCCGCGCACGGGCCTCCTCTTCGCGAGCGCGCTGCTCCTGCTCCCTTGCGCGTCGTTCTTCTTCGCGCAGCTTTCGTTCGGCCTCCTCGGCCTTGCGGCGGGCCTCCTCCTCAGCCTTGCGGCGGGCCTCCTCCTCGGCCTTGCGGGCGGCTTCCGCCTCCTCAGCGGCCTTGCGCTCGGCCTCGATCTGAGCCTGACGCTCGGCGATCTCGGGTCCGAGCTCCTTGCGGATCTTGTCGACGTAGGCTTCGACCAGCGTCGAGGCGTGGTTCTTCGCGGGAATCTTCATAGCCTGGAGCCGTTCCAGCAGCTCCTTGCTCGTCATCCCGAACTCTTTCGCGAGTTCATGGACCCTCATGCTCGGCATAGGCGTTCCGTCACTCTCCCCTATCCACGTTCTGCCGGGTGAGCAGATCGTCGAAGTCTCGTCTCAGTCGTGCGTAGTCGTCGTCCTGGAGTCTCACTTTGAGCGTCGCATCGAGGCGCCGGCGCTTCGCTGCCATCTCGAAGCAGTCGGTCGACGCACAGACATACGCTCCCCTGCCGTTGGCCTTGCCGGTCGGATCGATCTCGACGTGTCCATCGGGTGTCCGCACGAAACGGACGAAGCGCCGCTTGTCCGAGGACGTGCCGCAGCCGGTGCAGGTGCGTATCGGCGTCTTGCGGAGTCGCGTCACTCCGAGGTTGCCTCCTTCTCATGCAGACCACAGTAGAAGCTGCCGTCGATCGCACGGTTCCGGCAACGGACGCCCGTCGATGTGACAGCACAGCAGCGTCCGTCGAAGTCTTCTGGGGCCTCTGCGCTCGCCGCAGGCGACGGGGCGATACCTTGCTCCAGGGCGATAGCGGAGCTCTTGATGTCTATCCGCCAACCGGTGAGCTTCGCCGCAAGGCGGGCGTTCTGGCCCTCTTTGCCGATGGCAAGGGACAGTTGGTCGTCGGGCACGATCACGGTGGCCGTATGTGTGTCCTCGTCGATGAGGACACGATCCACCTTGGCGGGCGACAGGGCGCTTGCCACGAACGTGGCGGGATCCTCGCTCCACGGGACCACGTCGATGCGCTCACCGCGCAGTTCGCCCACGACCATGCGGACACGGCTCCCCTTGGGGCCGACGCAGGCACCGACCGGGTCGAGGCCCGGCTCGCGGCTCGCCACTGCGACCTTGGAGCGGGCGCCGGGCTCACGAGCGACGCTCTTGATCTCGACGATCCCGTCGTAGACTTCGGGGACTTCGATCTCGAACAGCCGTCGGATGAGGCCGGGGTGGGTGCGCGAGACCACGATCGAAGGCTCCGACCCCTGCCCCTTACGTACGTCGGTGATGTATGCCTTGATGCGTTCGTTGTGGTTGTAGCGCTCGTTGGGAGGCTGCTCCTGGGGCGGCAGAAGCGCTTCGACACCCTCACGGAGCTTGATCAGGGTGTAGCTAGACACGGACTGCTGGATAGTGCCCGTGACCGACTCACCTATGCGGTCAGCGTACTCCTCGAAGATGCGCTCGCGCTCGGCGTCACGGATGATGGACGTGATGACGCTCTTGGCGTTCTGCGCAGCGATGCGGCTCACGTCAGCGGGAGTGACGTCACGCTCCTCGTACGATTCGGCGACACCGGTCTCCTCGTCGACCTCCCCGACGGGGACGAGCTCATAGACGTAGATGCGGCCGGTCTCCCGGTCGATGGTCACCCTCGTGGGGTTGTCGAGATCTAGTATGCGTTGATACGTCGACGCGAGGGACTGCTCGAGCTTGTCGAGCATGTCGTACTCGTCGATGCCCTTCTCCTGGGCGAGAAGCTTGAGGGCCTCCATGACATTGCCGTCAGAACTCATCTCAGCTGTCGTCCCTTCCGCGATCGAAGCAGACCACGCCTTTGAGGCGTGCTTTCAGGATATCGTCGAATGCGATGCGTACACGCTCGCCCTCGACATCGAGCACGACGGTCGAACCATCAGTGCCGGCGAGGGTGCCGGTCCACGACGCCCGGGCGCCCTTGACGCGGGTCTTGAGGGTCGCCGTCTGTCCCGAGAAACGTTCGAAGTCGGCGAGCTTGGTGAGCGGGCGATCGACACCGGGCGACGAGACTTCGAGAGTGTACGGGCCTCTCACCGGGTCAGCGGCGTCAAGTATGTCGCTGACCCACTCATTCGCCGCGCAGATGGCGTCTATCGTGAGTCCTTCGGGACGGTCGAGCAGGACCCGGATGATCGGCGTCCGTCTGCCGCCAGCGCGTTCGACGGCGACGAGTTCGAACCCCCGCTCGGTCGCGGCGGGCTCAAGCATGCCGGTGAGCTTCTTGACAAGCTCGTCTGTGATCACCTGGTCACCTCCAGTCCCCAGAACAAAAGAAGCGAGCGTCAAGCCCACTTCTCGCAGAAACGAACGGATTCACGTGCAAGGCGGATGATAGCACAGTGACTGAAGCGTGGAAAAGCAGAATCGACCGGCGCTCAGACCGACCTCGCAGGAAGTGCCCACTCCTTGGACGGGAGGGCGACGCGCACGACGGTTCCAGCTGACGGGGCGACTGTGACGTCGAGACGGCCACCTAGATGCGCGGCTCGCTCCGAGAGGGTGAACAGTCCGAGCGAGCGCGGATGGCTGGACGAATCGAGGGATGGCTCGCCGGCAGTGTCATCGTCTGAAATCGCCAGCAGGAAGTCGTCACCCTGCTTCGTCAGGGTGACGTTGACGTGTGAGGCCGAGGTGTGCCGGTTGATGCTACGGAGCAGCTCGGATGCTGCACTCAACAGGAAGCGGTCGATCGGGGTACCGGAGGTCTTGACGTCCTCGGCGACCTCGACGGTGAACGGGATGCCGGCACCGAGCTGGTGTTCGCATATGGTCTCGAGCGCGGCCTGGAAGCCGTCCGTGTCCAGCGAAGGCAGGATGAACTCTGTGCGGAAGCTGTAAGCAGCCGCTGCGATGTCGGTGAGCTTCTCGAGCAACTCGGAGAGCCTGGCATCCGCACTGTCCACTCCCCATGCTGCAGCGGCTGTCTCGAGCTGGGACCTGAATTCCGCGATGGGTTCCAGGACTCGGGAGGAAAGCTCGTCGGCGATCCATGCGTCGTGACGCGCGTCTGCTTCGGATGCCGCGATGGCGAGCTCACGCAGACGTCCTCGCCGCTCGATCTCGGCGTCGTAGGCGGTCGCGATCTCAGCGGCGGAGCTGCGAACCGATTCGAAGAGTGCGGCGTTGTTCACTGCAAGTGCTATCGCGTACGCCAACGTGGCGCAGAGGGCGACGTCCGCTTCGCCGAGACGATGCGGGACGTCGCACGAGCCGACGATGAACGCGCCGATCGGTCTGCCCAGAACGAGAAGGGGCACGTAGAGCACCGTGCGCAAGCGCCGAACCTCACACACCTCGCGTTCGGCGGACGTCAGCTCCGAAGCAAGCGCGTCTTCAAGAAGCACGGGCTTTCGTGTGTGCAGGGCCTCTTGGATGTGTCCATGATCGGCGAGTGGTGCACGGCGGAGGTGTTCGGGGAAGTCCGCAGGCAGAGGCGGTGTCGTGGCGCCGAGGTAGAGGTCGGCGTCCTTCAGAAGGTAGATCGCGCCGGTGTCGAGCGAGAGCAGGTCGCATGCCGCCTCGATCGCCTTTTGGAGGACTTCGGAAAGCTCGAGTGTGGACGAGAGGTCCACGGCGACGGCCAGCAGTGCACGAAGCTTCGCATCGTCGACGTTTCCTATGCCTGCAGCGTCATGATCCCTGTCGACATCAGTCACCGAGACCGGCCTCCCTGGAAGACGGAGCGCGTGTGGGTGAGTGCAGCAGTGACATACTCTCCCGCCATGAGAGGATACCCAGAACACGCCTTGACGCTTCGTGTTCGCCCGATCAAGTGCACGGTCGACGGATCGGAACCGACCGCATGGCCCGCTTGCGCTCAGTGTGCGAACCGGTCACGTTCGCGTAGCACCGCAGTGGTGATGCGCACGCCGACTTCGCCGGGGATATAAACGCCCGGCTCGATGGTGAAGACCATGCCCGGTTCCAGGCGGCGGGTATTGCCCTCGACGATGTTCGGCCCCTCGTGCGCTTCCAATCCCAGCCCGTGCCCGGTGCGGTGCGTGAAATAGACGCCAAAACCGGCGGCTTCGATCACCCGGCGCGTGATGCGGTCGAGTTCCTGCGCCGGGAC
>FWPV01002483.1_pt1 | contig 45208 bp, 38 predicted proteins | sample 2228371 | NCBI WGS metagenome assembly FWPV01 (sample SAMEA103939776, study PRJEB20133) | metagenome
GGGGGGCGCACCGGCGTGCGCCCCCCGGTTTCAAGGTAAGACAGAGGCGTACCCCGAGAGAGGATCAGTGAGGTGGCATGAGGATAGGTATCACCTACGATATGCGAGAGGAGTACCTCGCCGAGGGATTCACCGAGGAGGAGACAGCCGAGTTCGACCGTGAGGAGACCATCGAGGCCATTGAGAGGACCCTGCAGGATCTGGGGCACGACACCGATCGCATCGGCCACGCCCGGAGGCTCATGGGGCGTCTGACAGGGGGTGAGCGATGGGATCTGGTCTTCAACATAGCCGAAGGCCTCAGGGGGTTCGGCCGGGAGGCCCTGGTGCCGGCCCTCTTGGATGCCCATGAGATCCCCTACACCTTTTCAGATCCCCTGGTCCTGGCCTTGACCCTCCACAAGGCCATGACCAAGAGGGTGATCCGTGACCTGGGGATACCCACTGCGGACTTTCGTGTGGTGGAGAGGCTCACGGACCTGAGGCGAGTGGACCTACCTTACCCCCTCTTCGTCAAGCCCGTGGCAGAGGGCACAGGGAAAGGGGTCGATGCGAGATCCAGGGTCACCACCCCTGCGGACCTGGAGGAGGTGGTCGGAAGGCTCCTCGCCAAGCACAGACAGCCGGTCATCGTGGAGGTCTTCCTCCCGGGCAGGGAGTTCACCGTTGGGATCATCGGGACCGGTGACGAGGCACAGGCCTTGGGCCCCATGGAGGTGCTCCTGAAGGCTAAAGCGGAGCCATATGCCTACTCCTATGTGAACAAGGAGAGGTGTGAGGAGCTGGTGGAATACCGCTTGGTGGATGACCCTGTGGCGAGGCAGGTCAAGGAGGTGGCGATGGCGGCATGGAAGGGGCTGGGCTGCAGGGATGCCGGGCGGGTGGACATCCGCCTTGACGCCAAGGGGACCCCCAATTTCATGGAGGTGAACCCCTTGGCCGGGTTGCACCCGGAGCACTCAGACCTCCCCATCATATGCACCAAGGTGGGGATCACCTTCAGGGAGCTCATCCGGAGGATAGTCGAGTCCACCTTGAGACGTGTGGGGAACGATCAGGCTGGGGCGCATGCCGCCATTTCCGGCGTGGCGAACCGGTCAGGCCCTCGATCCTAGGCGGTTGTTCAAGGGCGAAGGTGACAGCAACGCAGTGGGGTGGGACAGGTTCACAAGGTGCAAGAGGTGTCCAGCGGTGTCATGAGGGTGGCCGTCCTGCACGGGGCCATAACTGATGGGGCCAGCAAGGACGAGCTGGACGTGCTAGTGGAGGCAGAGGCCGTGACCGAAGCCCTCCTCGGCCTGGGGCATGATCCGGTGCGCGTCCCCCTGTCCTTGGACCTGAAGGCCGCCATGGATCTGCTGACCGCTGTCGGTCCGGACATCGTCTTCAACCTGGTGGAGACCGTGGAGGGAAGGGGCAGCCTGATCCACCTCGCCCCTGCCCTCTTGGATGTGATGAAGCTCCCTTACACCGGGGCCAGGACCGAGGCCATGTTCCTGAGCTCCAACAAGCTCACGGCCAAGGAGCTGATGAGGGCGCACGGGGTCCCCACCCCACGGTGGTACGTGGCGGGCAAGGGGGGGGCTGTGGCAGCGGGCCTCTACATAGTGAAGTCCGTCTGGGAGCATGCCTCCATAGGCCTAGGCCAGGACTCGGTGATCGCTATCAAGGACCGAGACCGACTGTCCCGGGAAGTGGAGGCCAGGTCCGCGGGCCCAGGGGGCCAGTGTTTTGCCGAGGCCTACATAGAGGGGAGGGAATTCAACCTCTCCCTGCTCGCGGGCGAGGATGGGGTGGAACTGCTGCCCCCCGCGGAGATCGTCTTCGACGCCTACCCTGAAGGGACAAGGAGGATCGTCTGTTACAGGGCCAAGTGGGAGGAGGATTCCTTCGAATACCACCACACCCCCAGGCGTTTCCATCGCCAGGGGGATGATCCCCTGATACGGTCCATGGAGGGTATGGCCAGGGCCTGCTGGCGGCTCTTCGGCCTTCGCGGGTACGCGAGGGTGGACTTCAGGGTGGACCAAGAGGGGAGGCCATGGGTCCTCGAGGTGAACGCCAACCCTTGTCTTTCCCCGGACGGAGGGTTCATGGCCGCGGCCTTCGAGGCTGGGCTGACTTACGAGGAGGTCATCCAGAGGATCATGGGGGACTCCTTGCGCGGGCGGGCATGACGACGAGACCAACGGCGGATCCCAGTGGGGCCTCGGGGGCCACGGCCCGGGAAGACGGAGTTTGTCCTGGCACAGGTGCGTTGCGTTACCGGGAGACCGTGAATGCCCAGGACCCCGAGGCCGTCCGGGCCATCCTGGAGTCCTCCAGGTTCTTCTCCGTGGAAGAGGTCGATGTGGCCGTGGAACTGGTCCTCGAGCGATTGAGCGTGGGTATCAGGAGCGGTTATCACTTCATCTTCGCAGAGGGAGGGACCGGGATGGTCGGGTACTCGTGCTTCGGTCCCATAGCGCTGACCCAATCGAGCTACGACCTCTATTGGATAGCCGTGTGCCAGGCGTGCAGGGGCCTGGGGATCGGTGGGGAGCTCTTGAGGAGGACAGAGGCTCGCGCCAGGGAACTGGGGGGGGATCGCCTCTACATAGAGACCTCCTCTCGCAGCCAGTACGCCCCCACCCGCTCCTTCTACGAGCGCCATGGGTACAGGGCCGAGGCGGTCATGGAGGACTTCTATGCCCCAGGAGACCACAAGGTCGTGTACGTCAAGAGGATAGGGACCGCGAAAAGGGGAGGCCAAGATGGACCCTGACGTCTTCAGGCGTTTCGGCCATGAGGTGGTGGAGTGGGTGGCGGATTACCTCGAGGAGGTGGAGCGATATCCGGTGCTCTCACCCGTGAGACCCGGGGAGGTCCGCGGACATATCCCCGCTGCCCCCCCACGGACGGGGCAGCCCATGGATGTCATCCTAGCGGACTTCAAGGAGTTCATCCTCCCCGGCATCACCCACTGGAACCACCCCAGGTTCTTCGCCTACTTCCCCGCCAATAACAGCGGTCCCTCCATACTGGCGGAGCTCCTCAGCGCTGGGCTCGGGATCAACGCCATGCTCTGGCAGACCTCCCCGGCCGCCACCGAGCTGGAGGAGGCGGTCATGGAGTGGCTACGGCAGATGCTCGGGCTTCCGGAAGGGTTCCGGGGCGCGATCCAGGACACCGCGTCCACGGCCACACTTTGCGCCCTCCTGTGCGCCAGGGAACGCCTGACCGGATTCGAGGTCAACTCCAGGGGTCTTGGCGCGGCCCAGGGGCGATCTCCCCTTCGGGTCTACGCCTCCAGGGAGGCCCACTCGTCCGTGGAGAAAGGGGTGAGGATCGCCGGGTTCGGTTCGGAGAACCTCGTGATGGTCTCTGTGGATGAGGCCTACGCCATGGACCCGCGCGACCTGGAGGCGAGGGTGGAGGATGACCTAGGTCGCGGGTTTCGGCCTTGCTGTGTCGTGGCCACTGTGGGGACGACGTCCTCCACCGCCCTGGACCCCTTGAGGGCCATAGGCGAGATCTCGCGACGCCACGGGCTTTGGCTCCATGTGGATGCGGCCCTGGCCGGCAGCGCCGCCATACTGCCCGAGATGCGTTGGATCTTGGACGGGGTGGAGCTGGCCGACTCCCTGGTCTTCAACCCGCACAAGTGGCTCTTCACCAACTTCGACTGCTCGGCCTTCTTCTGCCGTCATCCCGAGACGGTCACCGCCACCTTCTCGGTGCTCCCGGAGTACCTCAAGACCGACCTGGATCGACAGGTGACCAACTTCAGGGACTGGGGGATCCAGTTGGGGAGGCGCTTCAGGGCCCTCAAGCTCTGGTTCGTCCTTCGCCACTACGGCCTGGAGGGGCTCCAGGCCAGGCTCAGGGCGCACATCTCATTGGCCCAGGAGTTCAAGGGATGGGTGGAGGAGAGCCGTGATTTCGAGCTCATGGCGCCCGTGCCCCTCAACACGGTATGTTTCCGGTGGAACCCTGGCAAGGGCTCCACACCGGGGATGCAAGGGCAAGAGCTGGACCTCCTCAACAAGGCCCTCCTGGACCGGGTCAACGGGACAGGGAGGATCTTCATCACCCACACGAGGCTGGGCGGGAGGTTCTCCCTTAGGCTCTGTGTGGGGCAGACACAGACCCAGAGGAGGCACGTTCAAGAGGCATGGGAGACCATCAGGGAGGCGAGCCGCAGCCACTATTGACAGGAGGCGAGACATGGGTTTATAAGGGGCATGATCCCGTCGCTGCGGTGAGTCTTTCAGTTGCAGTCTGTGCTTCTCGTCCCCGGTCCTCGGGGTGAAGAATACGCGCAAAGGAGGTGATGGGTTGATCCTTTAGGGGCAGGGCAAATCGGACAGGGCGCCTAGTGCGTCGTCCCATCTGCAAGGAGGTGTGGGGATGGCACAGAAGCAAGGGATCGATTGGTCGAGTCTCTGGAGGAAGGACGAGTGGCTCGCGGTATGGATCGGGTTCCTCATAATCATCCTTCTCCTCGCCGGGCTCAAGGTCAAGACCCCTAGTTTCAGATGGACCACCGACTCGGAATTCGCCTCCTTCTCCAGGAGTATGGCCCCACAGGTGGAAGAGCTGGCCAAGTCCGCCGCCGCAAAGGGTGAGAAGGCCGTGGAGGCCCAGGCCGTGGCCCTCAAGGGGGCCATGGACAAGGGGGAGCGCAAGGCCATAGGGGATGCGGCCAAGAAGCTCGAAGAGGCGAGCAAGAACGCCAAGGACGAATCGGTCAAGAAGAAGGCCGCAGATATCGGAAAGGATGTAAGCGGACAGTCGGGGAGGATAGTCGCCAAGGTGTTCTCCTGGGCCAACGTATGGCTGGCCATCCAGATCGGTATCGCCTACCTCGTCCTGAGCATCATCGCCATGGCCCTCATGGGTGAGGCCGTGGGGAAATTCATCCTCGGCTTTCCCATCGTGTTCATCATCGCATGGGTGGGGCAGCTCATAGCCGGCAACTACACCGTCCTGGAGTACGGTCTGGAGTACGTCCTTTGGTGCCTCTTCTTGGGGCTCTTCATAAGCAACGTCCTGGGGGTCCCGGATTGGCTCAAAGTGGCCGTGAAGACGGAGTACTACATCAAGACCGGACTAGTCATCCTGGGTTCAGGGATACTCTTCGGGGAGATCGTCAAGGCGGGCGGTTACGGGATCGTTCAGGCGATCCTGGTGGTGTGTGCCATATGGTACTTCACCTTCTGGGTGGCCAAGAAGATGCAGGTGGACGATGAGTTCGCCGCGATGCTCTCTAGCGGTGTGTCCATCTGCGGGGTCTCCGCGGCCATCGCCACATCGGGTGCCGTCAAGGGCGACCCCAAGAAGCTCAGCTACGTCACATCCATCGTGCTCATCTGCGCGGTCCCCATGATGGTGCTTCAGCCCATCGTCTCCAAGGCCTTGGGGATCCCCGACGAGGTGGCCGGGGCCTGGCTTGGCGGGACCCTGGATACCAGCGGATCCGTGGTCGCGGCAGGGGCCATGATCAGCGATGTGGCCATGAAGGTGGGGGTCATCGTGAAGATGTCCCAGAACGTCCTCATCGGGGTTGCGGCCTTCATCCTCTCCATCATCTGGACATTCAAGAAGGCGGCGGAGATACCGGGCGGCGAGAAGCCGAGCGCCATGGAGATCTGGTACCGCTTCCCCAAGTTCGTCCTGGGCTTCATCATCGCCTCCCTCCTCTTCTCCTTCATAATAGACGCCAAGACCGTAGAGGCCACCAAGGGCCCCCTGGGTTCGTTGAGGACCTGGTGGTTCGCCCTGGCCTTCACGAGCATCGGCCTAGAGACCAGGTTCAAGGACCTGGCGGAACTGGGCGGGGGGAGGCCAGCGGTGGCCTTCCTCATCGGGCAGGGGGTCAACATCCTCTGGACGCTCCTGCTGGCCTACCTCATCTTCGGGGGCGTGATCTTACCCCCGTTCAAGATGTGAGGGACCACCGAGGGGGAGGCGCCCGACCGGGCGCCCCCCGGGCAACTGAATCAGGGCGACCTCGGTCGCCCTTTTTTGTGCCTGGAGATGCCGGGAGAGGGCCCTTGCAGTCCTGCCAGGCCTTTTTCAGGTCGATTTCAAGTTGTACACTGAGACCGAAGAGCGGAGGTTCGAGTTGTTCCTGGAGCGTCTCCTGTCCCTGGGCAGACCGACCTTGGACTGGATTCAGGTGGAGGTCTCGTCCCATTGCAATGCGGCCTGCACCTACTGCCCCCGCACTGTGTACAGGGACCGCTGGGAGGACCGCCACCTGCCGCTTTCTTCCTTCGAGAGGCTGCTGCCGGCGTTTTCCAAGACAAGGCTCGTATACCTCCAAGGTTGGGGAGAACCCTTCCTGAACCCTGAGTTCTTCGCCATGGTCGCCATGGCCAAGGGGGCAGGGTGCCGGGTGGGGACCACCACCAACGGGATGCTCCTCACCGCCGAGCGTATAGAAAGGGTGTTGGAGGCCGATGTCGACATCGTGGCCTTCTCCCTGGCCGGGACAGGCCAGGCCAATGACGCCATCCGCAAGGGGACCCGCCTGGAGGCGGTCCTGAGGGCCATAGGGTCCCTCGCCGAGGCCAAGGAGAGGCGAAGGAGCCGCAAGCCAGAGGTCCACATCGCCTACATGCTCCTGAGATCAGCCCTCCATGAGCTGGAGAGGCTCCCGGATCTACTGAGAGGCCTGGGGGTGGCCTGTGTGGTCGTCAGCACCCTGGACTTCGTCCCGGGTCCCGAGCTCCAGGCAGAGGCCTTGTGCCCGGGGACACGGGAGGAGCTCGATGGACTTCGATCCACACTGGATGCCGTGGCGGATCAGGCGAGATGCCATGGGATCGGCGTGAACTACCGCCTTGGCCTAAAGGGGCAGAGGCGTCCCCTTTGCACCGAGAACGTCCAACGGGCCCTGTGCGTATCGGCGAGGGGCATAGTGACCCCTTGCGTGTACACGAACCTCCCTCTGGTTCAGGGAGGGCCCGGATCAGCCGGGGGGGGGAGGGCCTATGAGGATCTGGCCTTCGGGGACATCCTTCAGGAGCCCCTCATGGAGATCTGGAACAAGGAGCGGTACAAGGCCTTCAGGCGATCGTTCCAGACAGGGGACCTGGCCGCGCCCTGCTCGGTCTGCCCCAAGCTCTCCCTGATCCACGAGGCCTGATCTCCGTGCCCCCACTCATCATTGTGGCGAACCGGCCCCTGCCGCGCCCCCCTCACCGAGCTCCCAACCGCGATGTTGACACCCCGCAGGGCCTCGTGTAATTTCGGCCTGAGGCTTCTCCTGCGGCACCAGGAAGTGGGAGGGACGATGGGATTGCGGCCGGGGCGGCGGGCTGGCGCCTTCGGTCGTGTAAGGATCCTCGACAGGGCGAGGCCGCCATAGGAGGTGGACTCATGGGGAGATACGATGCAGTGATCATCGGGGCGGGCCTTTCCGGGCTCTGTATAGGTGCCTTGCTCTGCCAAAGGGGGCAGAAGGTGCTCCTCCTGGAAAGGGAGCCCGAGGTAGGGGGCAGGGCTAGGAGCACCCTCTACCGCGGTCACGTGCTTGACAACGGGGCCCACATGCCCAGCGAGCCAGGGCACCTGGAGGAGGTCTTCCGCATCCTGAATCTCGAGTACCCCAGGATTCTCCCCTATCCCAAAGGAGAGGGGTACTACGAAGGGGCATGGAGGCCGATGAAGGAGATCTTCCCTATGGGGGAGGCGAGGGAGACCCTCAAGGAGTTCGCCCGCCTCTCCGACGAGGAGGTGGACGGGTACGGTGACCTGTCCATCGCGGACTGGTGCGCCCCAAGGGCCGAGGTCAAGGGATGGCTCGCCCTTTTCCAGTACCTTGGGCAACTGGGCATCGTGGGCAACAAGGTGGAGGACCTCTCCATGGGCGAGCTCATCTTCTTCTTCCGGGAGCATCTCCGCCTGGGCAAGGGCCTCAGTCAGATAGGGGGGACGGTTTTCGGGGGGCTGAGGGGGCTCACCGAGCCCCTCAGGAGATACATAGGGGACCATGGCGGCGAGATCCGACTGGGATGCCCTGTCAACGACATCGTCGTCCAAGGAGGGGTGGTACGGGGGGTGGAGCTGGAGGTGGGGGAGCGCATATTCCCCTCCCAGGTCCTGGATACCGAGGTCGTGGAGACACCTGTGGTCATCTGCACACTGCCCATCTGGGACCTCTTCCAGGTGATCTCGGAGGATGAGTTCCCGGCCTGGTACAGGGACTGGATCTGGAGGCTCAGGGGAAAGGTCTGCCATGTGTGGACCGTGGTGTGCGCGGTGGAAAGGCCTTTGTGGGACATGGAGACCTTCAAGTGGGTCCCGAGGTTGCCGAGGGCAGGGGTGTTCGGGATCTTCTTTCAGCACCGCTCATACGGGGATGCGGCCCACGAGGTCCAGGTGAACCTGGTCCTACAGGGACACTACGGGGATTTGCCCGACCTGGCCGAATGGCGTTGGGCCAAGACTCGCCGAAGCGTGAGGAGGTTCCTGGATCTCCTCGAGGAGGATGCCAAGGAGCTCATCCCAGGCCTCGCCGAGGCCACGAGATGGCGCGTGAGACATGCGGGGGTCCTGGGGCTGGCCGAATCCCCGGGGCTGGCCGGGAGGCATCGGCCTTCGATGGTCCCTCCTGGGGTCAGGGGCCTTTTCCTCCTCAGCGACGCGGTGCGCGAGGCCAGGGGATTGGGGTTGCAGTCCGTGGCAAAGGCCTCCCTGATCCTCATGGACAGGCTCTTCCCGCACGGCTGACCCCCTGAGGGGCTCGGTCCTTCGGGTAACATGGGCTCCGACTCCTCGGGGGGGAATGCGGCCCATGGGATGCCGGCAGGGAAGGAGGATCCGGGTTGACGGACAGGAGGGGTCCGGGATGAGGACGAGGGTCTTGGGCATATCCGCAGGCAGGAAGGACGGCAACACCGACTACGTGGTCAAGGAGGCCTTGAAGGCCGCCGAGTCCTGCACCGGGTGTGAGACGTCCTTCGTGAACATCTCGGAGATGAGGATCCTGGGCTGTGTCGCCTGTCACCTCTGCTTCGGCCACGAGAAGGGGTGGGGGATACGAGATGCCATCTGCTACGCCCACCGCGATGATCTCGGAGGACTGGCCCGATCCCTGATGGAGGCAGACGGGGTGGTCCTGGGATCCCCTGTCTACGTCTTCGGGATCCCCTCGAAGCTCAGGGCCTTGATGGAGAGGACCTCGGCCTTCACGGCCAACTCCATGAACGAGGCCGCTGGACTGCTCAGGTACAAGCCGTTGGGGGCCATAGTGGTGGCAGCAGGAAGGAGGGCCGGTCAGGATTCGGCAGCCTCCGAGATATTCAGTTGGGCCCTTTGCATGGGCATGGCCATCGTCCCCGCCTTTCCAACCGAGAACGGGCTCCCTGCGGCATCCATTCACTGCGGGAGCGCCGACTGTGTGGAGGCCCAGTGGTACCTGGGCAAGGAGGCGGTGCGCAAGGAGAGCTCGCTCATGTCCTTTCCCCTGGGGGCCATATCCGCCCTGAAGTCGTGCCAGAACCTGGGCAGGGCGGTGGCCTCCTACGCCGCCATCATGAAGGCAGGCCTGGAGGCCCTCGGACGGGAGGGATTCGAACCACCCAGGGCCGCTAGGTTCCGAAGCTTTCCGGCAGCGCCCAAGGAGGGCTCGTACCTCGACCATCTCGTCCACGAAGGTCTGGTGGCCCTGACAGGGAGGCACAGGGAGAAAGAGGGGCCCTAATTGGGGGCACGTGGTCGCGAGGCCTCGGAGGCGTGCGTGCGGCTTGGGCGACGGGCCGGCCACCATGAAGAGGCGAGGAGGGACACATGGACGAGGGAGGCCCGAGATCCTCTTGGGTCTCGGGGAGGCCAGGTACACGTTGATGGGCCAACCCACAGGCATGGAGATGCGCCAAAGGGTGGCCTGATGTGGCACGGGCCTTCCCTCGGCAGGGGGCTATACCAGTGCGGAGCCGCGCGTGAGCGCGCAGGAGGGGGACCATGAAGCTTGCAGGGAAGGTGTGCATCGTCACCGGCGCCAGTCGCGGCATAGGCAAGGCCGTGGCCGTCGGGTGCGCACGGGAAGGGGCGGACGTGGTCATCGCAGCAAGGACGGATAGTCCGAGACAGGACGGGCTTGCCGGGACCATCCACGAGACCGCGGAGATGGTGCGCAACCTCGGGAGGCGGGCCATGGCCCTCAGGACGGATGTCCGCAAAGAGGAAGAGGTCGAGGCCATGGTGAAGAGGACCCTGGATGAACTGGGCAGGGTGGACGTACTGGTTCACAATGCCGCCCTGGCGTACTGGGGGAGGGTCGTGGATACGCCGGTCAAGGTCTGGAACGCCGTGGTGGGGGTGAATCTCTTGGGGGCCTTCCTCTGCGCCAAGGCCGTCCTGCCCCAGATGATACGCCAAGGGAGTGGGAGCATAATCAATTTCTCGTCTCCAGGGGCGGATATAGGGGGTGACATCAGGGGGGGAATGGCCTACTCAGCCAGCAAGGCCGGTGTGGAACGTTTCAGCAACGGCCTTGCCGAGGAGGTGAGGCAGCACGGGATCGCCGTGAACTGCCTCAAACCAGCCCGCATGGTGGACAGCGAGGGGGCGCGGTTCTGGAACCCAGGGGCCGACTACTCCACATGGGCCAGCCCGGACATGATGGTGAGGGCTACCATCTTCCTCGCCACCCAGACGTCCCAGGGCGTAACGGGCGGGATCTTCACCGACGAGGAGCTGGTGGTACGTTACGGGTTGTGAGCTTATCCGCGCTCGGCACGAGCGATCCGTCATGAAAGGGCTCGATGGGATTCGGCAGCGGCTGGCCCTTCTCGGTCCGGGAGACTTCGTCAAGTGGATACTCCTGGGGGCCTTGGGCGGCCTCATATCCGGGCTGGCCGCGAGCGCCTTCTTCTACGCTTTGGGTTGGGCGGAGTACCTCTTTCAGGATCTCCTTGCAGGTCGTCCACCCCTGTATCCTGCCGGTGAGCACCTCGTGACCGTCTCCAGCGGGACCCCTCCGAGGCCGGTTGTGTTCCTCCTCCTTCCGGCCTTCGGGGGACTGGTCTCCGGCCTCCTGGTCTTCTCCGTGGCCCCCGAGGCGGCCGGGGCCGGGACCAACGCCATGATCAATGCGTTTCACAACCTCTCCGGGCATATCCGCGCCAGGGTCCCCCTGATCAAGGGATTGGCCTCCATCATCACCTTGGCCACCAATGGGAGCGCAGGCAGACAGGGTCCTATCATACAGATCGGGGCAGGCCTGGGCTCCTGTTTGGCACGGATCCTCAGGCTCTCGGCGAGGGACCGGCGTCTGATGTTGTTGGCCGGGGCCGCGGGCGGGCTCAGCGCCCTGTTCCGAGCCCCCATGGGCAGTGCCATCGTGAGCGCAGAGGTCCTCTACAGGGAGGACATCGAGACAGAGGGCCTAATCCCCTGCGTCGTGTCCGCGGTGGTCGCATACACGGTCTTCGCCTTCTTCTTCGGAAACGAGCCCGTCTTCTATACCCCTGAGTTCCGTTTCGAGGACCCAAGGGAGTTGCTGACCTACGCGGCCTTGGGGCTCCTGTGTGCCCCGGTGGGCCAGTTCTACATAAGGACCTTCTTCGGGGTGAGGGAGAGATTCTTCGGAAGGATCAGGGCCCCTGCCCATCTCAAACCGGCCATAGGGGGGATATTGGTCGGGCTGATCGGCCTCGTCACCCCGCAGGCACTGGGGATCGGATACGGATGGATTCAGAAGGCGATAATGGGAGAGCTGGCCATCGGGCTCATGGCCGCGTTGATGTTCTTCAAGGTCCTGAGCACCTCCTTCACCATCTCATCGGGTGGCAGTGGAGGTGTGTTTGCCCCCTCGCTCTTCATCGGAGGGATGCTGGGGGGGGTGGTGGGCGGGATGGGGAACCTCCTCTTCCCCCACGTGGTGCAGCAACCCGGGGCCTACGTGCTGGTGGGGATGGCCGGGTTCTTCGCTGGGGTGGCCAAGGCGCCCATCGGTTCCATCCTGATGGTCTGCGAGATGACAGGGGGGTACCATCTCCTGGTGCCCTTGCTGCTTGTGTCCGCCATCCATGTCCTGATCAACAGGAGGTCTTCGATATACGACAGCCAGGTCCCAAACCGTTTCGCCTCCCCGGCACACCTCGGCGAGATGACCGTCAACATCCTCAGTGAGATCCGGGTGGGCGACGTCCTGGATATGAAGAGACCCCCAGTGGTCCTGAGACAGGACACCACCTTCAAGGCCCTGAGGGAGATCATACTGGACACCGACGGGATGGACTATCCGGTGGTGGACGAAGAGGGACGCCTCACCGGCCTCCTCTCGGTCAACGACGTGAGGAAGGTCCTGTTGGAGGACGATCTGGGGGACCTGGTGGTAGTGGGGGAGATCGCATCGAGGCCTTACTTCGTCACCACGGATGAAGACCTCTACTCCGCCCTCTTGAAGTTGCTGGATTCACGGCACGATCAGCTCCCGGTGCTGGGGCCGCAGGAGGGCTGGCGCATCCTCGGGATGCTCCGCCACGAAGACGTGATCTCGGCCTACCAAAGGGAGCTGAGCCGCAGACGGGGGCCTGGGGGATAGCCTCGCCCTTTTTTCACACGTTGGGGCAGAGAGAGACAGGCCGGGCCGCGGCCTCGAGATTCGCGGCCAAGAAATCCAGACGATCTGGCCCGGATGCTGCCCGATTTGTCTCTTTGTCCGACAACTACACAATTCGCTTGACTCATCTGCCCGATCTTGCTATAAGACAGGTGGCCTGCGCCGTGCGGGATCATCGGATTGCATCGTTGGGGTACGAAGCCGACCGTAACAGCCGGGGGGCGTTACCCCTTGTGGAGTGCTGGCGGGCGTGTAGCCTCATCCCTCTAATGCAAAGAGACATGCGCCGTGGGTGCGTGGGCGACGCCTTGTTCTTGGCGGAGCGCCCATGGGTGCTGACAAAAGGGAAAACCCGTCCGACGATCGTGGAGAGGAGGTGACTTCTGATGGGGAGGAAGGTTGGGATGGAGTCCAAGCTGGGGAGTTTGTCAGACATAGGGAAGGTGATAAGGTCAGGGGATTTTGTGGCGATTGGGGGTGGTTGGAGTTGCAACAAGCCGATGGCGGTGATTCGGGAGATCATCAGGCAGGGGATCAAGGGGTTGAAGGTGATGTCCATTGTGGGTGGTTGGGAGATGGAGTGGCTGCTGGCGGCCGGGGCGGTGGATCATCTGGTGTTCAGTTTTCTCAGCTTGGAGTCCTTTGGGCTGCCGCCCAACTTCCGTCGTGTGGCGGAGAGGGGGTTGATCAAGCTCACGGAGATCGAGGGTTGCAGCATGATCAAGGGGCTGCAGGCTGCGGGCAGGGGGGTGCCGTTTGCGGTCTTCAAGGGTCCGAAGGGGTCTGACATAGTGAAGGAGGCCCCTGAGTTTTACAAGAGTGTGGTATGTCCTTTCACGGGTCAGGAGCTCACGGCGGTTCAGGCCATTGAGCCGGATGTAGCGGTGATTCATGCGCAGCGTGCGGATGCTCAGGGGAACGTTCAGATTTTTGGGACGTCTGCGTCTGATTTGGACATGGCCATGGCTGCCAAGAGGGTGGTGGTGACGGTGGAGGAGGTTGTCTCTGGGGATCGGATTCGTGCGGACAAGACTGCGACGCGGTTGTTCAGGACGGAGGTGGATCTTGTGATTCACTGTCCTTTTGGGGCTTCGCCTTGCAGTTGCATTCCTTACTATTCAGCGCACTTGGTGCAGATGATGAGGGACGTGGAGGGTTTGGGGGATGCGAAGGGTGGGGGTGGATATGTGAGGGAGATGGTAGGTGGGAGCGAGGAGGAGTATTGGGGGAGGGTTGGTGGGGAGGAGGCCAAGAGGAAGCTTGTGGCGTTGGCGAGGAAGACGACGCGGGTTGAGTATCCGGAGGTTATCAGGGACGAGTTGGCGGAGGTATTTGAGCCTGCGGATCAGATGGTGGTGAGTTTAGCGAGGACGATTGAGGATGGGGATGCGATTGTATTGGGGTCATTTACACCTTTGGCTTATGCTGCTTACATGTTGGCGAAGCTGACGCATGCTCCGAATGCGTTCATTGTTGGGTATAGTGGGGTTGATCCTTATCCTTTTCAGTTGGGGTTTCACACATCTGAGGCGTCATGTACGGAGTTTGCGGCTGGGTTGTGGTCGATGACGGAGTGTATAGAGGCGTTGCATTTGCGTGGTATGGGGGATGTGGAGGCGGTCTCGAGTGCTCAGTTGGACGCCAATGGGGACATCAACATCTCTTGGTTGGCGATGCCTGTGAGGGATGGGGAGGGCAAGCCGACGGGGGAGGTGAATCCGAGGGGTCTTCGTTTGCCTGGTGGGGCTGGGGCGCCGGTGGTGTATGGGCTTCACAGGAAGGGTGTGGGATATTTTGCGAATCATTCCAAGATGGTGTTTGTGCCGAGGGTGAACTATGTGACGGGGACGAGGTATTATTTTTCTGACGAGGAGCGGTTGGCTCAGGGGCTTCGGCCTGGGCCGATGGTTATTGTGACGAACCTGTGTGTGATGCAGATGGTGGAGAGGGGGAGGTGGAGGGTATTGTCTTTGCACAGGGGGGTGAGGGGGCAGGATGTGATCGACAATACTGGTTTTGAGGTGGAGGTGCCGGATGGGTGTCCGGTGACGAGGCCGCCCACGGTTCAGGAGTTGGAACTGATTGGGCGTATTGATCCGCAGGGGATTCGGTTGTTGGATTTCATGAGTGGCAAGGAGAGGGCGGCGAAGCTTCCGTCGATCATACAGGCGGAGTGGGATTCGGTGTGATGGACGAGGTGGGTTGAGGGGATGGAGATCTTGGTGATCGTTTTGAGGGAAGGGGGGGATGATTCATGGGGTACAAGGTGCTGAAGGTGGAGAGGAAGGAAGGCGGTTATGGGGTGATCACCTTCAATCGTCCGGACAAGTTCAATGCGGCCAATGCTGAGATATTTGGGGAGTTGGCTGCTGCGGTGAGGGAGTTGGATGGGGACAAGGATGTGGGCTGTATGATCCTGACGGGGCAGACCTTCGTGCATCCGAAGAAGGGGACCCCTTATCCGGTGTTTTCTGCTGGGGCGGATGTGGAGCAGTTTGCGAGGGTGGGTCAGACGGAGGCGGGTTTTGATTTCATCAAGGTATGTTTTGAGCCCTTCAAGGCCATTGAGTTGAGCGAGACGCCGGTGATTGCGGCTGTCAACGGGGCGGCCTTTGGGTTTGGGTTTGAGATCGCTGGGGCGTGCGACATGGCCTTTGCGGGCAGGAGTGCGAGGTTTGCGCTGAAGGAGATAAACCACGGGGCGTTGCCCGCATGGACGGTGACGCGTGGGTTGGAGAAGCTGGGCAAGGGTGTGGTGGCGTATCTTTGCATGTCAGCTGTGGAGTTGGAGCCTGAGGAGGCGAGGCGACTTGGGGTGGTGATCGATGTATTCGAGGACGATGAGCTGATGCCGAGGTGTGAGGAGTTGGCCAAGCGGATTGCTGCCAACAGTTACATGGCCAAGACGTTCATAAAGACGGTGTTGAACCGTCGTGCGTATGAGCATTATCAGGAGGCAGAGCGTTTCATGCCCGCGATCTTTGCGACGCAGTACATGCAGGGTGCCTTTGCCAGGTTCCTGGCAGGGGAGACCAAGGGGAAGAAATAGAGGGCCGCACAGGGAGGCAAGGGAGATGGAATTCGGCTTCTCAAAGGAAGAGGAGGCCTTGATCGAGGAGGTCAGGGGGTTCCTGAGAAGAGAGGTGACCCCGGAGCTGATCGCGGAGTGCCGAGAGCTGGGGCCCATCTACGGTGGGAAGGAGGCCAGGAAGTTCATAAAGAAATTCGCGGCCAACGGTTGGTTGGTCCCCAACTGGCCCAAGGCCTACGGCGGCCTCGACGCATCCGAGATGGTGACCTACATGATCCGGGACGAGCTGGCCTACGTGGGGGTGCACCTCGCCTTCGTGGGGGCCCACATGGCAGGTCCCACCATCTTGAGGTTCGGCAGCGAGGAGATGAAGCAGGAGTATCTCCCGAGGATCGCAAGGGGGGAGATAGAGTTCTGTCTCGGTTACACAGAGCCTCAGGCCGGCTCGGACCTCTCTTCCTTGACCCTTCGGGCCGAGGACAAGGGGGATCATTATCTCCTGAACGGGCAGAAGACCTTCAACACCCACTGCCATGTGGCGGATTATCACTGGCTTGCCGTCAGGACCGACCCCACCGTGGCGAAGCACAAGGGGATCTCCATGATGATCGTGGACCTGAAGACCCCGGGGATCACCATTCGTCCCATCATCACCATGGCGGGGTACCGGACCAACGAGGTCTACTACGACGATGTGAAGGTCCCCAAGAAGAACCTCGTGGGGGAGGTGAACAAGGGCTTTTACTACCTCATGGCCGCGTTGGACTTCGAGAGGATGTTCCCACCGAGTGCCTACCGTAAGCTCTTCGAGGACGTGGTGGAATATGCCAAGGAGACCGTGGTGGACGGCAGGCCCCTTTCCAAGGACCCCCTGGTGCGCCAGAAGCTGGCCCAGATGGCCATCGAGCTCGAGGCGGCCAGGCTGCTCTACTATCAGTTGCCGTACATGCTGGACAAGGGGAGGATCCCCAACTACCAGTCCTCCATGGAGAAGGCCTTTGCCACGGAGGTGGCCCAGAGGATCACCAAGACCTGCATGGAGGTAGTGGGCCTGTACGGGCTCCTCAAGGAGGACTCCAAGTGGGCGCCCCTTGCTGGGCGGGTGGAGCATTACCACAGGTGGAGCGTGGTGGAGACCATATACGGGGGTACCTCCGAGATCCAGAGGAACATCATTGCCCTCAGGGGACTGAACCTTCCCAGGGAGTAAGGGAGAGAGCGAGATGAACTTCGATCTGAGCGAGGAGCAACAGATACTCAAGGACTCGGCCCGCAGTTTCTTGACCAAGGAATGCCCGAGCACCTTCGTGCGCGAGATGGAGGAGGATGAGCAGGGCTTCACCTGGGAGCTCTGGGAGAAGATGGCGGAGCTGGGTTGGCTAGGCCTCATGATCCCGGAGGAGTATGGCGGCTCCGCCATGAGCTTCCTGGACCTGGCGGTCCTCCTCACCGAGATGGGTTACTTCTGTGTGCCTGGGCCCTTCTTTTCCAGCGGGGTGATGGGGGTGACAGCGCTCCTGGACGCGGCAAGCGAGGCGCAGAAGAGGGAGCTCCTTCCAGAGGTGGCCTCTGGGAAGAGGATCCTTACTTTGGCCTGGACCGAGCCGAACGGGGGGTATTCCGCCCAAGGGATCTCCATGAGGGCCGAGGCCAAGGCAGATCGCTACGTGCTCACAGGGACGAAGCTCTTCGTGCCCGATGCCCATGTGGCCCACACCATGATCTGCTCCGTGAGGACGGCACAATCCATGGATCCTCGGGAAGGGGTGAGCCTCGTCCTCGTGGACGGCAAGTCCAGTGGGCTCAAGGTAGAGAGGCTCAAGACCATGGCCGGGGATAAGCTCTGCGAGGTCTCCTTCGACGGTGTGGAGGTCCCCAGGGAGGGCCTCCTGGGGGAGCCGGGAGAGGCCTGGCCCATATTGAAGGGGATCCTCCTGAAGGGGGGCGTGGCCAAGTGTGCCGAGATGTGCGGGGGGGCCCAGAGGGTGCTGGAGCTGGCCCTCACCAATGCCAGGGAGAGGGTCCAGTTCGGCAGGCCCATCGGGGCGTTTCAGGCAGTTCAGCACCACTGCGCCAATATCCTCACCTATCTGGACACATCCAGGTTCATGACCTATCAGGCCGCATGGCGGATAAGCGAGGGGCTTCCGTACCAGCTCGAGGCCTCCATGTGCAAGGCGTGGGTGGGGGACTCGTACAGGCGGCTGGTCGCCCTGGGGCACCAGGTGCTGGGTGGGATCGGCTTCACCGAGGAACACGACATGCAGCTCTACTTCAAGCGGAGCAACAGCGCCGAGCTCGCCTTCGGCAGCGCCGATTTCCACAGGGAGCTGGTCGCGGAGCAGATGGGGATGTAGAAAGGCTCAAGGAGGGGTCATGTTGGAGGATCTCTACGAGAGGCTGAGACAGCATTTCAACGAGGGCCCGACCACCAAGCTCCGCAAGACAAAGGAGCTCATGGAGATCCTCCAGATCCTGTTCAGCCCGGAACAGGCCGTCTGTGCCATGGCCCTCCCCCTGACCGTGCTCGGCAGGATCAGCCTGGTTGACCTGGCCCTCAAGATGGGAAGGGATCCCCGTGATGTCGAGCCGGTGGTGGAGGCCATGGCCAGGGAGGGGAAGGTCCTGGCCACCACCAGCAGGAAGGACGGAAACACCTATTATGCCCTCTGGCCCCTCCTGCCCGGGATACTGGAATCTACCTTCGCCGACGGTATAGACAACGACCAGAGGAGGCGTCTGGCCAGGCTGGTGGAGAGGTACTATTCCGAGGGGCTTTGGAACGAACTCGCCTCCTCCAACTACCCCCAGTTCAGGATCATCCCCATCGACAAGAACATAGACTCCTCCTCCGAGGTCCTCCCATTCGAGCTCGTGAGGCGCATCATAGAGAATGCCGAGGTGATCACGGTCATCCCCTGTCTCTGTAGGGCCGTCTCCAAGAGGTGCGACCATATCCTGGAGGCGGACTTCGTGTTCGGGGCTTGGGCGGATTACCTGATCAAGTACCGCGGGGCCAGGAGATGGACCAAGGAGGAGGCCCTGCGCAGGCTGGAGGAGTGCGAGCAGGACGGGCTGATGCACCTCACAGGCAATGCCCAGGAGGGCTCAGCGGTGATCTGCAACTGCTGCAGTTGCTGCTGCAAGGCCCTCAGGGGCTTGATCGAGCTTCACAACCCCAGGTCCTTCGTGCGCTCCAACTTCGAGCCCAGGGTCGACCGGGATGAATGCACCCTGTGCCTCCAGTGCAAGAAGATATGTCCCATGGGGGCCATAACCAGGCTCCCTGGTTACAAGGAGGACGGATCCGACGACAGGATCCTCATCCACGAGTCCCAATGCGTGGGATGCGGCCTGTGTGCCACCCATTGCCCTGTAGGGGCCATCTCCATGACCAAGGTGAGGGACTACGTGCCAGCCAAGTCCCTGGCGGATATGACCGAGCGGTACCTGAAGGAGAAGGTATGGTGAAGGAGGGCCACCGCTGTCGGCCTCGTTACGCGCATGAACCGGCACATCCAGGGTTCGCACAGGCAGTGCCCAAGGGTGCTCCTTGAAGGGGCAAAGGCCTCTTCTTGCGCCTTGAGCATCCAAGGCTGGGTCGCAGCCAAACAAACCATCTAAACGAAAGGAGGTCGGCCATGATGAGGAGGGGTCTCTTGGGGTTCGCCGTCTTCTTCCTCGCCCTGGTGGTCTTTTCGTGGACGGCGAAAGGGGAGATCGGTGTGACGGACACGGAGATCAAGGTGGGGACCCACCTCGCCCTCACAGGTCCTGCGGCGTTGGTAGGCGTGCCCATCCGTGACGGACACAAGATCTGCATCGAGCATTTCAATGCGCAGGGGGGGATCCACGGCAGGAAGATAGTCTATGTGGCGGAGGACGATCAGTTCATGCCCTCCCGGGCCAAGGAGGCAGTGAAGAAGCTCATCCATAGCGACAAGGTCTTCGCCATCGTGCATCCGCTTCAGGGCGCAGGGATCCTGGCTGCAGAGCCGGACATCATGGAGAACAAGATACCTGTCCTCTTCGTCGGGACATCCCTGGACGCCCTCTTCAAGCCCGTGAAGAGGTACATCTTCGGATGGACAATACCGTACTATGACTCCGCTGCCATACAGGTCGACTTCGCTGTCAAGACCCTGGGCAAGAAGAAGATCGCCTTCATCAACCAGTGGGGGCCGGTGGGCGAGGTCAACGAGAAAGGTGCCACGGAAAGGACCAAGAAGTACGGGGTGGAGTTGACGGCTTCTGAGCAGCTCCAAAACGTGGAGATGGATTACAGCGGCCTTGTGTCAAAGCTCAGGGCCAAGGGGACCGAGGTGGTGGTGATCACCACCACGGCCCAGTGGACCATCCCCATCCTCAAGGAGATAGAGAGGCAGGGGTGGAAGACCGAGGTCATCGTGGGGCATGCCTCAGGGGACACAGAGCTCCTGAGAAGGATGGGCGGCAGCGCTGCCGACGGGATCTATGTGACCCTGACCAACCTCCCCACCGACGCCGAAGACCCATTCATGAACGAATACAGGGCCGCAGTCAAGAAGTACGGCGGGGGGGTGGAGCCGTCGTTCTACAACTTCGTGGGCTATGCGAACTTCCACAACTTCTGCACCCTGGCCAAGGAGGTCGGCCGTGACCTGACCAGGGAGAAACTGATCGATGCCCTGGAAAAGACTTGGAAGAACAGAGAGACCTGGGCGGGTAGGATCACCTATGCCCCGGACGATCACGCAGGACAGGAGGGTCTGATCATATCCAGGATCAAGGACGGCAAGGTGGAGATCATCAAGAAGTGGGCCTATCCCGAGCCGTGAGGGGTAGCGTGCCAGTGGCCAACACGGGTGGAAACCGAAGAGGGCGCCTGAGGGCGCCCTCCCTTTCGATCTCCATTGGAGGCATCAGGCCTCCTGCCTGCCGTCTCGCGGCTTGCGGTTGCGCTACCTGTGGCCCGGGGAGCTCGACCCCGCGTTGTTGGGCCTAGCCCCGAGTTCCCCGACACCCTCGAGCCCCCGAGATAGCCAGGCGATATCGTGTCGTGAAAGGTCCTGATCCTGGCAGGCCCAGGATCAGGTCCAAACGGGCTCCCCAAGGCTCTCCCCAGGTTGACAGCAGCCTGGTTGTGTGGTAAAAAGGGGACGATCCTAGTATTAAGGTCAGACCAGAGTACGCACATCCACCCTCAGGGAGCGAGGTCCGCCGTGACCACCGTCTCCGATGTGAACCGCGCCTTTCAGGACAAGAAGATCTTCATCGAGCTCCCATATCCAGAGGAATGGCTGGTCAGGGACATCCAGATCCTCGAGAAGAGGGACTCCGCTCGGGGGGTCAAGGTCCTGCTGGCTGTGGATCTCATCCGGGACGGGAAGGTCCTCCGCGACATCTGTTTCCTGGAAGGGGAGATCCAGCGGGAGGATTACGGCAAGGGGGCCCAGGTCGATCTGCCCCAGAAGAAAGGACACATACTGCCAGTGAGGAACCGTTTCGACTTCGACGGCGAGGCAGAGGTGCTGAGCTATCTGAGGGAGGCCTTCTCTGCCTTGCTCTTGGACCATGGATACGAGATAAAGGAGAACCCGGAGGCGGATCTGTACGCGGTCCTGGAAGGCCGCGGCTTCTTCGTCATGCTGGCCGTCCGCAGCGACGCGCTCGCCGCTGAGAAGGCCGAACGGCTGGTGGAGCTTCGCAGGCGCCACAAGCACATGCACGACTACGGGCTCGTGGTGCCTGCATTCCAGGAGCCGCTGGGGGTCCCCATGTCGGCACAGGAGTCCTGGGTGATGGCCCACGTCGATCACCTGAGCGCCCATCGGGTCGGGGTCTACGGGGTGGACAACTCGGATCCCAATCGAATCTACCCCTTCACGGTCTACCCCCAGGTCCGTGGGATACTGCGCTACTTCATAGCCGCCTCCCGGCAGTGGCAGGACGTGAGGGCGCAGTATATGATGTCGCGTGGAAGGTGAGGAGGGACCCCAACCGTGAAGGGACATTTGATGCGGGAGAGAGTGCGGAGATGCTGATCGAGGGATTGCAGGAGACTTTGAGCGATTACTTGAAGAGGGGCGAAGACCCCCTGGGTGTGATCCTGGGGCAATCAGAGGCCAAGGAGGCCATACTGGCATCGGTGCTGGCCGGGCATCACGTCCTCCTGGAGGGTCCCCCCGGTGTGGGGAAGACAACGCTGGCCCGGAACCTCGCAGCGGTGCTGCCGGCCGTGAAGGCCGTGGCCGGCTGTCCCTTCCACTGCGACCCTCTCATGCCGGTCTGTCCCGCCTGCCTGTCCAAGGTCAAGGAAGGGCGATCGCTGGAGGCCACCTCCATCTCCGGGGCCCAGCGATTCGTTAGGATACAGGGGAGCCCTGACCTCACGGCCGAGGACCTCTTGGGTGACATAGACCCCAGCATGGCCTTCCAGTACGGACCCCACGACTGGCGGGCCTTCACACCAGGGAAACTCCTCAAGGGAAACCGAGGGATCGTCTTCTTCGATGAGCTCAACCGGATCCCGGAGAAGCTCCAGAACGCCCTACTCCAGGTCCTGGAGGAGCAGGTGGCCACCATAGGCCCGTACGACGTGGACTACGCCGCCAACTTCCTCATGATCGCTACCATGAACCCGCGCGAGCACGCGGGGGTGGAGGAGCTCTCTGACGTGCTGCTGGACCGTTTCGACGTCGTGACCATGGGCTATCCGGAGACACCGGAGCTGGAGAAGGAGATCTTGATCAGGTACGGAGGCAGGCAGGACGGGGTATCATTTCCCGACAGCGTCCTGGACTCCCTGGTGGCCCTGGTCCGGGCCACCAGGGAGGATCCGTGGGATAAGGAGCTGGACCAGGGGGCCTCCGTGAGGGCCGCCCTGTCCCTGTACGAGAAGAGCCAGGCGTACGCTTGGTTGGAGGGAAAGGGCAGTGTGACGAGCGAGCACATCCGACGCGCGGCCATCTCCACCATGGCCGGCCGCATCAAGACCAGCCCCGAGTCCAAGTACTACGACGACCCTGTGGGCCTGGTCCAGGACCTGCTTGCAAGCGTCTTCAAGGAGTGATTGGCCCTGAAGTGGAGGGCGGGAGGCACCTCGCGAGGTTCGCGCCCCGGAGGGGCCGGTGCGTTGCCGCACAGGGGTGGAGAATCCCCGCGAGGAGGGACGATCCCGAGGCGGCGATCGCGCGGGGCATGGATGCCTCCAGTGATCAAAGGGAGGGGATATGGAGCATGGCCCCAAGCTGAAGGGGTTCACGGTGGTCGTGGCCGGCAAGGGGGGCACTGGCAAGACCCTCGTCAGCGCGCTGCTGGTGCGCCATCAAGTTAGACACGGGGCGGTGCTCGCCATCGATGCTGATCCGGACTCGAATCTACCCGAGGCCCTGGGGGTGGAGGTGAAGCGCACGGTGGGGGAGGTGAGGGAGTCCCTCCTGAGATACAAGACCCGCCGGACAGAGGACAGCGTCATCACCGCCGAGAAGGTCATGGAACAGGGCATCATGGAGGCCATCGCCGAGGAGAAGGGATTCGACCTCCTGGTGATGGGTCGCAGCGAAGGGGAGGGGTGCTACTGTGCGGTCAATCACATCCTCCGCTCGGTCATAGACGCACAGGCCCGCAACTACGAGACCGTGATTATCGACTCGGAGGCAGGGCTGGAGCACATCTCGCGCCGCACCGCCAGGGACGTGGACGTGATGCTAGTGGTGACCGATGCCTCTGTCAAGGGGATCGCCACGGCCCGACGCGTGAGGGAACTGGCAGATGAACTCAGGGTGGACTTCGGGCACATGCTGGTGCTGGTGAACAAGGTCACGCCAGAGACGCGCGCGATCATGGACAGACACATCTCCCAGGCGAATCTGCAACCCCTGGGGTTCTTGCCCTTCGACCAGAGGGTGGCCGAAAACGATGCCCTTGGAGGGTCCATCTGGGATCTCCCGGAGGACTCCCCGGTGATGGCGGCGGCATGGGAGGCGTTCGAGAGGCTGGACGAGATCCGCTTCCAGAAGGCGAGGCGGGCGGTGGGCGTAGGCAAGGAAAGGATCGGGTAGGCGGCCGTGACTGTCGCTGAGGAGATAAGGGAGTCGCTCGGTTCCTTGGGGACCCAGGGGGCGCGTTCGGCCCTCTTCGAAGGGCTTTGGATACCGGAAGAAACGGCCATGGATCTGCTGAGCTCACTGGCAGCAGGGCACCATGTGCTCCTTTGCGGTCCGCCCGGTGTGGGGAAGACCACGGTCGCCAACAGGGTGGCCCGTCTGCTCGGGCCCGCGGAGGTGGTGAAGGGCTGCCCGGTGCATTGTCGCCCGCAAGGGCCCAGGTGCCCCTGGTGCGCCCAGCGCCTGTCGAGGGGGGAGCGGCTGGACGTGGAGGTCCTGCAGGCCCACGGACGTCTCACCAAGGTCTCAGGGAGCGCTGAGCTGAGCATATCCGATTTGCTTGGGGACCTGGACCCGCAGATGGCCTTGGAGCACGGGATCCTCGATGTCAGGGCCTTTTGCCCCGGGAAGCTGCTTCGGGCCAATGCCGGCATACTCCTCATCGATTTCATGGACCGCATCCCCGAGCGCGTCCTCAACGCGGTCCTGGCCGGCCTGGCTGGGGACGCCATCTCCATCGGCGCCTTCGACGAGGCCTTTCCTTTGGATGTACTGATAGTGGCCACCGGTGCCGAAGACGCCACCAGTCGAATGCCCAGCGATCTGGCAGACCATCTCGATGTGATCCATCTGTCCTACGTGGAGGACAGGGGGTTCGAAAGCCAGCTCGTTTCCGGTGGGGTCCTTTCTCCGGAGATCTCAGGGCGGGCCATGGCGGTGATCCACGGTACAAGGCGACACGAGGACCTGGCCCGGGGGGTCTCCACCAGGGGGGGTATGCGGTACGGGGAACTCCTGGGATCCTGGGACAGGACTCACCCCGGGGGGGACACAAAGAGGCTCCTGACCCTGGCCTCCAGGGTGGCCCTTCCCCACAGGGTGGATGTGGCCCCGCACGCGGAGTCGAATCGCTCCGCCCGCGAGATCATAGATGAAATCCTCTCGGAGGCGATGGGGTGGGGTTCAGGGCAGGAGGAGCTGGTGCCTCTGTCCAAGGGGAAGCTTCTGGCCATCGTCGAGGAGATAGCCAGGTTCGACCACTTTCGCAAGCCCTTGAAATTCGGGCTCTTCGACCTGCTCTTGAAGCGCATCAGGCGTTTCCCAGACTCCGAGCTCGCCAAGCTGCATGGACAGATCCTGGGTCGTCTGGCCCAGAAGTACGGGGAACGCCACATGGGGGACAACCTGACCTTCGATCTGCTGGCGGACATCGAAGATGTCAGGGAGAAGCAAGAGCGTCTCACCAAGGAGTTGCGCTCGAGGCTGGAGGCGGAGGCCCTCATCAAGGCCGTCGATATGCTGGAGGAGCGCCAGATCCTCACCCGCCGGGAACGCGGGTACAACCTCTCGCGCCGCGGGGTGATGCTATTGCTGGAGAAGCTCGCCCCGAGGCTGTGGTGGGGGACCCAACTGAGCGGCCAAGGCAAACACAGGACAGGGAAGAGACTCCCGGTGGGGGAGGGGCGGATCGTGGGGACCCGTTCGTGGCGCTTCGGGGACCCATACCGGGACGTATCCCTGAGGGACACCATAAGGGAGGCCATCCGCAACCGGCACCAGAAGATCGTCCGGGAGGACATCCAGGTGGTGAGGAGGGACATAAGGAGCCGGATGGACATCATCCTGTGTCTCGACCTCTCGGGGACCATGGACCAGCTCGAGAAGCTCTGGTATGCCAAGGAGAGCGCCATCGCCCTGGCCCTCGCCTCCTCCAATTACGGCGATCGGGTGGGATTGGTCACCTTCTCCAATCTGGCCAAGGTGGTGAGCGACCTCACCTCCAACACCTACCGACTGACGGAGAAGATCCTGGATCTCGACCTTCACGAAAACGCATTCACCAACCTGGGGCATGGTCTGCTGATGGCGCGTGGGCTTTTTGCCCGGCACTCCAAAGGTCACAGCAAGCAGCACATCATCCTGGTGTCCGACGGGGATGCCACGGCCCCCCATCCGTCCCCGGGCAGGTTCGCCATCAAGGAGGCGGCCAAGACCGTTCGAAAGGGTATCACCATCTCCTGTATCTGCATCGACGAGGAGAACTCGGATCCGGACCTCATGGGCAAGATAGCGAGGATCGGGAGGGGCAGGATGACCATCATCAAGGACGTCAAGGGGATGAAGGAGGCAATGGTGGAAGAGAGGATCGCTGTGGGGAGGTGACGAAGGGACGGATCTCTGGATCGTCAGGGCCCGTCCCTCGGGGTCCATCGGTAGGGGCGTGCCACCCCCGGCAGGGGTGCCGGGCCCCTTGCGATCAGTTAGTGGTCAGGCGAAGGAGAAGGGGCATGACGGAGGCGACGAAGTGTCAGGTGTGTAACGAGAACGAGGCGACGGAGAAGTGCGCCATATGCGGGATAGACCTGTGCGAGCTGTGCAAGAAGGTCGTTCAGACCGAGGACATCTCCGCTTCCCATCGCGTCAAGGGGGTGAGCACCGAGGGCGTCCTGGGGCCGGCCCAGAAGCGGGTCACGGTCTGCGCCAAGTGCATGGCCGAGACGGATTTCTTCGAGAAGGAGGAACACGAGAAGCTCGGCAAGGAGGAGGTGAAGGAGGCGCCTTCGGACCGGCTCAGGCCCTTCAGAGGCCCTGCGAAGGGGACCGTGGTGGAAAGGGTAGGGGACCTCGCGGTGGATCTGACGGAGATCACCCCTGACATAAGGGGCCGGGAGGAGTTGGTCCGCAGCATCCTGCGCAGCGACTACATCGAGACGAAGGTCAGGCAGTACGACACCAAGATAAGGCCGTTCGCGAGGGTGGAGGACCTGGCGGAGTGGGATCGGACCCTCCTCCACAGATACCGCCCCCTTTACACCAACCCAGCCCTGCAGGAGGGGAAGGGCAGGCCGAAGATGGCCCCGGCTGTTGAGCAGGGCCTCAAGTCACTCAGGGAACACCTCTCCGGTGCGGCCAAGGCCCTCGCATCGGCCAGGGGGGTCCTGGAAGAGGCATTGAAGGCCTTCGGCCCGGAGAAGTCGGTCTACCTGGGCCGCTCTATCGCGTACACGGCCTGCAACACAGCGGTGCTGACCGGCTTCGAGCCGAAGAATTTGGCCCAGATGGATGAGGCCCTCAAGTATGCCGAGGCGCAATTCATAGAGCAGACAGCCTTTCTGTCCCAAGGGGGAGGGGATCCGCTGGACCTGGAGTCCCGTGCCCTGCACCTAGGCTCCATCCAGTTCCTGGCCTCCGAGGTCGAGGAGATCACCAAGATCTGTTGCTTCGGCTACCTCTCCACAGGGGACATGCCGGTCCAGGAAATGCCCTTCTATCCCCCGGCCCGTACGCCATTGGGCCTGGGGACCGTGGATCGGTCCAAGCCGGTCCTGGCATTTTTCGGCGACGACTGTCTGCCCATATTCTTCACGGTGGGGCGGTTGGAGGAGGAGGGACTGGCGCCAGGGATGGAGATCACCGGGCTCGGCAATGCCGGCCATGAACTGGTGAGGTTCTACGACGCAGGCAAGGTGCTCACCTCCACCGGCAAGGCGCTCAAGGGAATCCGACTGGGTATCGCCGATCTGATAGTGGCCACGGACTCCTGCTACCCCCTGGACGTGGTCAGAGAGGCAGAGAAGGCCGGGGTCCCGGTGCTGGTCACCGGCGCCAGGGCGGCCTGCCACGTCCCGGACCTCTCTGGGGAGCCTGTGGAGGCCATCGTCCGGCGATTGACCAAGAGGGAAGGGGTACTGGTGCGCCCCCCTCAGAAGGCGGCGGAGGTGGTGGTGGGCTTCTTCAGGCGTTTCCCGGGAAAGATGGGGTCAGCCCCGCTCCTCGCCGCGGTCAACGCGGTCATGGAAAAGTGCACGGAATGCGACCGCTGCTTCTATGCCTGCCCCAACTCGCTGCAGATCAGCCCGGCCCTGAGGCGCAGAGGAGGGGCCACCCCTCGGGATCTCTACGAGCGGTGCCTTTTCTGCGGGAGGTGCGAGGAGGCGTGTCCCGAGGGGATCCCCATCATAGACTGCATCCTGGCCTGGTCCTCGGACAAGGTGGCGGCGGACGTGTACAGGATGAGGCCAGGACGCGGACCGCTGAGCCACCTGGAGTTCCGCGATCTCACCTTCGGGTTGGTCCTGGGTGGCAACGGCCCAGGGATGGTGACCTTGCTCGGGTGCGGTCATTACCCGGGCTCCGATGAGGACCTTATGGCCATGGCCAAGGAGCTGCTGGACCGCAATTGCGTGGTCATGACCGCGGGATGTGCAGCAGCGGATGTGGCCCGCGAGCTGGACAAGGAGACCGGCAAGGCGTTTCCGGAGAACTACCTCTCCTTGGCCACGCTGAAGGGGCTGGTCAACTGCGGCGGCTGCTCCGCGGACACGCACATCATGGCCGCCATGTTCAAGTTCGCCAGGCTTGGCGGAGGGATCTCGGTGGCAGGCAACTTCGACCAGCCCGCGGATTACAGCATGAACCGCGCCCCGTTCGCCGTCATCATCTGGGGGGCGGCCTCGGACAAGATGCTCGCCAAGGCAGCTGGATTCGCCAGGGTCGGTGCCCGTGTCATCATGGGTCCTTCCGGGTTCAAGTTCACCCGGATGCTCGTGGGAAACAAGTACGACCGTTCCCTTTGGACCATGTACGACGGCATCACGGGGGAGAAAAAGGAGATCGACCCATGCCCGCCCCACATGATCATCCCTGTGGAGACCAAGGAAGAGGCGGTGACCATGGCCATAAAGGCGTGCTTCACCCCGTGTGCCCTGAGGGACCCCAGGCTTTCCACCATCGACAACTACAATGAGGTCTACGAGAAGTACTTCGGCCAGCTCCCGGATGACTGGACCTATTACGTCCGCAGCCCACTGGAGCTCCACGTCATGAAGCGCATGCGCCTGCTCAAGGTCTTGCGGGAGGAGCACGGCTGGGAGATCGACCGTTTCAAGGTCCTCAAGGTCAAGAACCGGGACGGGGTGCTCGTGCCCATGGAGCAGTACATAGAGCAGTACGGGATCAAACAGGGGCGTTACGCCACGATGGTCAAGAGGTTGGTGATGCGTGAAGCGGTCAAGGAGTGATGCCATGGCGAATTTCGATGCGAGTGCTTGGGTCCGATACATCAGGGGTCACAAGGACCCGCTGGTTGTGGCCGGTGAGGGGTGTGAGCACATCGCCCTCGAGGGCAGGAGGCTCTCTGATTACGCAGTTGAGGTCGCCAAGAAGCTTTCCTGCCCCATTGCGGCCACGGGCAACACCCTCCTGACGGTGACCAGGCACGGGGGGGTCAAGGCCAAGAAGATGTGGCTCGCCGAGCTGTTCCGGTACCTAGAGGGGAAGTGGGAGGATTCGATCTGCGAGCGACGTCCCGATCTACTGGTGCTCATCGGGTACCGACCGGATATACTGAATGGGATGGTCCTCGGCGCGCGGCGCATACATACGGTCTTTCTCGGACCGGGGAGGCTCGCTGCGGCGCAAAGGACCATGGACGAGGTCCCCCTTTCGGAGTGGAGGCGAAACCTGGATGAGTTGATCGAGGCCCTTTGACGAACAGGGGGCCGAGCGAGAACGAGATGACCATGGAGGGATAGATCGTGATTCGGATACCGAGCGTGAAGCTGCCCGAAGGACGGGTGTATCAGGCGCCTACGGAGCTGGACGAGCTGTTCGACGGGGTCGAGATAGAGATCTCCCCCCGCTGGATGGGACAGAAGATCCGCAAGGACAACATGTACATGGAGCTTGGTGGACCCAAACATGGGTACCAGAGTTACATCCACGTCCAGGTTTCCAAGGAGGAATCGGACGTGGAAGACGGCAGGATCGAGTTGATCGGCCCGGAGATCAACGAGATCGAACCTGGTTCATCCTTCCCCTTCGGCATCTGGCTGAAGTTCTGGGGGAGCCAACTGACCGAGGACCACGTTGACCCCCTCATCCGGGCCGGGTTCATGCCCTTCGAACAGGGGGAGGGTTGGATGCTGGTCAACACCCGGGACACCATATGGATCAGGCTCAGCACGGAGAGCGCCCACAAGAACTCCTGGCGCCGCATGGGGCAATCGCTCCTGGGGATGGCAAAGGTCAACTTCCCCCTCGTGGAGAAGGGTGAGGCCTTGATCATCATCGCCTCCCCCGAGGTGGGAGGCGTGGATCTCATCCGACGCATCCTGGACACCACCATTCGTCCGGAATGGGAGGCCTATGATGCAAGGCTCATGGGGCTGGAGGACGAGGACGTGGATGTGTTCTATGGCTGCACGCTGTGTCAGACCTTCGCCCCGAATCACGTCTGTTGCATCACGCCGCAAAGAAACCCCTATTGCGGGATCATGAGCTACCTGGGGGCCAAGGCGGTGGTGGAGATCGACCCGTACGGGTATTCGTTCGTGATGCCCAAGGGGGAGTGTCTGGATCCCGTCATGGGGCATTACACCGGGGTCGATCAGGTGACATATGAGCGTTCATCCAGGACGGTCAAGAAGGTCAATCTCTACAGTTGCCTTCGCTATCCCCAGACGAACTGCGGCTGCTTCGAGGCCGCGGCCTTCTACATCCCGGAGCTGGACGGGATAGGCCTTGTGGATCGGCGTTACCCGGGCGACACCCCCATCGGGCTCAATTTCTCCAAGCTGGCCGGGTACATGAGCGGGGGCAACCAGAACCACGGGACCATGGGGCTCTCCATCAGGACCCCCAAGTCCAAGAAGTTCCTCCAGGGCGATGGGGGGTGGGAGAGGATCGTCTGGATGCCCAAGGAGTACAAGGTCCTGCTGGCGGACTGCATCCCTGAGGAGATCTACGACAAGATAGCCACAGAGGAGGTCGGGACCGATATCCCCACCCTCAAGGAGTTCCTGAAGAGGGTCGATCACCCCATAGTGAGGAAGTTCTGGAAGGACGGGGAGCCGGTCCCCCTGAAGCTCCCCAAGCCCAACGAGGATTGGCCAGATGAGTGACCTCGCGGATAGCGCCAACGAGGGGTGGCACCGTCTATACGACGAGCGGCCTTTGTTCTCTCGGGAGGAGGTCCTAGCGACCCTCAAGGGCTTCCTGGAATACGCCGGCTACCAGGTGGTAGAGGCGAGGCCCATAGGCTTCATGAAGCCCGATCTGGCCGCCTGTAGGGTCGCAGGTGAGAGGCGCTACGAGATGATCTTCGTGGTGCGCGAGGAGGTCAACCAGGCCGTGGACGGCCTTCGGCAACTGGCAGCGGCCAAGTGCTTCCGGAAGGACACCCTGGACTACGTCCTCGCCCTCCCCCCTGTCTCGGAGCATTACCTGATAGAGTTCCTGATAGAGAAGGAGGACTGGTTCTTCCCCATCAAGGACCACCTCTTTCAGCTCTGGCTCGTCAATCCGGAACGCAACAAGGTGGACTGTCTCCTGGGTTGGCCCAGGGACGACGACTTTCGCCACTATTTCTCCAATCCCAACCTGGCCGGGTTCGCCAGTTACATAGCCAACAAGGCCGCGGAGAAGATCATGGCGGAGGAGTTCGATTAGCCCATGGCACGCAAGTCCATCTACGAGATCTACGAGCTCCTCCCCAAGACCAACTGCGGTCAATGCGGTATGAACTGCATGGGGTTCGCCGGTTACCTCCTCTCCAGGGACGTGAGACCGGTGGACTGCCCCCCTTTGGGCGAACCCGCCTTCGCCGAGAACATGCGAACGCTCTGCGAACTCCTCGGGGAGGGGGTCAAGAACGAGCTCACCGGCCTGATCGTGGACCGGGAGCGCTGCATCGGTTGCGGCATCTGCGTCCATGTGTGTCCGGTGCATGGGGCCAACAACCGGGAGGTGGCCCTGGGCAGGGGCCCCAGGCCCACGGACCTCGTGGTGATGCAGATCGTGGATGCGAGGGTCGAGCTGATCCATCCGGAACTGTGCAATAGGGCCATACCGTCGGCGCCTCCATGCAAGGCCTGTGCAGATTACTGTCCCACCGAGGCGATGGAGCTGGTCTGAGTCTTTACGCCCATGAGCATCCAGAAGTTCACCAAGGCGTTCCTGGAGGAGGGGGAGCCCGGGGCCCCAAGGGCTGGGCAGGGGGCGGCCTTCGGTGATTACGATGCCGAGTGCCACTCCATGGTGTGCGCTGGGTGTAGCTGCCTTTGCGACGATGTCTCGTACTACCTCCGCCAGGGGCGGGTGGTGCGGACCCTGAACCTGTGCGAGGTGGCCATGAGGAGGCTTCGCTCGGTGACGGCCCAGGACCGGCTCCCTCCGCCGGCCCCCGAGGGACTCCAGGCCTCCCTGCGGGCGGCCGCCCGGGTCCTGAAGGGTGGAGGCCCCACCCTGGTCATCGGGGCCGACGGCCTTCACGAGGAGGCGATGGTGGCCTCATGGGAGCTGGCCAGGGAGTTGCGCGGCCTATGGGTGCCCTGGTCCTTCGTGGGGATGAGGAGGTTCTTCGACTGTGTCCTGACAACGGGCTGGGCAACCGCCATCCTGGACGAGGTCCGGGATCGTGCGGACCTGGTGCTCTTCTGGCGGGCAGACCCCCTGGAGACGCATCACAGGCACCTGTCGCGGTATTCCTTCTTCGCCCGTGGGCGGTACACGGAGAGGGGCCACAGCGACAGGAACCTGGCCGCTGTGGCCCAGGGGGACACGGTGATGGGGCCCCTGTGCCAGCAGTTCTTCAAGATGGGGCCCTCCGAGGACGTCGGCCTGATCCGCGCCCTCACAGGGGCGGTGCAGGGGGCCTTCCAAGATCACAGGGACATTCCATCCCTGGTGAAGGCCTTGGAGAGGGCCCTGTACATAGCCCTGTTCGTGGACCCGGAGCAGGTCGAGGCCGATGCCATGCGGGGCATGCTGGAGTGGGCCGCTGCGGTCAACGCCGGGGGGAACAGGCGCATGGTGATCCTCCCCCTGTGGGGCGGCGGGGTCAACGCAGCCGGCTTCATCCAGCTATCCCTGGAGCGCAACGCCAGCGCCTGCGGGGCGGATTTCTCGGACGGCGCCCCAGCGCCTTTGGGGGAGGCGGATTGGGAGGGCATCGCCTCCAAGGCGGGCCAGGTCCTGATGTTGGAATCGGGTCCAGAGGGGGGGCATGGCAGGGGGCTTCCCGGGCCCCTGGCGGGAAAGCCACTGGTGGTCGTGACCCCTTTCAAGGGGGCTTCCTCGGTGGAGGCCCAGGTGGTGATCCCCACCGCCCTGGCCGGGATCGAAGAGGACGGGGTCTTCTTCAGGGCCGATGGCCTTTCCTTGGCCGCCCAACGCATCCCAGGGCTCGCGCTGGAAGGCTACCCCACCGCGGAGGAGGTCCTCAGGGGGCTCCTCATGGAGGTCAGGACGTGAGCCCCGTCAAGAGGATCATCATAAAGAACGGCTCGGTGTTCGATCCGGCCCAGGGGTGGACGGGACAGGGAAGGGACCTTTACCTCTCGGGCGGCCGGGTCAGCGAGCCATTCCAGGATCCTGATTTGGTCATCGAGGCCGGCGGGAGGGCAGTCCTGGCCGGCGGGGTGGACCCCCACTGCCACCTCGCCCATCCGGGACAGGCCCTGATGCGCATGTTCGGGGCCCTGGCGGCGCCCGAGGAGATAGGGAGGGCATACGCCGAGGCAGGATACGTCCACGTCCATCACCCCTTTGTCACCCTGGTTACCGCGGCCTCGGAGCGCCGCAGCCTGGGGCAGATTCCGTGGGTGGACAAGTCCTACGGGGTCTTCCTCGACCTCAGGGACATGGGCAAGGCCGTCCGTGGAAACGACCACTCCCAATTCGCTGCAGAGGCCCGTGCCTTGCTGTATCTGACAGGGGCCCTGTGCCTGTTTGTGCCCCTTCCGTGGTTGAGGCATAGGCAGCGTCACTACATCCAGAAGAACATCAGCCCCAAGAAGGTCTTGGAGTTCCTCTCGCACATGGAGGATGACGAGCTGGCGCCGGTGGCCTTGTGGTGGAGACCAGGGCTGCTCGACAACGATATCCCCAGACCCAGGAGGTTCCATCTGGCCGGCCTGGCCTGGAACGACCGTGCAGAGGACATCCCGGGGCGTTTGACGGGCTTCCTGGACGCAGGAGGGGGGGCTGATCTCGTGGCCATGTGCGGGGAGGACCCGCTGAAGATCCTCTGCGGGGAGACGGGCCCCTCCGGTGGGGTGAGCATGGATACAGGTGTGGGAGGCCCCATATGGTTTTCCATGGAAGGACACGACCCCGCAGGGCCAAGGTCCCCGGATCCCCCAGGGAGGGGAGGGCCGGGGCAAGGGTCGGGGACGTCGGCCCCTGCCAAGGAGGTCCAAGGGGATGTGTGGAGGCTCCTGGCCATGGCCCCTGAGGGCTGGCGGCTGTCCCTGTGCGCCTCGACGCCAGGTCGTGCGGCCACGGGGGGGCTGGCCAAGGCCTGCGCCTGGTTGATGAGCCGGGAGGCACGTCCGCCAGAGGTGGACGAGGCCATGGGAGGCAGGGTCCTTGGTCTGTACGACATCGCGAGGCTCACCCGCTCGGAGCCGGCACGGCGCCTCGGGCTGACGGACATGGGGCACCTCGGGGTGGGGGCGCGCGCCAATGTGGCAGTGTACGAGGTGGAGGAGGGGATGTCCGCCGAGGAGTTGATCAGGGCCCTCAGCCGTTGCTGGTGCCTGGTAAAGGACGGGGTCCTGGTGCGAAAAGATGGGGAGTTTACCGGGACGCATCCCTCTGTTACTATTCGCCATGGGGAGATCGAGGCGGATGTGGAGAGGCTGGCCCACTGCGATCTCCTCCAGAATCCAACGCTGCGGTTGGAGCACCTGCGGAGAGACGGCCCATGGGAGGGCCAAGCTGAAAGGAGGAAAGATGAGCACCACCGCGTATGAAGCCAATACCAGGGATCTCAAGTTCGTCTTGTGGGAGCAGCTCAGGGCCGAGGAGCTCTTCCGGTTCCCGAGATTCAAGGATTTCGATCGGGACACCATAGACATGGTCATTGACCAGGCAGCGAAGTTCGCCGAGCAGGAGCTCGGGCCGGCCAATGCCGAGGGCGACAGGGTGGGCTGCCGTTTCGACAACGGCAAGGTCTATGCCCCACCCCACTTTCACGAGCTCCTCAGGAAGTTCCGGGAGGCCGGGTGGGTCAACCTCACCAGCGACCCGGAGGTGGGGGGGCAGGGGCTCCCTTATGTCGTCAGCACCGCTGTGAGCGAGATGTTCATGGGGGCCAACTTCAACTTCATCAGCTATCCGGGGCTCGGGTACGGCGCTGCCCACCTCATCGAGACCTTCGGGACCCCTGAACAGAAGCAGAGATACATGCTGAAGATGTACGCCGGGGAGTGGGGAGGGACCATGTGCCTGACGGAGCCCGGGGCCGGTTCCGAGGTGGGGGCACTGAAGACCACTGCCCGGCGCGCGGGAGACCATTTCCTCATCACCGGGACCAAGATGTTCATCACATCTGGTGAAAACGACATGTTCGAGAACATCGTCCACGCTGTCCTGGCCCGCATAGAAGGGGCCCCTCCAGGGGTGAGGGGCATCAGCCTGTTCATAGTCCCCAAGATCCGCGTGAACGAAGACGGGTCCCTGGGGGAGCCCAATGACGTGGTGTGCGGTGGGATCGAGCACAAGATAGGTCTGCACGGTTCAGCCACTTGCCTGCTCAACTTCGGGGAGAACGACAACTGCCATGGCTACCTCCTTGGAAACGAGAACGAGGGCCTTGCCTGCATGTTCCAGCTCATGAACGAGGCGCGCCTGGAGGTGGGTCTCCAGGGGGTGGCCATGAGCAACGGTGCCTACCTGAACGCAGTGGCCTATGCCAAGGAGAGGATCCAGGGCACGGACATCAGGGCCATGAAGGACCCCAATGCCCCCAGGGTGGAGATCATAAAGCACCCTGACGTGCGAAGAAACCTCCTGACCATCAAGTCCTTCGCGGAAGGCATGCGCGCCCTTCTGCTCTACACGTCTCTCATCATCGACAGGTCCCACAACTCCACGGACCCGGAGGAGAGGGAGATGAACCGACTGAAGGCCGAGCTCCTCACCCCCATCTGCAAGGCCTATTGCTCGGACATGGGCTTCAGGGCCATAGAGATCGCCATCCAGGTCCTGGGTGGATATGGCCTGTGCTCCGAGTATCCCCTGGAGCAGTATCTGAGGGACTGCAAGATCGCCTCCATATATGAGGGGACCAACGGGATCCAGGCCCTGGACCTCCTTGGCCGCAAGATAGGGATGAAGAAGGGCCAGGTCTTCATGGGGATGATTCAGGAGATCTCCGAGTTCATCGGCGGCAACGAGTCCGACCCGGAGCTGGGCCCGGCATTCAAGGAGCTGGCCCAGGCAAAGGACAGGCTCGCCCAGGTGACCATGCACTTCGGGGGTATGAGCATGAAGGGAGACCCCATCTATCCCGTGCTCAATGCCAGCCCGTATCTCAATCTCTTCGGGTACGTGCTCAACGCCTACATGCTCCTGTGGCAGGCAAAGGTGGCCTCGGAGAAACTCCATGCCATCTACCAAGAGGCCGGGGCCGAGGACGAGGCGGCCCGGGCCAAGGTGGTGGCCGAGAAGGCCGATGCCGCCTTCTATGCCGGAAAGGTGGCCGCAGCCAAGTTCTTCGCCTTCAACCAGCTCCCCAACGTGGAGGCGCTATACAAGGGGATCATGTCCGGGGACCGAAGCGCCCTGGAGCTGGCGGAAAACGCCTTCTGAGCCGCCCCTGGTGGGCGTGACGAGCTGCCGGTGTCGTGGGATGCGCTGTGTGGGGGGCGCATCCCACTCATGTCTCTGTCTCCACCAGACATCATGGCCCCGATGAGATGGGGATGGCCGACCTCCTGTCTCCTCAGGCCTGGGCTGCTACCTCATCACCCCGAGCTCGCTGAAAGGGTCGCTGAGCCTGTCTAGGACCATGACCTCCATGAGCCCGGCCGAATCGAAGCAAACCCTCCTGCCCTCGGGGTGCCTCGTGAGGCCCTCGGCCACCCCGAGCCGTGCCCACGGGCGGACTTTGCGCGTTTCTGCTCGAGGGCGATTCGGGTGAGTTGCGTGGCGGGGTGGCCGTTCTCACCCATTTCGTCTCAAGGCAGTCTTGGGTAAAAGACGGGTCCGGTTTCCCGGGCCCGATCCAGGGGCTGACCTTTTGCAGGGCGGCGCCTGCGCGTTCGAGGTTCAGTAGACGTCAGGGCTCTCGTGTTGTATAGTCTGACTCGGAGGCTCGATGGCATGAGATGGATGGGGGCCATATCTTTGGTCTTGGTCTTGACGCTTCTGGCAGGAAGGGGTGTGTCGGCTCAGGGGCTAGGTTTTACCCAGGATGATCGCGACAGGCTCATAAGGCTCGAGGCCACCCTCCAGGTATTCATGCAACAGGTGGACAGGCGTTTCGAGGAGCTTCGCGAAGATATGAACAAGCGTTTCGAGCAGGTGGACAAGCGTTTCGAGCGGGTGGACAAGCGTTTCGAGGAGGTTCGGAGCCGCTTCGAGCAGTTGACGGCATTTCTCTGGATGCTCGTGGCCATATTCACGAGCTTGACGGCAGTGGTGATAGGTTTTGCCTATTGGGACCGCCGGGCCATCGTCCGCAAGGCCAGGGACGAGGCCGTGGAGGCCATAGAGAAGGAGGGAAGGCTCCAGGACCTGGTCCACGCCCTGAGGAGGCTCTCCCTGGACGACCCCAAGCTGGCCGAGGTCCTCCGGACCTTTCGTCTCCTCTGATTGCCTGGTGCCTGGCACCAAGCTGCCTCTAACGTCTTGATATTGCTAGATCAGCCTTCATTTTTTTGGGGATGGGGCAGTTGACGCAAGATTCAAACCGGTCTTCATGGAGGTGTCTCTGTTCTGAGCCGTTTGCCCAGGATGATCTGGGCCTCCCCGTCAGGGCCGGTGCCTGGCACCAAAGGAGGCGTAACTTATTGATATCAAATGTCTCACTATGGAAATTTTCCTCTTGACCCTCTTCCCAACAGGCCGAACCGGGCCCTCATCCTGTCCCGAAAGGGATCGCTCCCCATGAACGCATCGTAGAAAAACTTCTTGTCTGCTTTGTGCTCAAAGGGCGTCTCGACCCAGTGCCGATACTGTCGGTACCGGACTTTGGGGTAAGGACTAAGGCCGAGGAAAGATGGCAGATCGTCAATCAAGCTGTCCGTCTCCCCGAAGGCATTATGGCGAACTGAACTCCAAGGATACTCCCACGCCACTTTCACGATCCCCGCCCGCACCGGATTTCTGTGGATATATCGCATGCACGTCAAGGCATAGCTGTCGTCCTGAATGACAGTGGCATGATAGCGTGATGCCCAGAAGTGGCCCCTGCGGCTATGCTTCCAGTTGAACCATTTGGCGAAATTGGCCATGATGTCTCTCATTGCTTCCGCCAACGGCACTTTGTGGCCGGGGTCCAAGAGCAGATGCACGTGGTTGGACATGATCGTATAGGCGTAGAGCCTGTAATTGTGGCGCTTCTTAAAATAGCCCAGGAGATGGAGGAACTTGTGAACGTCGGATGCCTGGCTGAACAGGGCCTCCCTGTTGTTGCACCGCATGACGACATGGTGTGGATAGTCGGGGATCTGGATGCGTGGCAATCTTCCCATGCCGATCTCCTGGTGCCTGGCACCACATCAGTTGCAAGGGGTTGATATGATTAGTTGGCGTTTGTATTTTTATACGCGATTCGGTCCTGTTTGTCCACTTGCCCTGCATTGGACTTGCTTCCCCTCGAGGGCACGGGGCCAACAAAGGCAGCACAGGGCACAGGGCTGCGAAGAGCAAGAGAAACCTTGAAACCGGAAAGGCGCACACAGGGCACAGGGAATGGCGGATTGGGGCCTTGTTTCGTGGTTTGGGTTTTACTCTGTGCTCTGTGCCCTGTGCGGGGACATGGGTCTTGAGGCCGTGGGGCGTGTCCCAAAACTGCCATGGAAAGGACCGAAAGCCCTTTTCTAAGCATCTCATGGTACTTCCCTGTCGCAGCGCAAAGAGGCCCACCATAAGCCGGTTGCGTGAACTTTCCTGTGTCATGGGGGGTGTCTCCTTAGGACTTCAATGCTATTGACGACACTCGGTCTTGTGCAGTAGTAAACAATGAAAGATGCCAGAGCGACGCTATCTCGGTCACGCGCTCAGGCGCCCGCGATGCCATCAAGGGGGCGGGCAAGCTCACGATCGAGACGGAAGATGTCGTCATGGATGAGAGGTATTGCGCGCGATATGCCCACGCAAGACCGGGTGAGTTCGTGATGCTGGCGGTAAGCGACAATGGCTGTGGCATGGACCAGGAGACCCTGGAGAAGATCTTCGAGCCGTTCTTTACCACGAAGGGGCAGATGGGCACTGGACTGGGGCTAGCCACAGTGTATGGGATTGTCAAGCAGAATAAGGGATTCATCGATGTCTACAGCGAGCCCGGTCAGGGCACGACCTTCAAGATCTACCTGCCCCGGTTTGCAGGAGCGGTCCAAGAACAGGAAGCACGGCGGGATCAGGAGATCCCAAGTGGCCATGGGGAGAGCGTGCTCCTCGTGGAAGATGAACCGCAGGTCCTGAATTTCTGCAAGAAGACCCTGGAGTATCTGGGGTATCGAGTGATCGAGGCGGCCGACCCCAAGGAGGCCATAAAACTCCCCAAGGAACATCCGGGCGAGATCGACCTGCTATTGACGGATGTGATCATGCCCCAAATGAACGGGCGTGAGCTGGCCACCCGAATCCGTCCGCCCGGGCATAAAGGTGCTCTTCATGTCGGGTTATACATCCGACGTCATCGCACACCACGGGGTATTGGATGAAGGGACCAGGTTCGTCCAAAAGCCACTGGAATTGAGCAATCTGGCGGAAAAGGGCCGGGAAGCGCTGACACAGGGATAGGATGGGAGGAGTCGTTCTGGGGCTGACCAAAGCGCGCAGCGGGAGGCGCAGGGGGCTAGGATGATCAGCGTAGACAAGGAGAAGTGCAAGAGGGACGGGATCTGTGCCGCGGAATGCCCGATGGGGATCATCCGCCTCAAGGACCATGAGGGCTATCCGCAGGTGATCCCTGGAGGTGGGCAGGCCTGTCTCGAGTGTGGCCATTGCGTGGCGGTCTGTCCCCACGGGGCCCTTAGCCACAGCAAGGTGCCCCTCCAGGCCTGTCCCCCCATCCTCAGGGAGCTCACGGTGAGCCATGATCAGGCCGTGCAGTTCCTGCGTTCCCGCCGCTCCGTCAGGGTATACGAGGAAAGACCGGTGGAGCAGGAGAAGATAAGGGGCCTGATAGAGGTGGCCCGGTACGCCCCGAGCGCCAGCAACGCCCAGCCCGTGCACTGGACGGTCTTCACGGACCGCTCCACGCTCAGGGAGCTCAGCCGCATGACGGTGGAATGGATGAGGAGGGTCGTCGAAAAGGGCCCCCCGCCCTCTTTGGCCGGGTACCTACCCCTGGTCGTGGCGGCATGGGATGCGGGCTATGACAGCATCCTGAGGAATGCCCCGGTCCTCATCCTGGCGTCGGCCCCGGCGGAGGCCACCAACGGTCTCGTGGACGTCACCCTGGCCCTGGCCTACCTGGAGCTCGTTGCCCCGACCCTGGGGCTAGGGACGTGCTGGGCCGGGCTGCTCCAGGGGGCGCTGCTGTGGTCGAGGCCCCTCAAGGAGGCCGTTGGGCTGCCGGATGGGCACTCGCATCACTACCCCATGATGCTGGGGTATCCTAAGTACAGGTATTACCGTCTCCCGGGGCGAAAGCCGCCCCCCATCCTATGGAGGTGAGGGGGAAGTGGCCTAGTACCTCCTCCTCCCGCCGCCCCCGGGACCGCCTCTGGGCTTGCGGGGGCGGGCCTCATTCACCACGATGGTCCGGTTGCGCAGGGTCTTGCCGTTGAGCTCCTTTATGGCCATCTCCCCCTGCTCACGGGTCGACATCTCCACGAAGCCGAACCCCTTGGACATACCGGAGTAGGGATCCGTGATGACCTTGACGGTCTCGACTGTGCCCACGGTCGAGAAGAGCTCGTTGAGCTCGGACTCGGTGGTCTCGTACGAGAGGTTGCCGACGTAGAGTTTCATGGACATGCGGGTCCTCCTTTCAGAGGCGGGCAGAGTCTTAGGCGGCATACATGCTGAGGGCGGGGATGCCCGCGCCGTGGGAATGGATGACGCGAAAAGGCCTGCTTGCGCCCTTTGGGTTTCCAAGGCCATGATAATGGCGCAGGCTCCATTTCGCAAGCGATTCCCAGAGGGATGAACCTTGTCTTCCCGACAGGTGGCGTGGTATATTCCTGGGCCGACCGGATCAGCGAAGGCCCTGACGCTGGGGTGCATGGCGGCGGATCGGGGATGCCGCGCGTTGACGGAAGGAGGATCCCATGGGTCACGTCGATGGGGCCGAGCGCTCCCCTCTGGAGAAGGCCCCTACCTACATAACCGGGCTGGACGAGGTCCTGAAGGGGGGGCTGCCCAGGGGGAGGACCACGATCCTCGTGGGCGAGGCGGGCTCGGGCAAGACGGTCTTGGGCCTGCAGTTCCTGTTCGGGGGCGCCGTGGCAGGGGAGCCGGGGATCTGGGTGGGGTTCGAGGAAGGGGCCGCGCAGGTACGCCAGGACGCGGCCTCCCTGGGCTGGGACCTGGCGGCGCTGGAGCAGGGCAACCGGCTCTTCCTCCTGGAGGCGGGGATCAGGGCGGAGACGGTCCTGAGCGGCGACTTCAGCCTCAAGGGGCTCCTGGCCTCGGTGGCGGGGAAGGGGAGGGAGATGGGGGCCAGGCGGGTAGTGATCGATGCCCTGGAGGTGGCCCTGAGGCTCCTGGACGATCCGAGGAAGTCGCGGGCCGAGATGCACATGCTCAACGACTGGCTGGGCGAGCAGGGGCTCACCACCATAATGACCGTGCGGCCGGCCCAACGCGCCGAGGCCGGCTTCATCCAGGATTTCTTCGAGTCCATGGGGGATTGCGTCATCTCCCTCTCCTCCCGGGTCGAGGACAACATCACCACCCGCAGGCTCAGGGTGGTAAAGTACAGGGGATCGGGCTTCGGGGGGAACGAGTATCCGTACGTGATCACAGACGCGGGGTTCTTCCTGTCCCCCATCTCCACCGTGGGCCTCAGGCACAAGCCGCTCGGCGAGAAGATGCCCACCGGCGTGGAGCGGCTGGACCGGATACTGGACGGGGGTTACCGTCGGGCCTCCTGCGTCCTGTTCGCAGGGGAGCCTGGCACCGGCAAGACCACCTTGGCCTGCGCCTTCGTGCGCAGGGCCTGCGAAAGCGGCGAGAGGGTCCTGTACATCAGCTTCGAGGAGTCCCAGGATGCCCTGGTGGGCAACATGATGAGCTGCGGCATGGATCTCAGGCCCCAGGTGGAGGCAGGCAGGCTGCAGTTCCTGTGCCAGTTCCCCGAGGCAATGGGGGCGGATGAGCACTTTCTCAACGCCATGAGGAGGATCGAGGCCATGAGCCCTCACCACGTGGTGGTGGATGCCGTCTCCGCCTGCGAGCGCATGGGGGGCAGAAGGGCCTCCTTCGATTACCTGATGCGCCTGCTCAACGCGTGCAAGGAGAGGGGGATCACCGTCTTCCTGACGAATCAGACTGCGGGCCTCACCGACCGGATGGAGATCTCCGGAAACGGCGTCTCGTCCATGATCGATACGGCCATCTTCCTGACCTACCAGGAGGAGCCGGGCGAGACCAACCGCCTGATACAGGTCATGAAGTCAAGGGGCTCAGGCCATTCCAACCAGAAGAGGGAGTTCCGCATCACAGACCAGGGCCTGGCCATCGTCGATGCCTACGTGGGCGCGGGCAGGGTCCTCACTGGCACAGCGAGACAGGTCCAGGAGGAGGCCGATAGGGCCGAGGCCCAGAGGCTGGCCTTCGAGATCGAGGCCAAGGAGCTGGAGCTCAAGAGGCTGAGGCAGCTCCAGAGCCTGGCTGCCAACGGGGTCGCCCGGCGTGCCTCCCTGCGCGGTGATGAGGGATCGGGCTAGGGCAGGAGCCCCCGGGCCAAGGGCGGGGCGTTGTCCTGCGGGCCCGTGGCTGAAGAGGGTGAGATGGAAGTCGGGGAAGGCAAAAGGCACTATCGTCTGCGCCTCTTCGTGGCCGGCCACGAACCCAACTCGGTAAGGGCCGTGGCCATCCTGAGGCGCCTCTGCGAGGGACGACTCAAGGGCCGTTCGGAGCTCGAGATCGTGGATGTCTTCCAGGACTACGAGGCGGCCATAGCCCACAAGGTCGTGGCGGTCCCCACCCTGCTGGTGGAGTCCCCCCCGCCCCCCAGGGTCATCGTCGGCTCCCTCGGCAAGGAGGACGAGCTCCTCTGCGCCCTGGGCCTTTGCGAGGAAGGGGGGGGGAGCCTTGAGCGAGGAGAGGCCGGCGTATGAGGAGCTGCTGTCCCGCCTCGAGAGGGCAGAGGCCGCTATCCAGGCCCTCCTCAAGGGCGAGATAGACACCCTGATCGGGGAGGCCGGGCCCCTCGTGGTTCGGTACAGATCGGCCCTGGAGGAGCTGGAGCGGCTCAGGGCCGAGGCAGAGGGCCTCGCCAGGGAATGGCAAACGACCTTCGATGCATTGCCCGATGGCATCTGGATCCTGGATGCCGATCAGAGGGTGGTTCGTGCCAACAGGGCCTCGGAGGGGTTGTTTCATTGCCCCATGGAAGAGGCCGTGGGCAGGCACTGCTTCGAGATAGTCCACGGGACCGCTGAGCCCATCCCGGGATGCCCCTTTTGCCTCATGCGAGGGAGCCTGAGGAGGGAGCAGCTCGAGATGCAAGTGGGCGGGCGCTGGTTGCTCCTGACGGTGGACCCCGTCGTGGACGCCCAAGGGGAGCTCAAGGCCGCGGTCCACGTCACCACCGACATCACAGAGCGCAAGCTTTCCGAGGAGGCCCTGAGGGAGAGCGAGGGGCGCTACCGGGCCCTGGTGGAGCAGTCCCTCCAGGGGATGGCCGTGATCCAGGACATGAGGGTGGTCTATGCCAATCAGGCCCTGGCCTCATTGAGCGGGTACAGCAAAGAGGAGCTCCTGGCCATGTCCCCGAGGCAGGTGGAGGAGGTGGTGCATCCCGAAGACCGGGGATCAGTCCTTAGGGCCCTGGCCAAGAGGCTGGCCGGAGAGGAGGTACCCCCGGAGCAGGAGTTCCGCTTCTTACGAAAGGACGGGGAGGTCCGCTGGGTGAGGACCATGGCCTCTGGCATCGAGTACGGAGGAAGGCCGGCCGTGCAGGTCGCGTACCTGGACATCACGGAACGCGTCAAGGGTGAGGAACAGAGACAGAGGCTCCAGGAGCAGTTGCTCCACGCCCAGAGGCTGGAGTCCGTGGGGAGGCTCGCTGGGGGTGTGGCCCACGACTTCAACAACCTCTTGAGCGTGATCATGGGCTACGGGGAGATCGTCCTTTCCCAGCTCGATCCCATGGATCCCCTCAAGGAGGATGTCCGGCAGATCCTGGAGGCGGGCAGGAGGGCATCGGAGCTCACGAGGCAGCTTCTGGCCTTCAGCAGGAAGCAGCCCCTGAGGCCCATGGTCCTGGACCTCAACGATGTGCTTTCGGACTTGGAGAAGATACTGAGGCGGGTCATCGGTGAGGACATAGAACTCGAGCTTCGCCTATCCCAGGGGCTGGGCAGGGTCATGGCGGATCCCGGGCAGATGGAGCAGGTGATCATGAACCTCGCGGTCAATGCCAGGGATGCCATGCCCGATGGGGGTAGACTGATCATAGAGACCAGGAATATCGAGCTGGACAGTGCCTATGCCATGACGCATCCAGGGGCGATCCCCGGGCCGCATGTCCTTCTGAGCGTCACGGACACGGGCTGCGGCATGGAGAAGGAGGTGCTGGATCATCTCTTCGAGCCCTTTTTCACCACCAAGGAGAAGGGCAAGGGGACTGGCCTAGGGCTCTCCACGGTCTACGGCATCGTCAAGCAGTCCGGCGGGGAGATCCAGGTCCGTTCGGAGCCTGGCAAGGGCGCCACCTTCGAGATCCTCCTGCCGCGCTTCGATGGGGAACCCGAGGCCAAGGAAGCGCCCAGGGCGGAGGCGGAAGCGGCTGGCGTGGGGGGGCACATCCTCCTGGTGGAGGACGACCCCTCGGTGAGGGGCCTCATCCAGAGGATGCTCGAGAGGCTCGGGTATCGGGTCACCGCCGCGGCCAGCGGGGGGGAGGCCCTGCTCCTGGTGGAGGAGAAGGGGATGAGGTTCGATCTCCTCATGACCGATGTGGTCATGCCAGGGATGGACGGGGCCCTCCTGGCCGGGAGGCTCCGCAAGGGGCAACCCGACCTCAAGGTCCTGTACATGTCCGGGTACGCGGACGACCGTATCGCCCACCGAGGGGTCCTGGATTCCGGGGCACCCTTCATCCAGAAGCCCTTCTCCCTCCAGGGCCTGGCCGAGAAGGTCCGCTCGGTCCTGGGCAAGGGGGGACCGGCATCTTCCCAGGGCTGATCCCAGGGTCCACCAAGGGGGCCGTGGGGAGACGCCTCCCGCGGCCCGCCACTTGGGGAATCTCGAAACGGTATCCGCCCCTGCCTTGGCCGATCCATCCGTTCCCGATGGCCTCCAGGGTCGCGGTGGGCCCGCAGGTGGAGGCATCTGTCTCGGCCCGAGGGTCGGGTGATGGCCTCGCACGGCCCGGGAGAGGGGCCCAGAAAAAAAGGATGGCTGCCT
>FWPV01001428.1_pt1 | contig 45174 bp, 36 predicted proteins | sample 2228371 | NCBI WGS metagenome assembly FWPV01 (sample SAMEA103939776, study PRJEB20133) | metagenome
TCGTTTTGTTCTTACAATCATAATGTGGCCGTATCTGAGTGTGTTTACCGATACGGATGATAACTCATAATCCGATAATCCGATAAGAGGTTTCTCTATATTTGTTTTCGGCAGACGATTGGATAGCATCAGTCAAATGTTTGTATTTAATCACTACGAGGGCGGTAGGGTCTCTCCGTAAGAATTATTTTTTTCTTCAAAACAGTGCGTATTATATATGGGTTTTATTCGTTTCAAGTCGTCAAAGAGCAAAAACAGCATAGAGGAGCGATGAAATGATTTCACTTAAAAACCGTACGGCTCTTATTACAGGCTCTAGTCGTGGTATCGGGCGACAGATTGCGCTGGGGCTTGCCCGTCTTGAGTGCAGTATAGTTCTGCACGGCCGCACAATCGATCACCTTACCGAAACGGAGAGGCTTATCGAACGTCCTGGCGTTAAAATTTACAAGGTGGAAGGCGATCTCGGCACCGCCGAAGGCGTGGATTCCGTTATACGAGGGGTCGAAAACGGACCGGGGCATATTGATATTCTATACAACAATGCCGCTATCATGAGCCCATGGACGCCGATCTGCGAGACGCCGCTTTCCGTCTGGCTCGAAACAATGCGGGTTAATCTTTTCGCAACCGTTATGTTATGCAATGCGTTTGTTCCCGGAATGAAGAAACGCGGTTTCGGAAGAGTAATAAATCTCACGTCGGGGATAAAGGATACTCCTCATCTTGCCCCATACGGCGTTTCGAAGGCCGCAATAGACAAGTATTCACAGGAACTGGCTGCTGATTGTAAAGGGACAAACGTACTTGTGAACTATCTCGACCCCGGCTGGCTTAAGACCGACCTCGGAGGGCCTAATGCAATGTTCGAAGTAGGAACAGTGCTGCCCGGAGCACTGGTACCCGCTCTGCTCGAAGACAACGGCCCAAGCGGAAGACTCTTTTCCGCTCAAGACTACAAATACCTTGCAAAATATCAATAATAAATAAAAAGTTCAATCCGCGGGCACAAACCATTTCTGAGCTATAAACGTCGGAATGACAGCGCTTGCAACAACAACTCCCACAAGAATGGAATATTGAGATTGATCTATGATGCCGGCCTGCAGTCCGAAAAGGCTCGATATTGTTCCAAAGGTAAGACCCGTGCTCATCAGCAGAGTCGTATACATTGACGCATGCGGAATATACTTTCGGACAAAAAAATAGACGCCCGCAAATTTAGCGGCTATTTTCAGAATAAAAAACAAAAAAAACAGGCCGAATCCTGCAATTATAGATGGGTATGAAATACGCAGCCCCCCCACTATGAAAAAAATAGGCGTAATAAATGAATAGGATACGGTTCGAAGTCTTTTGATAACCAGATGATGTTCCGATTGTTTTCCGAAATATTTAGACATAAATAAGCCGAGCAAAAAAGCCGGAAGAACGGCATGACCTTCTCCGAGGTTGGCAAAATACATAAGAATAAGCAACAAAACGAAGATAAATTTTATTTCCGATTCCACTACTTTATTCATAAATACCGAATTCTTAAAAAGGAGATGGGAAAAGCGTGAGGCTATAAAAATAACGGCGGCAGAAACGACATAAAAGAGGAGGGTCAGCCATGTAGGTTTGATAAAAATGATACTCATAGCAAGTGCGGTTCCCATATCGGTAATAAATGTTGCCGACATCAGCAATTTGCCGAGGGTTTTATCCGATAAGCCGCTTTCGACTAAAACAGAATAGACAACAGCCAGTGACGTTGTCGACAATGCTATACCCGCAATAAGACCGGCGCTTATAGACCAGTGGAGAATTAAAATAGAGATTCCAGATACGACTAAAAAAGGGAGAAAAAAAGAAAAACCTCCGATTAATAAACTGCTTTTTAAGTTTTCCTTCATAATTTTTAAATCAATTTCGGTACCAGCTAGAAATGTAAGGATTATACCCCCAAAACCTGCAATATATTGCATCCATTCCTGGCTTTGAAGACCAAAATTTCCGGCAACAGAACCTAAAAGGATCTCAATAATTGCGACGGAAACACCAATACGTAAAGATATTATACTTGCAAGAAATACAACTATGCCGGTGATTAAAGGATTGATATCCGCATGCATAAAGACCCCTTTTCCTGAAAAAAATATTCAGTGATTATTATTATTGTTAATCTATTTAGGAGTCATCAGCTGTACGGTAATCAAAACAGCAATTTAAGGTAGCACCCCATTACCTTTAATACGATAAAAATATTAAAAAGTTTATTAAAAGTCAATTTTAATTTTTTCTTTGCGGTTTTCTCACTATCAGTACATCGCAATGGGCCGTTTCGCTGATACGGTCGGCTGTTGGGCCGAGAATCCTGCCTAAGAAACCCGAATGACCGACCTGGCCTATTACTATATAAGATCAATACTATTATTTTCGGCATATTTTACTATTTCACGTGCGGCATTCCCGTAAAGGCATACCGACGTAATGGATTTTTGCTTTGCAGATACAATTTGCTCCGCATATTTCTTAAGACCGGAGAAGAATTCCTCAGCCGCATCTTTTTCGTCATCGATCTCCCCTGCTGTTGAAGCCAAATGTGGAAGTGAGCTCCATACCCATACCATAGTTAAAGAAGCATTGTACTCTTCCGCCAGAGTCAGAGTACGCTCCAGAGCCTCTTTAGAACCATCCGACCCGTCAAAACCGACAAGAATCTATTTATACATAATAGAAACGGCCTCCTTAAAAAACAAAGATTGGAAGAATAATAAAAAATCTATTATATCTTAATTATATCGAAAAACATTAATAATTTGTTTTTAAAACTGAAATATATAAAAATATTCGTTTTTTATTTCGTGGGTAGCATCGCTTATTTCCATGGGGTAGCGGAATCGGTGCTAAAACATAAGCTTACGCTTCTTTTCATCGCTTTTGGTTTTTTGCCGAATACCCGGGTCGCTGAAAATGCGTATAATGTTTCTACCGCCTGTCTTACCTGCCCCATGAATATCGCAGGAGTCTATTTCGGTTTCGGAAAGAAAGATTTCCGATACGGTTTTCGGGCATTTCGGAGTTGCCAGTAAATGCGACTCCTCGCAAATCATTAATGTCTTGATTCCTTTTTCGGGCATTTTGAAATCAGTAGGTTTAATATTACGATGAAGAGGGGTCATGGTTCTTACCCACACAGGGATTGCTGCAAGTGTGCCGGTGACTCCGGTTCCGAGAGATCTTCGTTCATCGACTCCTGTCCATACGCAACAGGCAATCTGAGGGGTAAAACCTACAAACCACGCGTCGGAGTAATTATTTGTGGTTCCGGTTTTTCCGGCGGCGGGTCGTGTAAATCCCATTGCCGGTATCGACGCTCCTGTGCCGCAACAGACGACGGTACGCATAAGAGAAACCATTATATAGGCGGTCGCCGGATCGAGCACCTCTTCCTCCTGCACGGTATGTGTTTCAAGCACCCTGCCGTTTTTATCCACGATCTTCTCGACACAGTATGGAATTGCTCTTACTCCGTGATTGGCAAAGGCGGAGTATGCCGAAACCATTTCAAGAGGTGTGGCCTCACAGGCGCCTATAGCAAGAGCCGGCACCGGTTTCATGGCGTACTTGAGTCCCATTTTTCTGGCATATTCGATCACGACCTGCGGGCCGACCTTATTTATCACCTGTATAGCCACAAGGTTGACCGATTTTGCCAGTGCTTTACGGATAGTAATAGGTCCGTTGAATACCTTGTCGTAGTTCTCCGGCCGCCACTCCCCATCGGGCGTCATAAGCGTAATGGGCTGATCGAGTATTACCGTAGCGGGCGAGAAACCGTTTTCCATGGCAGCCGTATATACGAAAGGCTTGAACGCGCTTCCCGGCTGACGCCTGGCCCAGAGCGCCCTGTTGAACTTGCTTTCAGAAAAATCTCTTCCGCCTATCATAACCCTTATGGCTCCGGTAGCCGCATCAAGAGCAACGACGGCTATCTGAGCCTTACGCAGTTTCAGCGAATCGGGCAGATCCCTGAATTTTTCTTCGTTGGCTGAATATATCGAATCGAAATAGGCCAGAAAGAAATCACGTTTAATCCTTAGTTTCCGATCCGCCTCCGAACTGTCGAGAAAGAGAATATTGAGCCTGTTCTGCAGGCTTTTTATCTGCCGGGCGCAGCTGCGTTCGGCAGAATCCTGTGCCACTGCGTCAAGTGTAGTGTAAATAGTGAGTCCGCCGTTCAGCAACAGATCGTCTCCATACTTATCCGATACGTACTTTCTTACCATTTCGATAAAATATGACCCGCTGCCGCCTGTTTTCTGCACGGGGGTTGATTCAATCGGAAGCGCGGCGGTAGTTTCGTATGTCGCTCTATCTATAAATTTCATTTTGTACATCGCCCTTAGAACCTGATTGCGCCGTTCAGTGATCCGCGGAATGTTCTCCTTTCTATCCGGCCTGTAACGTTCGGGAAGCTGTATAAGGCCGCCCAGCGTAGCGCATTCGTTCAGCGTCAGATCGCCTGCATGCTTATTGAAATAGTAAAGAGCGGCCGCCTCGAAACCGTAGGTTCCGGCGCCTAAATATACCTGATTCATGTAAAGTTCTAATATCTCGTCTTTCGTATAACAGGCCTCAAGCTGTACCGCGGTAATTATCTCCCTAAGCTTTCGGATAATTGATGAATGCGAGGTAAGATAAACGTTACGAGCCAGTTGCTGTGTCAGAGTGGAAGCTCCCTGGGCATAGTATCCCCGGACAATATCCACAATAGCCGCGCTTATGATTCGACGCAGATCTATTCCCCAATGTCTGTAGAAGCGGCGGTCTTCGATCGCGACAACCGCGTTTCTTAACTGTATAGGAAACTTTTCAAGCGGGACATAGTAGCGACGCTCAACACTGAATTCATGTATCAGATCGCCGTCTTTGCTCAATACGCGGGATACAAGAGGCTGTCGGATATTCTGCATCTGGCCCATGGAAGGAAGGGTCTGGGATAAACGGAAAAGAAACCAACCTGCCCCGGCAGTACCGCAGAAAAATAAACATACGATAAAACCAATCAGAATAATTACCGCTATGCCTCGAAGTTTTTCGGGCTGCGGTTTCTCACCTGAAGTATTGGAGCCTTTTAAATCCGATTTAAACATTTTCTATCTATTCCAAAAAATATAGCCATAAGAGAAAAATAAGTCAATCATCGCAGACTTATGGCGTTTCTGAAAATACTAAAACACATCAACTCCCCAAGCTTTATATATAATAAAATGGCATTATTTCCGACAAATCATCGGGGAAAAATTCTTTTTATTATCTGAAAATTACTGTCAAATCAAACAATCTTTCCGTTAAAATGCCTTTTATTACTAAACCTTTCGCAAATCCTTTAAAAATAAGTCTGTTTTCAGTTGACGGGAGAAACATTTACACAAAGGAATCGATAATAACATCCGGGGTGGTAGATGTTCCAATATCACGCTTGAAGAGGGGCATTTATCTGGTGAAAATTACAGAAGGAAATGGATTAAACTATATAGGTTCGGTTACACTTGCACGATAAACAGGTTTTTCAACCCGCCGGAACTGTTCCATGCGGTGCTGAAAAGTAAAGAGGGCGGTGTCGAGATATAGACAAAAGAGAAGAGACGTTGCAAACAAGACATTACACTATGGTAGCAGCGTAAACACATCCACCAACACACGTATGTCGGACTGCCACCCTTCGACTATGCTCAGGTGCCTTGCCGCCCCAAATTCCCGCAGCAATGGCGGTGCAAAACCTCTCATCATGTCGCTTCGCTCCGTCGTGCGGTTTGATATGATGAGGTCCGTATGTCGGTAGTAAAGAACGACATAATAAAACGCATTTCATCACATAATTTTGTTCTATTGTAGATAGAATAAGCGGATAGGTATGATTTATATTCAATTGTATATGTGGCGGCGGCGGCATCCTCTTCTTGTTAATAACAATGAATAAGGGAAAAGTCGCTTTTCATGGGAAACAATAATTCAAAGATTAGTAAGGGACAAAAGAATATTCCTCGAAAAGTTCGGGAAAATTTTTCGTTTTATTGAAAGTTAAACGGCAGACTGAGCCGTGTAAACTAAAGTAGGATATATCTTATTTATCATCACTGCGGGAAAAATTATTTTTGTAATCACAAAACAAAGGAGCGTCGATGTCGAAAAAGGCCTTGATAACCGGAATTACCGGACAGGACGGGTCGTATCTGGCTGAGCTTTTGCTCGGAAAAGGATATGAAGTGCACGGGATGATCCGGCGCGCAAGTTATTTCAACCGGAGCCGTGTGGATCCGATTATTAATGATTCCAGAAGTAAAGGACTGAAATTCTTTCTTCACTATGGAGATATGTCGGACAGCAGCAACCTCAACCGTTTGCTCGAAAAGATACGGCCCGATGAGATTTACAATCTTGCGGCTCAGTCGCATGTGCGTGTTTCTTTTGAAGTTCCCGAATATACGGCCGATGTGGACGCGACAGGCACGCTTCGACTACTCGATGCCATAAAGGAAACCGGTCTGCACTGCAGGTTCTATCAGGCTTCCACTTCGGAACTCTACGGGAAAGTACGAGAGTTGCCTCAGACCGAAACAACCCCTTTTTATCCCCGTTCGCCATACGCGGTTGCAAAACTGTATGCATATTGGATTGTAGTCAACTATCGTGAGGCGTACAATCTCCATGCGTCAAACGGAATACTTTTCAATCACGAGTCGCCGCGCCGTGGAGAAAATTTCGTCACCCGCAAAATTACAATAGGTGCAGCAGAAATCCATGCAGGGAAAAGAGAGTGTTTGTACATGGGAAATCTCGATGCCAGAAGGGACTGGGGATTTGCTCCTGATTATGTAAAAGCTATGTGGATGATGCTTCAGCAGGAAGAACCCGATGATTATGTTATAGCTACAGGAGAGACTCACAGCGTGCGTGAATTTATAGAAAAAGCCTTTGCGCTTCTTGATATGAATATCGTTTGGGAAGGCAGCGGAGTTGATGAAGTAGGTATCGATAAGAAAAGCGGAAAAACGGTAATCCGTATAGATCCGCGCCATTTTCGTCCAACCGAAGTCGATTTGCTTTGCGGTGACGCAACCAAGGCAAGGAAAAAGTTAGGGTGGAAGCCGGAGGTTTGTTTCGATCGCCTTGTAGAAATCATGGTAAAGGCGGACCGTGATGCAATACATTAAAAAGAATCTTTCTTCCGGAATGCCGCTATAAAAAACACTATTTTATTGCAACAAAAAACAAAATATGTTTATCAATCGTGGGGTTGAGGTACAAAATTTTTTCATAACCCACCTTTTTGCGGCAATATTCCTTGTATCTGCAATTAGAGCTGCCCCGACCGTATCCGATACTTTGCATAAGGAAATCCGCTGGGAAGAAGCGGCCGGTGAAGTGGATAGTTTCAGGTTCAGCGGCAGATTTGTCGATTCTGTGTTCAGAGAGCACGATGTTCCGATGTTGAAAGAACCTCTTCGGATTCTGAAAAAAGAAATATTCTGCGTTCCGGAGACTCTGGTTTACAATGTAGGATGGGGGCCTTTTAATGCAGGGTATGTTGTGATAACTACTATTTACGATTCGACGAGGAACGTCGTGGAAATCGGGGCAAAAGCGCTCTCCAACAATTTCGTCAGCGCTTTTTACCGTATGCGCGATTATGTAATTTCGACGCTGGATCCGGTCGGTCTTTACCCTCTTTTCTTCGAGCAACACCTTCGTGAAGGCAGAAAATACAGAGCAGATGAATACCTGCTTTTCGATCATGTCGGCGGAAAGGTTCACGCGCAGTCGAAGAGTAAGTTCGAGACCAGAGAAGCTCCTCCCTTTACGCAAGATTATCTTTCGGTGCTCTATGCAATAAGAGCCAATCGCACACTTACTCCCGGTGACACCTTCTCAGAGCCTATTTTCGTTCATTCGAAGGTTCATTCGATGTTTTTCTCAGTAAAAGCCTCTGAAAAGAGGACTGTGACAGCCGGTGAATTCCAATGTTTTCTTCTGGTTCCGCGCCTTGTAGGGGAAGGCAGGGCATTTAACAAAAGAGACAAACTAGAAATATGGTTTTCAGACGACAAAAGGCGTTTGCCCGTAATGGTAAAATCAAAAATCAAATTCGGTTCGATTCACGCACAACTCGTCTGGTATAATACCAATTTCTGTTCCGCCGGCCCGCCGAAGGGGTAAGCTGTGTCTATTACCGAAAGTCTTATCGAACTCGACCGTAAGCTTTTCCTTTTTTTCAACAGTACCATAGCTAATCCGTTTTTTGACGTGATATTTACAAAAGGGACAGAATTTACCTTCTGGATAATTCCCGGAATAATCGTCCTTACGATATTCGTCTTCAGGAAACGCAGTGAAGCACTCATTGTGATAGGTCTTGCTCTTCTCACGGTGGCCGTTACCGATCAGTTTTCCACACTTGTGCTGAAGCCTCTGTTCCATAGGGCGCGGCCCTGTCACCCGGATCTGTTTGTACACGGAGGACGTTTCCTTTCGGGAATGCGTAATTCGCTCTCGTTTCCTTCGGTTCACGCCGTGAATGTTTTTGCACAAGCTGCGCTGCTTTCGTGCTTTTATCCCAGGTTGATATGGCTTTATGCACTCTTCGCTTTTTTTATCGGGTTCTCGCGCATATATATCGGAGTACATTATCCCGCCGACGTGGCCGGCGGAGCAATCGTGGGGATTGCAGCCGGAATAGGCGTTTTTTTATTGTTCGGAACAGTAAAGAACCGGTTTGCTTCGGGATGGTTTGCCGGACGAAAAAGTAAATATGTAAAAGAAAAACATAAGAATTCAAAAATTCCGGAATAAAAAGCCGCCATCTCCGTTTTACGGAAGGAAATGGTGATCATTTTTATTTAAATAGCCCGTTGAAAAAAGCCGAGTTATGAGAAATGGCGCACTTTGCATTACACCATGCCGGAAGGCGGGTTATATATTTCAATAATTAATTAAGAAAGAAATATTGAATGAAAAGTTCAGCCGTAGTCAGTGAGATAAAGGGGGTTATTTTCGACCTCGACGGCACATTGCTCAATACGCTTGACGATATTGCCGAAGCCATGAACTTTGCTCTCAACCGTATGGGCCTGGCGACGCACCCTGTTGATGATTACAGGCTGTTTATCGGCGAAGGAGTCGATATGCTGGTTAGGCGTGCGGTTGCACCTGTTACCGACGAAAAAATTATAGGCCGATGTAGGGATGAGTTTCAAAAGCGTTATTCAATAAATTGGAACCGTAAAACTGCTCCCTACGAAAGTGTAGAATCGATGCTCAACGAACTGGAGGCAAGCAGGGTTTTTCTGGCGGTTCTGTCGAACAAACCCCATGCGATGACGACCGAGATAATACGTTACTTCTTTGCCGAACGACATTTTACCGTGTGTATAGGTAACGGAATTTTCCCCCGGAAGCCCGACCCCTCGGCCGCGCTCTATATAGCATCCGTAATGGGCGTTAATCCTTCCGATTGTCTTTATGTAGGCGACAGCGGAACCGATATCGATACTGCAAACGCCGCTGGAATGCCATCCGTGGGTGTGCTGTGGGGATTTAGGGGAGAGAGGGAGTTGCGGGAAAAAGGAGCGTGCTGGATTGTGGAGCGGCCGGAAAAGATAGTAAGAATAGTAAGAAACTCATGTTTGAAAATATCCGACAGAAACAACCCTAATTATTAAATATCACATAGGAGGACTTTATGAAGGCGGAAAAAAAGGTAAAAACGGTAATCGTTTGTTTGTTGCTTTCATTATCGGCTTATTCTCAGATGGGCATCAAATTTCGGGGAAGCGGCAGCTGGTGTATCGGCGACAGATACGATCAGACATTTATCGCGAGCAATCAGGAAACGGTTGTGGGACAGATCATGAGTATCGATACTGTTACTCCTTATCCTAATATGGCGTCGGGAATAATGATCATGCTTAAAACCGAACGTGAAGACATTGCCGTACACCTGGGGCCCGCGTGGTATATACTTTATCAGGATATGTCGCTGCAGGTAAACGATAAAAATATCGAAGTACGCGGCTGCCGTACAATGATCGGCGGCAAACCGGTGATCATGGCTTCCAGACTGGTGCGGCGCGACCGTATACTTCTCCTGCGCGACAAGGACGGCATTCCTTACTGGTGCGCATGGCGCAGAAAGTTCGATTGAATTATCAAAAAAATACACTATACTTTATTTATTTCTATTAGTTCTATTAATTTTTATTATTCCATACTCCGTAAGGATATTCTATTCTCCGCTGCTTCCTTGTCTTTTTTATTTCTTTTATGATATGATAATATTAAATAAGCTTTCCAGAAAGTATAATAACCGATGCCCACGAATATGCCTGTTGATCCTTTCACCCCTGTTATTTTTACGGCAAAATCAGGAGCATTGTCGGTAAGGCTCGACAGAGAGGACGGAACCTCACTGCATCTCCACTCGATAGTCGATCCCGAAAAAGAGGCTGATTATTTTTCGGGGTTGGAATTATGGGGCGATCGGATAATCCTGGCCGGCTGCGGACTCGGATATCATATTAGAAAAGCGCTGTCAGCTATAAGAAACGGTTCCCGGGTTCTTCTTATCGAGTTCTATGAAGAGCTTGCCGACCGGGCATTAGAAAGTTTTCCAAAAGAGATTCGTAACAATACCGTCGTCGTTACTGCCGCAAGTAAATATCCTGAAGAAGAAATAAAGACATTTATGAAAAGCTGCAACAATCTCCAGATCGTTAAACACCCGCCCTCGTATAAGGCCCATGAGGAGTTCTATTGCAGAATGCTTGACGCCGTGATACCTTCTCGCGGAACACATGACGCCATAATGCCTTCTGCAAAGGCTCCGAGGCGGCCGAACTCGGTTCTGCTGATGCAGGGAGATTTTTTTGTTGAACAGGAACTGCGTCGCGTCGCGGAGCAAAACGGCATGAAGACAAGTATTCTTTTCTATAAATCAGAAAATTCGATAGTGGGATACGAATCGAACCTTCAGAAGCTTATAATGAAAGGCGGAACCGATCTTATCGTATCAGTAAACATGCTCGGATTCGACGGCGACGGTATTCTCGGAGAATATAGTTACCGAATGGGGATTCCGGTAGCCGTCTGGTTCGTGGACGATCCTAGGCCAATACTTCTAAACCGCTAAAGTTTTATCAGATCCAATATGACCGCCTTTTGCTGGGAAAGGGAGTATATTCCTTATCTCCGGCGCCGGGGATTCTCCTCTGTATACTATTTGCCTCTTGCGACAGATCCGCAGCGGTTCTTTCCTTCCGGTTCCGCAACGCCTTACATAACATACGGTTTTGCTGGAAGTTCGATGGGAGGGAAATTTTTAAGCGATATTGCCGCAAAATTCATATGGAAAGAAAAGTATAGACAGGTCGCGGAAGATGTCGCCGCCTGCTTTCAGCAGATTCCTTTCGGTAGACTGGATGAATATATTGAAGAGGCATGCCGCCTTAAAAGCGTTCCTTTACAGGAAAACGACGAGCACACAAAGACATGGCTAAGATCTTATATAATTCACACAGCCAGCATGCAGAAACGCAAAAAGTGCATTTCCAGCATGATGGAATTAGGCGTGGAAATTTTCGGAGATCAGGAGGGTTGGAGTAAACTTTTTGGGGGAAACGGCTTAAAAATCCATCCCGATATCGACTATTATACCCAACTATCAGGGTGCTACCAATCCGTTATTGTTAATGTAAACATTACAAGTTGCCAGATGCCCACAGGCCTCAATCAACGGGTTTTTGATGCGCCTGCATGCGGAACATTTATTCTGAATGATTACCAGAAGGACCTCGAAGAACTCTTCTCCGGAAGTGAGTACGCGGCATATTGCTCACCTGAAGAACTTCCCGAAAAAGCTGATTTCTATCTGAAGAACGAAAAAGCACGCATGGGAGTGGTTGAAGAGGCTCGAAGACGGATTTTAAACGAACATACTTATTTACATCGTTTGAAGACCTTAATTAATCATATATAGGATAACTGCCTTTATTTCAATGAATTAAGAATTAAAAAAGATAAATTGATCTGTTTTTAAATATTTTTTATTTCATTAAATGATTAAAGATGAAAGCAAAAACTGTCGATAAATGGTATTGAAAATAACTTAATCGGTAAAATCCAGAAGTGAAAGGAGGAAAAAAGGAAAAAAAATATAATTTGATATTTCATAAAGGTATACGGCACGGATGCCGGGTAATAATCAACAATAATACGGTCGATTACGCGGATCGTGTTATTAATCACAAGGAGGTTTCTCTATGCGTATCAATCATAACATCTCTTCAATGATAACTCAGGGCGCTCTGTTTAGAGTAAACAGGGATATGAGTAAATCCCTCGAAAGGTTGTCTACCGGTTTACGAATAAACCGCGCTTCCGATGACGCCGCAGGTCTCGGCGTATCCGAAAACCTGCGTACACAGGTAAAAGGAACGGCTCAGGCAATAAGGAATGCTCAGGACGGTATAGCGGCAATAACCATTGCCGAGGGTGCCGCCAATGAGATCTCGGCGATTCTACAGCGTATGCGCGAACTGGCGGTACAATCGGCCAACGACACCTTGACCTCAACCGAGCGCAATTATACGAACCAGGAGTACCAACAGCTTATAGACGAGATCGACAGAATTGCCGCTGTTACCAATTATAACGGCATGAAGCTCATCTCTTCGTCAGGCACAACCAATAACGAGAGGTTTGGTATCGGAACTACGGGTTCAGCATTATGGATAGATGCAAACGATCAGTATGGTCTGGACAGCATCACCATAACGATCGATACTCTGACCACAAATGACTTGGGTGTAGATACTACATACCTTACGAGCCAGACGGCTTCGGTTGCGGCCGTTACCGCATTGGATGCTGCAATCGACAGCGTCAACACAATGCGCTCCAACATGGGAGCTTTCATCAACCGCCTGGAGCATGCAATCAACAACCTTATGATCTCCAACACTAATCAGCAGGCTGCGGAATCGCTTATCAGGGACGTTGATTTTGCCAGCGAGACAACGCAATTTACAAGGAACCAGATCCTTACACAGTCTGGAACGGCAATGCTTTCGCAGGCGAACATTCTGCCGCAAGGGGTATTACAACTGCTTCAATAATATTCTCGAGCCGGTTTACGGCAACAGGGAAAGAGGCGGAAAGGGTTCCTCCGCCTCTTTTTGTTTTTAAGTAAAACAATTCCTTCAACGATATTCGTTCAAAACGTAAATAATCCGTAACAATTCCTTATCAACAGAACTCAATGTATGAAAAAACCTCTTTTAGGTTCAAAAAAGTATTTTTTCTGTTTTTAAAATCATTATTCAATTATTATTTTGAATTCAAAAATATCAATATTTAACAAGAAAGATCTTCGGAAAAAATTATTTTTTTGTAACTTTTTTTAATTAGAAATCTTATATTTCGGGGAAGCACAGGGTATCGAGATCTCCTTTAAATCAATTAGTCTTATCTTTTTCTGAATAAGGGGGATAATAAAAAACTTACATTTTTCCTGAAATGTAGTTTACTTTATATAGATTTAGTGATCGATTATTGATTAATGAAAGCAGGCAAATGAAAGGTTTCTTTATGCGATTAAGCCTACTTCTTATTTGTATATTTACGACCGCTTACGGGGTTTTTTCACAACATGATAATGAGGCTTTTGACTCAGTAAAGCTTAATGATACTAAAATTACCGAGACTGACGCTTCGGATTCTGCAAAAGAGCTTATAGTAAAACCTCCAGTCGTCAAGGACCCGGAGGCAATAAAAAGAGCCGAAGCTGCAAAAAGACTTGAGGAACTGAGAAAAGCGGAAGAAGCAAGAAAAGCTGAAATCGCCCGTCAGATAGAAGCTGCAAAAGCGGCGGAGGAGAAGAAAAACGAAGAAGAGAAGAAACGAATAGAGGAAGCAAAGAAGAAGGCCGAAGAGCAGAAAACAGCAGAAGCAAAAAGGCTTGAAGAGGCTAAAAAAGCGGAAGCCGCAAGAAAAATCGAAGAAGCTAAAAAAGCTGAAGAAGAGCGGAAGGCCGAAGCGGCAAAAAAAATAGAAGAAGCAAAAAGGGCGGAAGAGGAAAGGAAAGCCGAAGAGGCAAGAAAAATAGAAGAGGCCCAAAAGGCTGAAGTGATCAGAAAAAAACAGGAAGCACGAAAAATTGAAGAAGCGAAAAGATTGGAGAGGGCAAGAGAATCAGAAAAAACCAACCAAACGAATGTCTCTCTATCCAAAGAGTCCGAAAAGCCGATAGAGCAGACAAGTGATTTGAGCAGTAAAGATTCCGGTGAAAACCGGGAAAATATAATCGGAAATTTAAGCCTTAAATCGGAACCGGTCCAAAAAGCCGACTCTGAACCGGTAACCTCTGCTTCTAATGCAGTTCAGAAAACCACACTAACTTCCAAAAAACCGAAAGCCGGTCCTGTCACCATTCTCTTCGGGAGACCCATAAATACTGCAATCAATGCGGAGGAGAGATGGTTGCCTGCACTAATAGAGGCAACCCTTGAATATAAATTTGCGGCAATCCCTGATCTTATTATGATAAGTCCCGATACGGTTGGAAAATATATGCCCTCCCACAAAGATCTATCCGTTCCTCCCGACGACGCCGATTATCTCGAATTATGTAAAAAACTTAAGGCCGATTATTTCGGAAGTCAGAAGTTCGAGGTAGGGAGAGATAAAAGCGTTTTCTACTATCTGGAAATCACATTGGTGGACAGAAAGATGGTGTCTTCAACCGTAGAATATACTTTTAAATTGAAAAAACTGGGCTCTGAACTCGACAATATAATTCAGTTGATTATAAATGAATTCAGCATAACTCCGCCGCGTGAACTCGCCCGCTTTTTAAGGGTGCCTGCATTCGAAGATGATCTGAAAAGTATGAAAGCGCTCGGCGAAGCTATTATGAAAGAAAGGTTCGGCAAAACGGTCGATTCGGTAAAACTGGCCGATGAATATCGGGGGATTTGCGAACGTCAACGCAATTCGCCGCTGGCCTATTATCGCGGAGGACTTTTCTTTACGGTGATGGGAAGATATAACGACGCTGCAGAAGCGTTTAATCTTCACTTCCTTTCGCTTCCCGAATATCTTCCTTCTTATGTACCTTTCGCCAGAAGCTTCCGTAAGGCAAACAGATTCGAGGACGCGGTACGGATAGCCACTCTTGGCGAAAAAAGAGGTATTACACTATCGGAACTTACGGCCGAGAAGGCTCTTGCATATCTGGATATGGGCAAGCAAAAAGAGGCGCAGGAAGCCTACAGCCGTATACTCGAGATCAATCCCGACGATCCCTATGCTCTGCTTTTCTATGCCAAACTCAACAACAACAACGAAAAGCCCAAGGAAGCCCTCGTATACATCGATCGTTTACTAAAAGCAAAACAGCACACCGGAAGCGCCTATCTGGAAAAGGGCAGAAGTCTTATTATGCTCAAGCGTGCCGACGAGGCTGTCGAAGCGCTGTCAAAGGCGACGTCGCTTCTGCCCGGCGATATCGAACCGGTAATTTACTTAGGGGATGCTCAATCGGCAGCCGGAAAATACGATAAAGCGCTCGAGCTTTTCGAACAGGCGCTACAGAAGGTTACCAATAACGTCGACCTTTATCTGAAGGCCGGCCAGGCTGCAGATAAAATCGGCGACCGTAAGAAAGCATTGAGCATACTGAAAAAAGGGGAGGAGAAGTTTTCCAATCACGGCGTATTGCAGCGGGAACTGGGACTACTGGAAGTAGCCGAGGGTGACAGCAGCCGGGGCCGTGTTCGTCTGGAAGCCAGTATCAGGTTAGGCGCGGAAGACGAGCGGGTACTTATGGGACTCGGATGGATCTACCTGGGAGCAAACGAACTCGATAAATCATTACAAATGTTCGAAAAGGCCATGGCGGCGGTCAAAGATAAAAACCGCTGTAAGGTAGGGCTTGCTATGGTTTATACGAAAAAAGGGGAGACGAAGAAAGCCGCAGAATTGATAGAAGAGGTTTCGGCGGCAAATGTTAACGTACCCGGAATCAACCTTATGCTCGGCGATGCGATGGCCGCAAAAGGCGAGAAGAAAAGCGCATTGGTATATTATCGTAAGGAACGCGCCGTCGGAACCGTTGATAAAGGGCTTCAGGGAAAGATAGCAGAGCTTGCCTATGAATTAGAATCTCCGAAAAGTGCACGAACCGAATACGAAGAGTTGGTTAAAATCGGCGGAGAAGGCGCCCCGGCTCTTTATCGTTTGACGATTCTATCGCTCGCGCTGAAAGACGCTGCGGCGGCAAACGATTTTCTGGGCCGCGCCGCAAAACTGGGCGACGCCGATGCTTCTACATGGCTGGAAATAGGTAAGGGCTATACGAATCTGAACATGCCGCAACAGGCGCTTGATGCATATAAGAAATGCACTACAAAAGATCCTTCAAACGAGGCGGCATGGTCGGCAATGCTGGCTCTTTACAAACAACTTGGAAACGATACTGCAGCAGCCGAAGCTCATCTTAAACTTTACGCAATCAACCCGAAAGAGAAAACCTCACATCTTTCGGATGCAGGAAAGCTCTTCGAAAAACTTGGGATGAGGGAGAAGGCCAAATCGGCATATGCAACCTTTATTAAAAATAAACATATTGATCCTGACGTCAATATGCGTCTGGCCTCTATGCTTTCCGAAGAGAAGAATCATTCGGCGGTCATCTCTTTGCTGGATACAATCCCTCCCAAAACACTCGGCCTTACCCACTGCAAAATTCTTATCCAGGCATATATTGCAACAGAGCAGTATGCTAAAACCATTCCGCTTCTCGAATACATGCTGACTAAAACCCCCAATGATTTATGGGCATGCGAGCAGGCTGCGCTTGCCTATGATAAGATCAAAGATTATGATAAAGCAATCAAAGCATATCAGAAATATCTCCAACTGGCCGGTAAAAACGAAAAATATGCTTTCCGTGTGGGAGAACTGCTCGAGTCGACAGGAAACAAACAGGCCGCTATCAACCAGTATGCGGCAAATACAAAACTCTATCCCAGCGACCCTAAAAACTACGCCAAACTTGCCAATCTTTATGTCGAAGCCAAAGACTGGAAACGTGCCACCGAAATGCTCGAGAAATGTTTGACTTTCGAAAATGCTTCGCCCTCTCTGATGGGGCTTCTTGCGCGCGCCTATATAGCGCTGGGAAGAAAAAAAGAGGCAATGGAATACCTGCGCAATTATATAAAAAACGCTCCCAACGACTCTGCGGCATGGTATGAACTTGGAATGCTGTTCTATGAGGAAAAAGAGTACTCCAATGCCGCAAAGGCGCTCGAACGATCTATAAAATTGATGAAACGTCCGTCGGGGGCGGTTTTAAAGACTATCGGAATATCGCTGATACTGTCCGGAGATACTGCAAGAGCAACCGGATTTCTCGAAAATGCCCGCACGGCGGATAAAACCGATCGAGAGATAATTGATATGCTGGCGGTTTGTTACCGCTCGTCAAAAAATTCACGCAAACTTGGAGAAATCTTATACGAAAAGTTGAAACTTGAACCGGAAAACAACGAAATCCGCATGGAACTGGCTGAAATATATTTGCAGGAATCGAAATTTTCGGAAGCCGCAAAACTTTTGGAAGCTGCACTGGCAAAACGGGGTTGCGATGTTGCTCTCCGTCTGAAACTTGCCGGCGTATACGAAAAACAGAATGATCAGAAACAGTGGTTGTTCCATCTTCAGGAAGCCTCGAAATGCGATCCGAAAGACGCAGCTATGCTCTATCAGATAGGCAGATACTATTACGGCCAGCAGAACCGGCTTCAGGCAGAAAAATATCTTAAACAGGCTTTGCAAAATGATAGAAAGTTTGCTCCTGCAAATTTCCTCCTCGGCTCTATTCTGCTCGAACGCAAAGAGTATAAAAACGCCGGCGTCTTTTTGTCGCGTGCTGCGGCCGCTGATCTTAAAAACGAGGAGTACCGGATTGCGCTTACGGAAGCTTTCTTCAAACAGGGAAGATATGAGGATGCATACAAGGTCATTCAACCAGTGGTCGGAAGGGGCACGATACGACCCGATGCATTAAGATGGGTGGGTTTGATATATAAGGCCATGGGCAATCCCGACACTGCAAAACAGATTCTCGAAAATGCATTGCTTGTAGAGAAAAATTGCAGTGAATGCCTCATTGCGCTGGGCGACCTCTATTATGACGAGGGTGATTTTACAAATGCAACCGACCGCTATCAGCGGGCTTTCAACCTCCAGGGATACTCACGAAACGCGGCAATGCGGCTTGCTCAGTTGTATATGAGAACAGGGAAAGAGAATCAGGCAAGGGAATTGTATGAAAAAGTAATCGGAGAAAATCCTGAAGACGGCGAAGCACTTTACCGAATAATCAGAATCCATCTTAATAACAATGCGATAACTTCCGCAAAGTCGGTTCTATCTAAAGGCGGCTATAATAAAAGCGGATGGTATTTTCTAAGTGAAGGTGAAATCAACGAAGCCGAAGATAATATCAACGGCGCAATGATCTCCTTTGCAAAAGCGCTTAAACTGATGCCTGAAGCGCCTGAAGTACAGGCGGGATGCGGAAGGATAAGTCTGGTTAAAAGAAAATATAATGCAGCCATAAAATATTTCGGTTTAGCCATGGCCGGGGATCCTGAAAATATCGACTACTTGTTCGGGATGGGCCAGTCCTACGAAGGGGCCGGTGATCGAACGACGGCTCTCGAATTGTATCAGGAGGTTGCCAAAAAAAATCCTCAACATCCACTTGTACATTATTCTATCGCCAGAATCTACAGTAAATCAAAGGATCATCAGGCTGCAATTCAAAGCCTCGAGCAGGCGGCTCAGATCAACAAAAAAAATCCAATGATTTATATGGCGCTCGGGCATGAGTATCGTATAACAGACAACACGAGCGCGGCTATTGAAAATTATCTCAAAGCTATAAAAATCGACGAAATCAAAGCTCTCGAAGCATATAAGTACATCGGAAATATTTATTACAAATCCGGTAATGAAAAAAAAGCAAAAAAGTTTTATGAGAAGTATATTAAATTAGGAGGAAAAGATAAAAAAATTAAAAGATATATGAGTAGTTCGAAGGGATAAGTAGTAAGAAGGGGGATACTTTTCACCGTGAGTAAAAGCTCATGGTCAATAGAAGGGAGAATCGAATGAATGCGAAGATTCTGAAAAACAGGGTGATGAGCGTGGGGTTAGTTATTTTTTTGGCCCATATCGTATACTCGCAGAACAACCAGTCTATATGGTGGAAATACTGCGAAGCGCATCCACGGGATGTATGTTTCAACCCGATAGAGGGAGCCGTAGATACCGTAGGCCGCAATGTTTTTGAACTGGGCGGTACTTACAGGTTCTGCCTGGCGGTCGACAGCATAAATTCCGGCTTTGCGCCTGTGCGAGTAATAATTGTTCTTGACAATTCGGGAAGCATGTGCAGCCATTACGGAGCAACCGGATGCTGTGTGCCAGGGGACGGGTCGGGAATGTGTTCCAGAAACGACCCTGACAACAAAAGGGTTGATGCCGCTAAAATGTTTGTTGACAGCCTTAGAACAATAAACCCGCTTTCAGAAGTGGGGGTGCTTGTATTTGCTACGAGTGTCACAAGTACGTTGCAGCCGTTAAGTCTGAATCTGGAAAATAATTATAACAGAATTATATCAGCCATAGAATCTGCCGGCTGCAGACCAACAACGACAGGAGGTGGAGCCACAGGAGGAACCACCACGTCTGCGGGGCTTGCAAAAACTACTGGAACCAATACAACCAACTGCGGTCTGGCCCTTCAGCAGGCATTAATTGAAATTGACCGAAACTACGATTCTATGTCTCCTGAACTTAAGGAGGGACGCCATATTATTCTTTTAACCGACGGAGCATGGGATGATGTTGCTACGCGCTCTCCCCAAACACTCTATAACAATTATCAGACCCAATTTCCTGATAGAGCGCTGCCGAGAGTACATGGAATATTCCTTTCGGATTCCGCAACCCATGTAGCGCATGGGTATCCGCCGGCCGGTTGTGCACAGGATACTCTTGTCAATCTGGCTTATCTGCAGCAAGCCGCACAGCTCACAAACGGTATATATGAACCAGGCTCACATCCGGAAAATGTCGTAGAAAAGTTCAGGGAACTTCTTGCGGAGATAATCAAAATTCAACCGCAAACACTTACTCATATGGTGGTAACAAATACAACAAACGGCGTTACCCGCACAAATAAGACAATTGATCCTGTAGAGAGCAATGTTCCGAAACAGGCTCACTATCATGCAACGATCGATAACCTGCCGCTTGTTTCCGGGTTGAATACTCTTATAGTACAACAGATCGTTCAAAGACCGGGTAAAGAGACTCCGGATACCACCACTTCTACTGTCTATATTTATCGAACAGAGGAGTGGACTTCGGAAATCATTCAGAGCGAATACGAGGTATATTGCCGTAAGGACAGTTCCTATATTTCAATCACAGTTACTCCCGATACGCTTCCTCTGAACAAACCTTTCACCGTAAACTCTTCTATAGCTCTGAAACCTACCTTTATTCTCGATTCTATAGAGGTGCGGGTATTCACCCAGTTTCCGGACGCCGACCCTTTTACAATAGCGGTTTTTCATCTTGAGCATAATCTTAAAAATTCGACGAATAATACAGAGGCTACAGGTACTGGAATTACTTATTCCGAAAGCGGCGCACTTTTCGGGTCGAGCGCCATAAACGGTGGTTCGTTTACCCTCGGAGGAATCAATCTCTCGGGTGATTTTGCTTTGGAAGCATGGATCAGGCCTTCGAACACAGGTGCGAAAACAGATATATTCAGCGGAAGCGGATTTACGCTAAGTATCGACGCCGACCGCTTTCTCTATATCACTGCCGACGGCGTTGAGTTGATGAGGGCCGGAATTCCGTTAGACGGCAATACCTGGTCGCATGTCGCCGTATCACGTGTCTCCGGTGCCGTAAGAATCTTTATAAACGGCATGGACGCAAGCGATCCGGCGCAATATGGAAAAGCTATTGTGGGCGGTGTAACCATAACATGTCCTGCCGGAGGTCTGCTTGACGAAGTAAGAATAAGTAATAGTAGTCGGATGAGAACAAATACGACGGCTTTACGGCTCGATATACCCTCGATTAAGAATCCTACATGGACGATTGCCGGAAAGACCTCGAGTCAGGAGGTGCTGATTCTTACACCCGGCATGTGGAATAACGGAAATATTCAATTCCAGTTTGCAAGTCCGGTATCCGGAAAACTGGTGGTCAACTTCCAGCATAAAGGAGACGTAGTATCGCAGTGGTCGAAAAACGGCAATGCTGTATTTGCAGCCGGGGATCTCGAGGGACCGTATGTAAAACAGGCGATATTCACCCCCGGACCTCTTGGGGATATATATGATACTTTAAAAGTAATATTTTCGGAACCCGTCCGATGCGACTCTCTTAAGAAAAACAGCGTTCCATCCGCGTCTTTCAAAATTTTCGGGCCTGATAATATCGATAAGAGTTATGTTCTCGAGGGCGCCCGATATATTGATGATCAAGGCTGTCCCAACAAATACATCACTGAAGCCGTCATTATTACAATAGCCAGAGTGGACGGAATCGTAGCAAGAAAGGATAGTATAATGCTTTTCGGCACAGCGGTAGACACTGCCGGAAACCCGCCTGATACTACCCGAAAAGGTCCAATAGTTCCCGGCCCGGGTTTGGGAGTGTCGATCATTCCTTATCAGAATGAAGCCCATGCGCCGAGTTTGATTCCCCAGGGAATAAGAAACCGTACCGGTATAAAAGAGGTTGAAGGAAAAGTTATTATTATCCAGACGCGCAACAGGCTTGTACCAGGCACTATCCCGGGAACCAATAAGGAAACTTATGCGCACAAAACTATTATTTACGACGCCGTTGCAAACGTAGTGGCGGTCGATCTTCCGCTGCTTCCTTTTCCGAATAACGACAGAATGTATTATATAGTATGGAACGGAACCAATTTGCAGAAACGTCGGGTAGCTTCGGGCGCGTACCTGTTGCAGGCAAGGGTGAGCCAAACCAACGAACCCGAGAAATTCGTTACTCTTCAGTGTAAATTCAGTATTAAATGGAATCCGGGGAAGCTATAAATGGGAAATGATTTTCTGAAATCTTTCTTAACTTCTTCTATCTGATTTTATCAACCGGGCTTTAAAAGATTGATGATTTGAGGGGAGACATTGTTACGATTAAGCCTGTATAAAGAGAATGGATGAAAAAACCTGTTTTTCATCCATTAAGTTAGGAATCAAAATACGGGCTGCCGATATCAGCAAAGAATAATAAGAAGTGATGAACCGCTTTTAAGGCAGTGCGGGTAAAAAAATTATATTTTTTATTTGAGTTTATATTCGAAAAATACGTATCTTATGATACGAGATTATAGGCTATAAAATTAAAACGAGAGAGGACCGAAATGCCATCTATTAAGTTGCTTCGTCGATGTACCTGTGCATTGATGCTGTTGACAGTGGGTGCGGTTTCTGTACTTTGCGACGGCCTGCCGGGAGAGTATGTTCTTACTCAACGCTGGCGAAATATGATTACCGACCGGTCGCCGCTTACCAACCCCGCCCTGATGACGGAAGAGAACTATCTTTCGGTACGCGGAGCGCTGGCGCCGATTCTGGATAACCAGTTTCTTTTGTTCAACGGAGGAGTAACCTATCCTATAGGCCTATATCAATCGGTAGGCGTTGAATTGGTCGGCGAGTTCGACGGTCAAATTGAGGAGGGAACACTTGACGCCAACAACAAACTAGTTATGAGCGGTGATAAGGTGACGAATGCGAATGTTTTGTTCCTTGCCGCATACGCGATACATTTCTGGAACCGGCTGTCGGGCGGAATTAATGTCAAGACTGCGGTACAGACGCTTTACGGATTGAGCGACAACTATTCGCTGATGCTCGATGCAGGGCTTTCCTACCGGTTGCTGCGCCACAGCATATTCGGCGATCATGTAATAGGAATTTCAACGCAGAACCTTCTACCTATCCTAAAGTTCAAATATTCCGAGACCTATTCACGTGACCTGAAAATAAACTGGCTAGGGAATTTCTGGGAACGGAGGATCGAAGGCGCTCTGGACTTCGATCTTAAGGATTTCATGGCCGCAGGCAACGCTTTTCTAATCGAGGGAGTGAAGAGCACTCCGAAACTCGAATGGGACGTCAATTTCAAAGCCTCTGTATGGCTGCTAAGACTTTTCAAGATTTGTCTGCAGCTGGGTATAGATCAGGATATCATCGACTATTACGGGCTTGCCTTCGGGGTAAATGTTCCTATGATGAACAACGGACGGGATCTTGAGTTATTCTATCAATATAATATAATGACCGAAAAAAAGAATGAAGCCACAGGTTATACCTTTTCCGCAAGAGTCGATCTCGGAAAGCACCGGGAGGAAATTTACGCCCGCAGAATGGCCAGACTTGCAAGCCTCTCGCCGAACGAGCTTTACAATCTGGCACGAAGACTCTATTCGGAGCAGAAATACTGGGACGCATTCTTCGTATTCAGCAGGATAGTGGTGGAGTTCCCGGATTTCTTCAAAAACGACTGGGTCAAGTATTACCGCGCAAGCTGCCAGGAAGAGCTTGATATGCGGGATATAGCAATCGCCAATTATGAAAGCACAAAACAGGAGTATCCGTTAAGCGGTGCGGTACCTTATGCCGATCTGGGGCTTATGAGGATACACTATCGTAACGGAGATTTCGCCAAGGTCGCAAATCAATTCGTCGAGCTTAATAAACCCAATGTCCCCGACTCTCTCAGATACCACGGTGCTTATCTGATGGGACAGACGTATCTGCAAAGCAACGACCCTCTCAAAGCGATTCAGGTATTCAATACGATCCCCGAAAACCATCCTGATTACATTTTCGCACAGCATGCGACAGCAGTTGCACACGTAGTGGCTGACCATGATTTTTCGCAGGCGGTATCGGCGCTCGAAAACTGTGTAAGTGCCAAAGCTGTAACGCCTGCCCAAAAAGAAATAGTAAACCGCTCCTATCTTTTCCTTGGGTATATTTTCTATGAAGAAAACTCTCTTTCAAAAGCCGTAGTGGCTTTACGCATGGTTCCCAACTCGAGTTATTATTTCGAAGACGCGCTTCTGGGCCAGGGTTGGACGGCTCTTAAAGCGAGGCAGTGGACCGATTGCATAAGTACCGGGGCACTTCTTGCCAAAACCTCAAATAAAACCGTACTTCAATGCGAGGGTATGCTTATTAGGGCATACGGCCATCTTCTCCAGAAGGATTATTCTCAGGCGCTTTCGGTTCTTAAGGATGCATACGAAAAAATCAAACCTCTTACACAACTCTCCGACGATACTCTCAACTATGCCCGTATGCAGTACGAGAGCAACCGTATGTCATTCAACTTCCTGGCGGAAAGAATTGAAAATATTTCCAAAGGCGGACAGACCGCGGCTATTGCCGCCGCTATCGACAGCCTCCACCTTCAGCAGATCAGCTTTGTAAATCAGTTCAAGGAATACTACAAATTTTCGGATGAATTCAAAAGGGCCTCTTTCTTCATGCGTTCCACGGATGCGGTGCGCGAAGATATAGAGTATGCTCTCGCAACCGTACAGAAAATCGTGGGCGCCAAGGAAGTACAAAAAGTACAAAAGAAAGCCGAGGAAGAGGAAAAGGACATCGATGCCCAGATCCAGAAACTCCAGAAAGAAATGGAGAAACTCCAGCAGGAAAACCAGTGAATAACTGAATAGTAAAGTAAAAATAAAGACGTAAAAATGAACTTCATCGATCTTGCAATAAAACGGTGTTCGGTGCGGGGATATCTCGATACCCCTGTCGAAGAGGAAAAAATCAACTATGTCCTCGAAGCCGCGCGGGCGGCGCCTTCCGCGTGTAACAATCAGCCGTGGGTTTTCATTGTCATTAAGGATCCTCAATCACGCCGGCGTCTCGAAAAGGTTTACAACCGCCAATGGTTCTTTGAGGCACCGGTAATAATTGCGGCCTGTTGCGACGGAAGCGTATCGTGGAAAAGAAAAGACGGAAAGGATTACGGGGATATAGATGTTGCGATAGCACTGGATCATCTGACGCTTGCCGCGGCGGAAAAGGGATTGGGAACATGCTGGATCGGAGCGTTCGACGAAAGGGAAGCGAGAACCGTGCTGTTGCTTCCGAAAACAATCCATCCCGTAGCTTTTACGCCGCTCGGCTATCCTGCCTCGGAAGAAAAGAAACAAAAAATGCGCAAGCAGCTCAATGAGATTGTCCACTGGGAATTTTTCGGTGGAAAACAAAACCGATAATAATCCCACTCCAATAAGAATAAGTAATGATGATACCTCCCCTGCAAGGGATGTAAGTATTCTTTTTTGCGATCGGAATCTGATCGTTCTCAATAAACCATACGGTATTCCGGTTGTTCCCGGCAGAGGAATCGACGGCTCGCTCTGCCTGAAATCTATTGTAGAAAAAATGATAAATGATGAACTTTTTACGGTTCACAGGATCGATATAGACACAAGCGGAGCGGTCGTTTTCTGCAGAAATGCCGAGACTCACCGTTTGTTAAGTCTCCAGTTCGAGAACCGTAAGGTAAATAAAGAATATTCTGCGCTGGTACTTGGAATAGTAAAGGGTGAAGGCATAATAGAAAAACCGATATTCAGGTTCGGTTCGGGGAGAATGGGAGTCGATCCGAGAGGTAAATTATCGCAAACAGTATATCGGGTACAGGAAACTTTCGACAATGCGACTCTCCTTAAAATAAAACCGATTACGGGTAGACGACATCAGATACGCGTGCATCTTTACAGTATAGGTCATCCGGTTCTCGGCGACCGTCTCTACGGAACCAATCGACCGGTCGGAGGAATAGAAAGATTGATGCTTCATGCGGAATCGATCTCATTTTATTATCCGTCAGATCAACTGTTTTCGGTCTCCGCTCCCTATGACGAAACCTGGATCTCGGTTCTGAACCGGTATCGGACAGATTCAAAGGCCGCCGGTTCCGATCTGAAGACTCAATGAGAAAAGAAATGGTATCATAGTTGTAATTTCAAAGATGTAAAAAACAATTTATCGACAAGATGTAAGATTCCACGGAAAGCGGATATTACAGAATTATTTACAGATTATATCAAGCGACACGTCTTAGGATTGAAAAAAATATGCAAAGAACCACATCTTCAATGGTAAAATTTCTATCGTTTCCGGCTTGAGGAGGGGTGATGGGGGGAAACCGGAATATTCTTATAACGGGCGGTACGGGGACAATAGGCGGCAGGCTGGTTCAAAAGCTGATTTCAAAAGGTTATAATGTAAGGATACTTACTTTGCCGCAACACTGCGATTCAGGCCGCTTATCCTGCAAAAATGTAGATGTCCGAATCGGCAACATATCGGAACCCGCAGACGTTGAAGGAATTTGCAGAGGAATTGATACCGTGGTGCATCTTGCTGCTGTTATTATTGCCGATGACGAGAGTTTATTCGACAGCGTCAACATCATGGGAACCGGACACCTCCTGGCGGATGCGCAGAAATACGGCGTAGGGCATTTTGTACACATCTCATCTGCTTCGGTATGCTACCCGAAAATGACCCCTTATTCACGCTCGAAAAGAATAGGGGAGGAGTATGTACGAAAATCGGGTATTCCCTATACGATCGTTCGTCCTACGCTTGTCTATGGGGAAACAGGCGGAATGGAGTTCGATATGTTTGTAAACTATCTGCAGAAATGGCCCGTTATCCCTTTTATAGGCAATGGTAAAGCGATGAAAAGACCGGTTTATGCAGGAGATCTTATAGACGGCTTGGAAAGGATAGCTTCGCTCGAAACGGGGAATGGCAAAATTTATAATCTGAGCGGAGGTTCCTCAATTTCGATGATTGATTTTGCCAGGCTTTGTCTTACGGTGCTCGGAAAACCCAATAAGCCCATAGTGCATCTCCCTGTCTTTTTATGTATTATGATAGCCGCTGCAATGAAAAGGCTTATGAAAAAGCCGCTTCTTACCTGGAACATGATTGCAGGGGTGATTCAGGATTCAGATCTTGATCCATCCCAGGCAGTCACCGATCTGGGGTATGCTCCACATGGGGTTGAGAAAAAACTTAAGGATTGTTTTCCACGAAGAAGCACGGGTTATTAGATTTAAAAAATAAAAATATTCGGATATGAAAATCTCTGATACCATAACACAAATGCATTCTCTGTCGGATATTAAAAATAAAACGGGATATGATGAGCGGCACGTAAAAATACTATTTACAAAAATTATTTTGTTCGGGCTGACACTGACTTTTTTTCCCCCAAGAACGGCTGCTCCGGAATGTAAACCATACGAGGAACTTGTAAGAGGGTTCAACCGGATAAAATCGCATGTTTTTATCAGAAAGATCAACTATCCCACCGCTTCCAATCTCGATTTTGCAGCCTACGACGGAAATCCCATGCTGTATGATAAGCCGGTTAAGAAGCCAGAAAAAAAGATAAAACTAAAATCTTTTACCGACGGACTTACGTTTTCCGGAGCTTTAAAGAATCCTGTAATGAACCTTAGGGCAACACCTCTGACGGAAGAGGAAAAAGATAAACCTCTGGCCTGGAAACCTTTTATCAAACGTGCATGGGAGGTGGTAAAAGACGACGGGTTGAGAAGTCTGGGTTCGAAAATAAACGGTTACCATTGGTCGGACGACAAATCTTTTCCCCCTTTTCAGGAAGTAACTACTTCATATCTTCATCATAGCGAACAGGGGGTAGAACTCTGGGTTAAAGTGGAATTTGCCCCGTGGGCGGATTTTCTTAAGGACATATCCGACGAGGACGGCGACGGATTCCGCGAACTTTACGGAAAACTAAACACAGAAGGAATGGACCGCGACTCTCTGGCGAAGATTTTTTCATGGGTAAAGCATGAGTATACGGCCAAACTCCTTTCGGCACAGGAGATGATCGATTGGGCGGTAGATCTGGCGTCTTATTGGTATCCGACAAGAAATACGGACATTCTCGACCTCGGTCCCGACGGCACATGGCCTGACGCAGGAACCGATAAGAAGGCGCTTCGTGAACTTCACGGCCTTAGCATAGTTTTTCCGCTTGCCGTCATCGAAGGAAAACCTTTTTCTCCCAAAGAACCGATCTATAATGTGTTTCTGGTAGATACGTTAACGGCTCAAAACATTGTTCAGGAAGTCGAAAAGCAATCGGAAAAAGTATTTTCCGCAAAAGAGCTCGACATCGCTCTTTCCGACAACTTCCGGCGTAACAACCGTACATTTGCGGAAGAGATTTATCGTTACGGAACTTATAAAAGATGGGAGGAAAAAAACTCTCCGTTTTTAAGAAGCGTCACAGCATGGCTCGTCAGGCTCCCCCCTGAACAGATGTGTCTGGAAGGGGAAGAAGGATGGCTTTTTTTCAGAAGATCGTTCGAATATATTACCGGCGGCGATCTGATGCTGCAGCCGGAGCGTACGAATCCGCTGCCGCATATTGTCGAATTAAAAAACTTCTGCCAAGGTATCGGAGTAAATCTTCTGTTTATAGCGGTTCCGAACAAGGAAGAGGTTTACTACGAGAGAATCGGCGGCTCGATACCGCTCCCTGCAATACCTATTGTCAACCCATACGGAAGAAAATTTCTGTCGGATCTTCAGCAAGCCGGAGTCGAGGTTGTCGATCTTCTTCCGGCGTTCCTGAAGGCAAAGAATGAAGACTCTCCGAAGGCCGAGCCGCTTTTCCAGAAGCAAGATACGCACTGGAGCGGACGGGGAATGGAGATCGCAGCCGACCTTATCGCCGAAAGGATAAAAGAGTATGCATGGTATAAAGCTTATAGGGATACGATAGGTTATACCATAAAAGACACAATTATAATCCGGTCAGGGGACCTTACAGACCGTCTTCCCGTAGAGCGCCAGATGCTTTACAAGCCACAAACATTGCGGGTACGCAAAGTATACAATCCGGACGGAACCCCCTATAAACCCGAACATATCGCAGCGCCGGTTCTGCTGATCGGCGACAGCTTTACCGGGGTTTTCGAACTGGTCGACTGCAAAAGCGCCGGGATTGGAGCGCACATTGCCTACCGCACCCGTATTCCAGTCGATATAATCACCAGCTGGGGAGGTGGACCTATGGTTCGTGCGAAAATGGTAAGGCTTAGGGGAAAATATCTCGACCAGAAAAGGCTTGTTGTGTATTTGATGGCGGCGAGAGACCTGTACAACTATTCTCAAGGGTGGGATCCTCTCGGCGGCGCCGATCCGTAAATCTGAATGCGGATCGATACGCATGGATAAAACTATGATTCGACTTACTCCGGCCCTTATTGCCTTAACGCTTCTGTGCTCTGTTCCCGGCAGAGTGCTGCATGTTGACAACCGAGAAACAATTCCGTATTCCGCGGAAGATAATAAGCTTAAGAAGCGTGTGGTCGGTTCCCTTGTCAGACACCGTCTTATAACCGCCGAGCAGCGGTTTACCTGCCAGGTCAATATTATGCTCATCGGATCGGATTATATTATTGAAGTATTTCCCGACGGAATTTCCTCGAAATGCAGGTTCGGCGTAAAACTTAAAAGGCCTTTACTTCGACCGGTAGAACGATATGTAGATTGCCGAAAAGAAGCGGAAACCGACACTACCCATACCCACTGATATTAACTCTTAAATTATATTAATTCATTATTATATTTATAGATACCGACACAGCCGTTAATGATTGCGACGGGAAAATCCGCTTATGATCCGTTTTCTTCTGTTTTTGACTATTACCGCCGTTTGTTTGCGGAATAATATCTCTGGTAAAGAGCTTTCCTCCGATAGTTTATCAAATACCGCCGGATCAAACTTCGATACCTACGACACTATTTATATGCTCCATCCCATTGTCGTTAGATCTTCAAAAATCGATAGGCGGCAACAAGCCGGCCGATTGCCGGAAACGGTTTTTTCGTCGGAAGAGCTTGTTACTACCGCCGGAACAGCCGTGATATCTACCGTTTTCTTGTACTGTCGCCTTCAACGGTCTTTTCATTAGGAGAAAACTTCGACACTATCTTTTTCGGCGGGTCTGCGATTGTTTCGTCATCACCACTTATCAGTAGGAGCGCAGGGACACGGTGGCAGACCCTTTTGCAGGGAGTATATCGTGAAAGATTGTATCGGCCGTAAATCAACAATGTACGAAACGGGCCTGAACTACTACTCACAGAGTTTTTCCCCTTATTTCTCAACCAGCCTTCGTTACGGATTTGTAAAGAGCTTTAAAAGAGTAACGACGGAATTGTCTTTAGAAATACTTAACCTGACTAACAACCAGCCTATATTGGAATACCGTTTCGACGGCCAGAATTTACGGGAAGTCAGGCCATTCGGTATGGTGCCTATTTTTGGAATGAGTATAATATGGTAATACACATAATCAAACAAATAAAAGCTTTCATTCGGCTAAAAGGGGAATTATTTGACCTTTAAGAGAAGCGCCGCGGGTGTTCCTTTTTCGCGGAGAGCGGTAAAACGTTCGATTGCTTCGCGGGAATTATAAAAATGCGGTTCGAAGCCGCGACCGCGGCAATCGCCGGTCAATTCACGACTGAAGACTATCTTTACGCTGTCGAAGCCTGTTCCTACAAGTAAAGGGATCGTCCCGCCGCTTTCGTCGGACAGCGGCTGGAGATGGTTTTCGAGCCAGTATGCAAGGTTTGAGGGGCTTTCCAGATCGGCTTCGAGATGCAGGCCTCCTTTCGTGTCGACGAAACAGTCGAAGAAACAAACGGGAATCCTATTGTAAACAACCAGACCCTTTCGGACAATCCCGAATCTTCCTGCCGGGTTTACGAAATAATATACGCAGCCGGCGACAATCGCTGCAGTCAGCAGTTTATGCCTCAATAACCACGACATGTTTGAACCGTTTCGTTAACGGTTATTTACGCGAATCGTCTATAAAAGGCGAAAGCTGCGCCCGGGAGGAGGGGTTCTGATAAAGCTTGCGCAGAGAGCGGTCGCGGATAAGTCTTACCCGTTCACGCGTAAGTTTCAGTTCTCTGCCTATTTCTTCCAGTGTAAATTGACGCGAAAAATTAAGACCGTAGTACATGCGCAGTATTCTTTCCTCCCGACTCGTAATGTTCTGCAGCACTCCGTCGAGCACCGATCCCAGTTCGCGGCGTTCGCTCTCGCCGTCCTGATCGGGATCCTGTCCCAGAATATCCTGCAACGTCGTAGAGCTGTTGTCGTCCTGGTTGTTTGTCGCCAGAGGCGCGTCAAGTGAGACGCCCCGGATCTTTTCCATGATTTCGATTATTTCGGTTTTATGATCACAGAAAGGATGCATAGAGAGCGTCTTTTCGAAATTGCCTAAATTCCTGTCGAGAGCCTGCTTGAACTTGTTGATAAGCGCGATCTTATTCGGAGGTATACGGACAGTTCCGGCTTGTTCAAAAAGCGCTTTCTGGATCGACTGTCTTATCCACCAGACCGCATAAGAAATGAATTTAACATTCATCTTCAGATCGAATCTTTTTGCAGCTTTTAAAAGCCCGACATTCCCTTCATTAATCAATTCCAGATAACTCAATCCTCTTCCCCGGTAACGACGGGCAACACTCACAACAAAACGTAAATTTGCGGTAATCAGTTCATTTACGGCATTCTTTTCATTACGCTGAACCCGTTGAACTAATTCCCGTTCCTGTTCTTCCGTCAGAACACGATACCTGTTAATATCGCGAAAGTATAGAGTTTCTGCTTTTGAAGACATACTGTTTAATTTAATCGTTTTAATTGTTTTTAATCCCACTCTCTCTTTTTAAATTACATTATTCGCATACTTTTCCGCCACTATAAAATTATCAAACTCTTTTTACCGCTCTCTAATGAAGTTTCAATATTATTATTTAAACCGTTGTGCGAATAACGCTTCATTCCTTTCCATATATTAAGTATATCATAATTTGACGATTGCGACAATAGTTTAGACAACGAGGTTTCGCGGCGGTTGGGCTATTACGACAATCCCCGAATCGCTGACGAAAAACCTTTGTCGATCCTTTTCCGGATCGAATCCGATCCGATCACCCTGAGAGATTTTTACGCCTCTGTCGATAATGGCCTTCCTTACATGTGCTTTTGTACCAATCTCAACATCGGGAAAAAGTATCGAATCTTCAACCACGGCCAGGCTGTGGACCCTAACGCCACGAGAAAGCACCGACCTTACTACCCTGCCGCCGCTGATAATGCATCCCCCCGAAACAATCGAATCTATCGCCTCTCCCTTTCTTTTTTCGTTATTCTCACCGTCGAAAACGAATTTTGCAGGCGGAGATTGTCCGGGAGCGGTGCGGATCGGCCACAGTTCGTTGTAAAGATTGATTTTCGGGACAACGTCCCTAAGCGTCATGTTGGCGGCATAATATGTATCAATCGTCCCTACATCCTCCCAATACATACACCCTTCCGGTAACTCACCCGGAATTTTATTGTTCGAAAAATCATAGACATATATAGGATAATCAGGAAATATTTTCGGGATTACGTCTTTCCCGAAATCATGCGATGAAGCGTCAAGAGCCGCATCGTTAAAAAGCTCTCTTACCAGAAATTTTGTGTTGAATATGTAATTTCCCATTGAAACCAACGCCATATTTGGATTTCCAGGCATAGGTTTGGGCGTCTTTGGTTTTTCCTCGAAACCGATCATACGACCGCTGTGGTCGATTTCAACTATTCCGAACTTTGAAGCCTCGCTTATAGGCTTGGGAATTGCCGCAACCGTCGCGACCGCGCCAACCTGGCGATGGTAATCGAGCATAAGCGAGATGTCCATTTTGTAAATATGATCAGCGCCGAACACCGCAACATAGTCGGGATTCTCGTCCTCTATCAGATTTATATTCTGAAAAACGGCGTCTGCAGTGCCCTGATACCACTTTTTCCCGGTTCTCATCTGTGCCGGAACAGGATCGATAAAATGTCCCAGCATCCGATTCAGATTCCAGCCGGTCGTAAGGTGTTTTATAAGCGAATCGGCCTTGAACTGGGTAAGGACTTTAATCTTAAATATGCCGGAGTTGATGAAATTATTGAGAACAAAGTCTATAATACGGTATTTACCGCCGAAGTAAACGGCCGGTTTTGCACGCTCCTGGGTCAATCCGTAAAGCCGCGACCCCTCTCCCCCGGCCATTATCATGCCGAGAACATTCGGATAACCTACATTGCGCTGAAAAGGCATAAATACGACTCGTGTGACGTTAATTTAAAAAAACAATGGAATAAGAAAAATCCCCCCTTTTTCCGGATATATTTTGCACTCCCGGTGAATCTGCGTCAAAAATATATCTGTAAAGTGTAGGATTCATCAAAAAGGAAAAAATTACAGTAACAACGTCTTCTCTTCTTGCCGTAATTTTATTAAATATAATTTATTTAAATCATTGTCGTCAAAACAGGGCTTAATAATTCAAGTCATTTGACATAGGAATGCGCAGGAATAAATTTAATATAATACGGAAAAGACAGGGATCGACTTTTTACCGTGTATTTATGAAAAAATATACAATATCTACTATAATAAGGAACGGTCGGGTGATGTTTTCCTTTTTGTTAAGTATAGCGGCGTTCGCCGGCGTCATTTCCACAACTCCGTCGTCGTGGGCAGACGATACGGCGGTAACCGACGCCAAAAGGCCGTCGGTCTTTGTAATTCCCGTAGAGGGTAACGTAAATGCGGCGTTGGCCGCGTTCATTTCACGTGCGTTAAGAGACGGAAAAAGTCGTTCTTCCGATCCTGTCTTCATTCTTGAAATGGATACATACGGAGGGGAGGTTGATGCGGCTTTCCAGATAGTCGATACTCTTATCAATTTACGCAACGCAACAACAATCGCTTATGTTAAAACAAAGGCCATCAGCGCCGGAGCATTGATAGCTCTTTCGTGCAATAAAATGGTGATGCGGAAAGGAACGACCATAGGGGACGTCGCGCCGCTTACCATCTCGAGCGAAGGCCCCAAGATGCTCGGCGAGAAATTTCAGTCGCCTATAAGGGCGAAATTCCGCACTCTTGCCAAACGCAACAACTATCCACAAACGCTTACCGAGGCGATGGTCACCGAAGAACTTGAGGTTTACAAAGTCGAGTTCCCGGATACCGTCCTCTACCTCGATTCGACGGAACTTGCCGAGCTGCCGCAGAAACGAAAGAAAGAAATCCTAAAAAAAACCACCGTCGTAAAGAAAAACGAGCTTCTTACAATGGACGACGTGGAGGCTTACGAATTCGGCTTTTCAAAGCGAAGCGTGGAATCATTCGAAGAAATGCTGGAAGTTTTCGGATTGACAGACGCGGAAGTCGTAAAAACCGAAAGAAACTGGTCGGAAATTATGGTAAGTTTTATTTCTATGATTGCGCCCGTTCTTTTAATGATAGGCTTTGCGGCGCTGTATATAGAAATGCGCACACCCGGATTCGGCGCTCCCGGAATCATCGGAATAATCTGTCTGGCGCTCGTATTTCTGAGCCAGTATATGATAGGACTTGCCGACTATACCGAACTTCTGCTTTTTGCGATAGGAGTTGTGCTTCTCGCTGTGGAGATTTTTGTTCTTCCTGGTTTTGGTGTTGTCGGTATTGCAGGAATTATTGTTATTATGGCCGCTATGGTTCTTTCTTTACAGAGCTTCGTACTGCCGAGACCCGAATTTCCATGGGAAAAACAGATACTGATCCGCAATCTTATTAGTGCAAGCGCAAGCTTTGTGGGAGCGCTTGGAATAATAGTACTGTTTTTCAGGTTAGTATTGCCCCGTGTCGGCACACTGCTCAACGGCCCCTATCTGGCCGCCACCCTCGGCGACGCCCGTGTCGTTTCCGAAAAAGAGAATTCAAGAATTCATATCGGAGACAGCGGCACTGTTGTCACTGCGCTGAGACCTTCCGGTAAAGCGAAATTTAATAAAGAAATATATGATGTGATCGCCGAGAGTATTTTTATCGAAAAAGGCGAATCGGTAGTCGTTAAAGAGATTTCAGGCAACCGGATCGTAGTAGGAAGGGAGAATACCTGATAGTGAGAACAGCTCTAGTCTGGCCGGTAATTCTGCAGGTTTTAGGGATAATTGTTATAATCGCCGAATTTATCGTCCCTTCCATGGGACTCCTTACGGTGACGGCAATAGCCCTTTTCGGCTATTCGCTTTTTCTGGTTTTTTCACAAATATCACCAATGACCGGCCTGATCTTTGTAATTTCCGACGTCTGTCTTATTCCTGTGCTCATAGTTGCAGGAATAAAGATACTGGCCGCCTCGCCCGTAACTTTGCGAACCTCTTTGGATGCAAAAGAGGGCGTCCAATCACAGCCTGCGGAATGGAATACTATTTTAGGGGTAAAGGGAAGAGCAATAACCGACCTTCATCCCGCAGGAGCAGCGCTGTTAAACGACAAACGTTACGATGTGGTAAGTATGGGAGAATTCATTCCCAGAGGAAGCACTGTTTCCGTAGTATCGGTGGAGGGCAACCGGATCGTTGTAAGGAGAGAGGAGACGGGGACAGACGCATGAATTACCGCCTGTTTTTTGCATTAATGACGGAAAGAAATAACAATTTCAAAGAATATATTTATTCCGATCGATAATTAATATTAAAATTATTTTACTTCAACCGAAAGGAATTTGTTTTATGAACATTAACGTTATTCTGCTGCTCGTTCTGGTCGTCGCGGCTTTGATAGTCTTCTTTTTCGTGGCTTCCGCTCTGTCGTTATGGATGCAGGCGCTGATTTCAGGCGCCCATGTAGGATTGTTAAATATAGTCTTTATGCGTTTCCGTAAAGTCCCACCCAAACTCATCGTGGAATCAAAGATTATGGCCGTAAAGGCCGGGCTTGACATCAAAAGCGACGAACTGGAGTCCCATTTTCTGGCCGGCGGGAACGTTTTAAGAGTCGTGCAGGCTCTTATAGCCGCCGATAAGGCCAATATCCCCTTGACTTTTAAGAGAGCGGCGGCAATAGACCTTGCGGGTCGTAACGTGCTCGAGGCGGTTCAGATGAGCGTCAATCCGAAAGTAATCGAGACGCCGCGTGTGGCTGCAATGGCAAAGGACGGTATCCAGCTTACCGCCGTTACCCGTGTTACTGTGAGGGCAAATATCGACCGGCTTGTAGGCGGCGCCGGAGAGGAAACGGTGCTCGCACGGGTTGGAGAGGGTATAGTGACCACCATCGGCTCTGCCGTAAGCCACAAGCAGGTTCTCGAAAACCCCGATTCAATCTCGAAAAGAGTGCTGGAAAAAGGACTGGACGCGGGAACCGCATTCGAAATACTATCCATCGATATAGCCGACGTTGACGTAGGAAAAAATATCGGTGCGGAGCTCGAAACCGACCGTGCCGAGGCGGACAAGAAGATCGCACAGGCAAAAGCCGAGGAACGCCGCGCAATGGCCATAGCAGCCGAACAGGAAATGATGGCCCGCGTACAGGAGATGCGCGCAAAGGTTGTGGAAGCCGAGGCTCAGATACCTTTGGCAATGGCCGAGGCGCTGCGCAGCGGTAATCTGGGTATTATGGATTATTACCGTATGAAAAACATAGCGGCGGATACGCAGATGAGAGAATCCATCGGCTCCACAGGGCTCCCCGGCGATCAGAAGGGGAAATGAGAGAGCCATTATTATCTGAACTAATAAAGGTTGGTGCTACATGGACGTCCTGGATTCAATCGATAAACTCCTGCCGCTGTTTTTCCTTTTTATCTGGATTCTCAGCGGCGTATTGACGTCAAAGAAAAAGAAGAATCAAAGGCCCGGAAAACCGCCGCATGCAAAAAACGTCCAGTCTCCAGGCTCTTCCGCATCAAAAAATACCGAAGGCGGCGGGATGGGTGAACTAAGGAAGAAACTTCAAAAGGTGTTCGAAGAGATCCAGGCCGCCGTAGAACAACCCGAGACCGAAACAACGGTTCTCGAAAGTCAAACATTCGACGAAACGGATAAAAAAGAAGTTACGGTTGAAGCGCCTCAAAGCGTCGCCGCAGCGGCGGAATCGGCCCGGAGCCTCGAAACCACCCCTCGAAGAATTCCCCAACCCGTGTTCCCCACAATTACAGAAACGAAGCGACTTAAACCCATACCATCGTCTGAAATACTCCGAACCGGTGTAATACTCTCGGAAATCCTTGCACAACCCCTCGGAATGCGACGACCGGAAAACGGTATGTGATAAGAATCGAATTCGGGTGCTTAATTTTCGTATCCGTTCAGTGAACCCATGCCTTCGAAAAATCAATCGTAAAAGAAATCTTTTTTAGTATTCTTACCACAAATTCCACAAAGAAAAAAACATCAAAAAAAAAGAAATTAAAAGGCATTTATTTTAAACGTCTTTGTGAACTTTGCGTACAATCTTTTTGATCTTTGTGGTTGAAAATACAGTTTGTGTCGAGGGACGGTTCCCGAGTTTATCGAGGGAAGGTTCCCGAGCCTGCCGAGGGACGGTTCCACTGAACGGGTATTAATTTTCGAACATAAGCTCCGGCTTTTCCATAGCCTGTCTTACTTCCTGGCCGAATAGTCGGCATATGCCTGTTCAACCGACAGTTGGAGCATATTGAAAGCTTCGGCGGTAAGGTATTTTTGCAGAGGTTGCTTATTGACCTGAAAGCGTCGATAGGCCCGGGCTATATCGTTCTGTTCCAGCATAGTGTAAATACCCCTTATTTCATCCTGAGCGCGCTCGAGATTTGCATGCAATTCCGAATCGTCAGGTTTTGATTGCAGGTTTACCTTCGATTTGTCTTCAACAGGTGTAATATAGGCAACCTGACTTTTTTCGACTGTCTCATTCGTGAAATATTGTAGTGTAGTTATAAGCATGGTATACTCATCGCCCGGTTGATATTTTCTCAGAAATTCTTTTTCCTTTTCAAATAATTTTTTTGCGCCGCCGGGATCGTTCTTTTCAATCAAAGTATAGACAGCCATCGCAACAGAGTCTGCACGTTGCCGCTTGAGGCGCAGAGCGGCTTCTCTACCTGCCGCCGCCGCACGCTCAAGGCTGTCGAGCCTCTTCCTTTCAACTTCCTCCCTCTTCAAACGTTCGTTCTCTATGGCCTGAAGACTGTCCATTCTTTCCTGTGCCTTCTTCTTGGCCGCAGCCATGACGTTGTCGAGCGCCTCTTCTTTCCCTTCTTCATAGTAAACCGGTTCGTAAATCCCTGAAGGCGAAGAGGCGGCTATTTCGGAAGAACCGGCGTCGATTATCATCCGGTCGACAAACGCGATCTTTTGGTGACTTACACCGCACGGCCGCAATACCTTCCTTATATATTTATCCGCCTCCCCGGGGCCGCGGGAACGAAATATTGCGATATTTACCTGTACAAGAGAATCTTCAAGTTCGTTCAAACGTGCCTTTACACTGTTTAGAAGTGAAGTAAGCGAAATTATTTCACGCTGTGGAAGATACGGCTTGACTGTAGTGAAAATATTATTGGCGGTATCGAGAGTCAGGCGCGCACCCGATATATCGCGCTTATCGAGCAATCGGGCAGCCGACGCCGCCTTCGACTCTATCTGAGGCTTCGCATCTACGGCTTCCATGAGCTTTTCCACCCTTTCTTCAAGCCGCCTGTACTCTGACTTTGATACGTCGAGATACAACTGATTGCGCAAAAGGTATCCGAGCTCCTTTCGCGCGGAATCGGCGTTTCCCACAAGAAGCGTCTTTTCCAGAAAATAAACCACTTCACGCGACAATGCCCGTTTTCGTTTATTGAAAGAGTCGGCGAGCTCGTTTGCCTTTCCTGCGTCCGTCTGCTCCATGTTTCTGTATATACGATAGAGCGTGGCGAAATCGGGGCGCCATTTTCCGACCTCGGCATTGTATTTGTCAACAAGTTCGTTTATGGTTATCTGCCTCTGCCGCATCCGCTGTAAAACCAGATCGCTCTCTTCAAGATATATCTGCGCCTCAAGCTCTCCGGCTTTCCATAATACATATCGTTCATTAGGATCACCCTTTGCCGCCTCTTTGAGCCTTTTAACTATTTTTTTCGCCTCCGCAATCGACCGCTCATGCCTGAAGCCCACGCCGGCCATATCCGCAGATTCGTTAAGCAAAATGAATCCGCGCTGGATCGAAGTGTCGACTTCGTCTTTCGAGATATACTTTTGCCCTTTCTGGGATGGAGCGGAAAAACCGATTTGCGGCAGAATAACGCCAAAACTTAATATTACGAAACAAATAATATTTTTAAAGAAAATCACTCAAGAAACTCCTATGATTTAACCCCTTGAACCGATCCTTCAATCCGGTACTTTTCCTGTATCCTCTATCTATTAATACTTTTTTGTAGCAAATCATTCAAGAGATGTTTTAATTTCAATATAAAAATTCCACTAAACCTTGAAAAGAGTTAAGGTAAAAATGGCAATCAACGAACCTACAGGCAACACTCCGGACGTGCGTAATGTCGAACCGCTTTTTGCGGTTAACCCTGCGGGCGCTCCGCCGCAGAGGCAGTATCGACGGGAAGAACGAAAACAGGAGAAGAAGGAACAGAAAAAGGTCGCCGATTTTTTTCATCCTCTAAGTAAAGCAGTAGAGGCTTCAAACCGGCGTCTTATCGAAAGGAATCTTCCGTATCGTTTCAGAGTTTTCAAACAATGGGGCGAAGTATTCATCGAACTCAGTGTTCTTGATTCCGGGGGGAAGGTTATCAAAAAACAGCGTAAAAATATCACACAGAGCGATTTCAACCGCATCATAGACGACGTTGCCCAGGTGGAAGGGCTTTTCTTCGATCATATAGTATAGGAGTGTCGAAATTGACGTCATTACCTGTGGTTTCTATAATAGGAAGGCCTAATGTAGGAAAGTCGAGCCTGTTCAATCGTATTATAGGTAAGAGACTTGCCGTTGTCGACGACATGCCAGGCGTTACCCTCGACCGTAATTATGCTCTTACCGAATGGAACGGAGAAAAAATCTCAGTTGTTGACACAGGCGGACTGATTCCGGCTGATAAATCTTCCCTAATCGTGGCCGTAAAAGAACAGGTGCGAATTGCAATTGCAGAATCGGCCGTAATAATATTCATTGTGGATGCAACCACGGGTCCCGTCGACATAGATCTCCAGATAGCCGGTATGCTGCGCAGGAAATATTTCGGTAAGGTTATCTGCGCCGCCAATAAGGCGGAATCGGAAAGCGCCCGCCGCGAAACGGAGAAGTTCAGGGCGCTTGGCTTCGGAACCGTGTATGAGATAAGCTCGCTTCACGGAAGCGGCATCGCGGAATTGCTTGACAAAGTAGTAGAGATGATACGTTCGGATAAATCCTCTCACGCAGAAATAAACCCCGGAGCCGAACCTGTGATGCGGCTTGCAATCGTAGGAAGGCCGAATTCGGGCAAATCCTCTCTTGTCAATATGCTGTTACATAAAAAACGCATGGTCGTGGACGAAAAACCGGGCACCACACGCGACTCTATCGATTCGCTCACGACCTATAACGGAAAACAAATCGTGCTTATCGACACCGCAGGCATAAGAAAAAAATCTCATATAAAGCAGGATATGGAGTATTACACCATCCTGCGGGCATTTCGCAGCATAGAACGAAGCGATATATGCGTTCTTATGGTTGACGCTTCGATAGGGATCGGCGTACAGGATTTACGGATACTGCGCCATATCATCGATCAGAGAAAGGGAGTTCTGCTAGCATGGAACAAATGGGATATCGTCCCCAAAGATCATAAAACATTCGATACGATCGTAAAAGAGAGCCGGCGTCAATATAAAGAGCTGCAATTTATACCCATGCTTGCAATCTCGGCGCTTACCGGCAAACGCACGACCAACATCATCGAAACCGCATTCAAAATAAAAGAAAACCTTACAAGACGGGTAGGTAACGCTATTTTCGAAAACGACCTGTTTTCGTGGGTCCGCCTTCATCCTCACCCTGCAATACCTGAGAATCCTGTACGTTTCTTAGGCGCGAAGCAGGTGAGAGCTCCTTTCCCTCTTTTCCATATCTTCGTCTCAAACCCTTCAGGCGTTTCTCCTTTATATAAAAAATATCTCATTAAAAAAATATACGAATCTTACGATTTCAGCGGTTGTCCGGTAATTATCGACTTCAAACCACCTAAAAAACCGGCCGGAAAGAGAAAACGTAAAGGCTTAGGTGAAGAATAATATATTTTTATAAAAATATTGGGCTTTGAGATTGGCTGATCCCATACAATATTTTTTGATATTATAAATCAAGTAAAGAGTCTGCAAATGGTTGAAAACTCATTCGGAAAAACATGGAGGATGCAGTGAATATCGGCATTCTGGGCGCGGGAAGCTGGGCCATCGCACTTGCGGTTATGTTGCACAAACGCAAAGATCATACTATAAGGATGTGGGAGTTCAATAAAGACGACGCCGATATGCTCCGAAAAAAAAGAGAACATCCGGCAAAATTACCGGGCGTCCGTATCCCTGAAGAAGTGGCTATAGACAACGACATCAGCCTGACTATTTCAAACGCCGAATGTGTAGTCTGCGTCGTGCCGTCTCAGACAATGAGGTCGGTAATGAAAAGGATTGCCGGATCGGTTCCTCAGGAAGTAATTGACAGAATACAATACTGGGTGATCGCTTCGAAAGGAATCGAGACCGGAACCCTTAAACTAATGAGCGACGTTCTTCTCGACGAGATTCCCCATCTCGATTCAAATAAAATTGTCGTTCTTTCGGGGCCTTCTCATGCCGAGGAGGTTTCGATGGGACTTCCCACTACAGTGGTTGCCGCAAGTGAAAATATATCGAAGGCCGTCCGTATTCAGGAAGCTTTTTCCACGAAGAGTTTCCGGATATATACAAATACAGACATGAGAGGAGTGGAGTTTGCCGGAAGCGTAAAGAACGTCATCGCTCTGGCCGCAGGGATATGCGACGGTCTGGGATTCGGAGACAACACAAAAGGAGCGCTTCTTACAAGAGGCATGGCGGAAATAATGCGGCTCGGAAGAAAACGCGGGGCAATGGAATCTACCTTCTTCGGGCTTGCAGGTATAGGCGACCTGATTACAACATGCATTAGTAAACACAGCCGCAACAGACGAATGGGTGAACTGATCGCTTCTGGACTTTCCCTCGAAGAAGCGCTGAAAAAAATGACGATGGTGGCGGAAGGCGTCGAAACCACCCGCTCGGTATACGATCTTGCGATGAAAAACGGTATAGAAATGCCGATTACGTTCGAAGTATACCGGACTCTTTTCGAAGGTAAAAACGCCGCTCAGGCGGTCAGAGACCTTATGGACAGGGAATCCAAACCGGAATGGTGGTAGACCGTGGGAATTTCCATCTATTAGATCCGGAGGAAGCGTATATGGCAATTGACAATTCAAAAATATATTATTCTATAGGCGAGGTGTGCGAAATGCTTGGGCTGGAGCCTCACGTACTCAGATACTGGGAGAACGAATTCCCTCAGCTCCGTCCGAAAAAAAACAGGGCAGGCAACCGCGCATATCGCCTGAAGGATATACGGATAATAGATTATATCAAACACCTTCTTTACGAAGAAAAGTATACGATAGAAGGAGCCAGAAAAAAACTTGCGCAAAGTAAAGAGTATTCTGAACCGCCTGGTGAACCGGAAAACATCTCCTCCGGGAGCCGGCAGGGGAAAGATGTTCTTTCGGCGGAAGAGCTCAGAGACGAACTGCGGGAGGTGCTGAAGATAATAGGCAAATAACAGAAACCCTAATTACATATATAACAACTCTCCGGACTAAATAATTTCTGATACGGAGAAAAGGAGTTATTATTAAGATGCCGTATTATGTGTTGTTGTTTGCTCTTATGTCAACAATAAGTGCAGAAAATACATTCTTCCCTGCTACCGATACTTCAATCGTATATTCGGGCCGCGTCGATCGTTCCCGCGCCGACCGGGTGATGTTCGACTGGCCGGGAATAACGATTCAGACCGTTTTTGAAGGCCCGTCGTGTGAAGCGGTTTTCGAAGGAATGGACTGTTTCGACGCTTTCGTCGACGGAGTTCTTACCTCTACCTTCCGTATAACGCCTAAAAAAAAAACGTCGGTTGTCGTAGCCAAAGGACTTACAGACCGTCCTCACCGGTTGCTTATCGTCAAAAGGTCTGAATCAAACGCCGGGCCGGTTTCTTTCTATGGTTTGACATTAGAGAAAGGGAAGAGACTTTCTCCACCCCCTGCTCCGGCCTATGACAGAAAAATAGAATTCATAGGCGATTCCTATACCGCGGGATTCGCAAACGAATACCTGAACCTCGAATGTCCCCCGGGCAGGGAAGACTCCGTTATTCTTTCGGCCACAAACGCCTATAAGGCATTCGGGCCGCTCGTCGCCCGCGCTTTCGGGGCGCATTATCATATTATAGCTATTTCGGGCAAAGGACTTCTGCGAAACTATAACGGTATCGATAAGGGAAAGGAAATCCTTAAATATTACGACCGCGCTCTTCTCTCTTCGGTAAATTCCGGCGACAAATCCTCGATTTGGGATTTTTCAAAATGGAAAGCGGACGTGGTTGTAATAAGCATCGGAATAAACGATTTTCAGGCCGATCCTCCGTATCCGGATTCCGCCGCCTTCGATGCGGCTTACGCCGCTTTTATCGAACGTCTGAGGAGACAGTATCCAGGCGTAAAGATCATCTGCTGCGCCACCAGAGTCTGGCCTACCGACGGCCTTATACCAAGAATAAAAGCGGTTGTCGAAAAAGAACAGGCGGCCGGAAAAACCGACGTATTCTATTTTGAATTCTCCACCGGCAACGGCGCACTATATGGCCACCCCTCCGTTTACGATCATGTAACAATAGCGGAAGGACTTATTCCGGTTGTTGCGAAAGCAACAGGCTGGCGCCGCACCGATATGATGCGCGGAAAGTAGTTTTTCGGAAAAGAGTCAGGAACCGATCGCCGAAGCTTCGCTTCCGGCCTCCAGCTTTTCTTCTTCCTCCATCTGCCTCGACTTTCGTTTGTTTCTTATCATGGTTGCGACAAACCCGGCTACGGCAAGCGCCAGCACTCCTATCCAGAAAAAAGAATAATCGGAAATAAGAAAAAGAAACCGGTAGCGCAGAACCATCTCTTTGTGCAATAGTTTTTCGAGTTCGTCCGTCGTAAGGCCGAAAACCGCAATACAGGCGCTTTCGAACCGCCTCGTTTTGCGTACTTCAGTAAGCAGTTCAGGTATAAGATCGATTCCGTAAGTGTCGATAAGGAATCCGACCGCAAAATGGCATTGACAATAGGCAATCCGCGCCCGGTTCAGGCCGAAAAGGTTCAGGTATTCAATGGAATCGAGCGGAATAAGCGAACGCGTAAGAATAGCCTTCGAAAGGATAATCTGCTCCTCGAACATAAGATCGCCGGAAAGCGTCATGGCCGTTCCTTCGTGAAACCACCGGGGAAGCCTGACACTGCCGTAAGCCCTCGAAAGCGCTATATGAACCATTTCGTGAAGAATCACCCTTTGCATATCGGAACGGTAAAAAGCCGAAGGCCGGTCGACAGGGATAACAATAGTATCCTTACCTATAGCACCCCCTCCGCCCCACTCCGGAAGCCGGATACCGGTTCTCCGTCTGTCGGATGCACGATAAAAAATTATGCGCAAAGGCGCAAGATCATCGTCTTCAGCAACCCCAACCTGCCGGGCAATACGCTCATACTCTTTTTTCAAAAATCCCATATCAAGACGCGGCGGAACATACCCTTCAATATGCAGTTCCACCCCAAATACAGAGAATACTACCGCAAGAAGAAGAACAAAAAAGAAATGACAACGCATGAAGTAAAATTATATTAAGAACCCATACCTCACATATATATCGAAATCACCCGCCGGAATCCAGAAATTAATTTACAAACTTGTCAGACAAAATTATATTATCCTACAGATTTTGCTGATAAACCTAAAAACACACATATAAAGGGAATCTCTCCATGACTCGTCACGCAGCTGAGATTGTAATCCATCAAG
>FWPV01000178.1_pt1 | contig 45173 bp, 41 predicted proteins | sample 2228371 | NCBI WGS metagenome assembly FWPV01 (sample SAMEA103939776, study PRJEB20133) | metagenome
TCCCGAGCGGCCAAAGGGATCAGACTGTAAATCTGACGGCTCTGCCTTCGAAGGTTCGAATCCTTCTCCCTCCACCATCATTCAAGAAAACCCAGCCTCGCGCCGGGTTTTCGCTTTCTGCTATCCCCCCCACACTTTTTCGGCATTGTCAGATCTGACAGTTGCAATTGCATCCCATCTTGCTCATCGTGGCATCATCGACATCAGAGTGTTCACATCATGTTTGAAGTCTGGGACGAGCATGGTCACGCCACCGGTCTGACATTGCAGGCGCTCAAAGTCAGAATCAGCAACGACTATCAGGGTGATCTGATGGTGCGCTACAGCAACAAGCTGGGACTCCCCACGACCCTCTTTCTGACCATTCATCAGGGCGTTGCCTATCAACGCTTCAAAGCGGGCTCGCCAAAACTGGATTGGGAATGGCTGGCCAGCGCAGGGAATGGCTGGCCAGCGCAGGCAATGGCCACAGCCCCCGCAATCTTATGAGCGAACAGTTCCCCTTACTCCAGCTCTCCCTCGATAACTGAATGCCCCTCTCTTTCGCTCAATAACGTCAATTCATCGATGATTTGCTGTAATTGGGTACGAAAGCGTGTCAGCTCATCGGTACAAGCTGGCGATCCAAACTGACGGATTTTTTCTTCCAATCGCCATGCCTGTTCAGCCAATTCCGGCGCCATCATCATGCTGATGGTCCCCGCCTGACGATGCACCCAATTGGCCAATGCACTGTCATCAAGTGGCTCCTGCACCATCGACTGTTCAAGCTCCTGGCGAAAAAGCGGAAACATCTGCTGCAACTTGTCACCATGACCAAAAAATGCCTCCATGGCCGCAATATCAATCAAGGTTGGCGCGGGTAAGATTCGCCACTTCTGCAACATCTGGCGCAGAGTATCCAGCAGCACCGGTTTGCCCAACAGATCGTCCATGCCCGCGGCAAAACAGCGCTGAGCCTGCTCTGGTAACACATTGGCCGTCATGGCGATGATCAGCTGCCGCTCGCCTTTCTCTGCAGCCCGTATCCTGCGGGTGAACTCGTAACCATCCATCACCGGCATCTGACAGTCACAGAGCACTAGCTCATAGGGATGCTGCGCGACCATCTCGAGAGCCTGCTGGCCATGCTCTGCCACATCGCAGTTCATCCCAAGTTGCCTGAGCTGGCGTATCACCAGCGACTGGTTGAGGGGATTATCCTCCACCAGCAATACCCGGCAGGGCTGCATGGGTGCGCTCTTTCGCATCGCTTTCGTTGCCGTCCCATCGCTCAAGCCAAGCTGGCGATAGCAAACTTCCCGCACCGCATGCCAGGTCATGGGATTGCTGTTGAGGATGTAACCCTCCTCATCACAACGATAACCGAGAGGGGTTGCCAGCGGCAGCACCCGGATGAGCCCGTTGCCCGCCAACTCATGGTCTGTGAAACGCAAATGAGCATCACCAGACTCCAACGTTCGTGTTACCCCCAAGGCATCAAGATGCAACAGCAGGGTGTGGCACAGCTTCTCGTCATGGAGATCGATATGGGCTTGCACGCCATTGAGACGGAGATCCGGCTCTCGCTGTGCCAGCACTGGCAACGTGACCGTCAGGCTGATGAAAGTGCCCAGCCCAGGGGCACTCTCCAGCCGGATCTCGCCACCCATCAAGGTGGCCAGGGTCTGGCAGATACTCAGGCCCAAGCCGGTACCACCATAACTGCGGGTGGTGGAGCTCTCTGCCTGTTCAAAGGCATTGAAGATCCGGCCAAGCGCCTCTGGGCTCATACCGATGCCGCTGTCGCGCACACCGAAGCACAATTGCTGTTGCCCCTCCCCCTGCGACAGCAGTTGCACCGAGATCTCGATAAAGCCCCGCTCGGTAAATTTGATGGCATTGCTGACAAAGTTGAAGAGGATCTGGCGCAAACGCAGCGCATCACCGGTCATCCGGGACGCCACACCGGCATCAGCCCAGAGATAGACGCGCAACCCCTTGCGATGTACTTCGCTCACCGTCATGGTCAGCACGCTGTCGATCAATTCACGGATGAGAAAAGGGGCCTCTTCGAGCTGCATCTTGCCCGCCTCCAGCTTGGCGAAGTCGAGCACGTTGTCGATCAGCGCATGCAGCCCCTGGGCACCGCGGTTGATAACCTCAACCATCTGACGCTGATCCTGGGTCAACTCGGTAAAGGTGAGCTGTTCCGCCATGCCGACGATGCCATTCATAGGCGTGCGAATTTCGTGGCTCATGGTGGCCAGAAACTCCCCTTTCTGGGTGGCGGCAGACTCCGCCTTGGCCTTGGCTCTAGCCAATGCAGCCTCAACCTGATGGCGACGGACTATCTCCTGACGCAGCCGCCAGTACGCCACCGACAGCACCAGAATAAAGAGCGTAATCGCCACCCCGGCGGGCAGCAGGGTACGCACCAGTTTCGCTCTGGGGATCCCTTCGCTGTAATTGAGCGCCAACCAGCTGTTGCGTATCTGGCGCTTCTCCTTGTCGCTCATGCTGGCAAGCACCCGGTTGACCAGGGGCAGCAAGGGGCTGTAAGGCTCACGTACCGCAACGGCCAACTCATCTTTGAAGGGGGTGGGCGCGGCAATATGAAGTCGGTCATCAAACTGCTCGGTGACAAGACGGGAAACCACCACCAGATTGCCGATATAGGCATCTCCCTCACCTGCTGCAACACGAGCGAGCCCCTCGTTGGCACTCTTGGTCGTGATCAGTTTCAGGTCAGGCACCAGTGTCCTTAGCTGGGGGATCAGCATACTGTCGGTCAACAACAACTTTTTACCGGCCAGATCAGAGAGATCCCCGATCGGAATACTACCGCGCGCCGTCACCAGCACCATCGGGAATGATGCAAAGGGCTCGCTGGCATGCCAACCCACCAACCGCTCAATGATGCGGGTGGGTAATACCGCCAGATCCACATCGTGATGCAGCAGCAACTGCTGCAGATCGGGCCAGCTCTGCACTGGCACACGGCTGTATGCCAGCCCCAACTTCTCTTGCAGCACGTCCAGATAATCCGCTATCAAGCCGACCGAATAGCCATCCTCTGCGTGATAGGAGAAGGGCACCCAGCCGGGGATCAGCCCCAGCTTGAGCGGTGGCAGCATCGAGAGCCAGGCTCGCTCATCAGGACGCAGTAAAAAATGACTGTGCCCCATAAAATTGGGCTCCAGGCTCTCCCCCAGCCAGCGTTTCTCCAGTTCACTGCGCGCCTCGACCGTCAGCGCCTGAATGGCAGTATCAAGCCGAATAGCAAGAGAGTGTTTCTGGCTGGCGATGCCAAGATGCAGGGTTTCCATCAACAAGGGAGACTGAGCGACCACCGCCAACGCCGGGTGACGCTCGATAAACAGATTAGCTACATGAAGGTTGCCGATATAGGCATCTGCCCGCCCTTGTTCCACCGCCTGCAGTGCGCTGTGGGTATCCACAAACAGCCTAGGCGTGACACTGGGATAATGCAGCTTGACCAGCTTCTCGGTCAGAAAGCCTTTTTCGATGGCAATGCTGGCAGATTGCAAGCGGCTCACATCCCGAAACAGAGCGCTGTCCTGGCGCACCACCACCACGGTCGGCGAGGTGTAGTAAGGCAGGCTATAGGTGACGCACTGGCGCACCTCGGTGTTAAAAGCATCGAGCAGGATATCGAGCTTGCCACGGCAGGCATCGCTATACATGGCTTCCCAGTTCGGATAGATACGCCAGGCAATCCGATAGTCCAGTTTCTTGGCCAACTGCTCCATCAACTCGACACTGAAGCCGGCGGCGGCCTTGCCGTCCCACTGCTGAAAAGGGCCCCATCCTCCGGCCAATATTCCGACTTCAATCGTTGGGACAGAGGGGCCAGATTCCGCCAATACGGCAGGCGTCAAGAAAAAAACAGAGACAATAATTATGAATCGTTTGATTAATGACATAAGCGAACAGTATATAGACATAACGATTCACATATATTTATCAAAAGAGATATGCACCTGAAAAAATGGGGTGCGCACGGTAGTATAGAAATGTTAGCTTTAATAGCCTGAATATTATTCACCGTTTTATAAGAGGCTCATCTATGTCCTTCAAGATTATTCTTGCCGATGACCATCCCTTGATTCTGACCGGGATCCGCAGCCTGATTGACCGGATAACCCCCCATTGTGAAGTGATCGCCGAGGCATCTCAGGTATCTGACTTGCTGAATTTACTGCAGCAACATCATTGTGAGCTGTTGATCACTGATTTCAGCATGCCGGGAGATACCCGTAGCGATGGGCTGGTCATGATCCAGCAATTGCGCCGGGATTATCCCAATCTTCCCATTATCGTGCTGACCCAAATCCAGAACAGTGCCATCTTGCAATCCCTTATTCAGGCTGGGGTAAAAGGACTGATACTAAAGAAATCGGTTATTAATGAATTGGCTGATGCTATTCGCCAGATATTGCTCGGCCATCACTATATTGGCCCGACAGTACAAATGCTGCTAGCCAATGCTGGCATCACGGATCCAGACAGTATCAACCCGCTCACTCCCAAAGAGAGTGAAGTAGTACGCCTGCTGGCCAGCGGCATGTCAGTCACCCAGGTAGCGAAATACCTTCATCGCAGTGTCAAGACCATCAGCACCCAGAAGAAAAATGCCATGGCAAGGTTGGGAATTACCAGTGACAGTGCCCTTTTTGAATATGCAAAAATCCATGGCCTATATTAAAAAGCTGTTGATTTATTTTGCAATGTATTATCTTAGAGCAATCATGGTGCATTGGTAATGGTCAGATTGCCGCTTCAATTATGATCGTGATATCTCCTTTGTAACGCCCACCAGGATGCTTCATCATTTCTGAAATCTGCGCGCTTTTTATTTCAAATTTGAAAGGCCGCTCATCACCCGATAGAATGGAGTGACCATAATAATTTTCATCTTTATGTGGATATATTAAATATTGAATATTACGCATGCCGGTAGCATAGACATCAACAGGGACAGAGTGGTTTGCTCGTTCATTTTTAATCAAGCAGCGATCTCCACTACTATTTATATATTGGCATTTCAGTCGTACATTATAGGGTGCAGAGGCCCATATTCTGGTCGCCAAGGTCGCAGTTAATGATGCTGGCGTACTACGATCATTGCGATGAATCCAATTGGTCCAGCCGCCAGGTGGCTGTAAATCCAGCTGCTGTTCTTTTAATGGGAACAATACTTTCAGCTGATGCCTGACTGTCAGCGTTAAATTAATGACAAGTTGATTGTCAGAATACTCTCCATTACCCAAACTTATATCACCATTATTCCCCATCGACAGAGTCAATGAGCCGCGATAAGTGCCGTTAGGCATCTCCAATGGTGATGGTGGCTTTACTTTAAAGCCAAACATAACCATATTGATGCTATATAACCCATCAGAAGGTTTAGCTGACTTTTCTGTATAACAAGATTTTCCGGCTAAATTTCCCCACAATAGAACCCATCTGGAAATACGGTTGTTGGGGTAATATCCATTACTTCTATTTACATATCTGCATCCCCCCAATGGCTTTGCCATACCATCATAAACATCTTGTGCCCCATCATCATACTTAATACCTGTTTCCCAATCAGCACCTAACTGCTCTGGAATAATATCAACAGGGAACTCTTTTCCATTTTTTGATTTGATAGTCATCATTTTCCTTCCTGATAACCCAAAAAAAACAAATGCATCTTTCTTATCCTTGAAATCCTTTACGACGACTCTTTTTATGGTCGTTTTAAACGAAAACAGTAAGCTATCGAGCGATACAATTTCTCCTGAACACTGATATATTTTCGCCCCAGATAGCTGGTTTATGCATGCCGTGGTGCTTTTAAATGTACCATGAGCATCTTCATAAACGGCTGGTTTATACTCGGCGGTCACATCCACTGTTGCTGCATTTGCTGAAAGGCAAAATATAAACATTGCAACATATAGATACCTCAAAAAAATTTTGAGCAACATTGAATATCCTTGAATTACTTTCTAGCCAGTAGCTGTTCATGACAAACGAGATCACCAAGAAACCATGTATCTTGCCCCCACTTATTATCATTCTGGTTCAAGAGCATCTGGCATTGTAATCGGCCATCACGCTCAACCTGTAAACTTGGGTTCTTTTTACTCATATCCATGACAAAAAAGCCATCATTCTCACTCATGGTGCGACCAATATGGTTGCGCACCACAGCCCCTCTTAATGGTTGACCTTCTTTATTCAGCAGGCGACCAATCACAGTAACTGTACTCACAGCATTCACCTGGCTATAACCCACTCCGCCGCGGTTAAGGTGGTAGGGGAGCACGGCGGGTTTGATGGTGAGCGACGTCCCTTCGTGATCGGCCATCTCCAGTTGCAAGGCACCACTTTGCAAGGCGGGCACCGAGACCAGATGGCGACCGGGCCCAAGGGTCTGTACGCTGCCCAGATCGTCGCTAACCCGGATCCGCGCTGCCTCATCATCGGCCGCGATATCGAGGATCATCGCAGCCTCATTGCCCATGCCGCCCATCTCGCGGGAGCCCAGTGCCAGCTCACCTTCCTGCCCTATTGCCACCACGCTCTCCAGGTTGACGCCTCCGGTCACCTCTGCGTTATAGGAGGAGTGCTGGGCAAACATGTCGCCACCCAACCAGGGAGCCGCGAAGCGGCCATAGCCGGATAGACCGGTACCATAGCTGTCGTGGGTGCTGCCCACGCTGACCTGACGCAACGGGCCCCAATCCACCTCCTGCAGGTAGTTGATATAGGCGCTGCGCTGGGCTCCGCCCGAGCGTGAGGTATTGCTGCCCAGCCCCAGCGACAACTGGCGATCATCTCCCCCCAAGTTGATAGTGATACTCAGCGTGCTGCCGCGATCCCGCAGCTGCGCCGTGCTCTCGCTGCCGGGGCGATCGAACAGGGTCACCCCCCAGGTCACCCAACGCCCCCAAAGCCGGTCACTGTAGTGCCATCCCAGATCGGCGCCATTGCCGCGGCCAGACTGATGAGAGACATAGAGACCGAGCGTTCCCCACTTTTCCAGTGACTGCTGCAGCGACAGGCTGGAGCTACGACTTGCCTCCCCCTGCTTGCGCAGGTTGCGCGAATGGCTCGCCACCAGACTGCTGTTACCCTGCCAGTAGATCCCTTGCAGATCATATCCCCAGCCCGAGCCTGCGCTCTGGTTCACGGAAGCAAAGCCCTGAAGCTGGCTGGTGGCCTGCCAGTCGAGCGACAAGGCGTGCTGGGCCCGCCTGTCCACATACTGGCTCCCCGCCCCCACCACCAGAGAGGGGAGCAGCAGGTGGTTCACCGCAATACCGCCGCTGGCTCCCTCCAGATCGCTGTCTCCCTGGCGCACCAGCCAGCGGGTCTGGCGCCCGGCAAACAGGTTGAAGCGCCACGGCTCCTCCGGCGTCTGCCAGTTGGAGGGTTTGTAGATCATTTCGCGCCAACGGCGGGTCTCCTGACCATCCTCCAGCAACCGCAGTTCTACCTCGTAGATACCACCGGGCAGCGAGCGGGTATCGAGCGCCTGCAAACCCGATACGACCGGCTGGGACTGGATCAGGTTGCCATCACGATAGATCTCCACCATGCCCGGCCGGGCCGGTGCCACCTGGATCGGCGCCAGACTGGGGACCCCGCGCTCCCGGCGCAGCAGATCCGAGCTACCCCACATCATCCCGAGCACGGTGGGGGTCGCGCCACTGTAGTAGTTGGGCTGACGCACCAACCCCTGCGCCGAGGGAAAGAAGAAGCCGAGACGATAAAAATTGGCCTCATGGAGCCGCTCGCCATAAAGCTGAGCCAGGCCGACTTCACTCGATTGCCCCTCCTGCCAGGTGGCATCTCCCTCCATAAAAGGGGTCCACTGTCCCCAGCTGCCCTCCAGCTGCAGGTTGTAGTGTCCATTGCGCTGGCTGCCCTGCACCAGGTTCAGCTGGTTCTGGACCAGCAACCCCTTGCTCTCCTGGGGCAACGCCATAAACCGTTGATCCCGCGCCGCCTGCTCCACCTCACTGGTCAATACAGACAGCTGGGACTCCTCCAGGCTGTATTGCAGCCCAAGGATCCCCTCCGGGCAGCGCGGGTCGCACTCGCCAAGGGGCAGTGTTGTACCCAGTTTGTTCAACCAGCGTTCACGCGTCCCCTCGTCAAACTCGCTCTCCTGCACCTCCAGCAGCGAGAGCAGTTGCACCGAGTTATCACGACCGAGCAGCACTTCCCCATCCCCCAGCAGGCGACCGTCGACGGTCACCCGCACCATCAGCGGCACCCCAAAAAAGTGCTCTTCAAACCCTTTCGGCAATTGCCGCGCCTGTTGCAGCAACAGTGCTGGCTCTGCCGCCATCACAGGGGCCGAGAGCAACACCCCAAGCAGGAGAAGAGGAGTTCGAACCATGGTGTTCAACCTGTATAGATAGATGCCTCACTAAAAAGGGGCCTCGCGGCCCCTTGGGTCTTGATTTGTAATGAATTTAGGTAGCGGGTGGGGCAGGCGGCGCCTCGGATTCAAACATCATGCTGACAATCCCCTGATAGTTGCCGGGCTTGTAGCCGCCGGTTGGCGCCGCAGCGGGGATGATCTCCAGCCCGACCTGTTTGCCGGTACTGGCGTCCGCCTGGTTCAACAAATCTTGAGACGCGGTAGTCAGTGCCGTACCTGCCACCTTGACCGTCAGGCCGATACTCTCCTTGCCACTCGCCATGGTGGCGGGATAGACCAGATAGCCCTTGATGGGGCCCAGGGTGCTCTTCATCTCCAGCTGCTTCGCCAAGGGATCCAGCTTCTGGCTAAAGGGGTTGAAGGTCAGCTTTTGCGGGGTATTCATCCAGTCCCCAACCGGCTGCACATAAAATTTGTCAGTCGGGATCTGCGCCGTCACCGTTACCGTATGCTCGACTCGCTCTGCCGCCATCAGCGTATTGCTCGCCAATAGCAAGGCCGGGATGATCGATAACTTCTTCATAACTACTCCTTCAGGTGTGATTACCTGTCTTGTGATAGATCGGGATTCAGAGCTTGAACTCCTTGAATACCGATTTTTTCCCTTCGATCAGTTCAAAACGAACAGTCCGGGTTGCCTCTTCACTGACCCGCTTCTTAACACCGGGCAGCAGATGCATCTTCTCCGGTTGACTGCATGAGCTCTCTTTTTTGTCACACATCTCCAGATAATCGAGAATAACGGTGGCATTGCCCCGGTTCTCCACATAGAGGGCACCGTTATCGCGGCCAATCCGGGTGTCATAACGGGTCTCTTTGGGTGCCACAAACAGAATGGTGCCAAAACCGGTCATGATGCTGACACCGGCGCTTATTTTCTGCTGTGGTGGCAATTCGGTTATTTCATCACCCTGTGGCTTGACCGGTACAAAACGCACCCGAAAATAACGTTCTCGCTCCCGCACTCCCATATAAATAAAGCGGGTAGCCTGGATACCACCTGCCGGAATAATCAACCGTGATGGACTTGTCACCAGCTGGCGAACGCCCTCCTCCGGTAACTCCCGCTCCTTCGGCACGCCATCGGCACCATATATAATTTCGGCCAAGGTTATTTGGACAAATGCCGTTTCATCACCAAGATTTCTAACCCGCTTGAGCAGCGTAGTTTTTTCTGCCGACATATAATCATATAAGGTACCAACGCTAATATCCGGCGACGCCATGGCATTGCTGCTGAATATAAGCAGCAACACAGTAAAAATCTTATTCATGAATAATAATCACACTGTAAAAACGATAGAGAGTGGTGCCTTCATTGCAGGCTCCGATAAATATATGGGTTCCATATATTATGCAAATCGCCCAATGATCATATTTGGCTCAGCGACTCGTCATTGAGGCCAGTCTAGATAATCCACACAGCGAACTTAATCGGAATAATCTGATACTGCCAAAGTATTTTTTCTGCAAACAATCAGACAATTCCTACAGCCAACTTTCAACATCCCCCCCTATTATCTGAAATCATCTCAGTCAGCAGGGAAGTGACATGTTTGCGTTTAAAGAAGAGTTTCCGGTCGGTGACGTGGCATCCCTGACGACAGCGGACATTGCCGTGCCATTTTATCAGCCAATCGTTAACCGAGATCGCCAGATCATCGGCTTTGAGGCGCTGGCCAGACGCTGGGAACCCCGCCAGCAGCGCTATCAGGGAATAGACTTTCCTTCTCTCAGCGATGAAGAGTCCCTGCATGTGGATATCGTTATGCTCAGAGCCATTTGGCGAGATCTGACCGCGCTGGCACGCCATGCTCCTTGCGCCCTCTCGATAAACCTCAACCCCGCTTTTGAGAGCACAACATATAAGAACCTGCTGTTACTCACTCTCTTGCAGGCCCGCAAGCTGGATATCGCAATCTGGTTCGAGGTGGTGGAGTACGCCCCGCTAGAGAGCAAGGAGTTGGCCCTGATCGAGGCACTGCGCAGCCACGGTGCCCATATCGCCTGCGATGACTTTGGCACCCAGGAGTGCAATTTTCAGCGAGTGATGGCGCTCCCCTACGAGATCATCAAGCTGGATCGCTCTCTGTTGCTGCAAGCGACCAGGAGTAGCCATGCCTTGCGCATGCTGACCGGACTGGTGGAGTACCTGCAGCGACTCGGCATGAAGGTGGTGTGCGAAGGGGTGGAAAACCAGACCCATATCGAGATTGCCGATCAGCTCGGCTGTGACTATCAACAGGGTTACGTCTACGCCATGCCCTCCCCCCTCTCCCGTTGGGCCTGAGCGGCGGTTTCATTTCGGCATCCTGTCGGCTCGCGCAGCCAACAATGTCCTGCCAAATTGCATGATGACGTGGGGGCGAGTACAATCTCGCACCCCGAATATCCGGCGCTTCTTCTTTAGATAACTCCGGATATGCCGTCATCGGGTCGCGCTGCATTGAGCCTCCTCTCGGAGGGCATCTTGCACCGCAGCTCAACCACTACGATGCCATCAGGTGGCATCGTCCTGATTTGCAATCAGATATAAAGAGTCCACCATGTTTAAACCAGAATTGCTCTCCCCCGCAGGTTCCCTCAAGAACATGCGTTACGCCTACGCCTATGGCGCCGATGCCGTCTATGCCGGTCAGCCCCGCTACAGCCTGCGGGTGCGCAACAACGAATTCGATCACGAAAACCTGCAGCTGGGCATCAACGAAGCCCATGCGCTGGGCAAGCAGTTCTATGTGGTGGCCAACATCCAGCCCCACAACTCCAAGCTCAAGACCTTTATCCGCGACATGCGCCCTGTGGTGGAGATGAACCCCGATGCGCTGATCATGTCCGACCCCGGTCTTATCATGATGATGCGTGAAGCCTTCCCGGATATGCCCATTCACCTCTCGGTGCAGGCCAACGCGGTCAACTGGGCCACGGTGAAGTTCTGGCATCAGATGGGCCTGACTCGCGTCATCCTCTCCCGCGAGCTGTCGCTGGACGAGATCGAGGAGATCCGCATGCAGGTGCCGGAGATGGAGCTGGAAGTGTTCGTTCACGGCGCGCTGTGCATGGCCTACTCCGGCCGCTGCCTGCTCTCCGGCTATATCAACAAGCGAGACCCCAACCAGGGCACCTGCACCAACTCCTGCCGCTGGGAGTACAAGGTGCACGAGGGTAAAGAAGATGACGTGGGCCAGATCGTCCATCGTCAGGAGCCCATCGCAGTGCGTCCGGACAACACGCTAGGCCTTGGCAAGCCGACTGATGCCCTTGTGCTGCTGGAGGAGTCCAACCGCCCGGGCGAGTACATGAGCGCGTTCGAGGACGAACACGGCACCTACATCATGAACTCCAAGGACTTGCGTGCCGTCGAGCACGTCGAGCGACTGACCAAGATGGGCGTTCACTCCCTGAAAATCGAAGGGCGCACCAAATCCTTCTACTACTGCGCACGTACCGCTCAGGTTTACCGCAAGGCCATCGACGATGCAGTGGCGGGACGTCCGTTCGACCGCAGTCTGATGGGCACCCTCGAAAACCTGGCCCACCGCGGCTATACCGAGGGCTTCCTGCGCCGTCACAACCACAGCGAATACCAGAACTACGACTACGGCTACTCCGTCTCCGACACCCAGCAGTTTGTCGGCGAGATAACCGGTCGCAAAGGTGACATGGTCGAGGTTGAGGTGAAGAACAAGTTCCTGGTGGGCAACAACCTGGAGCTGATGACCCCGCAGGGCAACGTCCGTTTCAATCTGGAGCAGATGGAGAACCGCAAAGGGGAGCTTATCGACACCGCGCCGGGCAACGGTCACGTGGTCTATGTGCCGGTCCCGAAAGATCTGGATGTGAACTACGGCATCCTGCTGCGCAATCTGGGCGACAGCCAGGATACCCGCAACCCGCACACGGCGGCCTGAGATGGCGCTGCTCATCACCGACAAGTGCATCAACTGTGACATGTGCGATCCCGAGTGCCCCAACCAGGCCATCAGCCTGGGTGAGGAGATCTACGAGATCGACCCCAGTCGCTGCACCGAGTGCGTCGGTCACTATGAGAAGCCGACCTGCATCAGTGTCTGCCCTATCGACTGCATCATCTGGGATCCCGCTCATGTGGAGACCGAAGATCAGCTGATGGAGAAGTTTGTACGGATGCACAGGCAGTAGCTGATGCACAGACCGTAAAACGAAAAAAAGGCCGAGCAATCGGCCTTTTTTGATCCTGCGTGCAGCGGCTGGCCATCACTTGCCGACCAGCCGGATCAGTTTGTCCAGCTCCCGCTGGGCCTCCAGCATCCGGGTCTGGGACTCCTCCAGCCTGGCCTGCCGCTTGGCAATTTTCTCCGGTTTGCCACTGACTCTCGCCTCCTGCAGCTCGAGCAGGCGCTCGTCCACCTCGCCGCGCAGTTTGTTAACCCGCTCTTTCTGCTCCTTGAGCAGACCTTCATCAGTACAGTTGGCCTTGATATTGCGCGCGGCCTGTTCGAGCCCGGCAATCTGCCCGGCATTGTTGTGTGCTTTGGCAAACACCAGCTGGTCATTGACGGCCTGCAGACGGGCCTTGCAACCGACCGCCTCACTGCCAAAGGCCTGACCCGCCAATAGCAGCAAGCCGGCTCCCAATACTTTCCACATCTCGATTCATCCGGTCTTGTTTGCGAGCTGACCATAAAAACCTCGATCGGCAGCAGGGTCAAGCAAGCGGGAAAAAGGTGCGACAGAAGTTGTGCAACATCACGCAATTGGCACCCTGTTGGTTCTACAATGGCGCTCTTTCCAATCGGGAGTCTGTTATGAATCAACAAATTGTGGTCATTGCCAACGGTGCCCCCTATGGCAGCGAATCCCTGTTCAACGCCCTGCGTCTCGCTATCGCCCTCAACGAACAGGGTGGTGCCAGCCTGAAGCTGTTCCTGATGTCCGATGCGGTGAGTGCAGCACTGGCCGGTCAGGCTCCGGCCGAAGGGTACAACCTGCGCCAGATGCTGGAGATCCTGCTGGCACAAGGCGTCACCATTCGCCTGTGCAAGACCTGCACCGATGCCCGTGGCATCACCGCCCTGCCGCTGATCGAGGGGATTGAGGTCGGCACCCTGCCGATGCTGGCCCAATGGACCCTGGCTGCCGACAAGGTGCTGACGTTCTGATCACCCCCTCCGGATCTCTTGCCCCTTTAGCTCTCACCTGACCCTCCATGGCCCCCGCCACGCGGGGGCATTGCGCGCGCCCCAGCCTCACTGACTACACTATCAATTGCCACGCCTGCTTGTTTGTCCCACCTCATGGACAGCGTAACGCCCAGTAATAAACCGAGGACGACGATGAATCCGACCGAACAGACCCTGCTTGAGCAGATGAGGATCACCGACTTCGAAATTGCCCATCGCAAGGAGTTATTGCTGCTCAATGAGCAGGATGTGGCGCGGCTGGCAAGTTATTGCAGCAAGATAGAACCACGGATCGACGCCCTGGTGGATCGCTTCTACCAGCAGCAGACGGCCATCACCGAAATCGCCCTGTTGATCGGGGATGCTGATACCCTCATACGGTTGCGCACCGCGCAACGGCGTTATGTGCTCGATCTCTTCAGCGGCCATTACGATCTGGAGTACGTCAACAACCGGCTGCGGATCGGGCTGGTTCACAAGCGGATCGGGGTCGAACCCAAGCTCTATCTGGCCGCCATCAACACCCTCAAAGCTCTGCTGATCGAGGATATGTTCGAGCAGATCCACGATGAACCGGAGCGCCTCGTCATGCTGGCCGCACTGGACAAACTCTTTCTGTTCGACATCACTCTGGTCTTCGAAACCTACATTCGCAGTCTGGTGTCGGAAATAGAGTCCTCCAGAGAGAAGTCGGAGAACTATGCCAAGAGTCTGGAACAGAAAGTACGCGAGCGGACCAAGCAACTGGAGGAGCTGAACCGCACCGATGCCCTGACCGGATTGCTCAACGTTCGCCACCTCAACGAGCTGTTGCTGCTGAGCCTGCGCACCTGTCAGCGCCGTGCCGAACCCATGGCCATCGCCTATCTCGATATCGACAACTTCAAGCAAATCAACGATACCGAAGGTCACCAGCGCGGAGACGAGATCCTGCGCATCGTCGGCAACTGCATCCGTCAAGTCTTTCGCGCCGAAGACAGCTGCTTTCGTTATGGGGGAGATGAGTTCTGCCTGATCCTCCCCAACTGCAACGAGAGTCAGGCGCGGGATATCTATCTCAAACGATTGGTCAACACCGTCAAGGAGCAGTTGGGCGATCTCACCCTCAGTATCGGCATAGTGCAGACCGGGCCGGAGCACTACGACGACGGGCTAAACCTGATCCGGCTCGCCGACGAGAGGATGTACGCAGCCAAGAAGGCGCTCAAAGAGAAGACGCCGGGTAGCACGCACTGAACATTCAGCATCACAGATCCCCGCATTAACCGGGTCAGCTCCGCTCAACCACAGACGTGGCCACAGCGGGACGCTGTACTCTGGCGCCCCACTCGTAAAGCGCAAAAATCGCCACACAAAGCAGCGCCATCAGCGCATAGAGCCACTGACCGCTCCATTGCTCGAGGATCCAGCCTCCCAGCAGGGCGCCGGCGGCTCCTCCCAACCCGGCCAGTGCACTGGCACCAAAGTAGCTCCCCTTGAGATGAGCGGGGGCCATCTGATCGATCAGCACGTTGAGCAGGGGGAAGAGGATGGTCTCGCCGATGCTGAGCAACAGCACGGCGCCAAACCAGTGGCTGCGCACCATCGGGTCCCCCAGCGCGAAGAGCAGCTGGGCCGCCAGAAAGAGCGCCATGCCGATATGAAGCCGTACCCGCACCGGCCAGCGTGACAACAACCGCAGCAGCGGAAATTGCAGCAGCACCACGGTCAGGGCATTGGTCGCCACCAGCAGAGCAACCAGCTCGGCCACCTGCGGCATACCAGCCCGGGTCAGGTACTGCACCAGCGGCGAGTGAAACTGGGAGTAGACCAGCACCATCAGGAGATTGGCCATCACCAGCAGCAGGAAGGCGCGATCCGCCAGCAACACCTTGATAGCATCCCGCAGTCCAGGGCCAGCAGCTCCCGGCTTGCCTGTGCTGCCAGCTCGGCGAAATCCCCAGCCAAAGGCCAGCGCCAGCAGCAAATAGCTCACCACCAGAAACAGGAAGGTCTCCTGCTGGGCGTTGATCCCGAGGGTCACCCCGAGCAGAGGCCCCAACGCCGCCCCCAGGTTGAGCAGAAAATAGCGCAGGTGCAGTGCCAGCTCCCTCGCCTTGGCCGAGGCCAGACTGTCGGCCATCAACGCCTTACCGGGGGCATCGATGAGCCCCGACGAGAGGCCGCTGCCCATCACCCCGACCCCGAGCCAGAACACCGCATGGGAGAAACCGAGCAGGCCGAAACAGAGCATCGCCACCAGACAACCGGCCAGCAGTATGCTGCGCCGCCCGAAGCGATCAGAGAGCCAGCCACCGTAAAAACTGACCAGAGTAGAGAGGGCCATCGAGCCACCCAGTAACAGGCCAATGAAGGTGGCCGAAAGGTCATACTCCCGATAGAGCAGAATGGAGAGGAAGGGCCACACCATGTAGTAGCTGGTACGCACCATGAAGGTACCCAGAATGACGATCCAGACCAGCGGGGTAAATTGCCTGAAGGTGCTCCATGCCATCGCTATGCTCCATGCCCCGCAGCTCTTACCACAAGATCCTGTCATAAACGGGGAAAGCATTCAGTTGTAACAGGGGGCCTCAATAGAAACAACCCTCGCTCACCGACAAGGTGCAACCGGATGCAAAAAGGCCAGCCGATGGGCATCGGCTGGCCTTTTTATCACGGGATGTCCCTCCGGCTAGCGCCAGAGGGCCAAGCTTAGCGCCAGGGGCTTTGCTGCCACAGCCGCCCAAGTCCTGCCTCGAGCGCCTGCGCGCCCTGCTGCCCCAACTTCTGGGTCAGGCTTTTTGGCTTGCGATAGCTGATGCCGATCACCTTGTGGTGGCTGGCCTGCGCCAGCAGATAGTCATCGCTAGTGCAGAGGGTATCCACCAGCCCCAGCCCCTTGGCCTGACTCGCCAGCCAGTGTTCACCGGTCGTGACCTGATCGATATCGAGTTGCGGGCGGTGTTCGGCCACAAAGGCTTTGAAGCGCTCGTGGATCGCCGCCAGCTCCTCGCGAAACTTCTCGCGCCCCAGATCGTCGTTCTCGCCAAACATGGTGATGGTGCGCTTGTACTGACCGGCGGTGTGCATCTCGAATTCGATGTCATGCTTTTTCAACAACTTGTTGAAGTTCGGCATCTGGGCGATCACCCCGATGGAGCCGACGATGGCAAAGGGGGCAGCCAGGATCTTGTCTGCCACACAGGCCATCATGTAGCCACCGCTCGCCGCCACCTTGTCGATAGCCACGGTGAGCTTGATGTCACGATCGCGCAGTCGCTGCAACTGGGAAGCGGCCAAACCATAGCCATGCACCACGCCGCCACCGGATTCGAGCCGCAGCAGCACCTCGTCGCCGAGCTGGGCGACGCCAATCACCGCGCTCACCTCCTCGCGCAGAGAGGCCACCTCTTTGGCATCCATGCTGCCGTTGAAATCGAGCACGAACAGGCGACTGCGCTCATCCCCCGCCTTGGCACGCTTCTTCTGCTCCTCTTTTTGCTGCTTTTCCATCACCTTGCGCTCGGCCTTGCTGGCGAGCGCGCTCTTGAGGGCAAATTGCCCCTGCTCCAGCTCGCTCGAGAGATCGGTCACCACCAGCTCACCCTTGCGCGCTTTCGGCTGGCGAGTGCTCACAATCATCAGGATGATGGCGCCGATGGCCAGCAGGAAGGTCACTGTCTTGGCCAGAAACAGGCCATATTCGGTCAGAAATGTCACGATGGACTCCAGAATGGATCGGTTTTCGTCACATTCTAGGGAGTTTGATGGAGGCGCGCAAAAAATCGCAGCCAGAGCCCGGAAAAACCAACCCGAGCATCACAACCTCTCTATTTTCTTCACATTTTTCTTGCCGCTGGCTGGTCAAACAGGCGCGCGGATCAGTACACTTGGCGCCGATTGCCATGCACTTATGGCCGGAATTTGTTAACAGGAGTTGTCATGCTCGATTATCAGGCACCCCGCGATCTGCTAAAGGATAAAGTCATTCTGGTCACCGGTGCCGGCGACGGGATCGGCCGCGAAGCCGCCCTCACCTACGCTGCCCACGGCGCCACCGTGATCCTGCTCGGCCGCACCAGCGCCAAACTCGAAGCCGTGTATGACCAGATTGAAGCCGCCGGTTACCCGCTGCCCGCCATCGTGCCGGTGGATCTGAAAGGTGCCACCGCCGCCCACTACCGCGGCATGGCCGAAACCTTCGCCCAGCAGTTTGGCCGCCTCGACGGCGTGCTGTTCAACGCCGGCCTGCTTGGCACCCTCTCTCCGTTTGAACATATTCAGGAGAAGGAGTGGGACGAGGTGATGCAGGTCAACGTCAAATCGGAATTCCTGCTGACCCAGGCGCTGCTGCCGCTGCTGCGCCAGACAGCCAAGGCGCAGGGCGATGCCTCCATCGTCTACACCTCCTCCAGTGTGGGACGCAAGGGGCGCGCCTACTGGGGCACCTATGCCATCTCCAAATTTGCCATCGAGGGGATGATGGAAGTGCTGGCCGACGAGCTTGAGAACACAGGTGTGCGGGTCAATACCCTCAATCCGGGCGGTACCCGTACCAAGATGCGCGCCAGCGCCTTCCCGGCGGAAGATCCCATGAACCTCAAGACTCCGGCCGACCTGATGCCGCTCTACCTCTACCTGATGGGGTCGGACAGCCGCGGCAAAACCGGCCAGACCTTTGTGGCTCAGCCAAAATAAACAGGCGGCTCAGCCCAAATAAATCAATAAAATACCCAGAGTGTTGTGCGGCAGGGGTTAAATTGAATAGGGGGCACAGGCTCCCTGTTCGAACCACTGACCATCCTATCTCCAATCAGGTTGAACTATGTTTCGTCCCAAGAGCACGTTTGAGCAATGGCGGATCTTTCAGGCGGTGGTCGACTGCGGCGGCTACGCCCAGGCGGCCGAGGCGCTGAACAAGAGCCAGTCCTCCCTCAATCATGCGGTTGCAAAGTTGCAGCAGAGTCTGGGGGTGCCCTTGCTGGAGGTGCGCGGCCGCAAGGCGGTGCTTACGCCGGCGGGCGAGATCTTCCTCAAGCGGGCCCGTCAGTTGAGCCAGCAGGTGGAGGAGCTGGAGAATCTGGCCAACAACCTGGAGCGGCAGTGGGAGCCGCAGATCAACCTCTATGTCTCGGCGCTGCAACCAAGGGATCGCCTCTATCGGGCGCTGGCCAGCTTCTATCCCCGCAGCCGGGGTTGCCGAGTCAACCTGCACGAACGCATTCACTGCCACTTCAACGCCCTGCAACCGGGGGATCTGATGCTCTCCGAGCACCTGCCCGGCGATCGCACCGGTCTGCTGCTGGACGAGGTGTGCCTGCTGCCCCTCTGCGCCGCCAGCCATCCGCTGGCGCAAGAGGAGGGGCCCATCCGCAGCGATGTATTGACCAGCCACAACCAGATCAGCCTTCATCCCCCCATTCACCGCTCGGTGGACTGGAACGATGCAGATGACACCGGCTGGAAGGCGACCCACTACCACGAAGTGCTCGCCATGCTGCGCCTCGGCCTCGGCTATGCCTGGCTGCCGCGCCATCTGGTAGAGCGGGAGCTGGCGGAAGGTTCACTCATACAGCTGGATCTGGAGAGCGGCAACGAGCGCCACCTCTACACCTACCTGCTGACCCTCTCCCCCGAATCTCTCGGTCCTGCGACCGAGCTGCTGCTGCGCTGCCTGCGCAACGAATATCAGGGCGAATCAGCGCCGCTTCCGCACACCCAGCCCCAACACGACAAATAACAGCCAGCCCCCCCGTCAGACGTTGGGCACCCGCCAGCTGGCGGCCAGTGCCACCAGTGCCAATCCCAGCGCCACCATAAAGACCCCGTGGAAACTCCACACCTCCGCCACCACACCGGCGATGGCCCCAGCCATGATGGAGCCGGTGCGGATGCTGTTGGCAAACAGGGTAGTCGCCACCCCGGCCCGCCCCGGCATCAGATCCTGAAAGTAAGACATGCCGATCCCCGCCACGATACCGATGAAGATGGCGTTGAACAGCTGCAAGGCGATCAGGGCGTATTGGTCGGTGAGGGTCACCAGACCTGTGTAAAAGGCCGCGCCAGCCAGCACCGCCAGCAACATCATGGGGCGCTTGCCAAAGCGCGCCGTGTAGTAACCCGCCAGCAGCATGAAGGGGATCTCCAGCGCCGCTGCCGTGCCCATCAGGATACCGGCAAGCTTCTCATCCATCCCGAGCTCGCGAGTGATGTAGAGCGGCATATTGATGAGGTACATGCTGTTGCAGGTCCACATCAGGGTGGAGGCGATAAAGAGTGCCCGCACCGCCGGATCCCGCCAGCAGCTGACCCGCTCGCTCTCTTCAGCCAGCTTGGGCAGTGGCCGCGAGGGCAACCAGCGCCACACCACCAGGGCGCAGAGCAGGTAGGCCAGTGCCGAGGCCAGGTACATCAACTCGAAACCGTAGCCGATGGCCAGCGCGAAGGCGATGGGCGGGCCTATGACCCAGGCCAGCGAAAACTGGGCCCGCATCACCGAGCTGAACATGTCCGCCCGTCGGTTGCGGCTGTCGGAGTATTCCCGCGCCAGCGCAAACAACTGGGGGCTGGCAGTGGCCGCCAGCGCAGCCAGCATCACCCCCAGACTCGCCAGCAACCAGTAGTTGCGGTTCCAGGCAAACAGCAAGGAGAGCGCCACCCCGGCAAAGCAGCAGCGCAGGATCAGTCGCTTGCGATCCCCCTTGTTGTCGGAGCGATGGCCCAGCCACTGGCTGACCAGAATGCCCACCACAGCGTTGATGGTGTAGAAGAGCCCGACCAGAAAGGGGCGCACCTGCACCTCTTCGGCCAGAAACAGACTTAAGGTAGGCACCTGCAGTGCCACCGCGACGCCGGTCATAAAGGTCACGGCAAGAAATGAAAGAGAGACGGGGTCCGGGCGTTTGACCGCCGCTATCGACAAGCTCATAGGGTTACCACTGATTGGAAGGACGATACGGGCTAACGGGCGGCAGCCGTATGAAAATTCGGCGCCTATCTTATGTCACTATCAAGAGCGGGCTCAAGGATGGCATAAGCAGGTGTGCGCCTTGCGAGGGAGGCCGCGACCCCGTAGAGTGAAAGCCCATCCTGCCAGCACAAGGAGTTCGCATGTTTGATTTTGATCAGGAAGTAGACCGCAGTGGCACCATGAGCCTGAAATGGGACAAGTACAAGGGTCAGGATGTGCTGCCCATGTGGGTTGCCGATACCGACTTTGTCTCCCCCCCGTCCGTGATTGAGGCGTTAACCAAACGGGTCGCCCACGGCATTTTCGGCTATTCACGCCCCTCGCCGCGCCTGATCGAACTCATTATCGAACGGATGGCGACCCGCTATGGCTGGGCAATCGAGCCCGAATGGCTGGTATTCCTGCCCGGCGTGGTGCCGGGGCTCAACCTCGCCTGCAAGGCGTGGAGCCAGCATGGCCGCGGTATCATCACTCCCAAGCCGGTCTACTACCCCTTCCTGCAGGCACCGGGCTTCAATGATCGTCCCTTGCTTACCGTGCCGATGATTGAAGAGGCGGGTCGCTGGGTGCTGGATCTGGCAGAGCTGGAGCGTCAGGCTCCCGCCGCAGATCTGCTGCTGCTCTGCAACCCCCACAACCCGGGCGGCACCATCTTCACCCGTGACGAGCTGCTGGCCATCGATGCCATCGCCGCGCGCCACAATCTGGTGATCTGCTCCGATGAAATCCACTGCGATCTGCTGCTGGATAAAAACGCCCGCCACATTCCCTACGGCGCCATCAGTGCGCAAGCGGCCGAGCGCTGCGCGGTGATGATGGCCCCGAGCAAGACCTTCAATATCGCCGGTCTCTGTTGCTCCTTCGCCATTATCCCCAACGCCCGTCTGCGCTTCAGGCTGCAACAGGCGATGCGCGGCATCAGCGCCGACGTCAACCTGCTGGGCTTTGTCGCCGCCGAAGCGGCCTATGAGGGTGGCGAACAGTGGCTGACCGAGCAACTCGACTATCTGGCGGCCAATCTGGCCCTGATCCAGCAGGCGGTTGCCCGCTGGCCCGGCGTCAAGCTGGCCAACCATCAGGCGACGTATCTGGCCTGGATCGATGTGAGCGCCCTTGGCCTTGCCGATCCCATCGCCTTCTTCGAGCAGGCCGGGGTTGGTCTCTCCCCCGGCGCCCAGTTTGGCGACGGTCAGTTCGTGCGGCTCAACTTCGGCTGCACCAGAGCACGGCTGACCGACGCGCTGGCGCGGATGGAGCGGGCAATCCTCAACCACAACAAGCCCTGATCAGCCAGCAACGGGATGGGCAAGCCCCATCCCTTTTTCCCTGTGTCATCAGCCAGCGGTCAACTCAGTCAACGGTCAATTATGTCTCTACGGATCTTGCATCACCTTCTGCTCCCACTCTGTGCACTCTCTGCGCTGCTCCCCTTTGGCAGCCAGGCGCTGACTATCGGAACGGGCCCGCTCAATGGGGTCTACTACCCGACCGGTGGCGCCATCTGCCGAGTGCTCAATGCCGGCCATGCCCTGCATGGGGACAGCTGCACCGTGCAGAGCACCCGTGGCTCGATGGCCAACCTCAAGGCACTCGACAAGGGGGACGTACAGCTGGCACTGGTGCAGTCCGATGTGTTGCACCACGTCCTGCACGGCACCGGCCCCTTCAGCGGGCAGGGGGCCAACAATGAGCTGCGCAGCCTGTTTCGCCTCTATCAGGAGTCGTTGGCCCTGCTGGCCGCCCCCAATAGCGGCATCACCACCCTGGCAGATATCGAAGGGAAGCGGGTCTATCCGGGCAACAAGGGCGCCGGTGAGCAGATCACCAGCCAGGCCCTGATGGCAGCCATGGGATGGCAACCCGGGCAGTTTGCTGCCTATCAGCTCAAATCGGACAGCGAACCGCTGGAAGGGCTGTGCGATGGCTCGCTGGATGCCGCTTTTGTGGTAGCCGGTCACCCCAGTCTGGCGGTCGGCGACCTGATCAGCCGCTGCAAGGTGCGCCTCATCCCCATCGAAGGGGAGCAGATCGACACGCTGCTCAAGCAGCACCCCTACTACCAGCGCAGCCGCATCGCCGCCAACCTCTATCCGGGGCAGACTACAGCTATCAACAACATCGGGATGAGTGCCGAACTGGTGGCGCTGGCCAGCCTGCCGGACCCCATCGTCCGAACCGTGCGCGATACCCTGCTGGCCCGGGTCAAACAGTTCAGTCGGCTGCATCCTGCCCTGAGCAAGGTGACCCCCGAGCAGTTGCAGGCGCAAACCGAGCTACCCCTCCATGCGGGGATGTCGGATCAACCGCCAGCCCCCTTGCCACTGACCCCCGAGAAGTTAACCGCGGAACAGCTGATGCCGGAGCCGTTAGCACCAGCGCCATCGGCCTCGGAGGCGGCGCCCACGACAGGGCCGGTGAGTGCCGCCGACGGGGCGACTGCGCCCTCTGACGCGACCGCCACCAGCAGTGCCGCAGTGGCAACAGAAGCAACAGAGGTTAATCCCTTGCCCGAAGAGGCGCTCGAGGTCACCCCCGAACTCACTGCTACGCCGACCACCGAGGGGGAAAGAGTGGCTCCCTCTGCCGCAGCGTCAACGGTTCCATCACCATCGGCTGCCGTTTCGACTCAGTTGCCACAGAGCGCCTCTGCGGCAACTTCGCAGCAAGAGCAGGCAACCCAGCCTGCCAGCAGCGCGGTTGCTGACGAAACCCCACCGCAGGATAAAACCGATATACTTCCCTCTCCTGCCACCAGTGCAGCCACACCGCCGCAGCACTGAGTGGTCAGCACCCACAAACGCATCAGGGCAGCCTCGGCTGCCCTGATTATTGATATGCGTTCGATAGTGGCGCAGTCGATTGGCCTGTTCACCTTGCCGTACAGCTATGGCTCTATCACCCGGGTCAGATAGGGGTTGGGCTTCTGGATCTCCTCCTCCACCCAGTGCAGCAACTGCTTGATGGCCCGCGACAACACCTGATTCTGGCGCACTACGTAGCCCAGACTGGTACCGGGAAAGTCGCCGAGGCTGGTGACCGGCGCGGTGAGGTTGAGTCGCGGATGCAGGGAAAAGTCCGGCACGATGGCGACACCAAAGCCCGCCTCGGCCCAATCCAGCTGGGCGTCCACGCTGCCCACCTCCATGATGCGGCAGGGGGGCAAGGCCAGCAGCGGCAGGGACGGGTCGATCAGCGCCCGAGTACGGGTGTCGTGACCGAGCAGGATCAGGGTCGGCTCGTCGAGGGGATCGCTCTCCCCCGCTCTGGCCCGCGCCTGCCAGCGGGCAAGGCCGTGGCCCAGCGCGCACCAGGTCACCTGTTGCAGCTCGGTATAGAAGAGCGGTTCACTGCGCTTTTGCGCCATCACAAAACCCAGATCCGCCTTGCCCGCCTTGACCAGCTCGGCGGCCTGATCCGAAGTGGTGTTGAACAGAGTGAGGTCGATGCCGGGAAACTCCCGTTTGAAGCGCTGGAACGGCTGGATCAGCAGCAGGCGGGAGATGATGTCGCTGGCGGCGATGGCCAGCGTCCCCTGACTCAGCTGGTTGAGGGCATTGAGATCGGACTGGCAGAGCTGCAACTCGGCAATGGTGCGCTCGGCGCTTTGCAGCAGCCGCTCCCCCGCCTGCGTCAGGCGAAACGGGCTGCGCTCGATCAGCCGCACCCGGGTCGCCTGCTCCAGCCGCTTGATATGCAGGCTGACATTGGGCTGGGTCATGTGCAGCTCGGTGGCTGTCTGGCCAAAATGTTGCAATCGGGCCAGGGTGACAAAGGTTTGCAACCAGTGAATATCCAGCATAAGAGTCCCTCAACCCGCAATGTGCGGGGCTTGCCAGGCAAAATCGGACGGTTTGCCGCTAAATTGGCCATAATTATATGGTTCTCTTATCGGAATTATAAAGATAATTAATTTTTCTAATCCGCATCAGGCTCCTAGGATGGACGCCTAACGTCTTAGGAGAAAGAGTCATGTCGTCTATCGTAGTCGTAGGTGCTAACTGGGGTGATGAAGGCAAAGGCCGCATCGTGGATTATCTGGCAGGTCAAGCTGGCGCCAGCATTCGCTTCCAGGGCGGCAACAACGCTGGCCACACCGTGGTCAACGACCTTGGCACCTTCAAGCTGCACCAGGTTCCGAGTGGCGTATTCAACCCGGATTGCCTGGTTGTCCTCGGCCCGGGCATGGTGATCAGCCCCGAGAAACTGACCGTCGAGCTCGAGGAAGTCAAAGCCTCCGGCGTGACTCCGAAGCTGGCCATCTCTGACCGCGCAACCCTCTGCCTGCCGCTGCACGCACTGGAAGATACCCTGGAAGAGCAACGTCTGGGTGACGGCGCCTATGGCTCCACCCGTCAGGGCATCGCTCCTGCCTACGGCGATCGCGTGATGAAAAAAGCGATCCTGGTCGGCTGGCTGAAACAGCCGGACGTGCTGGTCGAGCGCATCCAGTTCATGCTGGACTGGAAACTGCCGCAGATGAAGGCTATCTACCCCTCTTTCGAATTCACCCAGACTGCCCAAGAGATGGCTGACTGGCTGCTGGAAGTCTCTGCCCCCTGGATCGACGCCGTCTGCAACGTCAGCATGCCGCTCAAAGCGCTGCAGGCTGAAGGCAAGACCCTGCTGTTCGAAGCCCAGCTGGGCGCTGGCCGTGACCTGATCTACGGCGAATACCCCTGGGTCACCTCCTCCCACGTATCTGGCGCCTACGCCGGTATCGGTGGCGGTCTGCCGGGTCTGCGCCCGGAGCGCGTCATCGCTGTGGCCAAGGCATTCAGCTCCTCTGTCGGTACCGGCACTCTGCTGACCGCCATGGAGAACCAGGACGAGTTCCGCAAGATCACCAACGAGTTCGGTGCCACCACCGGCCGTCCCCGTGATGTCGGTTACTTCGACGCGGTCGCCACCAAGAACGGTGTCGAGCTGCAAGCCGCCACCGAAGTGGCCCTGACCAAGCTGGACTGCCTGACCGGTCTGCCGGATCTGAAGATCTGCGTGGCTTACGAAGGTGCCCACACCGAGAACCCGATTTGGCCGCAAACCGCTGCCCTGAAGCCGGTTTACGAGCAGATGGAAAGCTGGAGCGAAGACATCACCGGTTGCCGCACCTTTGAAGAGCTGCCGCGCGCTGCCCAGCAGTACGTGCTGCGTATCGAAGAGCTGCTCGGCGTACCGGTTCCGATGGTTTCCGTCGGCCCGGGCCGTGACGAGATGATCCTGCGCTAAGCCGCACCTCTCATCGTCAAACAAAAAACCGGCATCCCTGATGCCGGTTTTTTTATGGCTGCCGTTTACCTTCTTGCCATAAAATCACCAAAAGGCTCAATTAGCTCACCAAATGACCTCACCTTGAGTCGTTTTGCAACAAAATCCTATCCCACCCTCGCTAAAGTGAACCCGTTACCACACGAGGAGTCACCCGATGAAATTGCTCAAACAGAGTGCCCTGTTGCCACTGCTCTGCCTGACGGCCATGCCAGCCTTTGCCATGACCCTGAAGAGCACGGATATTCACGAAGGCCAGCTGATGGCCAAACAGTTCAGCTTCAACGGCTTTGGCTGCAGCGGCGACAACCACTCGCCCCAGCTGAGCTGGCAGGATCTGCCGGCTGGCACCAAAAGCGTTGCCATCACCGCCTATGACCCCGATGCCCCCACCGGCAGCGGCTGGTGGCACTGGCTGGTGGTTAACCTGCCTGCCACCCAGAGCGAGCTGGCCAGCAATGCCTCCGGCAAGCTCAAGCAGGGATTGGAGATCCGCACCGACTTTGGCAGCCAGGGTTACGGCGGCCCCTGCCCGCCCGCTGGTCACGGCATGCACCGCTATCAGTTCACCGCCTGGGCCCTGCCCCATGATCTCGAGGTGAAGGCTGATACCCCGCCCGCTATGGTAGGCTACATGCTCAACAGCATGGCGCTCGGCAAAGCCACCCTGACCGCCACCTTCGTTACTCCCTAGGAGCCAACCGGATGAGCACTCCCCTGCTGCAACAGAGCCACTATCTCGGGATCCGCCAGCAGCCCCTGCATCGGGTGCTCATCTACGCCCCGACCCTCATCTGGGTCACCCAGGGGAGCAAGCAACTGTGGTGGCGCGAGCGACGTCTGTCGTTTGACAGGGAGCGGTGGCTGCTGATCCCGGCAGGCCACCAGCTCACCTTCGTCAATCAGCCGGAGCAGGGCAAATTTCGCTCCCACGCCATCACGCTGCTGACCCCGCCGCCGCCAGAATGGCTGGCCGAGTCAGTCCCTTCCCACGCCGATCTGGAGGAACCCGCCGTCAAGGTCACCCCCGGGCTCGCCTTCTGCTTTGAACTCATCAGCACCATGGCCGAACGGGGACTGAGCGAGGCGACCCAGGCCGAACTGCTGCGCGGCTTCTATGCCGAGCTGCGGGCCGCCAACGCCCTCGGGTTGCTCTTTCCCGCCAGCACCATGACCCTCGCAGAGCGGCTGGCCCGCTACCTGGCGGTGGAACCCGGCATCGCTCACATCCTGGAGGCGGTGGCCCCCCACTTCTCCATGAGTCGCGCCTCCATGGTGCGCAAGCTGGCCGCCGAAGGTCGCAGCTTTCGCCAGTTGCTGGCTCAGGTGCGCATGAGCCACGCCCTCAACCTGTTGCAACAGGGCCTGACCCCGCTGGAGGCCGCCCTCGCCTGCGGTTATGACTCCCCCAGTCGCTTTGCCGCCCGCTTCAAACAGGAGTTCGGCCTGACGCCCCACCAATACCTGCACACCTGCCCATCCACCCTGCTCAGTCACGCCAGATAGTCGATATGTAACTTCTCCGAAGAGAGTTGCTGCCAGCAGTTGTATATCCTTGGGCTGCGCAATGAATGGCAACATCCATAATGCAAAAGGCCTCCGGATGGAGGCCTTTCTGTTTTCACTCAAGTTGCACTCACACAATACCCGCCACGCTGCGGGTACGGGCTCGTCTTAGCCGTTCGTTAGCGGCAGAGAGAGCCGTTTGGCCAGTGCCTGAAAGTGCTGGCTCACCTCGGCCCCGAACAGGGGGTCGCCAATGGCGCGGTTCTGCCAGTTTTGCTCCAGATGACGCCAGTCATCCTCGGTCAGGGAGTCACGCAGATGGGGGAAGATCACCCCCTCTTCATAGTTCATGTGTGCCTCTTGCAGCTCCACGAAGCGCTCCAGCTTGGTAGTGAACTGATCGAGGGGGATCACCGCATCCATCAGGATCATCTCCACCATCTCCTTGAGATCGGCCCCGGCCTCCAGCAGCTTGACGTGCTCCTCCTGCAGGCGGTTGGCGACCTCACCCTCCACCACCCGATATTTCAGGTAGTAGTCATAGATGAGGTCTTCCTTGGGATGGTGGTACTTGTCAGAGACCTCCCGCAGGTAGTCGATGACATCGCGCACCAGAAAATAGCTGATGGGCTCTTCGGCACGGATGGCTGCCAGCTTGTGCTTGAGCAGCTCCAAAAGTCGGGCGATGTTGAGATGGTCCTTGTGCAGACTGGATAACATGGGCACTCCTTGGCTCTGAATAAATCTTATGTCCCTGAGTATACGGTCATTTGTCGCCCGAACTTTGCACTCAATCAAGTGGGATGCAGACAGATTTCCACTCTATCGGACTCTTGCCCTGTTGTTCCAGCAAGCGATTGGTCTCGCTAAAGTGACCGCAACCGATGAAACCGCGGTGGGCAGAGAGAGGGCTCGGGTGCGGCGCGGTCAGCACATAATGGCGCTGGCGATCGATGAAACGCCCCTTCTTCTGGGCGTGGGCGCCCCACAGCAGAAACACCACGCCCTGACAGCTGGCATTGATCTGCTCGATGACCCGATCGGTAAAGGTCTCCCATCCCAGATGGGCGTGGGAATGGGCCTGACCGGCTTGCACCGTCAGCACAGTGTTGAGCAGCAGGACCCCCTGTTTGGCCCAGGATTCGAGAAAGCCGTGATTGGGTGTGACGAAACCTGGCAGGTCACGCTGCATCTCTTTATAGATGTTGACCAGTGAGGGAGGCGTACGCACGCCGGGCAGAACGGAGAAGCAGAGCCCGTGCGCCTGATTGGGGCCGTGGTAGGGATCCTGCCCCAGGATCACCACCTTGACCTGATCCAGCTCGGTCAGCTTGAAGGCATTGAACACATCGGTAGCTGGCGGGTAGATCACCTTGCCCGCTTCCCGCTCGGCTCTGACAGTTGCCAGCGTACTCTTGAAATAGTCCTGCTCTTTCTCAGAGCCAATCACATCACTCCAGGTCAGCACCCCGGCCTCCTCACTTGATACGGCGAAGGGCTCAGGATAGGGGGCCAGCCCGCAAGACGCAACCGTGGCTCACGCTTTCCAGAGCCTGGCGAGGCGTCCCGAGCGCTCCAGCTTGCGCAGGCCGGTATTGAACAGCAGCATCAGACGGCGTGCCTCGGGATCAGCCTTGCGCATCAGCAGGTATCCCGGTTGCGACCAGATGGGGTCGGCGGCACCGGTCAGTGACAGCGATTGGGGATGACGAACGAGCGCCTGCTGGAACAGAGTCTGTGCCACCTGCTCATCCATCACCAGATAGTGGATCCGTCCGTCGAGCAGCTTGCCCATGCTCTCCTCATCGGAATCTGACCACTCGAGGGTGAGCCCGGCTTGGCGGGCGGCAAAACCATCGCCATAGAAATAGCCACGGGTCACCCCGACCGGCTCATGTTTCAGCTCACCCAGATTGACCGCGGGCGTACCGGTCAGCGTCATCAGGCGAGTGGTGAAATGGCCGAGCGAGGCGGAGAGATAGAAAAGCTGCTCCCGCTCGCGGGAGCGAAACCAGGGCATGGTGACCACATAGCGTCCCTCCAGAGTCAGTCGGTAAGCCTCGGCCCAGGAATAGAAGTGAAAGCTGACATCGAGCCCCTCTTCGGCAAAGGCCTGACGCACCACCTCACAGAGAAAGCCCTGATTGGGCAACGACTCACTGATATAGGGCGGCCACTCGCCCACAGCAATACGCACCGTCTCGGCCCGCACCGCAACACTGCTTGCCCAGCAACAGCACAGGGCCAGCCATGCCCACTTTCGCCACCCATTATTCACCCGGCACTCTCCTCGCTTTTTTGCTGAGTGTAGCCAACCCCTCAATTAACCTCAGAAAAAGCCGAAAAGATGTAGTTAAATTACTAGATTAACGAGATAAAAGATGCATAATTTGGATATCTTACAAAATCAGAAAAATGACCTATTTTTGATTCAACTCAAGAATTTAATCCCATTGAAATGGCACTTTGTCGGATTTTCTTGATCTAGATCAATTTTGGTAATATTACCACCGTGGTATATATGACCCCATCAAAGAAAAGGTGTAAGGCAAGGGCCCTTTAAGTCATCGCCATCGACGGTAGCTTAAATACATCAGGGTAATTTCCTTACAGTTGGATTCGCGTTCCCATTGAGGAGTCATACCATGATCAAAGGCATTCAAATCACCCAGGCCGCCAACACCGCTCTGCTGAACTCTTTCTGGCTGCTGGACGAAGAGAAGCAACAAGCTCGCTGCATCTGCGTCAAAGGCGATGCTTTCGCTGCCGATCAAGAAGTGCAACTGGCTGACCTGGGTCAGTTCGAATACCGCGAACTGCCGGTTCAGGCTGAACCTGCTGTTGAAGGTGGCCAGCACCTGAACGTCAACGTGCTGCGTCGCGAAACTCTGGAAGATGCTATCGAAAACCCGGAGAAGTACCCGCAGCTGACCATCCGTGTATCTGGCTACGCAGTGCGTTTCAACGCCCTGACCCCGGAACAGCAGCGTGACGTGGTTACCCGTACTTTCACCCAGAGCCTGTAATCAGCGCCCTGCAGTGAGGAGCTGATACTTGCGGTATCAGCACAAAAAAACGGCCTATCGGCCGTTTTTTTTATTGCCCCCGCACCAGCCAACGCGGTCGTGCGGGGGCAAACAGCGCTTACGCCCTGTCCGCTTCCAGTTGCCCGACCTTGCCGCCGAGCACTGCATCCATTTTCTTCTCGTCCAGCTGCTTGCAGTATTTGGCGACCACCACGGTGGCAACCCCGTTACCGATCAGGTTGGTCAACGCCCGCGCTTCGGACATAAAACGGTCGATCCCCAGGATCAGCGCCAAACCAGCCAGTGGCAGATGGCCCACCGCCGAAATAGTCGCCGCCAGCACGATAAAGCCACTACCGGTCACCCCTGCCGCCCCTTTCGAGGAGATCAGCAGTACCACCAGCAGGGTGATCTGTTGGAACAGATCGAGCGGCGTATTGGTAGCTTGGGCGATAAAAATCGCCGCCATAGTCAGATAGATGGAGGTGCCATCCAGGTTAAAGGAGTACCCGGTCGGAATGACCAGCCCCACCACCGATTTCTGGCAACCCAGCTTCTCCATCTTGTCCAGCATCCGCGGCAGTACCGACTCGGAAGAGGAGGTCCCCAGCACGATCAGCAACTCCTCACGAATGTAGGAGATGAAACGCAGGATGCTAAAACCTGAGGCTTTAGCGATGCTGCCCAGCACAATGAAGATAAAGAAGAGGCAGGTGAGATAGAAGCAGGCAATAAGCTGGCCCAGCTGTACCAGTGAACCTACTCCATATTTGCCGATGGTAAATGCCATTGCCCCGAATGCACCGACCGGCGCCAGTCTCATTATCATATTGATAATGCCAAATATGACTTTGGAGAAACTGTCGATGACGCCGAAAATAACCTGTCCCTTTTCACCGATATGATGCAGGGAGAAGCCGAACAGCACCGCAAACAGTAACACCTGCAAGATATTACCGCTGGCAAAGGCACCGATCACACTGCCCGGAATAATATCCAGCAAAAAGGCGATAATGCCCTGGGACTTGGCCTGCTCCGCATAGGCGGAGATGGCGCTGGCATCCAGCGCAGCCGGATCGACGTTCATACCGGCACCCGGTTGCAGCAGGTTGACCACACACAGCCCGATGATCAAGGCGATAGTGCTGACCACCTCGAAGTAGAGCAGAGCAATGGCGCCGGTCTTGCCGACCGCCTTCATACTCTCCATCCCGGCAATGCCGGTAACCACAGTACAGAAAATAACGGGGGCGATGATCATCTTGATCAATTTGACGAAGCCATCACCGAGGGGCTTCATATCGGCGCCCAGTTCCGGATAGACATGCCCCAGAAATACCCCGAGGGTAATCGCGAGCAATACCTGAAAATAGAGGCTGCTAAATAGTTTCTTTCGCATTATTAACGTCCTGTTAATTTAATTGCACATTGTTATGGCAGCAATAAACATGCAGATAGCCGGACGAGATATCTGCGTACCTCACCCGATCCATGCTGTTTCTGCATTACTACGGGGACCACTTTACATGTAATAAAAAACAATTAAGAGACATTAATCACACAACAAAATTAACACCATTAACACCACGGCAACCAACAATTGTTTGCTCGTAGATTAATTTGAGTCTTCAACTAAATATGGCAGATATAAAAATACCCCGCATTGCGGGGCATTTTCATCAGGCATGACAGCGTCGGGATCAGGCCGAAGTATCGAGGGGTTCGAAGCCCTTGATCAGGTCATCGATGGCCTTCATCTGTTTGAGGAAGCCTTCCAGCTTCTCCAGCGGCAGGGCACTCGGGCCATCGCAGCGGGCAATTTTCGGATCCGGGTGGGATTCGATAAACAGACCGGCCAGACCGACCGCCATGCCGGCACGAGCCAGCTCGGTCACCTGTTCGCGACGACCACCGGAAGCGGCACCCAGCGGATCACGGCACTGCAGGGAGTGGGTCACGTCAAAGATCACCGGATAGCCACCAGTGCTCTTCTTCATCACGCCTAGGCCCAGCATGTCCACCACCAGGTTGTCGTAGCCGAAGTTGGCACCGCGCTCACACAGGATCAGCTGATCGTTGCCGCACTCCTCGAACTTGTCGGTGATGTTCTTCATCTGGCTTGGGCTGAGGAACTGCGGCTTCTTGATGTTGATGACGTTGCCGGTGCGGGCCATGGCCTCCACCAGATCGGTCTGGCGTGCCAGGAAAGCGGGCAGCTGGATAACGTCAACCACCTCGGCGACCGGCTTGGCCTGATGGGGTTCGTGCAGATCGGAGATGACCGGCATGCCGAAGGTCGCTTTCAGCTCCTGGAAAATCTTCATCCCCTCTTCCAGACCCGGACCGCGGTAGGAGTGGATGGAGGAGCGGTTGGCCTTGTCCCAGCTCGCCTTGAAGACAAACGGGATGCCCAGCTTGCTGGTCACTTCCACGTACTTCTCGCACACCGCCATCGCCATGTCGCGGGATTCCAGCACGTTCATGCCGCCAAACAGCACGAAGGGTTTGTCATTGGCAACGTCGATCTGGTTGATTTTGATATTCTTCTGTTCCATCTAAGACTTCCTTAATGAAGGGGCCTGAAGCCAAGTTACTCCGTTGCAGCCGAGCGCTGCGGCCTTGATATTCTTCTGTTTCAACTCCAAGACATCCTTAATAAAAGGGCCTGAAGCCAGGTTACTCCGTTGCGACCGGACGCAGCGGCCTTGATATTCTTCTGTATAGTTTCAAGCCGCCCTTAATGGAGGGGCTTGGGGCTCAGATCCAGCGCGGCCAGCTGCACTTTCAGCACATCGGCCACCGGATCGTCCGGGCATTGTTCGATAAAATATTCAAAATCGTCGGCGGCCTGGCGCGGGCAATCGAGCTGCTCGTAGATAAAGCCGCGATCCCGCGTCTCCAGCGGATCGCCGGGCTTCATCCGCAGCAACAGCTCGCTGCAACGCAGCGCCTCGGGCATGCGATCTTCCCGCAGCAGGGCCCCCTTGCTGACGTTGAGCAGCCGTTCGATGATCTCCCACTGGCCGGAGGGCTGCAGGTAGTCGGGGGTCAGGGTCGCCAAGTCTCCCAACGCACCGCGCAGCAGCAGCTCGATGCGGGCCAGACTCAGCTCGTCGCCGGTAAAGGGGTCGACATAGACCTCCCCCTCGCCACCGGCAAAGCTCACCAGGAAGTGACCGGGGAAGCAGATCCCCTCCACATCGAGCCCAAGCTTGCGTCCCAGCTGGATGATGAGAATGCCGAGGCTGACCGGGATCCCTTTGCGCTGAACCAGCACCTGATTGAGATCGCAGTTGTTGGCAGAGAAATAATCCTGCCAGTCGCCATGAAAACCGAGGCTGTGGTAGAAGCCCTGCAGCAACTGCTGGCGCACCTCGTCGCAGGTGCCCTCTTCGATCTGCTCGTCCAGCCACTCGTCCAGCAGGTTCAACTCGCGCATCCCCTCCTCGACCGAGCCATAAATTTCGTCACTGACTGACAACGCCAGCTCGGTGATGTCGTGGGCTTCGAAATCGGTCCATTCGTCTATGTGTAACATTCTCTTCATGCCTTAGCCGAACACACTCGTCTGTTTGAGCACTGCCAACTTGGCAATAAAGTAGATCCAGCCGAGCGCCCCCAGAAAGGAGCACCAGCGCACCAGATTGCTTTTGGCCAGCCGCAGCGCCATCGCCGCCAGAAATACCAGCACCAGAATGGCCATCAGCTTCTCGCTGAGCCAGGGCGTTCCGTTATTGAGCGGGTTGAGATCCAGCACCATGCAGAGCAATACGCCGGAGAGCACCACCAGACCGTTGAGCCAGCCGCTGACCTTCATCACCGGCGCGCTATAGGCTCGACCAGTGGCGGTCTGTACCCAGTAGAAGCGGAGCATAAACATCAGCACGGCCCCGGCAATCAGGGTGAGGTGCAGGTGTTTGAGCACAAAAACCATATTCAATCCTTGCATGGGGGTGCACAGGCAACCCGCCGTGTAACAGTAAGGGGCTGTCAGCGCAGCGGGCAGAGGCCCAGCGTCACCCTGTCGTTATCCCCGTAATCGCGCACCGTGGCTACCTCGCGGTAGCCGCCATCACGCAGCAACTGACGCACCGCCTCCCCCTGATCCCAGCCATGCTCCAGCAGCAACCAGCCGTCAGGCAACAGATAAGCGGGGGCATGGGCCACGATGTGGCGGATATCGGCCAGCCCGGCGTCGTCGGCAACCAGCGCCGAGCGGGGCTCAAAGCGCACATCACCCTGCTCGAGATGGGGATCGGCGCCATCAATATAGGGGGGATTGGAGACAATCACCGCAAAACGTGGCGTATTGTCGCGATCCGGCTCGCCAAGGGGCTCGAACCAGCTGCCGTCGCGCACCTCGATCGGCAACCCCAGCGCGGCGCTGTTCTCGCGGGCCAGCGCCGCGGCATCCGCCATCCGATCCACCGCCCACACATCGACCTCGGGCCGCTCGGACTTGAGCGCCAGCGCGATGGCGCCGGTGCCGGTGCCCAGATCCAGCACGGCGCGAGGCCCCTGCGGGATTTTGGTCAGCGCCTGCTCGACCAGCACCTCGGTATCGGGGCGCGGGATCAGGGTCGCCGGGCTCACTTTCAGCGGCAGCGACCAGAACTCCCGCTCGCCCACCAGATGGGCGATGGGTTCGCCGTTGAGACGACGAGCCAGCCACCCCTGCAGGGTGGCCTGCTGGGCGGCATCCAGCTCACGCTCGGGCCAGGTCATCAGATAGCTGCGACGACACCCGAGCAGATGGCAGAGCAGTACATCGGCGTCGGCGCGGGGGGACTCCCCCTCAGCCAACACAGTCATGATATGGGCGCGGGCCTGCTGGATCTGCATCAGTGCCACTCCACCTTATGGGCAGAACACTTAATGCGAGCTTGCCGGATCACCATTTGCATTAGTTGTTCTCGGCCAGCGAGGCGAGCTGATCAGCCTGATACTCCTGCACCAGCGGTGTGATGACGCAGTCCAGATCCCCTTCCAAAATTTCGGAGAGGCGATAGAGGGTCAGGTTGATGCGGTGCTCGGAGAGGCGACCCTGCGGGTAGTTGTAGGTACGAATGCGCTCGGAGCGATCGCCGGAGCCCACCAGATTGCGGCGGGTGCTCTGCTCGGCGGCGCGGTGGCGCTCATCCTCGGCCGCTTGCAGGCGGGCGGAGAGCACCGACATCGCCTTGGCGCGGTTCTTGTGCTGGGAGCGCTCGTCCTGGCACTCCACCACCAGACCGGTCGGCAGGTGGGTGATGCGGATGGCCGAGTCGGTCTTGTTGACGTGCTGACCACCGGCACCAGAGGCGCGGAAGGTGTCGATCTTCAGATCTGAAGGGTTGATCTCGATCTGCTCGGCTTCCGGCACTTCCGGCAGCACGGCGACGGTACAGGCGGAGGTGTGCACCCGGCCCTGAGATTCGGTCTCCGGCACCCGCTGTACCCGGTGACCACCGGATTCAAACTTGAGGCGGCCATAGACGCGCTCGCCGTCGATCTTGGCGATCACCTCCTTGTAGCCACCGTACTCACCGTCATTGCAGCTGACGATGGAGACGCGCCAGCCCTGACGCTCGGCAAAGCGGGAGTACATGCGGAACAGGTCACCGGCAAAGATGGCCGCTTCGTCGCCACCGGCACCGGCGCGGATCTCCAGATAGCAGTTGTTGTCATCCTTGGGATCCTTGGGCAGCAACATCAGTTGCAGCTCCTGCTCCAACGCCTCCAGATTAGCCTTGGCCAGCGGCAGCTCCTCCTGCGCCATCTCGCGCAGGTCGGCATCCTCCTCCTCCAGCATCATCTGGGTGGTCTCAAGATCATCCTGCGCCTGACGGTAACGCTGGAAGGCGTGAACGATATCTTCCAGCTGGGCATATTCGCGGGTCAGGGCGCGGTAGCGATCCTGATCCGAGACCACATCCGGCTCGCCGAGCATGGCCTGTACTTCTTCGTGGCGCTCGATGAGGCCTTCCAGCTTTCTGATCAGTGACGGATTCATAACTCTTGCATTCTCAATGGAGGACGGGACAACCGGCAGGTTGCCCGAAAATTATGGCTCTTGTGACAACCCCAGCGCCTGCCGCAAGCGGGAGAGCTCGCTCTGATCCCCCTGGGAGGCAGCCTGGCGCAACGCCTGGGTCGGCGCGTGGATCAATTTGTTGGTGAGGCGATGGGCCATCGCCTTGAGCGCCTGTTCGGCACTCTCGCCCTGCGCCAATGCCAGCAGGGCCCGTTGCAACTCTTCATCAGCCACTTGCTGTGACTGATGGCGGTAGTCGCGAATGAGATCGACCGAGCTCTGGCCGCGATACCAGCCCATAAACTCGTCGCGCTCTTCCTGCACGATCACTTCCGCCTGCGCGGCAGCCCGTTTACGGGTTTCGAGGTTCTGCTCGATGATCCCCTGCAAATCATCCACCGTGTAGAGATAGGCATCAGAGAGCTCATCGACTTCGGCTTCGATGTCGCGCGGCACGGCAATATCCACCAGAAACATGGGTTTGAAGCGGCGGGCCTTCAGCGCGCGCTCCACCATCCCCTTGCCGATGATGGGCAGGGGGCTGGCGGTCGAGCTGATGACAATATCCGCTTCGTGCAGATAGTCGGGGATCTCTTCGAGCGTCATCACCTGGGCGCCGAATTCGGCCGCCAGGGTCTGGGCGCGCTGCAGGGTGCGGTTGGCCACCATCATCTTGGTCACGTTCTGCTCGCGCAGATGACGGGCCACCAGTTCAATGGTTTCGCCAGCACCGACCAGTAGCACCTTGGTCTGGGAGAGATCGGAGAAGATCCGCCGACCCAAGCTGACGGCGGCAAACGCCACCGACACGGCACTGGCGCCAATCTCGGTATCGGTACGCACTCTTTTCGCCACCGAGAAAGATTTCTGGAACAACCGCTCCAGCGCCCCCTTCACCGACTCCGCCTGCTGGGCATGGGCGTAGGATTGCTTGATCTGCCCCAGGATCTGCGGCTCCCCCAACACCAGCGAGTCGAGCCCGCACGCCACCCGCATCAGGTGGCGCACCGCCTCTTCATCGTGATGCTGATAGATGGCAGTGACCAGTTCGGCCGCGTCCAGCCCGTGGAACTGCTGCAGCCAGCGCAGCACTAGCTCCTGCCGCTCCTCCTCCAGATTGCAATAGAGTTCGGTCCGGTTGCAGGTGGAGACGATCACCGCCTCGCTGACACCGGGTTGGCTCACCAGCTCACGCAAGGCGCGATCGATGCAGTCCGGGCCAAAGGCGACCCGTTCCCGCAAGGCGACACTGGCGGTGTTGTGGTTGATTCCGAGGGCAAGCAAACTCATGAGTGGGCGACGATCATTTCATACGCTGGGTGCAAAGGCTGCCAATTGTACGAGAAAGGGTAAGTCTTTAAAAGCAATACGGCCGCCCCGTATACTGTGGCAAATTCCTCTCTCTGGAGCCGTCTCTTGCTGCTACGTATTTTTACCCTCACCTGCCTGCTGTTGCTGGCCGGTTGTGCCACCACCCAGCCCCAGCGTGACCAGGTCAACTGGAACCAGGAGCGGACCCGTCTCGAGCAACTGACCCACTGGCAGCTATCCGGCAAGATGGCCATCATCACGCCACAGCAAAAGGGCAGCGCCCGTCTCAACTGGCAGCAGGATGGGGAGGATTATCGGCTCAACCTCACCAGCCTGATTGGCACCAGCATTCTGGAGCTCTCCCGCAGCAAGGGGGAGATCACCCTGCTCGACAGCGACGGCAATCGCCACCAGAGCCAGGATGCCGAAGCGCTCATCTATCAGCTGACCGGCTGGAATATTCCGGTTGCTGGGTTGCCAGAGTGGATCAAGGGGCTGCCGGGTCAGGCGGAGTTTGAACTCAACCCCGACAGCAGTCTGGCCCGCGTGCGCGACGGCCAGTGGCAGATCGTCTATGGCGATTATCGGGATCAGGATGGCTACCGCCTGCCGCACCAGCTGACTATGACTGGCCAGAACAGCCGCCTCAAGCTTCAGATCAACCAATGGACTCTTGCACGTTAATGGCTTCCACACGCTGGCCGGCACCGGCCAAACTCAACCTGTTTCTACACGTCAATGGCCGTCGTCCCGATGGCTATCACGAGCTGCAGACCCTGTTTATCTTCCTCAACCACAGCGACTGGCTCGAGTTCGAGGTGATACCGAATAGCGACACACTCACCCTGAGCCCGGCCATTCCCGGGGTGCCGGATGAGCAGAATCTGATTATCCGAGCGGCGCGCCTGCTGCAGGCAACCCTGTCGAGCCCGCAGGGGGCCCATATCCAGCTGGAGAAGGTACTGCCCATGGGGGGCGGCATTGGCGGCGGCTCATCCGATGCGGCCACCACGCTGGTGGCGCTTAACCACCTCTGGCAAGCAGGTTTGAGTGAAGATGAACTGGCAGCGCTTGGCGTCCAGCTGGGAGCGGATGTACCGGTATTTGTCCGTGGCCGGGCGGCCTTTGCCGAAGGAGTGGGCGAGCGGCTGCAACCGGTCGAACTGCCCGATGCCTGGTATCTGGTGCTCAAGCCCGATTGCCATGTAGCGACCGCGGCCGTATTCCAGGATCCGGACCTGCCGAGAGCCACGCCGAAAATGGCGCTGGACAACCTGCTGGAAGGCGAGTGGAAAAACGATTGCGAATCACTGGTGAAAAAGCGCCACCCCGAGGTTGCCAATGCGCTCGGCTGGTTGCTAGAATACGCGCCGTCAAGAATGACGGGCACAGGAGCCTGCGTCTTTGCTCAATTTGAAGACGAAGTGACTGCTCGGGAAGTGTTGGCCTGCGTGCCGAAGGGACTTGATGGGTTTGTCGCCAAGGGCGAGAACATATCACCTCTCTTCTCCACATTGCAACAGTTCAAATGATTGGGGTATCGCCAAGCGGTAAGGCAGCGGGTTTTGATCTCGCCATTCCTAGGTTCGAATCCTAGTACCCCAGCCAATTTTCGAGCGTCGGTAAATTAGCTGTGATAAACGGGGGCAGATCTTTGATCTCGTCAACGTGCCTAGGTTCAAACCCTGATACCCCAGCCAATTTTACCGAACAGTATTGATGATGATTAACGTGGCCGGTTTTGCACTCGGCCACGGATTCGGGTTACCGGTATCATCACATTCATTGGGCAGCAGACACCTTGTACGTTATCTTGATAAATCGTTTGCCCCAAAACGATAGGGTCTGATTTCAGACTCCCCCACATACTGGATGCAACCCCGAGGTTTCAAACCGTGCCTGACATGAAGCTGTTTGCTGGTAACGCAACGCCGGAACTAGCCCAGAAGATCGCAGATCGCCTGTTTATCAAACTCGGCAATGCTGCCGTAGGTCGCTTTAGCGACGGCGAGATCAGCGTACAGATCAATGATAATGTACGTGGTGGCGATATCTTCATCATTCAATCCACCTGTGCCCCGACCAACGACAATTTGATGGAATTGATCGTCATGGTGGATGCTCTGCGTCGTGCTTCAGCTGGCCGTATCACTGCCGTTATCCCCTACTTTGGTTATGCCCGTCAGGACCGCCGCGTCCGCTCCGCCCGTGTACCCATCACCGCCAAGGTTGTCGCTGACTTCCTCTCCAGCGTCGGTGTGGATCGCGTGCTGACCGTTGACCTGCATGCCGAGCAAATTCAAGGTTTCTTCGACGTTCCGGTAGACAACGTGTTCGGTAGCCCGGTGCTGCTGGAAGACATGAAGTCCAAGAATCTCGAGTCTCCTGTCGTTGTCTCCCCGGACATCGGTGGCGTCGTGCGTGCCCGCGCTATCGCCAAGCTGCTGGATGACACCGACATCGCCATCATCGACAAGCGCCGTCCCCGCCCGAACGTCTCCCAGGTCATGCACCTGATTGGTGACGTTGCCGGCCGCGACTGCATCATCGTTGATGACATGATCGACACCGGCGGCACCCTGTGCAAAGCCGCAGAGGCCCTGAAAGAGCGCGGTGCCAAGCGTGTATTCGCTTACGCTACCCACCCGGTCTTCTCCGGTTCCGCCGTCGAGAACATCAAGAACTCCGTGATCGATGAACTGATCATCACCGACTCCATCCCGCTCACTGCGGAGATGAAAGCAGTCGGCAAGGTCAAGCAGCTGACTCTGTCAACTGTACTGGCCGAAGCCATTCGTCGCATCAGCAACGAAGAGTCCATCTCTGCCATGTTTGAGCATTGATAGATTCAGCAATAACGAAAACCGCCATCAGGCGGTTTTCGTCTTTCTGGACCTTCTCTTTCCAACTTTCTGCTATCTGGTACGACCCTGCCCCCGGCAGGCTTAAGGATTTACCCATGAATTGCTTGCGTCCCCTCCTGCTCGCGACCCTCACCTCCGCCCTGTTCGCCTGTCAGCCCGCCAAAGAGAACCCGCCCTTCGTGCTGACGCTGGCTCACATGAACGACACCCACTCCCAGTTTGATCCGGTCAATGCCGAGATCAAAGGGCAGATCTTTACCCAGCAGGGGGAGACAGACACCCTCTATACCCGCTTTGGCGGTTATCCACGCCTGCTGACCATGGCGAAAGCCTATCAGGCCGAGGCGCTGGCCAAGAACCAGCCCTTGCTGCTGCTGCACGGCGGCGATGCCTGGCAGGGCAGCGGCTACTTCAAACTCAACGAGGGGATGGCCAACGCCGAGTTGCTGAGCCAGTTCGGCCTCGATGCCATGGCGCTGGGCAACCACGAGTTCGATCTGGATAACCAGAAGCTGGCCCGCTTCATCGAGGGGGTCAACTTCCCGGTGCTGGCCGCCAACCTCGACACCAAGGCCGATCCGGCCCTTAGCAAGGCTGACAACCTCAAGCCCTTCGTGGTCTACGCCTTTGACGGCAACCAGAAGAGCCCGGTCACCGATCTCGACAACCTGCCACAAGGCAAACAGCTGGTCGCCGTCATCGGTCTGGTACTGGAAGACATGGGCAATATCGCCCCCAACGTCGGCAAGCTGCGCTTTGGCAAGGAGGTCGCCTCGGCTCAGGCCACGGTCGACATGCTGCAAGCCAAGGGGATCCATCAGATCGTGGCGCTCACCCACATCGGCAACGAGCGGGATCTGGCACTGGCGGCCAAGGTAAACGGCCTCGATGCCATCGTCGGCGGCCACTCCCACAGCCTGCTCGGCGATTTTCGCAATATTGGCTGGGGCAAGACCGGCGATTACGCCAAGCTGGTGACCAATCCGGATGGCATCGGCAAGACCTGCGTGGTGCAGGCGGGCTCCTACGCCCAGGCCATCGGTCTGGCACAGGTGACCTTTGACAGCCAGGGTCAGGTGACCGACTGCCAGGGCCACAACAGCCTGCTGGCCAGCCGCGACTTCTTCGCCGATGCGGCGCGCAAGCAAGCGCTCGACGATGCCCGGAGCAAAGAGGCGAGCCAGTTTGTCGACAACCAGCCCAATCTGGTGACAGTGGATGAAGATCCGCGCCTGCGCGGCATCATCGACAGCCACTACAAACCGGCGCTGGAGAAAGCCTATGGCCTGGTGATCGGCACCATCCCCGAGCAGCTGCAAAATGCCCGTCGCCCCGGCGACAACGGCAGCGACAGCCATGGCTCAGATGTAGCGCCGCTGGTTGCCGAAGGGGAGTTCTACTGGGCCAATACCCCAGCAGTGCAAGCCCTGACCGGCGGCCCGGTCGATTTTTCTCTGGTTGCGGTGGGCGGCGTGCGCGCCGACCTGCCTGCTGGCGAATGGCGTGAGGGGGATAGCGCCCTCACCCTGTTGCCATTCAAGAACCAGCTCGCGGTGCTGACCCTGACCGGCGCCGAGGTACGCGCCCTGCTGACCGAGACCATCACCGCCACCCTGCCCGCCAGCGCCCATGCAGGCAAGTTCCCCTATGGCGGACACCTGCGTTACACCTTCCAGGAGACCGACGCAGGCAAAGCGGGCACCCTGACCCAATTGCAGCGCAAGACCGCAAGCGGCGAATGGCAGGATCTGGTGGATAGTCAGCGCTATCGGGTGGTGATGAACGCCTACAGCGCCAACGGTAACGATGGCTGGCAGGCACTGGCCAATGCCCAGCGCCACCAGAGCGAGCGGGTCGATATCGCCAGCGTCAATGGCAAGCTGACCGCCTTCCCTGTGCTGAAGGTGGCACAAAACGGTGAACTGCTGAGCGCCGTCTATGCCCCGGGCCAGGCCCTCGATTGCAAAGCCAGCGGCGTGGATTGCGGCACCGATGCAGCCTCTTTCGTGGAGTATGTGCGCGATGCCCGTCCCACCCTGACCGCACTGGATGAAGAGACCGTCACCCTGCTGCGTGCCAAATAACGACGGTAGTCAACCGGGCATAATCCATCGGTAAGATGAAACGGGCCTCTTGCAAGAGGCCTGTTTGCCCACCGTTAGCCACCCATTGGCCGCAATAATGCTGCAAATCCCGCCATAACATGCGCATTGGTTGAGTGATCGCCACTCGGCGGCTAGAATATTGCGTCCTATTGCCCCGGGTAGTGTGCCCACGGCAGCTGCGAGTGAAGACATCAAGCGTGACAAGCCAAATCAAACTGATCGTCGGACTGGGCAACCCCGGCCCGGAATATGCCAAGACCCGCCACAATGCGGGCGCTTGGTATGTGGAGCAACTGGCCCGCTGGCACAATGTCAGCCTGCGTGAAGAACCCAAGTTCTTCGGCCATACTGCCCGCATCCTGGTCGAGGGGCAGGATGTGCGGCTGCTCATCCCGAACACCTATATGAACCTCTCTGGCAAGGCGGTGGCCGCACTGGCACGTTTTTATCAGATTGAGCCGGAAGCGATGCTGGTGGCCCATGACGAACTGGATCTGCCGCCAGGCATCGCCAAGTTCAAGCAGGGTGGTGGTCACGGTGGCCATAACGGCCTCAAGGACATCATCGCCAAGATGGGCAACAACAATAACTTCTTCCGGCTGCGTCTCGGGATCGGCCATCCCGGCAGCAAAGAGCAGGTGGCTGGCTTCGTCCTGACCAAGGCCCCCAGCAGTGAACAGAACCTGATCGACGCCGCGCTGGACGAGTCTCTGCGCGCCACCGACATCCTGTTCAAACAAGATATGACCAAGGCCATGAATCGCTTGCACAGCTTCAAGGCTGAAAAGGGTTAGGTCGGTTTGACACTGTACGGGCATTGTGCCGGTACATGAGCAACGACCAGAACAAGCATGACATGGGCCGCCTGCGGGCGACCCCCAACAGCATCCATCAAGTAAGGTAACAATCCATGGGTTTTAAATGCGGTATCGTGGGCCTGCCCAATGTAGGCAAATCCACCCTGTTCAACGCGCTGACCAAGGCCGGTATCGAAGCCGCCAACTTCCCCTTCTGCACCATCGAGCCGAACACAGGTGTGGTGCCGATGCCGGATCCCCGCCTCGATCAGCTGGCTGCCATCATCAATCCGCAGCGCGTTGTGCCGACCACCATGGAATTCGTCGACATCGCCGGTCTGGTTGCCGGTGCCTCCAAGGGTGAAGGCCTGGGTAACCAGTTCCTGGCCAACATCCGTGAAACCGAAGCGATCGGCCACGTAGTGCGCTGCTTCGACGACGAGAACATCATTCACGTTGCCGGCAAGGTCTCCCCTGCCGACGACATCGAAGTGATCAACACCGAGCTGGCCCTGTCGGATCTGGACGCCTGCGAGCGCGCCATTCACCGTCAGTCCAAGCGCGCCAAAGGCGGCGACAAGGATGCCAAGCTGGAAGTGGAAACCCTGGAGAAGATCAAGGTCGCGCTGGAAAACGGCCAGATGATCCGCGGCATGAAGCTGGATAAAGAAGAGCTGGCCGCCGTGAGCCACCTCAACTTCCTGACCCTGAAACCCACCATGTATATCGCCAACGTGGCGGAAGATGGCTTCGAGAACAACCCCTATCTGGACAAGGTGCGTGAAATCGCCGCCGCCGAGAACGCGGTCGTGGTCGTGGTCTGCTGCGCCATCGAAGCCGACATCGCCGAGCTGGACGACGAAGATCGCGCAGAGTTCATGGCTGACCTTGGCATCGAAGAGCCGGGCCTGAACCGCGTTATCCGCTCCGGTTACCAGCTGCTCAACCTGCAGACCTACTTCACTGCCGGTGTGAAAGAGGTACGCGCCTGGACTATTCCGGTCGGTGCCACTGCCCCGCAAGCGGCAGGCAAGATCCACACTGACTTTGAAAAAGGCTTTATTCGCGCCCAAACCATCGCCTTTGAAGACTTTATCAACTACAAGGGTGAGCAAGGCGCCAAGGAAGCGGGCAAGATGCGCGCTGAAGGGAAAGATTACATCGTCAAAGATGGCGATATCATGAATTTCCTGTTCAACGTCTAATCCCACGACAGGCCAGCATTTGCTGGCCTGTTTTTTATCTGCCATTGCCCGGGCAATCATGGCAATGTCGTAAAAAAAAGCAGATTGTTGGGCTTTTGCGCAACAGAGACCAATAACTGGTCAAACGCACTCAAATTGCGTTTTTCTGGCAAAAAAAGGGTTGACGCCCCAGAGCCAGATACGCATAATTCGGCCCGCACGGTGACGAGGTAACGACTCACCGGAAGCAAGGTTGGCTATGTAGCTCAGTTGGTTAGAGCATCGCACTCATAATGCGGGGGTCACAGGTTCGAATCCCGTCATAGCCACCATCTCTAGTTGGGGTATCGCCAAGCGGTAAGGCAGCGGGTTTTGATCTCGCCATCCCTAGGTTCGAATCCTAGTACCCCAGCCATTTTTAAAAGTTCTTTGCCAGTCTCATGACTGTCGAGGAGCGCTGTTGGGGTATCGCCAAGCGGTAAGGCAGCGGGTTTTGATCTCGCCATCCCTAGGTTCGAATCCTAGTACCCCAGCCATTTTTATGT
>FWPV01002380.1_pt1 | contig 45146 bp, 42 predicted proteins | sample 2228371 | NCBI WGS metagenome assembly FWPV01 (sample SAMEA103939776, study PRJEB20133) | metagenome
CCGGCCGATTTTCGTCCCGCGTAGCGGGGGTGCGCCGGGGCGCGTGAGGGTCTCGAAAATAACCGTGGCGCATGCTTCGCGTGTCAGCTGGCCCGCACCCGGCGGTTTCCACCCTCACCCCGGCCCTCTCCCTGGTAGGGAGAGGGGGCCTGCCGCGCCCGGCCGATTTTCGTCCCGCGTAGCGGGGGTGCGCCGGGGCGCGCCAGGCCCAGGCTTGACCGGGTGAATAACTCCTCCGCCCGTCTGTGGCGGATTATAGCCGGACCACGCCAGGCCGTCAAGCGCGAGCGGACAGGGGTTGATCGGAAAAGCTCAGCGGGCTGCGTCCAGCAGTTCCTGGCGACGCCGGCGATATTCGATGATGGGCCGGTCGCCCTGGATGAGCTGCTCGTCGCCCCGGAGCGCCGAGGGCCTGGTCTGCTGCGTCTGCACCACGCGCCGGTCCTGGTGGGCGATGATCAGGTTGGCCGGGGCCGCCAGGCGCGTGACCAGTTGGCCCAACAACGGCATCGTGAAAAAGCGTTGGTAGAAGCGCAGGTAGAGCAGGGTATGCGCCTCGTCCACCGGCACAAAGGCCGCCACGATGCGCGTGGCGTCCGAGATGCGATTCTGCCACAGGTTGGGAAAGATGAACTCCAGCCGAAAGCCGCGTTCGGGCTGGGGGATCTCTTCCGGCCGGCGCGGCGGCGTGCCATCGTCCACCCGGTTGAAGACGTAGACGTAGAACTTGTCGTCGCCGTCCCACTGGACCACCGGGCCGTCCACCAGCGTGCGGTTGCCGCGGCCGATGGTGTTGTGGTGGACAAAGGGCAGGTGCACCACATCGAGCTGGTTCTCGATGACGCGGGAATAGTGGGCCTCCCACAGGTCAACCACCGAGGCGTAGCGGAAATCGTCGCTCAGGTTGTCGAAAAAGCGCGGGGGTGGCAGGTCTGGGGGCGGATCGTTGCCCCACCAGACCCAGATGAAGCCGTGGGCCTCGTGAGTGGGGTAGCCCTGGACCCGGAAGCGCGCCGGGACTGGGATGTGTTTGCCGTTGGCCGGGATGCAGATGACACGGCCAGCGGCGTCGTACTCAAAACCATGAAACGGACATTGGAGCGCGCCGGTCGGCAGCACCTGGCCTTTGCTGAGCGCGGCGCCCCGGTGGGCGCACCGGTCCCGCAGACAACTCACCCGGCCGGTTTCATCGCGCCAGAAGACCAGCCTTTCGCCCAGGCGCGTGGCGCCCACCGGCTGGCCCCGGACCTGTTTGGATTCCAGCACCACGTACCATTGATTGGGGATCACGTCGCCTCCGCGTTCAATTCGTCGAGCAGCGACAAAAGTTCCTGGTTGGGCGGGATGTCCTGCATCGAATCGCCATAGTGGGCATAGCGCACCGCGCCGGCCTGATCCACGATCACCTGGGCGGGCATCCGGCCCAGCTTGAGGAGCTTGACCTCCTGCCCGTAACGCTTGAGGATGCTGTGGGTGGGGTCTGGCAGCCCCACGAAGGGAAGCTGTTCGCGTTGCCAGTAATCCGCAAAGGCCGAGGCGTCCTCCGGCCCCACCACCACGACCTCGGCATTTCGACGCACAAACTCGTCATAGTCGCGGCGCAACTGCGCCATGTGCCGGCGGCAGAACGGTCACATGAAACCCCGGTTGAACACCAGCACCACGTGCTTTTGCCCCCGATAGTCCGATAGCCGCACCGTCTGCCCTCGAAAATCCTCCAGGGCGAAATCCGGGGCCGGCTCGTTCAGCTCGATTCTGGACATGTTGTTTTCTCCTTGTCTGAGGGCAAGCGGACAGCTTGCCCGGCCAGCCGGCGTCCGACGCCGGGTAACTGCCGCAGGCGGGCATGGCTTTCTGGGGCCAGGGCCAGCGTCATCCCCAGAACCACGAGGACGTTCGTCGCCAGGAAAAAGATGGCCTCTTCCACCGGCAACACCCCGCCCAGATAGATCCTCAGGATGCACCCCGGGTTGATCGTCCACGTGCCGGAGCCGATGGCGAGCGCGTCCACCAGCCACAGGTAGAGCGTGGGGGGCGCGAGGCCCAGCAGCACCACGCGCCAGTGTCGCCACAGGATGTCCGCGCCAAAGGCCAGTTGCAGGCCGATGGGCGGCACGGCCCAGATGAGGATGAGGGCCAGGTACCAGCCGGGCAGCCACCCGGCCACGAGCACGCCCAGGCTGACGAGCCAGAGCAGCCCCAACACGCTGGCGGACGTCCATCGCAGCCAGCCGTGCAAGGCAGCCGGCCGCGCCGGGGGCCACAGCCGTCGCATCCACCACAGCAGCCATAGCCCGGCCATGATCGTCTGCACCACAAAGAACGTGTACTCTTCGATGGGGACCCAGCCCAGGGTGATCCCGGTGACCAGGGCCGGGTCATACCACCACACGCGCGTCGCCACCAGGTAATTGTCCCATGGCGTGGTATAGACCAGGGCGATGAGCACGTGGGCGGCGAGCACGGCCCAGGCCAGCCGCGACGACGCGCGGCCGCGCCGCGCATCAATCGCTGTGACCGCCGCCAACGCCGCCAGCGGGACGCCGATGAAGACGATGAGCACGCCGAAATAGGTCATAAGCCCGCCCTCCGGGCGCGCCGCCAGATGCCCGGCAGCCGCCGCAGCTTGCCCCACGCGCCGATGTGAGCGCGCCGGGTGAACACGTCCCCGCCGTGGGCCTCGATGTCGTCCAGGATGGCCTGGTACAAGTCGGCGGCGGCCTGGATGGCAAACCGCCCGTCAGCGTGGAGCAGGGCGATGCCCGGCATGGCCTCGGCGTAGAGACGGCGGGTGCGCTGGACCTGGAAGTGGAGAAAATCGCGCCAGTGGTCGGTCAACCGCCCGGCGGCGATGTCGGCCTCGCGCACGCCAAAGGCGACCAGCTCGTCTTGCGGCAGATAGAGCCGGCCGGCCGCCCAGTCCTCGCGCACGTCGCGCAGGATGTTGGTGAGCTGCAGGGCCACGCCCAACTTGACGGCATAACGCACCGCCTCCTGCCCGGCGAACCCGATGATGTGCATAGTCATCAGGCCCACGGTGGAAGCCACGCCATAGGCGTATGCGGCCAGGTCTTCAAAGGTGGCATAGCGCGTCACCTGGAGGTCCTGGGCCACGCCGTCGAGCAACTGGTGGGCGTATTCGGCCGGGATGCGGTAACGGGCGCGGGTATCGGCCCAGGCCAGCACCACCGGATCGTCGGCCGGGGGACGGTCAGCCAACGCCCACTGGCGCCAGGCTTCCAGGCTGGCGAGCGGGTCCCCGCTGGCCCGGTCCACCAGGTCATCGCTGACCCGGCAAAAGGCATAGAGCGCCCGGGCCGCCTGCCGCTTGGCCTGGGGCAGCAGCCCGGAGGCCAGGTAAAAGGTCTTGCTGTGCTCCCGGGTGATGGCCGCACAGGCCGCGTAGGCCCGGCCCAAGGCCGTCGGCTCAGCCTGCACGGTCGCCGAAAGGCTGCCCTGGTGCAACGGCCCCAGGGCCAGGGTCAGCAGACGATGCTCCCAGGGGTAGGTCGTGCTTGTCAATCTGTGCTCCATGCAGGGCGGCTTTCCTCAGCCGCCGCTCTGTGGGCACGCAGCGCGTGGAAACCTGCTACTGCTCTTTCAGGATGCGCTCCGTGACCAGCCGGGCCGAGAGGAGCACGATGGGCACGCCGGTGCCCGGGTGCGTGCTGGCCCCCACAAAGTACAGGTTGCCGTAGCGAGCGTGGCGGTTGTGCGGCCGCAGGTAGCCGATCTGCGTGAAATTGTGGCTCAGGCCAAAGGCCGCGCCCTTGGCCAGGTTCCAGATGCGGAGATAGTCCGGCGGCGTGAACGTGGCCTCAAAGACGATGCGCTCCTCGATGTCGGTCAGGCCCAGGCGGGCGAGACGTTTGAGCACGTCCCGGCGCGCGCGCTGCTGGAGCGCCGGCCAGTCCTGCCGCTGGGTCTCGTCTATGTGGCCGGTGGGGACCAGGACCATGAGGGCGTCGCCGTCGGCCGGGGCAAAGGTGGGCACGGTGCGCACCGGCGCGTGGATGTAGAACGACGGCTCCTCCGGCAGCGAATGACCGTAGAATATCTCGTGGAATGACTCCCTGTAGCGATGGTCGGACAAAAAGACGTTGTGGTGCAGCAGCTTGTCGGTCCGCTCGCCCTTCAGGCCCCAGTAGAACATAAACGTGGCCGAGGTGAACTTTTTGGCGTTCATCCTGGCGGCGGTGCCGTCATCCGGCAACAGGTGGGCATAGGCCCAGGGCAGGTCGGCGTTGACGATGACCAGGTCGGCCGGGAGCTGCTCGCCGCCTTCCAGGGTGACGCCGGTGGCCCGCTGGCCGTCCACGTTGATGCGCGTGACCGGCGTGTTGTACTGGAAGCGCGCCCCCAGCCCTTCAGCGATGGCGGTGAGGCTGGTGACGATGGCGTACATGCCGTTGCGGGGATACCACACGCCCTCGGCCAGTTCGGTGTATTGGAGCAGGGTGAAGGTGGCCGGCGCGTCAAACGGGCTGAGGCCCAGGTACATGTTCTGGAACGAGAGGGCGGCCCGCAGGCGCGGCGACTTGAAATAGCCCGATACATCGGCATAGTGCTTTTGCAGGGCCTTGAGCTGGAACAGCAGGGGCAGGTTGGCCGGGCTAAAGAACTCGAGCAGGCTGTAGAAATTGCGGCCCACGAAGCGGTCCAGGGAGAGGGTATAGTGCCGATAGCCCTCGGCGACGAACCGGGCATACGCCCCGAACGCGCCCGGCTCGATGGCCTCCAGTTGCTCACGCATGTGCAGGAGGTCGCCGGTCAGCTCCAGGCTGCTCCCGTCGTGAAAGTGCACGCGATACGTGGGGTCTATGCGCGCCAGGTCCAGGTGATCCTCCATGCGCTCGCCCAGGTCCCGGTAGGTGGCGGCGTACGTCTCGGGCATCAGAAAGAGCGATGGCCCGGTGTCGAAAGTAAACCCCTGTTCCTGGATGAGCGAGGCCCGGCCGCCCGGGCGCTCGTTCTTCTCCAGCACGGTCACGCGATACCCTTTTTGCGCCAGGCGCGCGGCGGTGGCGATCCCGCCGATCCCGGCGCCGATGATGAGGACCGTCTTCATGAGCGACTCCTTCCTGTCTATAAGGGGTGTGGTATTCGAGGGTCATGCCCTGCGCTCTTGCAAAGGGGATTATACACGATTGGCAATATTTTGCCAAGCTCTTGTCCAATTCGCGATCCGCGAGTCGCCTTGACAGACCCTGTTGAATCGAGTAAAATCATCCAGTTGTTATTGATCGAAGGCCAATCACCCTGGCAAAGACGGCGTAGGGCCTCGCCCCTGGGGCGCACGGCGGTCGGCAAAGACCTCGCCGGCCCGCACGTGTGCCCACCTTCGCCCGGGTGCTATCGCAGGGAGGGTTCATGTTCGGCAAGCAATTGGGCATTGACCTGGGGACCGCCAACTCGATGGTCTGGGTCAGAGGTAAGGGCATCGTGGTACGCGAACCGACGGTGGTCGCTATCTCCACGGTGACCAATCGCGTGGTGGCCGTGGGCGAGGAGGCGCGCATGATGCTGGGCCGCACGCCGGGCAGCATCGAGGTGCAACGGCCCCTGAAAGATGGCGTCATCGCGGATTACCTGGTCACGGAGGCGATGTTGCGTTACTTCATCGGCAAGGTGGCGGGCCGCTTTCGCCTGTTCAAGCCCACCGTGATGATCGGCGTGCCGGCCGGCGTCACCACGGTGGAGATGCGTGCCGTCTACGATGCGGCGCTCCAGGCTGGGGCCAAGACCGCTTACCTGATCCCGGAACCCCTGGCCGCCGCCATCGGCGCGGAGCTACCCATTGGCACCCCGCGCGGCAACATGATCGTGGACATCGGCGGCGGCACCACCGAGGCGGCCATCATCTCCCTGAACGACATCGTGATCAGCCAGAGCGTGCGCGTGGGGGGCAGCAAGATTGATGAGGCCATCGCCGCCTATATCCGGCGCAAGTATAACCTTCTGGTGGGTGACCGTACCGCCGAGGAGATCAAGATCGAGATCGGCAGCGCATTGCCGCTGGACGAGGAGCTGACGATGGAGGTCCGGGGACGTGACCAAGTGGCCGGCCTGCCCCGCACTATCCCGGTGACCTCCGGCGAGATCACCGAGGCCATCGCCGAGCCGCTGGATGCCATCGTGTCTGCCGTGAAAGGCGTGCTGGAACGGACCCCGCCGGAGCTGTCGTCTGACGTCATTGATCAGGGCATGGTGATGACCGGCGGCGGCGCCCTGCTGCGGAACATGGACCGCCTGCTCACCCGCGAGACCGGCGTGCCCTGCCACCTGGCCGAGGACCCCATCACCTGCGTGGTGCGCGGCACCGGCGCGGCCCTGGAGAACTACAAGATCCTGAAAGACACGCTACTGCAAATCTAACGATACCATGATGCACGATGCAGGATACAGGGTTATGACTTGCACCCTGTATCCTGCATCCTGCATCCTGCATCCTGTATCCTGTATCCTGCATCATGAAACGGCTGTTGCTGGCTCGGTGGGACTATAACTGGCTCCCGGTGGCGTTGTTGGCGGTTTTGGCCGTGGCCCCGTTGTGCCAGCCTGGCTACTTCTGGGGCGCGAACGATGCCCGGCATAGCGTGTACTTTTTGGTGGAGTTTGACCGCTCCATCCAGGAAGGCATCCTCTATCCCCGCTGGTCGCCGGATTTCTCCTTTGGCTACGGCTATCCCATCTTTAATATCTACTCCCCCCTGGCCTTCTATCTGGCCGAGGGAGTCTATCTGCTGGTCCGCGATTTCGTGTTGGCGGTCAAGGTCGTCTGGGGCCTGGGGTTCGTCCTGTCGGGCCTGGCGATGTATGGCCTGGCCCGGCGGCTGCTCGGACGGCCTGGCGCGCTGGTGGCGGCCGTGGCCTACGTCTATATCCCCTACCGGCTGGTGGACGTGTACGTGCGCGCCGCCTTTGCCGAGGCGTTCTGCTTTGTCTGGCTGCCCCTGGTGCTCTGGGCCTTTTACGAGCTGACCGAACGGCCCACGACGGGCCGGATCATCTGGGGCGGGATCGCTCTGGCCGGGTTGGTGCTGACCCATAGCGCCATGCTGCTGCTGTTCGCGCCGTTTTTCCTCCTCTACCTGGCCTTCTTGCTGAGCTGGGTCGGCTGGACCGAGCGGAAAACGGACACCGTGGATCAGGCTGGGCAAGACCGCGCTCTGCAACCCCCATCTTCCATTGTCCAGCTTTCATTGTCCGCTCTGCCTCTCCGCCACATCGCTGCTGTCGTCGTGTCGCTCGCCCTGGCCATGGGTCTGAGCGCCATCTTCTGGCTGCCCATGGTCCTGGAATACAGCGCCGTGCGGGTGGACCAATGGACCGGCCCGGCGGCCTATGACTTTCGCAACCACTTTATCTACCTGCATCAGTTGCTCTCGCCAGCCTGGGATTACGGGATCAGCGTGGCCGGTCCCCACGACACCGTATCTTTCCAACTCGGCGTGGTGCCCTTTCTGCTGTCGGTGCTGGCGCTCATCCCCCTCCTTCGCCGCCCGGACCAGCCCGCCCGGCCCCAGGCGACGCTGGTCTTTTTCTTCCTCCTGGCCCTGCTGGCCATCGCCTTGATGCTGCCCACCTCGCTGCCTGTGTGGGAAGCGCTCCACCTGGCCTCCCTGATCCAGTTCCCCTTCCGGCTGCTGTCCATCACCAGCATCTGCCTGTCGTTGTTGGCCGGGGCCGTGCTGTGGGTCAGCGAGCAAGAGCCGGCCGACGTGAACCCGGAAATCGCCAACGGTGGCCTTCACGGGGCCTGGCTGGTGGCCCCCCTGCTGGCCCTGGTCATCCTGGGCAGCTACGCCTACCTGAACCCGCCGTTCACCGAGCCGCCGGAAGGACCAGTGAGCCTGGGCGGACTGATGCGCTTCCAGCAATCCAGCGGCGAGATGGTGGGCTTGACGGCCTGGGTCCGGGAGAAGCCCACCTGGGGCCCGCTGGCCGACCTGTACGTTCAAGATCAGCCTATCCACACCAAACTGGCGTATACCTCGCTGCCGGCGGATGCTCAGGTGGAGGTCTTGCGCCACACCAGCATCCTGGACGAGGTGCGCATCACCTCTGCGACCGGCGGGCCGGTCACGTTTCTCACTTTCTACTACCCGGGCTGGACGGCCTACATTGACGGCGAACCTGCGCCCATAGACCTTGTCGGCGATCTGGCGCTGATGACCGTGCCGGTGCCCCCGGGGCAGCACGTCGTTACCCTGCGGTTCGAGGACACGCCCCCCCGTATCCTGGGAACCGCCATCACCCTGCTCACCGGCGTCGGGCTGGTCATCTGCGGTGTGGCCCTGGGCGTGCGCCGCAGGCTCTGGTAAACCAGCGGGCGGTTGAAGCGCGCCTGTGGCCTGCGCGGACGAGTTCGCGTCCACGCCGGTGGACGCCCGGCACGCCCCCAGGGGAGATTTCAATCGCTGCGGCTTGGTCACCGGGCGGGATCGTCCAGTGAACTTTTTGCGGTCCCGGCTTGTGTTATACGCTGTGGCACGTGCCTCCGATCGTTCCCGCGCCCACACGCGTACCGGACATGAGGAGACCTTCACACGCCTCAGCGCCCCCCGGATGCGAAAATCGGCCCCCTAACCCCCCAATCCCTTCAACAGGCTCAGGGCAAGCCTGGGGGGAACCAGCGCGCAGTTCTCCCCTCCCCGCATCGGGGAGCCTGTCCCGAGCGTAGTCGAGGGAGGGCCGGGGGAGGGGTCTATTTTCGGAGGAGAAAACGATGAAACCCTGGTGTGTATGGCCCGCGCTCACCTTGTTGGTGATCCTGGTCAGCAGTTGTGCCCTCGGCGGCCCCCCGGCCACCCCTACCCCAACTCCCCCGCCACTGTATCAGGGGCAGTTGGCCTTTAACTCCAACCGGGACGGCCATTATGAGATCTGGCTCGTCAACAGCGATGGCACAGGCCTGCGCCAGCTCACCGACGGGGGCCAGGGTGAGCGGATGGGGCCAGCCTGGTCTCCAGATGGCACCCGTATCGTCTATTACGTGCAGACCCGGGCCCTCTATATGGCGATCCCGGAAGATCTCCTGATCTTGAACGTGGACGCCCCCCAGGCCGGGCACGTGCGTATCACCCTCACGCCGCCAGTGGTGGACCGGGACCCGGCCTGGTCCCCAGACGGAAAGACCATCATCTACTGCGCCGACTTTGTGCTCATGGCCTGTGACGTGGAGAGTAAGGAACACCGGGTCCTGCGCGATGATCACCGCTATTACATGCCCTGCTGGTCGCCGGATGGCACGCGCATTGCCGTGAGCGTGCAGCTCAGCGACACCGACTATGGCATCTATGTGCTGAACGCCGATGGCCGCAATCCAGTGCGCGTCACCCAGAGCACTGCGTATCACTGGGACCCGGCCTGGTCCCCAGATGGCACCACCATCCTGTTCGCCAACCACGTGGACCACCAGATCCACGCGGTCCCAGCCCCACCGCCAGAGGGCTTCAAAGAACTGCCCCAGACCACGCCCCTGACGACGGTAGGCGTCAACACGGAGCCGGCCTGGTCCCCAGACGGCACTACCATCGCCTTCACCCACACAGAAGGGCGGAACCGCGACATCTGGGTGATGTACAAGGATGGCGCGGGCGCCCGGCCCGTAACGCAGGACCCGGGCGAAGACATGGCCCCGGCCTGGAGGCCGCGCTAGGGAAAGGACGAAGGCGGAGGGAAGAGGGCGGAAGAGCCTGCCCCGCCTGTCCCAAAGTCGAGGGGAACGGAGTGAAAAAGATTCGGCAGCTCGTACTGCTCGGCTGTGGCGTGGCCTTGCTGCTCTCTGCCTGCCAGCCGACGCCCAGCGACGGCACGCTGAAGGTGATCTTTCCGCTGGAGACCACCGAGCTGGCCGGCGGGCGGTCGCTGCGCGTGACCGTCACGCTGGCGGACAACGACGGCCAGCCGGTGGCGGGGGCCATAGTCCAGGCCGAACTGCGTGCCCCGGACGGCCACGTGTTCACCACCATCCCCTGCGCCGAGGCCGGCCAGGGCCGCTATCTGGCCGATTACGTTACGCTGCCGCTGCGCGGGGCTGGCGGCACGTGGCGCGTGATCGCCCGGGCCACGTGGGGCGATGGCAAGCAGGCTCACGGGGAGCGCGCGTTCAAGGGCCTGCCTTCGCTCAGCGAAAAGTATCGGGATTTGTATGGCTTCTGGATTGACATCCCCGATCTCGAGTGCCGCAACAAGGTCCACGAGTTCCGGGACCACGTCTATGAGGACGGTAGCGGGTTCGTGATCCTGGAATACCATTGCATCGGCGCAAGCAACATCCTGGCCGAGGTGGACGTGCATTGGCAGCACGCCGATTTCCCGGCCGATGGGGCGGCCGCCATCGAGTTCACGCAGCGGCTGTCTCCACCCATGTATCACGATCCAAACGTGCCCAATACGAACCTGATCGCAGACCGGACCACGTTCCAGGGCCGACCAGCCTGGCGCGTGACCGGCCAGTGGCGATCCACCTGGGCATCAGCCGGGGCCTTGCGCGATGGCCTCATCGAGTGGACGGTCTCGGAGTGCCCGGGGGCCGATTGGCTGTGGACCATCGTCGTCTCCACCAACGAGGCGGCCTATCTGGACTATCTGTACCGGATTCAGGAGACGTTCGAGTGTCCATGACGCATCGCTTACTGCTGACCGTCGGCTGCCTGCTCCTGTCACTCTCAGCCTGCCAGGGGCCTATGGAATACCTGCGCCAGACGCGGGAGACCTTTGAATGTCCCACACCAAAATAGGATGGACGGCCGGGCCGGCGCTGCTGATCCTCCTGCTCGTTCTGCTCGGCGGCCTTTCCACCCTCACCCCGGCCAGCCCACCGCCAACCATACCCTACGCCGCCTATGACCCGGGCCTCGCCATCATCATCTCCCAGATCACCACGCCCACGCTGGAATATGAGCTGAACGGCCTGACCGGCGAGCGGCCCGTCGTGGTGGCCGGCGCTCCCTACACCATCAAGACCCGCCGGACCGGCAACGTGGAAGCCAGCATGATAGCCACCCAATATGCCTATGAGCAATTCGCCGGTTACGGCCTGGATGTCGCGTACCACAACTATGCCCTGACTGGCGACGCGAGCTTTCGCGATCACGCCCTCGTCCATCGCCAGGAGCCGGTCGCCGCGCGCAACGTGGTGGCCGAAAAGCCCGGCCGGGTGGACCCTTCGCGCATCTATTTGCTCACTGCCCATCTGGACGATCAGCCTGTGGGCCTGCGCGCGCCCGGCGCCGACGACAACGCCTCCGGCTCGGTGGCCGTGCTGACAGCCGCCCGCCTGCTGGCTCCCCACGACTTTGCCTACACCATCCGCTTTGTCCTGTTCACCGGCGAGGAGCAGGGCTTGCAGGGCAGCGCCGCTTATGCCGCCGACTGTGCCGCCAAAAGAGAAGACATCCGGGGCGTGATCAACCTGGACATGATCGCCTACAACGCCGATCCGCCGCCCATCGTGGACCTGTACGCTTACGATGAGGTGCCGGCCTCGCAGACGTTAACCCGCGCGTTCGCCTACATGATCGGCGTCTATGGTTTGCGCCTGGTCCCCGATCGGACCGGCGGTCCCGGCGGCGCCAGCGATCAGGGGAGCTTTATCGCCCATGGCTACCCGGCCATACTGGTCATCGAGGACATGGATGATTTCAACCCGCACTGGCACAAGGTCAGCGATCGGGTCTTGGCCCTCGATCTGGACTACTATGCCGACGTGACCCGCGCCGTGGTCACCACCATCGCCCACCTGGCCGTGCTCATACGTTAGCCCCTGACTGGTGAATTTTTCGCCCATTGGGGTGACGGCTCAGTCTACCCTGGCGAAGGTGACAAATGCGCCGGTGATCGGGCACGGTCTCGCCGAAACAGGCCGATTTTGCCAGCGCATGGACCGCCAACCTTCGCCAGGGTGAGCAGTTAGATGAAGAAGGGCCAGCGTTCTGATCCGCTGGCCCTTTCCGATCTGGCTGACGATTTGGCGCTACGAACCCAGGAGCATCCCCTCCAGCCAGGATAACATGCGGTCCAATGCCTCCAGCACCTGCTGGGCCTCCTCTTCCTGGATGATCAGTGGCGGCAGGAGCTGGCTCACCGACTGGTCGTTGTGGGCATAGATGGTGAGGATGCCGTGGTGAAAGCCGGCCACGGTCATGAGGGGGCCGCACGCCTCCGACATCATCTTCAGGCCCATCATCAGGCCCCGCTGGCGGACCTCCACCAATATCTGCGGATGGCGCGCCTGCAACCGGGCCAGCCCGGCCCGGAACAGGTCGGCCATCTCGTGCACGTGGGCCAGGAACCCCGGTTCCTCCAGGATGCGCAGCACCTCCAGGGTCACGTGGCATCCCACCTCGGCCCCGCCGCAGGTGGAGACGTGAATGAAGGGGTTCTCGTGGAAGAAGGGGTTGAGGTGATCGCGGTAGATGGTGGCAGACATCGGGTAGAGGCCACCGGACAACCCCTTGGCCGCCACGATGATGTCTGGAACCACGCCGTAGGTCTCGATGCCCCATACGGCCCCGCAGCGCCCCACGCCGGTCTGCACCTCGTCGGCGATCATGACCGCGCCGTGCCGGTCGCACAGCGACCGTACCCCCGCATAATAGTCCTCCGGCGGCAAAGGCATCCCCAGCGTGGCCGGGATCGTCTCAAAAAGCACTGCCGCCACGTCCCCATCCATGACGGCCGCCAGCGCGTCCAGGTCGCCGAAGGGCACGCGAGAAAAGCCCGGTGGCAGTGGCGCAAAGGGCTGGCTGAAATCATCCTCCCCGGCGGCCAGGGCGAACCCGGTGTGGCCGTGGTAGCCGCCCCGCGCCGAGATGACCTTCGGCCGGCCGGTATGGGCACGGGCCAATTTGATCGCCAGGTCAATGGCCTCCCCACCGCCCACGCCAAAAACCACCCGGTTGAGATCACCCGGGGAGAGGGCGGCCAACTTTTCCCCCAGCAAGGCCCGGTGCTCGCTGATCAAGTGGTGGTTGCCGATGTCCAGCTCCCGCAAAGCCTGCTCCAGGGCCGCGATGATCCGGGGATGGCGATGCCCCAGGTTATATACTCCCCCGTTGCAGTGACAGTCAATGAGGCGTCGGCGGCCGTCTATATCCCAGACGTAGACGCCCTCGCGCCGGCCAAAGATAAAATCCACGCCGGCCTGGGCAAAGAACTCGGCCTTGCCGCTGGACACGTGGCGGGCAAATCGCTGCACGATCTGCTCTCGGGCATCTTGGGCGATGAGTGACATGGGAAACCTCCGGGAATGATGTTGAATGCGACCCGTCCACCCCCTCGCCCGACCAGGGAGACACCCTGACGGGTGCAGGTGGGCCGGGGGAGGGGTCTATTTTCGAGAGACCCGCACGCGCCCCGGCGCACCCCCGGATACGAAAATATCAACCCGGCGCGGGTTTAAACCCGCGCCGGGCGCGGCGGGAGAGGGCGCAGGCGAGCTGACAGTTGAGCTACGCTTATTTTCGAGAGGGTGAGCAGTCATATTTCAAGATGGTTCTCGTCCGCCCCAGCGTTGCCGGGTAGGCACGTGCTCGTATAATGCCGCTGCCGGCTCGTCCATGTCGTCGGTCAGGTAGACGTAGGTCCGGCCCTCCTGGTTGCTGTAACCGGCATGGTGACCGTGGCGATCCACGGCGATCACGCTCACGCGGCTGAGGTACCGCCCGCCCAGAGCGTCCAGGTCCCGCATGGCCCGGCGGCCGGCCTCCACCAGCGACAGGCCCTGCTCCAGGTAGCGCACCACGCTGCGGGCCGTGCCGGCGCGCATGGTCATCTCGCCCATGCCGGTGCAGGTGGCCGCGCCGTAGCGGTCGTCGGCGTAAAAGCCGGCGCCCACCACCGCCGAATCGCCCAGGCGGCCGGGGTACTTCCAGGCCCAACCGCTGGTGCTGGCCCCGGCGCAGAGGTGGCCCTGGGCATCCTGGGCGATGAAATTGACTGTGCCCCCTGCCTGGCGCCGGTCAAAGTATTCGAGCTCCTTCGCCCGCTCCGGGTCCAGCGTGATCTCGAGCCGTTTCCACAAGTCCGGCAGGCTGGCGAGTCGGGCCACCGTCTCTTGGGACATGTCCCCCAACAGGCGTCGTTCCCAGACCCGGCGGGCCTCTTCGGTCAGCAGATCGCACGGCTCAAGGCCCATCTCGGCGGCGAAACGCGCCGCTCCTTCGCCCACCAGCAAGACGTGGGGCAGGCGCTCCATCACCTGGCGGGCCACGGAGATGGGGTGCTTGTAGCCCATCATGGCCCCCACCGCGCCGGCCGTCAAGTCGCGGCCGTCCATGATCCCGGCGTCCAACTCCACCTGGCCCAGCAGGTTGGGATAGCCGCCATAGCCCACGGTGTGGTCGTTGGGGTTGGCCTCCACCAGGCGGATGCCGGCCTCCACCGCACGCACAGCGACGGCCGCGCCGCCGGCCCGGAGCACACGCATGGCCTCCTGGATGCCGACGATCCCGTTCTGGCTGGCGACGACGATCATCGTCTCTGCTCCCCTCTGTCAGTGCGCCAGAGCATCCTCCGATCTGTGGATGGGGATGCCACGCTCGGCCAATGCCTGGAAGAACGGCGCCGGCGCAATGATCCCCTCTGGCGCGTAGACCCCCGGCGTCGTGATCTCTTGGCGGGCCAGCATCGCCGCGCCGATGGCCACGGGATAGCCGGTCAGCCGGCCCATCTTGTCGGCGCAGGCGTAAGAGACGGTGCGCGGCTGGCCGTCCTTGACCCCCACCACGTCCACGCGCGCGCCGGAGCACGGCACACCCCCGGCCCCGATGATCCCTTCCAGCTTCCAGATGATCTTGGATGTGGTCATGATCCGTTTATGGGTCTTGCTCAACCCCAGCTTGACCAGGGTCTCGCCCAGCCAGTTGTTCCAGTTGGGGGTGAGGCCGCCTTTCAGGAAAACCGTATCGGCTTTGATGTAGCGCGGGATGGTCATGGGCTCCGGGTGGCCGCAGTGGGAGACGTGGACCCGGCCCAATGGGGCCGGGAACTCGACCACCTCTTTGTCCGCGCCGGCCGGCACGTCCACCCACTGGCCGCCGCGATAGGTGGGCACATTCCCGGTGATGGCAAAGAACACGTGGGCCACCACGGCCAGCCCTGTGGAGTCGGCCGCACCGCCGCCCCAGTAGATGCGGATAGTGTCCACGGCGTCCAGGGCGTCGGCGCCGGCCCGGGCCATCACGTTGGTGATGCCCGGCGTCCAGCCCAGGCCGCAGATGAGGGTGACGCCGGCCGCCCTGGCGTCCGCATCCAGGTTAAAGACCTCCTGGATCGGCCCCCAGTCGTCGCAGATGTCCACATAGCTCACTCTCGCGGCGATGGCGGCCCGGGCCATCTTGGGCGCAAAGTGGTAGAACGGCCCAATGCAGCCCACGGCCACGTCAGCGTCTTGGAGCACGCCAGCCAGCGAGACCGGGTCCTCCGCGTCCACAAAGACGCCGCTGGCCCGGTCCCCAAACTCGGCTGCCAGCGACCTGGCCCGGTCCACACGATAGTCCGCGATGATCACGTGATAGTCGGTATGGGCGATGAGGTCGCGGACGGCGTAGCTGCCCATGTCGCCACAGCCGCCCAGCACGACGATGTTCATGAGTTCCTCCTTCCGTGAATAACCTTTTGCTCGCGGCGGCGACCGCCGGGAGTGCAACCTACGGCGAGCCGGGGTCGGATACAGGGGGCAAATCAAGTGCCCAGCAACATCTTGAGCTGGCGGGCCGTGTCCACCGCCTGGCCCTGCCAGTGGTTATTGGCGAACAGGTACACCTGCCGGCTCTGTTGGGCGAGTTGCTGGACCTTGGGCACCCATTCGGCCAGTTCCTCTCGCTTGTACGTATAGTCGTAACGCTCCCAGGCGTGCTCGTGCTGCCACCACTTGGCAGAGTTACGCCCGTGGAAACGCACGTAGGCGATGTCCGAGGTAGCCACAGCGATCGGCGGGATGAGGCCCTTCAGACGCGGCTCGTCCACACAGCAGAACCCCAACCCCTGCTCGCGCAACAGGTCGTAAGTCGCCTCGTTGAGCCATCGGGCGTCGCGAAACTCCACCACCGTCGGCAGGTCATCCAGGTCCTCACACAGCGCCTTGAGATAGTCATAGTTCTCAGTGGTTGGGTGAAAGGAGAACGGAAACTGGGCCAGGACGCAGCCCAGGCGACCCTCGTCCAGCAAGGGTTGGATGGACGCGCGGAATTGCGCAGAGACCACCGCATGATCGGCGCGCTCGTGCGTCAGGCCCTGGTGGGCCTTGACCGCGAACTGAAAGCCCGGTGGCGTCTTGGCGATCATGCGCTGGAACGTGATCGGTGACATGATGCGATAGAAGGTGGCGTTCACCTCGGTCACGTCGAACTCGCGGGCGTAGAAGCTCAGCCAATCCTTCTTGGGCAGGTCAGGTGGGTAGACCGGTCCCACCCAGTCGTCGTAGGAGAACCCGCTGGTGCCGATGAGGAAACGCGCCATGCTCACCTCCTGGTAGACCCGAAGGGTTTCGGAAACCCTTCGGGTCTGCGACCTACCACCAGCCGCGCCGTTCGTCCTCACCCCAACCTTGCGCGCCGATGAGCGGGACAAAGACGCACCCCCCAAAGTCCTCTTCCTTGAAGCGCGCGCCTTGCCGGGTGATCCGCAGCAAGCTCTGGAATCCGCCGCTGCCCACGGGGATGACCAGCCGGCCGCCGTCCGCGAGTTGATCCTTGAGGGCCTGGGGCACACGCGGTGCGCCGGCCGTCACGATGATCGCGTCGTAGGGGGCATGGGCCGGCCAGCCCAACGTGCCATCGCCCACCACCACCGTGACGTTGGCGTAGCCCAGCTCGGCCAACACCTGCCGGGCGTGCTCGGCCAGGAGCGCGTGGCGTTCCACGGACGTCACCTGGCGGGCCAGTTCGGCCAGAAGGGCCGCCTGGTAGCCGGACCCGGCGCCCACCTCCAGCACGTTTTCGTCGCCGGTGAGTTGCAGGCACTCGGTCATCAGCGCCACCATGTACGGCTGGCTGATGGTTTGCCCCAGGCCGATGGGCAGGGGGCGGTCCTGGTACGCCGCGTCCGCCTGGTCTGGGGGCACAAAGCGGTGGCGAGGGACTCGGCGCATTGCCTCCAGCACCCGTGGGTCGCGGATGCCCCGTCGGGCGATCTGGGTCTCCACCATACGGTCTCGCTCTCGCTGATAATCCGGGTCCGCTTTCATGTGTGAACCGTTCGTGCGTTCTGGTCAGGTCGAAAAACCCTGCCCGTCGTAGCGCAGGTGGTCTGCGGTGGGCAGAAGGGCGGCCCTACGTTGGGGTTTCCCCATGTCCATCCGCTGAGCTGGCTAGGTCAACCCGGCCAGGATCGGCACCACCTGTTTTTTGCGAGAGAGAATGGACTCGACGACGAAGGAGTGGCCGGTCTCCAGCGGCCGTTGGAAGGCCTCGGCGATCTCCTCGGCCCGTCCCACGACGAGCAGCTCCGTCTCGTTGCGGATGATGTCGCTCACCATGAGCAGGATGGCGTCATAGCCCCGGCGCTCGCGCAGGCGGTGCATCTCGGCCACCAGCGCGGCCCGCAGGTCCGCGCCCACCACGGCCCGGTTCATCGTCTCCAGTGTCCCGACGCCATAGTGCCGCCGGCCAAAGATGAACTCCTTAAAGTCCGCCAGGATGATCTGGCGGGGCGTGCGGTTCTTCAGGTCGGCTGCCGCCTCGAACAGGGCCTCCCCCAGGTCCAGGGCTTCCACCTGCGCGACGCCGGCCAACGTGCGGGCGGCCTGCCAATCGCGCTCAGTGGAGGTGGGCGAGCGGAAGATCATGGTGTCGGCCATGATCGCGCCCAACAGGACGCCGGCGATGTCCGGGGGGATGGCGACGCCGGCCTCCTGATACATCTCGGCGATGAGCGTGGAGGTGGCCCCCACCGGCTCGTTGCGGAAGCGGATGGGGCCGGTGGTCTGTACGTCACCGATACGGTGATGGTCAATGATGCCCACCACCTCCGCCTCCTCCAGGCCATCAATGGATTGGCTGCGCTCGTTGTGGTCCACCAGGATCACCTGATGACGGCGGGGATGCAGCATGTCCCGGCGGCTGAGCATACCCACCACGCGATCCTCCCTGTCTACCACCACCAGGGAACGATGGCGAAGCAGGGCGTTGTGCAGGTCTTCGAGCCGGTCGCCCGGCGCGCAGATTGCCACGTCGGGCCGCGCTTGCATGACGTGGCGGACCGGCACGCTCATGTTCAACAGTCGCACCGTGGTGAAGGTGCGGTGGGGACTGGAGATGATCGTCACGTTGAAGCGGCGGGCCAGTTCGATGACCTCCGGGGCCACCGGCAGGTTGCCGGTGACGATGAGGGCCGCCGCCCCCCGGCTGATGCCCACCCGTTGGGCATCGGCCCGGTCGCCCAGGACCAGCAAGCAGTCTTGTTGGATGTGGTCCTTCATCGTCTCCACGTCCATCGCCCCCACCATGACGAAATCGCGGAGCCTGCGCCCCTGGGCAGCCACCAGCACCCGGCCGCCCAACGTGTTCACGATGTTGTCCAGTTCCAGATGGATCGTCTCCAGGAGGCTGGGGTCCAGGCCCTCGAAGAACAGCCGGGCAAACTGTTCCGCCGAGACGATGCCCAGCAGATGATGATCCTCGTCAGTGATGGGCAGCGTGCGGACGTCGTGGTCCCGGAGCAGGCGCCCCACCTCCAGGAGGGATTGATGAGGCCGGGCCACGACCGGGTCTGTGGTCATGGCGTCGCGGACGCGCAGATAGACGTCGTCCAGGAGCTGGGGGACCGGCACGCCAAAACGGTCCAGCAGGTAGTGGGTCTCCGGCCGCAGGTCCCCCAGGCGAACCGGGATGGCCTCGCCCAGGTCTTTGCGCCGATGCAGGTCCGCATAGCCGATGGCGGCAGCGATGGCGTCAGTGTCCGGGCTTTTGTGCCCCACGACATAGATGGTTTGAGACACGGCATGACCTCAACGCGGATAAAGGGTCAGACGATGGGAAAGCGCACGTGAAGCCGGCGCACGGGGTCCGCGTCTGCAGACGGCGCGCGCACGGCCACCACCACCACGCTCACGTCGTCATGGGGCCGCCCCTGGTCCTGCGCGATGGCGGCGGCCAGCAGGCCATCCGCCACGGCCGGAGCCGGGGTCTGGCGGTGCTCCCCACGCAGCAACTCCTCCAGCGTCGCCACGATGTCCAGCGGTTGGCCGGCACGCGCACCGGCGTGCAACACGCCGTCCGAGTACACCACCACGGTGATGCCCACCGCGATGGGCACCTCGATGATGACCGGCTTGGTGCGCGGGTAGATGCCGATGGGCGTGCACGGCTGATCGTACACGTGCGTGCGCGCCGGGTCCACCACGATGACCGGGCACTCGCTGTTGCGGGAGATGACGATGGTGTGGGTGGTCAGGTCTACGGAGATGATGTGCAAGGCCGCGCTGACCCGGCCTTGCCGGTGAGCGTAGAGAAAGTCGTGGGTGGCCCGGGCCGCCGCGCCATCGCGCACCCCATCGGCCAGCAGGCTCACGGCCCGGCGCGCGACCAGGTGGGAGATGGCCTTGGCCGCCGCGCCGGAGCCTTGCCCGTCGGCCAGGACCAGGCTCAGGCCGCCGGTCGGCCGTTCCATCATTTCCAGCGTGTCCCCGCTCTCACGCACGGCGTACCGGGCGGCCTTGGCTACCGCGATCTGAATCTCCATGGGGTCCACGTTTCCTTCGGCCGCTGGCTCCCTTCAGCCCATCAAACGGAACCCTAGTACGCGCCGGCGGCCGTGATGACCGCGGGCAGAGTCCGCAAGATGATGGTGAAATCCAGGCGTAAGGACCAGTTCTCGATGTAGTAGATGTCCAGCATCACCATCTCGTCAAAGGGCACGTCACTGCGGCCGCTGACGGCCCACAGGCTGGTCATCCCTGGCGAGACCTCCAGCCGTTTGCGATGCCACTCCTCGTATTGGGCGACCTCGCTGGGCAGGGGCGGCCGGGGGCCTACCAGGCTCATCTGGCCGAGGAGCACGTTGATGAGTTGTGGGATCTCGTCAATGCTGAAGCGCCGGATCCAATGGCCGACCCGGGTGACGCGGGGATCATCGCGGACCTTGAACAGCGGCCCGGTGGCCTCGTTGAGGGCGGCCAACTGCTCCTGCTCGGCCTCCGCGCCCTGGCGCATGGTGCGATATTTGTAGACCGTGAAAGGGCGGCCTCCCTTGCCCACCCGCGTCTGGCGGAACAGGGCCGGCCCCGGCGAATCCAGCCGGATCAGCACGCCGATGACGATCAACAACGGGGCGAGGAACAACAACCCCAGACCGGCGACGACTACGTCAATGATGCGCTTCACGGCCAGCCCCCACAGGGGAATGGAGATCTCTTTGACGGCGATGAGGGGGATACCGTCAAGGTCATCTACCCCAACCTGGCTCAGGCTCATCTGGAACATATCCGGCACCAACTTGAAGCGGACGCGCTCGCGTGTGCATTCCTCCATGATGTTCATGATCTTGCGGTGTGAGATCCAGGGCAGGGTCACGATCACCATGTCAATGTCTTGTTCCTGTACCACACGCGCCGTATCGTAGGTGGAGCCGAGGGCCTTTAAACGTCCCAGGTCGGTGGTGAACTTTTCCGGATCATCATCCACAAAGCCGACGATCTGGTAGCCCAGCTCCGGGCGGGCGATGGCGCTGCGCATGACCGCCCGGCCCACCTCACCGGCCCCCACCACCAACGTCCGCGTCATCCCGATGCCCCGGCGACGAAGCTGGCCGCGCAGCACACGCCCGATCAGCCGACTTGTGCCCAACAGGATCACCGTAAAGACGCCGGCATACACAAAGATCAACCGCGAATAGAAAAAGGGTTGCGCCAGGAACACCACCACGATCATCGCGGCCATGCCAATGAACGTGCCTTTGGCGATGGTGTACACGTCCTCGAACCAGGAGAGGGGGCGGCGGCGATCATAGAGGCCCTCCAGGGCAAAGACGATCAGCAGGATGGCGGTGATGGAGATCTCCTGCAGGGGATACGCGCTAAAGGGGAGATAGTTCTCAGCGGCCACCTCGCGCAGGAGGCGCAGCTCGTAACGGGTATAGTATGCCAGGGCAAAGGCGACGTTGATGAGCACCACGTCAGTCACCAGCGCCACTGCAGTCGCCAACCAGGGATAAGCCCGGCGAACCAGGCGCAGGGCGCGGTCATTCGTCTGCTCGCTCCGCCCCGGCGCAGCAGTGGTCGCCGGCACGAGCCGGCTCGCCGGGCTGGTATCCATGATGCTCTCTCTCATGCGTCCTCCACCGATGGGTCGCGCCCTTCGGGTATGGACAGCGCGGCCCCTTCTATATTACACCATTTTGGGGCCGTTGTCTATAGGTCTTTGAATACGCGAGCGTTTGTCCAAGGGCCAGCCGGCTGCCCGGTAAGAGCGATTCATGAGACAACGATACCCCTTAGGCAATATTTGTTTATAAGGCGCCATGACTTGACAAACCAGTTCCCCTTCGACTATAATGTCCCAATGATACGCGGCGCGTCCGCCCACGTCCCACTTTTTTGTCTGGAGAGAGCCTTTGTTATGCCCGAAACTACCCTGACCATTCACCACAAGGTGGGCCTGCACGCGCGGCCAGCGGCCCTGTTCGTGCAGACAGCCAAGCAATTCCGCAGCCATATCCGGGTCGCCCACGGTGATCGCGCGGCCAACGCCAAGAGCATCCTGGGGGTCCTGACTCTGGGAGCCGAACAGGGCGCCGTGATCCACCTCTGCGCCGAGGGGGACGACGCCGACCAGGCCCTGGCCGCCTTGACGGACCTGATCCACAGCAACTTTGGAGGCGTCGAGTGAATACACTGCATGGCATCGCCGCCTCCGGGGGCCTGGCCATCGGCCCGGCGTTCCATTTCCGCAAGGCCGGCCTGTGCTGTGAGCGCACCACGGTCCAGGACCCGGCCGCAGAATGGGCGCGCTTCCAGGCCGCCCTGGCGACGGCCGGCGAGGAACTGGCCCACGTGTGCGCCAGCGCCGAGGCCCAGTGCCAGCCAGAGGAGGCCGCGATCTTTCAGGCCCACCTGCTGATCCTGGACGACCCCGATCTGCTGGATCAGGTGCGGCTCCTGATCGAAGAGCAACACCTCAACGCCGGGGCCGCCCTCAGCGATGCGGCCCGGACCTACATCCAGGCGCTCGAGGCCCTGGATAACGAATACCTCCGCGCCCGCGCCGCCGACGTGCGCGACGTCACCGACCGCGTGCTGCGCATCCTGCTCGGCGTGGCCGAATCACCCACGGCCGGGTTGACCACCCCGGCCGTCATCATCGCGTCAGACCTCACCCCTTCCGACACAGTGCTGCTGGACAAATCGCTGGTGCTGGGGTTCTGCACTGCCACCGGCGGCGCCACATCGCACACGGCCATCCTGGCCCGGGGCTGGGGACTGCCGGCCGTGGTGGGGGTCGGGCCGCAAGTGCTAGAGATCCCGGCGTGCGCCCCGGTGATCGTGGACGGCGACGAGGGCGTGGTGCTGGTTGAGCCGGACGAGGCGGTGATCGCGCGGCATCGGGCGCGGCAGGCCCGGGCCAACGTCGTATTGGCCCAGGCCCGCGAGCACGCCCACGAGCCGGCCATCACCCGCGACGGCCACCGGGTCGAGGTGGTCGCCAACGTGGGCAACGTGGCCGGGGCCAGGGCCGCGCGGGAGGCCGGGGCTGAGGGCATTGGCCTGCTGCGCACCGAGTTCCTGTACCTGGAACGCGCTGACCTGCCCGATGAGGAGGAGCAGTACCAAGCCTACCGGGCCATCCTGGACGTGTTCGGCGCGCAGCCGGTGGTCCTGCGCACATTGGACATCGGCGGCGACAAGGAGTTGCCCTATCTGGACCTGCCCCAGGAGCTGAACCCCTTCCTGGGACTCCGCGCGATCCGGCTGTGCCTGGCCCGGCCAGCGCTGCTCAGGCCGCAACTGCGCGCGGCCCTGCGCGCCGGGGTGGGCCGCAACCTCAAGATCATGTTCCCCATGGTCGCCACCGTGGCCGAAGTGCGGGCCGCACGGGCCTTGCTCGACGAGTGCCGTGCCGAGCTGCTGGCGCAGGGCCAGCCCGCCGCCGAGATCGAGGTGGGGATCATGGTGGAGATCCCAGCCGCCGCGATCATGGCCCATCGCCTGGCCGCCGAGGTGGATTTCTTCTCCATCGGCACGAACGATCTCAGCCAGTATACCCTGGCGGCCGACCGCACGAACGCCCAGGTGGCCGCTCTGGCCTCGGCGTTTCAGCCGGCCGTGCTCTGCCTGGTGCGCGACGTCATCACGGCGGCCCACGCCCAGGGCAAATGGGTGGGGCTGTGCGGCGAGCTGGCCGGGGAACCGCTCGCCATACCCATTTTGCTGGGCCTGGGGCTGGACGAGTTCAGCATGAACCCGCCCGCGATCCCCCGGGCCAAGCAGATCATCCGCACCCTCACCCGGGATCAGGCGCGAGAGGTAGCCCAGGCCGCGTTGGAGCTAGATGACCCGGCCGACATCCAGGCATTGGTGCGCGCGCGCGTGCCAGCCACCCAAATAGAGGAGCCGCGATGAACGTGTCTGAACTGCGCGTGCTCTTGCGCGTATCCGATTTCGAGGCCAGCGCGCGTTTTTACCAGGACGTGCTGGGGCTGGCCTGTCAGCGGCGTTGGGAGAACCCCAAAGGCCACGGCATGATCCTGCGGGCCGGAGGGAATGGCTTCATCGAGTTGGTTGGCCCACGCGCCGAGCCGCCGACGCGCCGGGTGGAGCTGTGGCTCCGGGTGGACGACGTGGCCGACGCCTACGAGCGCGTGCAGAGCCAGGGCGCGGCTATCGCCCGGGAGCTGGCCGACGACCCCTGGGGCACGCGCTCTTTCGGACTGGACGACCCGGATGGGACGCGGGTCTGGCTGTTTGAGGAGACGGGCACAGGCTGAAGGAGACTATGATCACCGTCTATGTGAAACTCTTTGCCACGTTGCGGCGGTTCCGGCCTGGCCTGGGGATCGGGGAGGCATTCCCCGTGACGCTGCCGGCCGGGGCCACGGTGGAACAGCTCATCGCCCAGGTGGGCCTGCCCGCCGAAGAGGTCAAGACCGTCTTCGTCAACGGCCTCTTCCGCGAGCGCGGCCACCCGCTGGCCGATGGCGACCAGGTGGGCATCTTTCCGCCGGTGGGCGGCGGCTGACGCGCAGCCGTGTAGCACAAAACAGGCGCGACGCACGTCACCCCGTGCGTCGCGCCTGGCGTTTTTCAGAGCGATACGGTTACGCGGGCTTGCGCGCCCGAACTTTGATGCTGGCCACCTTGGGCCTGTCAAGGGCTTGACAAAACCCCGGCTGGCGCGTATAATTCAATCTGTTGAATATAGAGGCAACGATGACGACGAGTTACGACCAACAGGCGACCGCATTCCGGGCGTTGGCCCACCCGGCCCGCCTGCGCATCCTGGACCTGCTGGCCCAGGGCGAGGCCTGCGTCTGCCACCTGACGGCTGTGCTGGGCCAGCGGCAGCCCTACGTGAGCCAGCAGCTCATGGTGCTGCGCGCGGCCGGCCTGGTGACGGATCGCAAGGACGGCCTGATGGTCTACTACCGGCTGCGCGACGACGGGGTGCGGGACTTGCTGGCGGCGGGTCGGGCGGTGCTGGGCCTGCCCGCGCCGCCGCCGATGGCGAGACCCGCGCCGGGTTGCACCTGTCCGGCCTGCCGCCCGACGCCGTAGGCCCGGTGCGCCCATCGCGGGCTTTTTTTGCATTCCATACATTCTGAAATATGAATATACTGCAAGGAGGTCCATTCACTTGACTGCTGAGGTCATTCTCAATTACATTGGCACTTTGCTCATGGCTGGCTGGACCGGCCTGCTGGATTACCTGGCCGCCCACGTGTTGCTGTGCCTGCTGCCGGCCTTTTTCATCGCCGGGGCGCTGACGGCCCTGGTACCCAAAGAGGCCGTGACCAAATACCTGGGGCCAAAAGCCCCCAAGATCGTCAGCTACCCGGCCGCGGCCGTGGGCGGGTTCGTGCTGGCGGTGTGCTCGTGCACCATCCTGCCCTTGTTCGCCGGCATCTGGAAGCGCGGGGCCGGGCTGGGGCCGGCCATCACCTTCCTGTTCGTGGGGCCGGCGGTCAACATCCTGGCTATCGCCTACACCGGCGCGGCCATCGGCATGGACATTGCCATCGCTCGCATCGGGCTGAGCATCGCCTTTGGCATCGGCATCGGCCTGATCATGGCCGCCGTGTTTCGCAACGGGGCCGTGGCGGAGGACGCCGGGCTGTTCGCCGGGGATGCGCGGGTCCGGCCGGCCATCTGGGCCTTCTTTGGCCTGCTGGTGGCGATCCTCATCGCCGGGACGTTGCAGGTGGACGCGCTCACGGGGAGTTGGTTCACCGTGACGCTGCCGGTGGACGCGCCGGCCGGCCTGGAGACCGCGCTGGCGGGCCTGGGCCTCACCGTCCAGGGCGCGCTGCTCATCGGCTTGCTGGCGCTCATCGCCGGGGCCGCGTGGTTGGGGCTGGAGCGCGTATCCGAGGGGCTGAACCGCTGGACTGGCGTGACGCTGATCCTGGTGGTCGGGACGTTGCTGGTGGCCGCGCCCCGGCTGGACACGTCGGCCAGCGTCGTGGTGGGGTTCACCGGCCGCTTTTTCGTGGAGGCGGCGCTGCTGGCGGCGCTGGGGCTGGTGGCCGCGCGCGGGCTGGCGCAGCACGAGATCCAGGAGTGGTTGTGGGAGACCTGGCGCTTTGTGAAGCAGATCTTTCCGCTGCTGCTGGTGGGTGTGTTTGGGGCGGGCGTGTTCCGGGTCATCATCCCGGCCGAGTGGGTCCAGGCCCTGGCCGGGGAGAACACCCTGCTCGCCAACCTCATTGGCGTGGTCTTTGGCGTGTTCATGTACTTTCCCACGCTGGTGGAAGTGCCCATCGCGCGGATGTTCCTGGACCTGGGGATGGCCCGGGGGCCGTTGCTGGCCTACCTGATGGCCGATCCCGAGCTGTCGCTCCAGAGCATCCTGGTGACCAGCCGCATCATCGGCTGGAAAAAGAACGTGGTCTATGTGGGGCTGGTAGCGGCCTTTAGCACGCTGGCTGGCTGGTTGTTCGGTCTAGCGCTGACGATAATATAAAAGCTGCGTCAAACGTCATGCGTCAAACGTCAGGTGACGCATGACGTTTGACGACTGACGACACTGACGAAAAGGAGGCTGCAATGCTCGAGATCAAGGTTTTGGGGATCGGTTGTCCCAAGTGCCAGCGCGTGGAACAGGTGGCGCGGGAGGCGGTGGCCGCGGCCGGGGCCGAGGCCACCATCAGCAAAGTCACCGATATGCAAGAGATCACCGCGTACCCGATCCTGGGCACGCCGGGCCTGGTCATCAACGGCCAGGTGGTCTCGTCGGGGCGCATCCCCACCGTGGCCGAGGTGACGACCTGGATCATGAACGCCCTGGCGGCCGCTGAATAGGGACAGCCATGACCTGGCTGAGCGTGGGCGAGGACGGCAGCCTGACCCTGCCGGCCGATTACCTGGCTCGTCGCGGCCTCCGGCCCGGCGACCGGCTCCTGGCCTGGGCTGACAGGGACAGCGTGACCCTGCACCGCGTGGCTCTGGACGCCCAGGTGGTCTACCTGGAGCCGACGGCGCGCTGCAACCTGAACTGCGCCATCTGCGTGCGGCAGGTCTGGCCTGACCCGGCCGGCGATATGGACTGGGCCGTCTTTGAGACGCTGCTGGCCCAATTGCCGGCCTTCCTAGACCCTTCGGGCAGAGCCTCAGGGCAAGGCCTGCGGCGCATCGTCTGGGGCGGCTACGGCGAGCCGCTGGTCCACCCCCGCCTGCCGGAGATGCTGGAACGGGCCAGCGCGTTGGGCGTGGGCCTCACGCTCACCACCAACGGCCTGCTGTTGGACGAGGCGCTGACCCGGCGACTGCTCCAGACTCGCCTGGACCGGGTGGTGGTCTCCCTGGACACGGCCCACGCGCAGGCCTACGACGGCGCGCGCATCGCCGGGGGGCTGGCGCAGGTGCTGGCGAACGTCCGCCGCCTGGCGCGCCTGGCCGAGGCGCGGCCGGGGCCGCCGCTGGACCTGGGGCTGGAGTTCGTGGTCACGCGGTCCAACCAGGGCGAGTTACCCCGGCTGCGCGACGTGGCGCAGGACGTGGGGGCCAGCTTCGTGCTGGTCTCCCACCTGCTGCCCCACAGCCCGGCGGCCGCGGCCGAGACCCTGTATGACAGCGACCCGCCCCTCGGCCCGCCGGTGAGCTGGCCGGTGCGCGATCGGGGCGAGATCGTTTGGGGACGGATGGAATGGCCCCGGATGAAGTGGGGCGCGCAGCGACGCTGCCGCTTCGTCGAGCGGCGCGCATTGGTGGTGGGGTGGGACGGCGGGGTCAGCCCGTGCTATCCCCTGCTGCACACCTACCCATACTACGTCTACGGCACGCGCAAGGAGGTGAGCCGCTACGTCCTGGGCCGCGTGACCGAGACGCCGTTGGCCGACATCTGGACGAGCGCGGAGTACGTGCGGTTCCGGGCGCGCGTGCGGGCCTTTGACTTTCCCTCGTGCGTGGACTGCGGCCTGGAGCGCTGCGACATTCGGGCCGCCAACCAGGACTGTCAGGGCGACGGCCCCTCGTGCGCCGACTGCCTGTGGGCGCAGGGGTTGATCCAGTGTCCGTGAGGAGGGATGTGATGCTGATCATCGAATCGGCGTGGCTCAAGGGATACGTCCGGCAGCACGGCGGCGCACTGACCATCAGCCGCCGGGCCGTGGTGGGCTGATGAGCCGCCTACGAAGGCCCAGCCGGGCTGCTGGGGACGCCAGAGACCATCCCGCCGCGCAACTGGCAGGGCGACCGGGAAGACCCGGCCGCCTTCCAGCGGTTCGTCGTCCCTGATCAGGGTGGCGACATCACGTTATGGGTTTCCCGCGAGGTGCTGGAGGGCATCGCACCGGGAGAAACGGAGTTGGTGTTCGCGTTTTCGGAGTACGGGCGGTTTCGGTTGCAGATCAAGCAGACAAGGAACGAGTAGACAAGGAGTAGACGATGACGACAACGACGAAATCGGCCGGCGTGGTGGGCCGGCTCTCGTGGCTGGACCGGCTCCTGCCGGTCTGGATCTTTGGGGCGATGGCCCTGGGGGTGGGGTTGGGCTACGTCTTCCCCGGCATCGCCACCGCGTTCGACGCGCTGCGCATTGACACCGTGTCGTTTCCCATCGCCGTGGGGCTGCTGTGGATGATGTACCCGGTGCTCACCAAGGTCAAGTACGAGGAGCTGGGCAAGGTGGCGAAGGCCTGGAAGCTCTTTGCCGTCAGCGTGGTCCTGAACTGGATCATCGGCCCGGCCATCATGTTCATGCTGGCCTGGGGCCTGCTGGGGGATATGCCGGACTATCGCACCGGCCTGATCATCACCGGCCTGGCGCGCTGCATCGCCATGGTGCTGATCTGGAACATGCTGGCCGGCGGCGACAGCGAATACTGCGCCGTGCTGGTGGCCCTCAACTCGGTGTTCCAGATCGTCATGTATAGCCCCCTGGCCTACCTGTACCTGGTGGTGGCGCCGGGCTGGTTTGGGGGCGACACGGCCGCGGTGACCGTGTCCATGCTAGACATCGCCAAGAGCGTGTTCATCTTCCTGGGCATCCCGCTGCTGGCCGGGATCATCACCCGCTTGGCCGCCATCCGGCTCAAGGGCCGGGAGTGGTTCGAGACCGTGCTCATGCCCAAGCTCGGCCCCACGGCCATCATCGGCCTGCTGTTCACCATCGTGGTGATGTTCAGCATGAAGGGCGAGGTGATCGTGAGCCTGCCGCTGGACGTGCTGCGCATCGCCATCCCGTTGTTGGGCTACTTTGTGGTCATGTTCGCGGTGGCCTGGCTGGTCTCGTGGCTGCTGCGCTTCCCCTACGCGCAGACGGCCACGCAGAGCTTTACGGCGGCCAGCAACAACTTTGAGCTGGCGATTGCCGTGGCGGTGGGGACCTTTGGCATCGCCTCCGGCCAGGCGTTGGCGACGGTGGTGGGGCCGCTCATCGAGGTGCCGGTGCTCATTGGGCTGGTCTACGTGGCCTTGTGGGCGCGGCGGTTCTTCTTCCGCGCGGACGGGGCGGCCCGGTCGCCCGGCGCGGCTTGAGCGAGGCGCAGGGGGCCGGTTACTTGCCAGCCACGCCAAGATGCGGTATGATCAGCCCAGACCCTGAGGGAGCCGATGATGCGTCACCTGACCCTGATCGGGCTGGTCTTGCTGTTGCTCGCACCCCCGGCGCGGCCGGCCCCAGCCACCCGGCCCACTGAAGCACCCTGGCCCGTGGCCGGCATCTGCCTGCAACCGGCTGACCCGGCCCCAGCCATCGTGCTACGCAGCCTGCGGGTCGAGATCACCCTCCGGGAGACCGCCGAGACCACCTGGGCCGAGGTGATGGCCCGGTTCAGCCTGGTGAACCCTTCCCGGACCACCCCCCGCCAGATCACCGTGGGCCTGCCCACCTGGTCCACCGGCGACCGTTTCTTCCGTCCGGCCGACATCCAGAACCTCACCGTCACGGTGAACGATGCCCCGGTGACGCCCGCCGCACAGCCCCGCCCCCACGTGGAAAACGAGACCTGGCTGGCCTGGCCCATGTCCTTCGACATCCTGGACCGGCAATTCGTGGAGATCGCCTACACCACGCCGCTGGAAGCCGGCCCCGTGCCCCGTGTGGCCTTTGCCCTGTCCACCGGCGCCATCTGGGCGGACCAGGTGGAAAGCGCCGCCGTGGTGGTGACAGCCCCTCCCCCGTTCCAACGTGAGCAGATCCTGGACCCCCAGCCGACCACCGCGCAATACGACGGCCAACAACTGAGTTGGCACTGGATCGCCATCGAACCAGGCCCCCAGGAGGACGCGGCGTTTGCCTATATCACCCGAGGCTTATGGGCGCGCGTGGAAACCGCACGGGCGGTGCTCGCCCGAGACCCCTCGGCCGCCAACCACCTGGCTCTGGGCTTGCTGTATCTGATCCTGGCCGACCGCCCGGCGTTCTTTGCCCAGGCCGTGGCCGAACTGGAAACCGCCGTCGCGTTGGCCCCGGCCGACGTGGAAATGCGTCGCGCCCTGGCCCAGGCCTACCAGGATCAGGGGCTATCGGCCAACGACGTCGCCTATCTGGAACTGGCTATACGGCACTGGGAGCGACTCCGCACCCTGACGCCCGGCGATGAATCAGTCATTATGAACCTGCGGCGCTGTCACGCCGTCGCCGCCCAGACGCTCGCCGGCCAGCGGGCCTATCGGCTGGCCCTGGAACACCTGGAGGCGGCCCTGGCCCTCCCGGCCACTCAGTTGCCTGACAGCCACACCAGCGACGCCGCCCTCGTCCAGCAGCGCGACCGGACGCGCCGACTGTGGGCCGCATACCTTTTTGCGCGCGGCCAGGACGCCGAAGCCGTGAACGTCTTGCGAGCGCTGGGAGACCCCTACGAAGCCGATTATCAGGCGTATGCGCTGCCCCTGGCCCGGCTACACGGCCAGGTGAGCACCTGGATCGGCGGCAGCGGCGGCAGCCGGCAGATCACCCTCACCTGGACGCCAGTGTTCACCGATGTCACGGCGTTGGGCCAATCGCTTCAGGCCCAGGCGCCCGAAGCCCAGATCCAGATGTGGCCGACAGATCAGCGGATGGAGATCCGTCTGTCCTTCACCAACGCGGCCGAGCTGCAGCGGCTGTTGACGGCGTTGGGCCGGGGGCTGCCCCCCCATCCTGCCTGGGACCCCCTGCGCGCGATCCTGGTCTCCGGCCCGATCTCCTACGAGGAACACGATGTCTTCCTATGGCGCGAGGTCCGCTACCGCGAAACCCTGTCCTTTCATGCGCCCGCCGCTGACCTGCTGCGCCGCAAACAGGCGCTGGATACGCTCACGACAGAACTGACCGGTCAGACGGGGAACGTCCCAGAGGACCCGGTCGCTTTGCGCCTGACCGCGCTGCAAAGCTACCGGACGGCCACAGAGCAACTCCTGGGGACCCAGGTAGTCAGCCAGGTGACGCTCACCAGCCTGCCCAACCACCTGCCAGCCTCCGTGGCCGCACACCTGGGGGAGGATCGGGTGCTGGAAACGACCGGGCAAGAATGGCGTCTCTGGAATGCGATGCTGGTCGGGGGCGGCGCCGTGCTGACCCTGAGCCTGTTGTTTCTGGGATGGCTCTGGGGGCATCGTCAGGCCCGGCGCCGGCGCGGAACCGCCACCCACATCTCCCCAGGGAAAGAACCAGGCCGGTGATCCACTCACACGCGCTCGCCAGGGGTCGGGGGCCTTGCGTTTTCGCGCTTCTTGATACATAATTAAGGCTGTCAAGGACACCAACCAGGAGTGCTGGGAATCCATTCGCTAAAAAAGGAGGAGGAAAGACAAATGAAGCTCTATCGCATCCTATTGGTTCTGTGCGTGATGCTGGCCCTGGCGCTCAGCGCCTGTGGCGGCGGTGGCGGCGAGCCGGCGGGGGCGCCAGGCCCTGGCGGTCCACCCGGCGGCAAACCCGGAGCTGCCGGCGGATGGGAAAAGGTCACAGTGTTGCCGGGCAGCGTGGACGCTTTCGCGGCCTTGTATTTTCCCCTGAGCGATATACGCCGGGCGGATATTCAGGCCAGATTCCCCATCCTCAAGGGAACGGTGGACAGCCCGGTGGAGACGTTGACCGGCGCGCCTTTCTTCCGTTTTAAACTAAAGGTCGAAGACAAGACCTATGACGTGGAGGGGATACCAGAAGCCAGCCATGCGCCGGACATCTTTGCCAGCCCGGTCATCCAGGAAGGCCAGGAACCCAAGGTGGGCGACGCCGTCACGGTGATGGGGGAGCTGAAAGGCAACCAGATCACCGCGAGTTACGTCGCCGTGGAAGGCCAGAGCGTGTGGTTCTATCGGAGCTATCTGCTGAACCGCAACGTACAGGTCGAGCTGCGCCCCGAGATCGCTGACCTCTACGATGGCCTGCCGATAGCCGTCAAGGGCATGATCAACTCGGCCAACCCCAAAGGCGAATTCTACGAATTCGATGCCAGCTTCACGATCCCCAGTCAGTACTTTGGCAAGGATGGCCTGTTCGTCGGCACGTTCCGCAAGTCCAGCCCCGCGCCATACATAGAGGTGACCGGCATATATGTCAAGCAAGGCGACAGCTACACCCTGGTCTTGCAGTAACCCGCCAACCGCAACGAACGTTCTGGCCCACAACAGAGAAGCACGCGCCCCGGCGTGCTTCTCTTTATTCGATGGGATGAGCCGGTCCGATAGCATCTCTAGACGCATGATCTCCGGCGCATAGCCTCAACGTGCGGTTCGCTGCAGGTGCGCGACCGCCACGTTCCAAAGATGATACATCGGCCGAGAGAAAACCTGGTCAAACGCACCGACATAGCGCACGTTCCGACCGCCAAAGCCTCGCTTGAACCGATACACGCCCCACAAGCCATCGCTGTGGCTCATGAACTGCTCCTCCAACGTCGCCTCGTCCTCATCCGGGATGCCCCACAGGTCATAGGCGGTGCAACCCTGGGCCTTGGCCCAGCGCATGGCTTCCCATTGTAGCAGATAGTTGGGCATTCGCTCACGATGCCGGTCCGAGGACGCGCCGTATAGATACGTGGCGGTATCAGCGAATTTGCTGACCATGATGCCGGCCAACAGCTCGCCAGCGTAATAGGCCAGGAACAGTTTGAGCGAGCGCGCGGGGGCCAGACATTCCCAGACATCCTGGTAATAGCCCAGCGAGTGAATGCCGAACCGGTTCCGCCGGGCTGTCTCCTCCATGAGGGCATACCAGTCTGGAATGGTGGCGGCTGTGCCCTCCCATACTTCCACCTCTTTGCGAATCGCCAGGCGGATGTTATACCGCGTCTTGGTGTTCATGGCAGCCAGGAGATCATCTTCATTGGGCGTCAGGTCTATCAGGAGCGTGCGCTGGGGCTGGATGGTCTGTGTGGTCGGCTGGAAATCGCAAGCCCGCAGCACCGCGACGACGGTTGGATCATCGGGCCAGGGCGGTTCCAGACGCAGAAACATGGCTCGCCCGGCCCTGGCCCGCTGCGCCAGGGCGGCCAGGAACCCGGCCAACCGCTCCTGGTCGGCCGGGTCTACCAATGGCCCGCGTGGCACGTAGGCCATCCGCACCAGGCCGCCAGGGAGCTGCCGCAACAACATCTGCGCGGCGGCGGCGATCCGGGCCCCCTCCACCAGGGCCAGGCGGATCGGCACCCAACCATAGCGCCTCTTTAGCTCGCCCCACCCGTGGGATTGCAGCAGATTGGCCCCGGGCAGGGACTCGACGATCCGGTTCCAGACGACCGGGTCATGGATTTCGCGGACCAGGGTTTCTTGGCTCATGGTTGCCAATTATAGCATAACCGGGCGATTTTGGGGACTGGACGAAGGCCGTCCGATCTGCTACAATAACGCTTGGGCTGTCCAGACCGGACGGGTCTCATGGTCCACATCTTCGCCGCTGGGGATCACCCCCGTAGAGGAGAAGACATGCGATGAACGTCAGCGTACCCACCTGGGGGCGGAGCGTCTGCACCATCGTGGGCGCATCGCTGGCCGGGCCGAGCGGCGCGCTCGTGGGGGGCATGGCCGGCGGGCTGCTGGGCGCGATCCTGCCCGGCCCAGGCACCTTCCTGGGGGCCGTGGCCGGCAGCCTGACCGCCCAGGTGATCCAACGGGCCGGGAGCCTGGCCGCCGAACGCCTGGCCCCGGCCGAAAAACAGCGCATCAACCACGACCTGCAAACCGCCTTCCGCGACGCCTTTGGCGCGGCCCTCCACGACCTGGGCGGCGAACGGTGCTTCCCCCGCGCCTGGCAAAAGCCGCGCGACGTGCCCCCGGCCCTCATCTACCCCCTCACGCCCCAGGCCGACCGGCTGTGGCGCGAGCAGAACCCCCTGGCCGGGCAGATCTGCGCCTGCTTCCAGGCATTGGACCGCGCCCTGGCCGCCCAACGCCTTCTGCCCCTGGACCCGCCCTCGGACCAGCCGGCCGCCGACGTGCGCCGCTACCTGGACGCCGAGACCCCGCAAGACCTGGAGCGAGCCTTCTTCGACCAGGTGGTGGCCCCCAGCCTGGCCGATTTCCGTTCCCTGCTGGCCGAGCGGCCGGACCTGACGGATCACCTGCGCCGCCACCTGCTGGACCGGACGTTGGTGCACCTGGGCGAGCTGCTCAAGGAACGCTCCCGGGCCTGGCGAGCCTTCAATCGCCTGCTATTGGAAGGGTTGCGCGACCAGGTGCAGCAGGTGGAGACGGGCCAGGCCGCCATCCTGGCCCGCCTGGACGCGCTGCTGGAACGCCCCGACGCGCCGGCCGCGGCCGATTGGGCCGACGGCCTGGCCGACCTGGTGGCCGCCGCCGGGCAGGTCGAGAAGCGGCTGGATGAGGGCCTGGACGCCGTGCTGACGCGGGTGGTGGCGCAGCACCAGGAGGTGGTGACGCGCCTGGACGCGCTGCTGGCCGTCAGCGAGCGCATCGAATCCAAGGTGGACCGAGTGCTGCGCATCCTGGATGATGGCCGATACGTCATCGAGGGCGCGCCGGCCGTGGCGATTGACGCGCCGCCGGCCCCCGGCGAGCCGCCCTTCAAGGGCCTGCAATCCTTCGCCGAGGCCGACGCGGACCTCTTCTTCGGCCGGGAGCAGCTCACGGCCAGCCTCGTCCGGCGACTGCGAGCCGCGCTAACGCCAGACGAGGCCCGTGCGCCGCTCCTCATCGTGGTGGGCGCGTCTGGCAGCGGCAAATCCTCACTGGTGCGGGCCGGGCTGATCCCGGCCCTGCGGCGCGGCGAGCCGCTGGCCGATGGCTCGCTCCCGCCGGCCGACGCAGCCCATTGGCCGGTCCACGTGATCACGCCCACCGCGCGCCCGCTGGACGCCCTGGCCGCCAACCTCGCCCGCGACGCCGGGGCCACAACAGCCGCCGCCCTCGCCCACGACCTGGCCGGCGATCCCCGCGCCCTGGGCCGATACGTCCGCCAGTTGCTCCACACCGGCGACCGGCCGACCGCTCGCCCCTCGTCGGCTTCTCACCTCCTGTTGGTCGTAGACCAGTTCGAGGAGCTATTCACCGCCTGCCGGGACCAGGCCGCGCGCCAGGCATTTGTGGATAACCTGCTCGCCGCCGCGCCCCCCGCCATCGTCGTGCTCACCCTGCGCGCCGACTTTTACGCCCCCTGCGCCCAGTTCCCGGCCCTGCGCCAGGCCCTGGAGACCAGCCAGGTCTACATCGGGCCGATGAGCCAGGACGAGCTGCGCCGGGCCATCACCGAGCCGGCCCGCCGGGCCGGCTGGGAGTTCGAGCGCGGCCTGGTGGACCTGATCCTGCGCGACGTGGGCGACGAGCCGGGCGCGCTGCCCCTGCTCTCGCACGCCCTGTTGGAGACGTGGCGGCATCGGCGGGGGCGCGTGATGACCCTGGAAAGCTACGCCGAATCCGGCGGCGTGCGCGGGGCCATCGCCAAGACCGCCGAGACCGTGTATGGCAGCCTGCCCCCGGAGCAGCAGGCCATCGCCCGCCACATCTTCTTGCGGCTGGTTGAGCCGGGCGAGGGGACGCCGGACACGCGCCGTCGGGCGGCCTTGAGCGAATTGGGGACCGACCCGGCCACGCAGGCCGTATTGACGACCCTGGCCGACGCGCGCCTGGTCACGATTGGGGAGCAGACGGCCGAGGTGGCGCACGAGGCCCTGATCCGCGAGTGGCCCACGCTGCAACGCTGGCTGGACGAGAGCCGCGCGGGGCTGCGCCTGCACCGGCGGCTCACGGCGGCGGCGCAGGAGTGGGCGCGGTGGCAGCCGACGACCGCCCCAGCCCCGGCCGCCCGGCCCGCAACGCCCACCGACGTGACCGTGATCTCGGCGGACACCTCCCGGGAAGGGCTGCTATACCGGGGCGCGCGGCTGGCCGAGGCCACCGAGTGGGCCGCGGCCCACGCCGCCGAGCTGAACCCCCTGGAGCGCGAGTTCCTGGCCGCGTCCCAGGCCCTGGCCGAGCGCGAGGCCGCTGAACGCGAGGCGCAGCGCCAGCGCGAGCTAGAGGCCGCGCGGCGGCTGGCCGAGGCCGAGACCCAACGGGCCGAGGAGCAGGCCCAGGCCGCCAAACGCCTGCGACGCCGGGCAGTCGCCCTGACCGGCGCATCGCTGGCCGCCGGCGCATTGGTCGTGATCGCCGGGCTGCTCGCCGTCCTCGCCCTGGGGTTCGGCTACCAGGCCGACCAGAACGCACGCCTGGCCCTGGCCGAGCGCGACCGGGCCGAAGCCCAGGCCCGCGTGGCCCTCTCCCGCCAACTGGCCGCCCAATCCCTCACCCGCCGCAGCGACCGCTTTGACCTGGCCCTGTTGCTGAGCCTGGAAGCCTACCGCGTCGCCGACACCGTGGAGGCCCGGGGCAGCCTGCTGGCCGACCTGAACGCCAACCCCCACCTGGTCGCGTTCCTGCGCGCCCACCAGGAGGGCGTCACCGGCGTGGCCTTTAGCCCCGACGGCCGCACGCTGGCTTCGGGTAGCTATGACCGCACCATCCGGCTGTGGGACCTTTCCACCGCGCCGGTCGGCCAGCCCGTTCGCGTCCTCACCGGCCACCAGCGAGTCGTGTCGAGCCTGGCCTTCAGCCCGGATGGCCGGACGCTGGCCTCTGGCGGCTGGGACGGCGTCGTCATTCTCTGGAACGTGTCCACCGGCCAGCCCATCGGCCAGCCTTTCCAGGGCCACACGGCCGAGGTCTCCAGCGTGGCTTTCAGTCCCGACGGCAAGACCCTGGCCTCCGGTAGTTGGGACCAAACCATCATCCTGTGGGACGCGGCCACCGGCCAGCCCATCGGCCAGCCGCTCCGGGGCCACACGGCCGAGGTATCCAGCGTGGCCTTCAGCCCCGACGGCCGCGCCCTGGCCTCCGGCAGTTGGGACAAGACGATCATCCTGTGGGACGTGTCGGCCGGCCGGCCCAGCGGCGCGCCGCTCACCGGCCACGCCCACGAGGTGAACTGCGTGGCCTTTCAGCCGGGCGGCCAGACGTTGGCCTCCGGCGATTGGGGGGGCGCGATCCTCTTGTGGAACACGGCCGCCCGCACGCGCAGCGGCCAGCCGCTCGTCGGCCATACCAACTCGGTGAGCAGCCTGGCCTTCAGCCCCGATGGCCGCACCCTGGCCTCCGGCAGCTACGACTATACGGTGCGGTTGTGGGACGTGGCGCAAGCGACCAGCCTCGGCCCGCCCCTCAAAGGCCACACCGACTGGGTATATGGCGTGGCCTTTGGCCCCGATGGTCGGACGCTGGCCTCCGGCGGCGACAACACCGTCATCCTGTGGAACACGGCCGCCGGCCCCCGGCTGGGGACGGCCCTCGCCGGGCACGCGAAATCGGTCTGGGGCCTGGCCTTCAGCCCCGATGGCCGCTGGCTGGTCTCCGGCGGCGCTGACCGCGTGGTGCGTCGGTGGAACCTGGCCGATACGCTGACCGACCAGCCGTCGGGAGAACCGCTCGTCGGGCACACGGACACGGTGTTGAGCGTGGCCGTCAGCCCCGATGGGCGCACCCTGGCCTCCGGGGGCGCGGACCGGACCGTCATCCTGTGGGATGCGGCCACCGGCCAGCCGCGCGGCGAACCGCTCGTCGGCCACACCGATTACGTGCTCGGCGTCGCCTTCAGCCCGGATGGCCGGGTGTTGGCCTCGGCCAGCCGGGACCAGACCATCATCCTGTGGGACACGGCCACCGGCCGGCCCATCGGCCAGCCGCTCCGGGGCCACGAGAAAGGCGTGTGCAGCGTGGCCTTTGCCCCCGACGGCCGCACGCTCGCCTCCGGCGGCATGGACGCGATCATCATCCTGTGGGACGCGGCCACCGGCCAGCCGCGCGGCGAGCCGCTCGCCGGCCACTCGCTGGCCGCCTACAGCCTGGCCTTCAGCCCCGACGGCCAGACCCTGGCCTCCGGCAGTTGGGATCGCACCGTCATCCTGTGGGACGTGTCCACCGGCCAGCCGCGCGGCGAGCCGCTCGTCGGCCACACCGACTCGGTCAACAGCGTGGCCTTCAGTCCCGATGGCCGCACCCTGGCCTCCGGCGCCTGGGACAAGACCGTCATCCTCTGGGACGCGGCGAGCGGCGAGATGCTGGGAGAACCCCTCGTCGGCCACACGGACCAGGTGTATTGCCTGGCCTTCAGCCCCGACGGGCGGCGATTGGCCTCGGCCGGCGCGGACCGGTCCATCATCCTGTGGGACGTCAGCCTGGAATCGTGGCAGGCGCGCGCCTGCCAGATCGTGCGCCGCAACCTCACCCGCGCCGAGTGGGAACGTTACCTGCCGGGCCAGTCCCCTCGTCAGACCTGCGCGGATTGGCCCCTGGAAACGCCGGCCACGCCCGGGCCGTGAAACGTGGCGCGTATTGCGGAGGTCTCCATGTCTCTCTCCCTCGGTCTGGTGGGCCTGCCCAACGCCGGCAAGTCCACCCTGTTCAACGCCCTGACCAGGGCTGGCGCGCCGGTCGCGCCATACCCGTTCACCACCATTGACCAGAACGTGGGCATGGCCGTGGTGCCCGACGCGCGCCTGGACCGCATCGCCCAGATCGTGCGGCCGGAGCGCGTGGTCCCCACGGCCATCGAGTTCATTGACATCGCCGGGCTGGTAAAAGGGGCCAGCCACGGCGAGGGTCTGGGCAACCAGTTCCTGGGCCACATCCGCAACGTGGACGCCGTGGTCATGGTTTTGCGCTGCTTCGCCAACCCGGACGTGCCCCACGTCTACGGCGACGTGGACCCGGTCCGCGACGTTGAGGTGCTGGATACGGAGCTATGTCTGGCGGACCTGGCGGTGGTGGAGCGGCGGCTGGAGAAGGTGAAACCCCAGGCCCGGGCCGGCGACAAGGCGGCCCAGGCCGAGCTGCGGGTGCTGGAGCGGGTGCAGGCCGGGCTGAACGCCGGGACGCCAGCGCGCTGGCAAGACCTGTCGCCGGACGACGTGGCTCACCTGGCCGCCATCGCCCTGGTCTCCGACAAGCCCGTGCTCTACGTGGCGAACGTGGGCGAGGACACCCCCCGGGACGACCCGGCCGTCATGGCCGTGGAGGAGTACGCCCGCGCGCATGGCGCGGTGGCCGTGCGCGTCTGCGCCCAGGTGGAGATGGAGTTGGCGGAGCTGGACCCGGCCGAGGCGGCCGAGTATCGCGCCGATTTGCTGGGCGAGCACGAGGGCGGGCTGGAGCGCGTCGTCGCGGCCTCCTATCGCCTGCTGGATTTGGTGACGTTCTTCACCGCCACCGGGGAAAAGGTCTGCCGGGCCTGGACGGTGCGGCGCGGCACGAAAGCGCCCCAGGCGGCCGGCAAAGTTCACACGGACATGGAACGCGGGTTCATCCGGGCCGAGGTGGTGGCCTTCGCCGACCTGGACGCGGCCGGCAGCTTTGCGGCCCTGCGCGAACGGGGGCTGCTGCGGCTGGAGGGCCGGGACTATGTGGTGCAGGACGGCGACGTGATCCATTTCCGGTTCGCCACGTAGGGTAGACCGTGCCTCGCACCAGACGCTCGACCTGGTGGGAACAGGCGGAGAGAGGGCCTGGTCCCCTATAAGTCCTCTCCAGGCCGGGCCTATCTCGTAAATGACCCACCTCGGAATGGGAAGGGCCAGCTTCGGGGGTGAAGCGATGACTGGCAAATACAAACCGGTGTTACACGGCTGGGACGACGAGAAACCGGGTTTGACGGGAAGCCCTGGTGATGGTACAATGATACCCGCGCCTGGGATACCCAAGTGGACACGGCGCTGTTGGGCGGCATCTATGCCCTGACCGAAATGGGCTGTTACTTCGAGATCGCCGCAGCCCGTCAATTCTTGCGCGACTGGCAGAAGGGATCGCCCACGGCCTTGCGCTTCAGCGTGGACCGGATGGGCAACATGGCGCACGTGCGGCTGCTGTCGTAAGGAGGTACCCCCATGGCCGAATACCCGGTGCCAGTAACAGAACCCCTTTTGCAAGAGATTACCCGGCGGATCGTAGAGCGATTTGCGCCGGAAAAAGTGATCTTGTTCGGCTCCCGATCCTCGGACACGCCCCGCGCTGACAGCGATATAGATTTGCTGGTGATCATGAACACCAGTGGTCCCCCCATCCAACGCGCTGTGGACGTGAAACGGGCCTGTCGGCCACGCTTTGTCTCCATGGACGTGCTGGTCAAGACGCCAGAAGAAGTGGCGGCCCGGCTTGAACAGGGCAGCTTTTTCCTGCGGCAAATCCTGGAGCAGGGGAGGGTGCTCTATGAACGTCAGCCCTGAAGTGCTGGTCTGGATTCGTAAGGCAGAGATGGACCTGGCAGCCGCCCGACGACTGGCCAAGGGGGATGAGCCGCTGCCCGATCAGATGGGCTTTTTCTGCCAGCAGACAGCCGAGAAATACCTCAATGCGTTCCTCATTGCTTCTGACCAGGTGCCGCCGCGCACCCACGACGTGGACGCGCTGGTGGAGATGTGCGCTGCGGTGGATCCCGCCTTTGAACAACTCCAGGCCGTGGTCGAGGGGCTGACCGAATTTGCGGTCGTCTTTCGCTACCCTGAAGAGTGGAGCGATGAGTCAACTGCCATCCGCTCCTTGACCAAAGCCGAGCAAGTGCGCGGGTGGGTGCGGCGCAGGTTGGGCCTGGTGGAGGAGAACGGCCGATGACGTCGGAGGCCGAAGCCCTTGCCCTCCTGCAAACCGCCCTGCCGGCCGGCCCCCTTACTGCCGCCGACACCTTCTCCGCCCCCAGCGCGCCCGGCGTCCCGGCCCCGGCTCAAGGGTTGGTCATCGCAGCCGGCGGCAATCCGCTCGCCGTGATCGGTCTGGTCCCGCCCACGGTGGCCGCCGAGGCCCCGGCCCTGCTCGAGTTCCTGGCCCTCCAGGCTCGCGCCCAACGTGCCCCCTACCTGGTGGCCTGGAACCTGCGCGACGCCGTCCTGCGGCCAACGCCCAAGAAGGGCATCCCCGCGCTCGCTGGCGAACCCTTTACGAAGCGTACTACCACCGAACCCTGGATCAGAAGGCCGCCAGCCGCTTTGTGGCGAGCGCGATGCAGCGGCTTGGGCTGATCTTGGTGGAAGGGGCCTGGCACACAAACCGGCCCCCGGTTCGCGTTTGCGCCAGGGCCACGGAGCCATCCATGACCGAACAACCCCGCCTTCTGGTAGTAGACGACGACCCGGGCGTGTTGACCCTGCTCACCCGCCTGCTGGGCGACAGCTATGCCATCACCGCCTGCCCGGATGGCCGCGAGGCCCTGCGCCTGCTCCACGAGCAGCCCTTTGACCTGGTGGTGACGGATTTGCGCCTGCCGGACGTGACCGGCCTGGACATCCTGAACGCGGCCCGGTCCCTGCCAGACGCGCCGGCCGTGATCATCATCACCGGTTATGCCACCCTGGATTCCGCCGTCCAGGCCACCAGCGACGGCGCCAGCGCGTACATCCCCAAGCCCTTCAACGTCGAGTATCTCCGCAGCACCGTGAGCCGGTCCCTGGAGCGCCGCCAACTGGCGCGCGAGCTGCAAGAGTCAGAGCGCCGCTATCGCCACCTCTACCAGCAGGCCCAGCAGCGTGTGCAGGAATTGCAACTGCTCTTCGAGGCCAGCCAGCTCCTGAGCCAGCCCTTCGACGCCCCGGCCATCGGCCAGCGGATCGGGCACATCCTGGGCCGCCTGTTCGAGCGGCCGGACCGGCGGGCGGGCCTCTTGCTGTTCGAGGATGATCCGGACGCGCTGGCCTATGCCGGGCTGAACGCGGCCCTGCCCGAGACCGCCGCGGGGCACTGGCTCCACCCGGCGTCCCCCTGCCCGGCCGACTGCCCGGCCCGCCAGGGACGTCCGCTGCGCCTGGACACCGCCCCGACTATGCGTTGTCCCCGCTATGACCCGGCCACGCCCGCTCTGCTCTGCGTGCCCGTGCAAATCGGCGAACGGGCCATCGGCGCGCTGTACGGTCAGGCCGCCGAGGCGTTCACCGCAGCGGATGAGCGGTTGCTGGCGACCTTTGCCGGCCAGGTGGCGGCCGCATTGGAGGGCTTGAGTACCGTCCGGCAGCGGGAACGGCTGGCCGTTCTGGAGGAACGTGACCGCATGGCCCGGGCCTTGCACGACGGCCTGGCCCAGCGCTTCAGCTACCTGGGCCTGGCGGTGGATGGCCTGGCCGCCCTGGTGGATGCCGGGCGGCTGGACGAGGCCCGGGACGACCTGCTGCGCCTGCGCCGGGCGGTGGACGAGGGCCAGCAAGAGATTCGCCAGGCCATCGCCGGCCTGCGCCATGCCCTGCACGCCGATGCCGGCTCCCTGGGCGCGGAACTGGCCGCGCTCGTGCGGCGCTGGGGCCACGAGCATCAGATCGCCGCCCGGTTCCGTTGCGCCACCCCCAGCAGCTTGCAGTTGTCGCCGGCCCAGGCGGAGCACCTCCGGGGCATCGTGCAGGAGGCATTGAACAACGTCGCCAGACACGCCCAGGCCCAACATGTGGAGGTGATGGTGACCACCCGGGGCGCCGAGAACGTGTTGACCATCCGCGACGATGGGGTGGGGTTCGATCCGGCCCGCGTGCCGGCCAACGACACCCACTTTGGCCTGATCATCCTGGAGGAACGAGCTGCCCTGATGGGCAGTCGGTTGACCGTGGACAGCGCGCCCGGCCGGGGCACGCGCGTCGTCGTGACCTGGCCCGCGCGGGCAGATCGCCCGGGAGAATAGCGCCGTGACCAAGAAACGACTGTTGGTGGCAGACGATCACGCCTTGTTCCGCGAGGGCCTGGTGCGGCTGTTGAGTGACCAGCCAGACCTGGAAGTCGTCGCGGAGGCGGCCAGCGGCACCGAGGCCATTGCGCTGGCCCGCCAGACCCAGCCGGACCTGATCCTGTTGGACATTGATATGCCCGAATGCGATGGCCTGGTGGCTCTGCGCTTCATCCGCCGCTACCTGCCGGAAATCCCCATCGTCATGCTGACCGTCTATGACGACGACGAAAAGCTGTTCGCGGCGGTGCGCAGCGGCGCGCAGGGCTATCTGCTCAAGAGCATCCGGGCTGCGGACCTGGTGGCTGCGCTCCGGCGCGTGATTGAGGGGGAAGCGGCGCTATCGCCCGGCCTGGCCCAGCGTATCCTCAACGAGTTCATTCGGCTCTCCCACGAACGGCTGCTGGACGAGCGTCGCGCTGAACTCACCCCACGCGAACGTGAGGTGTTGGAACTGCTCGCCGATGATGCCAGCAACGTCGAGATCGCCGAAAAGCTGGGGATCAGCGCGCACACGGTCAAGCGACACCTGGCCAGCATCCTGCACAAGCTGCAGGTGCACAGCCGGGCCGAGGCGATTGCCTACGTCCGCCGCGCGGAGCTCCCGGAAGCATGACTGCCCGGCTCCTCATCATCGGCCTGGATGGGGCCACATTCGATCTCATCGAGCCGTGGGTGGGTGAATTGCCCCACCTGGCCCGGCTCATGCGCGAGGGCGCGTGGGGCCGGTTGCGCTCCACCGTGCCCCCGGCCACCTTCCCGGCCTGGACCAGCTTGATGACCGGCGTCAATCCCGGCCAGCACGGCATCTACGATTTCACCCGTCGCATCCCCGGCACCTACCAGGTCGAGTTCGTCAACGCCACCCACCGCCGCGTCCCCACCCTCTGGCGCATCCTCTGCGACGCCGGGCTGCGCGTCGGCGTGATGGGCGTGCCGGCCACGTACCCCCCGGAGCACCTCCACGGCTTCCAGATCAGCGGCTTTGACGCGCCGGTGGCCGTGGGGATTGACCGCTCGTTCGTCTACCCCCCCGAACTCTACGATGAGATCCGCCAGGCCGTGGGCGAGTATCGGACCACCGACTTTCAGGAGGTGCGCATCGGCCCCGGCTGGCACGCGATGGCCTACCGCAGCCTCCTGGAAGTGCTGGCGGTCAAGCAGGCTATCGCCGCGTACCTGCTCCAGCGGGAGCCGTGGGACTGCTTCATGGCCCTCTTTGGCGAGGCCGACACGGTCAGCCACCATTTCTGGTTGCACCACGATCCGGCCTCGCCGCGCCACCTGGCCGGGGCCGGCGAGTTCGGCGACGCCATCCGCACGGTCTATCGCCGGCTGGACGAGGCCGTGGGCGCGTTGCTGGCTCTCGCGCCGGGCGCGCACGTGGTCATCGCCTCCGACCACGGGTTCGGCGGGGCCGGGGCCAAGGCCGTGCACATCAACCGCCGCCTGGCCGAATGCGGGCTGTTGCGCTTTCGCCGCCGGGGCATCGCGGACGCGGGGACCGACGCGGTCAGACGCCTGGCCCTGCGGCTGCCGGCCCGCGTGCAGGAGCGCGTCTTTCGCCGGGCCGGGCCGTGGACTGGGGCATTGGAATCGCGCCGCCGCTTTGCTGGCCTGGACTGGGCCGGGACGCGGGCCTTTTCCGAGGAGCAAAACACCTTCCCCGGCGTCTGGATCAACCAGCGTGGGCGAGAGCCGCAGGGCACCGTGCCCGCCGATGAGTACGAATCCGCCCGCGACGCCGTCATCGCGGCCCTGCGCGCCTGGCGCGACCCGGTCACCGGCCAGGCGGTGGTGGCCCACGCCTGGCGCCGCGAGGAGGTCTACCAGGGACCTTACGTGAGCGAGGCCCCGGACATCGTGGTGGAGTTTGCCCTGGACCACGACTATTCCTACGCGGTGCAGGGCAGCGGCGGGCGGCCGGGCCTCTCGGTGCGGGTGTTGGGCCGCCGCGAGTACCTGGGGGCCAAAGGGCCGGGCATGAACGGCACGCACCGGCCGGAGGGAGTGCTGTTGCTGGCCGGGCCGGGCATCCGTTCGAGCATCCACCTGTCCCGCGCGCACATCACCGACGTGGCGCCCACCATCTTGCATCTCCTGGGCTTGCCGGTGCCATCGTACATGGACGGACGGGTGCTGACGGAGGCGCTCCGCCCCCCCCCTTCCCCTCCCCGAACCGGGGAGGGGAAGGGGGGCCGGGGGGATGGGGAGAGGTTGGTCTCCACGCCGTACACCCCGGCCGAGGAAGCCGCCGTGGCTGCCCGGCTGCGCGCCCTGGGCTATCTGGAAGGATGAAGGCGGAAGGATGAAGGCGGAAAGATGAAGGCGGAAGGATGAAGGCGGAAAGATGAAGGCGGAAAGAGGAAGGAGGAAGGATGA
>FWPV01002485.1_pt1 | contig 45141 bp, 45 predicted proteins | sample 2228371 | NCBI WGS metagenome assembly FWPV01 (sample SAMEA103939776, study PRJEB20133) | metagenome
ACAATCAATTGGTTCAAACTTCAACATCTGGCGTATTCCATGCAACCTGTTCGAGAAATCTCTCCTTGCACTTGATTGGATAGGATATAATTTTTTACAGAGGTAGCATCGTGGAAAAACAAAATCTTCCGCCTTTCATGCCCTTTCTTGCTTCCGCATTGATTCTAACGGCGATTGGCCTGGCGGGGTTGGCTCTGCTTTTCAACCTGACTCTGCCGACCCTTGCGCCGCGTTGGTTGTTTTTCTTCCTCACCACCATTACTGCCAGCGGTCTGTCCCTACCGGTGATTTATTTTCTTCACCGCCGGTTTCCCAGCCCCACACCGGTCACCCCGGGCATCATCGTCCGGCAGGCTATTTGGGTCGGTCTGTACTTCGACCTGCTGGCGTGGTTTCAAATGGGACGCTTCTTGACCTTACCGTTAGGGTTTGCGCTGGCAGCGGGTTTGGGGGCAATTGAATTTGCCATCCGTTTAGCCGAACGCAGCCGTTTCGTTGCCGGTGAAAATGAATGATCTCCGTAGCCTGCCCTCGGTTGACCGGCTTTTGCAAACCCCACAGGTCAAACAGTGGACCGATCAATACGGGAGGTCTTTGACCCTTAGCGCCATTCGTGCCACGCTGGAGCATCTTCGGCAGCAATACAAACAATCTCCGACACCACACACCGAAGATCAACTGCTTCAGCTCGTGGAAGAAAAGTTGAATAGTTGGACACAATTGACCCTGAAGCCGGTCATCAACGCTACTGGCGTAATCCTTCACACAAATTTGGGACGCGCACCACTCAGCCGTTCGGCTTTGCAATCCATTCAGGCATGCGCCAGCGGTTACAGCTCGCTCGAATTTGATTTAGCCGCCGGTAAACGCAGCAAGCGTGAGATCCATGCTCAGCAGTTCCTGACACGCTTAACCGGAGCGGAAGACGCCTTTGTAGTCAACAACAATGCTGCGGCGGTTTTATTGGCCTTGAGTGCGCTGGCGCGGAGAAAACCGGTGATCATTTCGCGCACTCAACTGGTCGAAATTGGCGGCGGTTTCCGCGTGCCGGACGTGATGAAGCAATCCGGCGCAAAATTGATCGAAATTGGCACAACCAACCGCGTTCACCTCGCCGATTATGAAACCGCGCTCCAAAACTATCCCGGCGCGTTGATTCTGCACGCTCATCATTCCAATTTCCGGCTGATTGGATTTGCCAGTGAACCGGATTTGGAGAGAATTACCGCCCTCGCTCATCAATACCACACCTTTGTCATTGACGATATCGGCTCTGGAGCTTTGCTGGATACAAGCGCCTTCGGTTTGGCGCACGAGCCAACCGTTCAAGAGTCGCTGCAAGCCGGCTGTGATTTGGTCTGCTTTTCGGGCGACAAACTGCTCGGTGGTCCGCAAGCGGGTATTCTGGTGGGAAAAGCCGAACTGCTTTCCAAAATCAAAAAACACCCCCTCGCTCGTGCCGTCCGGGCGGATAAACTATGCCTTGCGGCGCTTTCAGCAACGCTGCTTCACTACCTGAAAGATGAAGCCCTTACTGAAATTCCCATCTGGCTGATGATTGCCGCTTCGCCACAGGAAATTCGTCAGCGTGCCGTCAACTGGCAGGCTCGCCTTGGATACGGCGAAGTGACTCAAGGCCTGTCTACGGTTGGGGGTGGTTCCTTGCCAGAAGAAACTTTGCCGACCTATCTGCTTGCCCTGTCTGTCCCAAAGGCTGAACGTTTCCTCGCGCATTTGAGAGAAAACGCCCCAGCCATCATCGCCCGCATTGAAAACGACCGGGTTGTACTCGACCCCCGTACCGTTTTACCCACACAGGAAGAAGAATTGATTAGAAGTGTGAAAAATCTGCTCACTTTCCACAAAATTCTATCCCAACCCAAACCAAGGATTGCCCATGAAAAACCAGATTGACGACCTCATGCAAGAAAATCAAGTAGATGCTTTGCTGGTAACTGGCAGCGCTATGCACAACCCCGCCATGGTTTATCTGACCGGTGGCGGACATGTTACCAGCGCTGATCTGATCAAACCCCGTCATCAGCCCGCCGTCTTGTTCTGCGGACCAATGGAGCGCGATGAAGCCGCTAAAAGTGGTTTGACCGTCCGCCTGTACTCAGACTATCCCCTCAAGCCGCTGCTGGAACAAGCCGGGCAGGACTATACCCGCGCACTTGCCCTCCGCTACCGGCAGATGCTGACCGATTTGGGGTTGAACCGCGGGCGGATCGCATTATACGGTCAGGTGGAAATCGGGCTGATATACGGCATTCTCAAAGAGCTGGCCCTGTTGCTGCCAGAGGTGGAATTTGTCGGCTTCACCCGCGATCCAATTTTACTGCCAGCGATGATGACCAAAGAGCCTGAGGAATTGGATAGGATTCGCCGCATGGCGCACATCACCACCGAAGTGGTCGCCCGCACGGCTGATTTCTTGACCCACCATCGGGTAGAGAATGAAGTATTGGTGAAAGCAGACGATAAACCCCTGACGATTGCCGACGTGAAAAGCCGCATTAATTTGTGGCTGAGCGAATTGGGCGCGGAGAACCCCGAAGGCACCATCTTTGCCATCGGCCGCGATGCTGGCGTACCCCACAGTAGCGGCAATCCAGCCGATTGGGTTCGTTTGGGAAAAACCATTGTTTTTGACATCTTCCCCTGCGAGGCAGGCGGCGGTTATTACTACGACTTCACCCGCACATGGTCGCTTGGCTATGCCTCAGATGAAGCGCAGCAGCTCTACCAGCAGGTCAAAAGCGTGTATGACATTATTGTTGGTGAGTTATCGCTACACACCCCCTTCTCCCACTATCAGCAACGCACTTGCCAGTTATTGGAGGAATTAGGGCATCCTACCGTCCAATCCGACCCGCAGGTACAGGAGGGCTATGTCCACAGTGTCGGTCATGGGCTCGGTTTGCATGTCCATGAGATGCCTTTCAGCGGTACAATTGCCGGATCACAGGACAACCTTATCCCCGGCGTGGTGATTACTATCGAACCGGGGCTGTACTACCCTTCACGCGAGATGGGATTCCGCATTGAAGACACGTATTTTGCCCGGGAAGATGGCGGTTTTGAGCGGTTTGCGGATTATCCGTATGATTTTGTATTACCAATGCGCCATTAAACCTGTGGTATAAATCAGATATGATGAGCCGGTTTCCTTCCGATTTACCACCTGCCCGAGTGCTGGGAATTGAAACCTCCTGCGATGAAACAGCCGCTGCGGTGGTCGAAAACGGCCGCGCCTTACTTTCCAGTGTGGTCGCCAGTCAGGTTGATATTCATGCTCAATACGGCGGAGTGTTTCCCGAAGTTGCCTCCCGCCAACACATCCGTACCATTTATGCCATCGTAGACGAAGCCCTGCAGCGAGCGCATTTAGGCCTCTCCGACATTGACGCCATTGCCGTTACACGCGGCCCCGGCCTGGCCGGTTCACTCGTGATTGGCGTCAATCTGGCAAAGGGATTGGCCATCGCCCAAAACCTGCCCTTGATTGGGGTCAATCACTTGGAAGGTCATATTTACTCGGCGTGGTTGTATCCGGGAGATGCGCCCACCCCACCTCCCCCGCCCGAATTCCCCCTGCTGGCATTGCTGGTTTCCGGCGGTCATACAGAATTAATTTTGATCCGCCAGCACCTCGAATATCAACGCTTAGGCGGCACACTGGATGATGCTGCCGGAGAAGCCTTTGATAAGGTTGCCCGCCTGCTGGGGTTGCCTTATCCGGGAGGGCCTTCCATTCAAAAAGCCGCTCAGGATGGCAATTCTCAAGCCTTCAACTTTCCACGTGCCCGCCTGGAGGGTACTTGGAATTTTTCCTTCAGTGGGTTAAAGACTGCTGTGCTGCGAACCGTGCGCGAATTGGAAAGCCGCGGACGCAACCTGCCTGTCTCCGATTTGGCAGCCAGTTTTCAGGCAGCGGTTGTGGATATTCTCGTCCAAAAAACCTTCCATGCCGCCAAGGTTTATCAGGCCAAAGCGATTTTGGTTGCGGGAGGCGTTTCTGCCAACGAGGCGCTGAGAAACGCCTTCCTATCCCAGCGCGAATATCCTGTCCACATTCCACCACTCTCTCTTTGCACCGACAATGCAGCCATGATCGCCGCTGCGGGGTATTTTCATTACGTTGCCGGTGAACGCCATCCCCTTAATCTGGATGTTTTACCGAATTGGACGCTCTCATAATCCAAAGCAACTTTCCGAATTCCAAGGACATCTAAATCAATGAACGCCGAGAGCAATCCTGAAACATCCCTTTCACTGGAAGCCTTGAAGAAAGGTGACCGGCACGAGCTGGCACGAATGGTTGATTTATACTCCGACAAGGTTTACCGTCTTGCCCTGAAGTTCACCAACAACCCTCAGGATGCTGAGGATGTTTTGCAGGAAACTTTTATCAAAGCCATGCGCGCCTTGCCCGAATTTGAAGGCCGATCCAGCCTCTCCACGTGGCTTTACCGAATTGCCGTCAACGAATCGCTGATGCTCCTGCGAAAACAAAGACCCGATCTGGCCCTGGAAACTCCCGCTGAGGAAGATGAGACCGAAGAAGGGGCATCCTCAAACGGTCTGATACTGGCGGATTGGTGCTGTTTACCGGAAGAGGAACTGCTTTCTGAAGAATCGCGCCGCTTTCTGGATCAAGCCATTCAGAAACTACCGGCAACTCTGCGGGGTGTATTCATCTTACGCGATTTGGAGGGCCTGTCCATCAAAGAGACCGCCGAATTGTTGGGTCTGACCGAAACCAACGTAAAAACACGTCTTCTGCGTGCCCGCTTGTTCCTGCGCCAGCAGTTATCCCGTTATTTTGGCGAGCGGCTTAAGGAATGGGAACAAAAATGAGCGACCATCTGGATTGCAAACAATTACTTTCCTCAATTTCCGATTTTGTGGACGGCGAATTGAACCCGGAGTTATGCCGGCAAATCGAACAACATCTCTCCGAATGTGAAAACTGCCGGATTGTCATCAACACGCTGCGCAAGACCATTGATTTGTACCAACACCAGCCGGAGAGTGAACATCTGCCTCAGGAAATCCGTCAACGTCTGTTTCAGCGATTGCACCTTGAAGAGTTCCTGAACCAAGACCCCGGCTAATGTAACTTTCCAATCGGCAGCGCATCTAAATAACCGGAATGAGGAGCAATCAATCAGGATGGGCGAAGAAGAACATCCAAGGCGGCAGAAATCTCACCGCAGTAAGCATCTTCCCTTTTCTTTTACGCTTCAACCTGATTTGCCAAGCCAAAACCACAACCTCCGCCGTGCGCAAGCCGGTAAACCCTGTCCGGTTTGCGGCTTAGGCATCCTGGATTACGACGGTCTTTTGAATCTGACATGTCCGGTATGTGGATTTGGCGAAGGCGGCTGCTTTACCTGATAAAATAGAAACTGACATCCCGTGAGGATGGAAAATTCTTGGAGGATAAAATGAGTAATTTGTTAGACGATGAAATTCGTAATCAGGTGCGGGATGTTTTGACCGGCATGGTTCATCCGGTTGAAATTATCTTCTTTGGCAATCAGAGCGAACCCTGTGAGTATTGTGAAGACACCCGTCAATTGCTGGAAGAAGTCACTTCCCTTTCAGATAAACTGACCCTGCAGGTTTTTGACCTGAAAAAGGATAATATGCTGGCAAAGCAATATAAGGTGGATAAAACCCCCGGCTTTGTCATTCTTGGGAAATCAGGCGATAATTTGGATGATTTTGGTATCCGCTATGCTGGTATTCCCGCCGGACATGAGTTCACCTCGTTAATCAACGATATTCTGATTGTATCCAAGCGGGATTCCGGACTCTCCGCAGAAACCCGCGAATTCTTGAATGGTCTAAACCAGAAAGTGCTTTTGCAGGTCTTTGTCACTCCGTCCTGCCCCTACTGCCCGCGCGCAGTTGTGCTGGCGCACCAGATGGCGCTGGAAAGTCCGATGGTTGAAGCCGAAATGATTGAAGCAATGGAATTCAACAGTCTGGCCGATCAATTCAACGTTTCCGGTGTACCGCACACGGTCATCAACAGTGGCAAGGGAGAAGTCGTCGGCGCAGTCCCCGAAAGTCATTTGGTACAAAAAATCCGTGAAGCATTGGCCTGAGAACAGGAGGAAAACCACATGGAAGCCAAAGCCGTTTGGAAAGGTGATTTGACATTCGTAGGCAGCGCCGATTCGGGCTTTTCGCTGGTCATGGATACCTTCAAAGAGGTTGGGGGAAACGAATCCGGTTTCCGGCCGGTTGAACTGATTGCGATTGGTGTAGCCGGTTGTACGGGTATGGATGTGATCTCCATTCTCAAGAAAAAGCGCCAGGAAGTCACCGCTTTTGAAGTTCTGGTTCACGCCACCCGCGCCACCGAGCACCCCAAGAAGATCACCCACATGCTGATCGAATATGTGGTTACCGGCAAGAACATTGACCCGGCAGCAGTGGAGCGGGCGGTACAACTATCGGAAGAAAAATATTGCCCCTCGATTGCGACAATCCGCAACAATGTAACGATAGAGAACAAAATCGTTATTCAAGAAGGCTAGTTGTCCAATAGCCAACGATCAAGCCCGCTGCATGATATGCGGCGGGCTTTTCATGGTTGCGATTGCACCTGACTGGAGCGATCTGAACATTCGCATGCTCGCACTGTCCGCCCCGCCCGGCTTAATGTGCCCTGATAGGGCTGCTCTCCATTGGCGGCAACCCATCCTTCCAAATTGAATGCCAAAGCGCCGGCAGCGGGAATCCACTCGCCGTTGTACTTGCGGGCAATGTGAACGTGCGTGCCGGTGGCTTTTCCTCCCTCACAGGACGGCAATCCGATTGGCTCGCCTTTTTTGAGCCGTTTTCCCACCGGTGGCAGCGAATCATTCGCCAAATGCAAATAGAATACCGCCCAGCCAGTACGCTCGTCACCATCTCCGTCCAGATCCAGAACCACCAGCGCATCCCCCCGACGGGCAATCACCCCATCGGCAACCGCAACGGCAGGTTGTTCGCTAATCAGACAAGCCCCCACAATGCTGGGTGGCGCAAAATCGAGCGCCGCCAACGGTTCTCCTTCACCCCAAGCAGTATGCGGCCCGCCTGTGAAGGCCCAAACCGTTCCGGCAGGGAAGGGAAAACTCATCTCAGGCTGGATCAAACTACCGGGGATATGAGGTTCAACACCCGTCCACGGATCACCAAACAAATCGGTATAGACCCGCAACAATCCTTCTCCACTGATGGCGTAATCATAGGCCTCCTGTGGCAGGATTTGGGAAAAGTAATAATGCAAAGCCACGCTGGCTGCGTTCTGCCATGGGTCAGGATTTTCCAATCGGCCGTCCATGTGGCGGATCATCTCCAGCCGCCCAGTACGCCAGCCGTAGTAGCCATTATTTAATGTATTGGCAGCCCATAATAACTGACGCGCCAGACCTTTACTAAATTGATTCCGGTATCCCAACGGATACAGTTCGATGTCAACTGCCGGTTGAGACTGGCTCAGAGCCCCGGTTTGATATTCCAGAATGGCCAACAGCAACCGCGGACTGATACTGTACTCGGTGGCAATATACTGGATAATTTCCCCGCCACGGCGGTCTTGTTTTCCCAAATAAAAGGAATAGTCTTTGAACCAGCCCGGTTGTTGATTGACATACGAAATCACATCAAAACCAACTTGCGCCGGTCCATTGATAAACAACGGATCAGGCAAAATCTGGAATGGGCTACCCCACAGGGGCCGATAATATATGGGAATTTTCATCGGCATGCCTGGCGGCATGGTAGTCGCATCCGGCGGGATAAACGGGTTGGCTTGCAAAATCTCTCTTACAGTGGTGTTGAAACGAGCTGCCAAAGCCGGCAGTGTATCCCCGGTCTGAGCAGTATAATCTACCAGCGTGCCCGGCGCATAGGGTTCGCGGGTCGGCAGGGGTGTCGGCAAACCTTCTTCTCCCGGTGTTGCCGGAAGGGAGAGGGAAGAAAAATCTTCGGCGGAGTCACGAACCTCAACCTGCGGCAGACAAGCCGTCAGGCTTAACACCAACACCAATACCCATAAACTCGTCTGTTTCAACAAATACTTAATGTCCACTACCAGAACGACTGATATGCGATTCAAACGACCCACAGGTGCAGGCATGGATCATTCGTCCGTCTTTCACCAGACTGCCCTCATAAGGATTCTTTCCGGCAACCGCCCGCCAGCCATCTAAAACAAAGGGTAATGGCCCATCCGCCAGAACCCACTCTCCATTGTACTTACGCGCAATATGAATGTGAGTGCCGGTTGAAGTACCTCCTTCACAGGAGGGATGACCGATAAGGTCACCCTGTTGCACCCAGGTTCCCACACTGACCCGGTTTTTACTGGCAACATGCAGATACAAAATCGCCCAACCGGTCTGTTCGTATCCATCTCCATCTAAATCCAGCACCACGACGCCCGTATCGGTGCGGACGACCAGCCCACTGGCAACGGCCGTCGCCCAATCGTCAGAAATATCGCAACCGGTCTCCACGCTGGCAGGTGCAAAATCAAGTGCGGCTCTGGCGCCGTCCGGCCCCCATGCCGAATGTGGCCCACCCGTATAACTCCATATCCGCCCGGGCAGAAACGGCAGGATTAATTCCGGTTGGGTCAGGTTGACTGGCAATAGCGGTTCAACCGACTGCGCGCGCATCCACGGATTACCGTACATCTCTTCATAGAGTTTCACAAAACTGGAAACGCCGCCCAATACCCCATTCCACAGGATTTGGGGATATAAACGCGAGAAGAGGTATTGTAAAGCCACCGAGCCGGCATTCAAACCCGGGGCAAGCCGCACCCGGCTGCCATCCGAAAATTGCACTTCCGTCAATATCCCGTTGCGCCAGCCGTAATACCCTATCGAAAGCTGCTGTACTGCCCAACTCAGTTGCTTATAAAGACCTTTCTTTTCGGAGTTGATCATTCCCATCGGATAATCCGTTTCAGCCAGATTGCCGGGCTGGCCATAGACCCAGTGCGATTGATATTCCACTAACGCCAAAAGTAAGCGCGGATTGATCGAATTTTCTATGGCTACCTTGTAAATCACTTCACCGCCGCTTTTCCATCCATCCGCCAGATATTCCCGGTAGGCGCTGAGGTAACCACCTGCCTGCCGGATTGTACCATTCAAGTCGAAATCCAATGCAGATGGCGAAAAAACAACTTCACTATCAGGTAGCAGCAAATCAGCCGGCCCGGTTTGATCGAGTCGGTTGGGAATGATGAGCAACTTTCCCGCATTGATCAAACCGGTTGGCGGCACAGCCTCAGGGTAGGTAATTTCTTCAGGCAACACCCCAAACCGCACTGCCACTGCGGGAAGAGTGTCCCCGGCTTGGGTGTAATAAAGTATGGGCGGCAAGGGCGTGCTGCGCGTCGGCAAAAGAGTAAAAATGGGTTGGGAGGGGGTAAATGGAGGCTCGTTAGGTGTGCTTACCCCTATCGGATTATCTTCTCCGCTTCCTGCCTGCGCAAATAAGGGGATTGTCGTGGTTTCAACCTCGCCGAAGCCGCTCCCTGATCCACCAGCCGGGAACAGTGCGGTTGCCGTCAAGTCGTAATCCGAAACATAACCTTGCGAACAGGCGAGGATGGAAAGCAACCACATTCCCAGCACAAGCCCGATTTGAAAGCGCCTAGCGGGAAATTTGATTTTCTGGAAGCAAACGATCCCACGCTTCAACAACGACTCCATTCCGAACCAACATTCCATTATATTCTACACCATCCCCCACCGAAACCCAGCCGTCCAGCACGAACGGAATCGCCCCGTCCGCTGGAATCCATTCGCCGTTGAATTTTCGCGCAATATGAACATGGGTGCCATTGGACACTCCTCCTTCACAGGAAGGATGTCCAACCCGATCACCGGCTTTAAGGCGCATTCCAACACTTGCCCGATCAGCAGTAGCCAAATGGAGGTACAAAACCGTCCAGCCGGTCTGCTCATAACCATCTCCATCCAGATCTAAAACCACCACACCGGTCTCCGAGCGGACCACCAGCCCATCCGCAACGGCGGTCACCCATTGATTGCTAATTCCACAACCCCAACCGCTGTCGGGAGGGGCAAAATCAAGCGCTGCCCACGCCGAACCGTCTCCCCAGCCACCATGAGGTCCGCCAGTAAACGACCAGACTACTCCCTCCTCAAAGGGTAATTGCATGACAGGCTGCTGTAAATCGGGGGGCAAGAGCGGCTCAATCCCAAAATCAAACGGATAACCGAAAAAGCGAGTATATACTGCGAATACGCCTTCCGGACCAACCGCTACCTCCCATTCACTGCGGGAATACAACAAGCCCATCAGATGCTGCACCCCAGCCGTAGCGGCATTGATGGTTGGGTCGGCGGGCACCAGACCGCCGTCAGACAACGGCCAGTGAGAGATTCCATTAACCTTCCACAGGTAGTAACCGCGGTTAAGTTGATTGGCCGCCCAGGAAAGTTGGCTGTATAAGCCACGCCGGTTTGGATCGTAAAACCGCAGGGGAAAATCCATTGTATTGGCTGGTGGCTGGGTTTGGGTTATCCAGCCGGATTGATATTCCAGTACAGCCAGTAATAACCGCGGATGGACGGAATATTCACGTGCCACGCGGATCACCACTTCTGAGCCGGTGTAAGGCTGGTCATCCAGCGTTTCCCGATATGCAAAAAGATACCCCCCTTTCTGGCGCACAAAGGCAAACACATCAAAAGGGATGGCAGCTGGGCTGAATACCAATTCCGAGTCGGGGATGATCTTGAAAGGGGGACCCGGCGGTTGAGGAGAAGGAGCTGGAATAATCACCCTCAAGCCGGCCGGCACCAGATTAGGGTTGACAATTTGATTGGCCTCTACCAGCGTTTGGATATCCACATTGAACATCTGCGCTACTTTACCCAGCGTATCGCCCGGTTGAAGCACATATTCTTCTTGCTCGGAGCGCAGGGTCGGTAAAACTCGTGGAGGGTCGGGGGTTGGGGTGAAAATGGGAGCGCCGGGAATGCGCGTAGGCGGCAGCGTAAATGAAAGCGAAGGGGTTGGCGAACCTTTCAGGGCATCTTTGGATGAAATCGGTGCATTATTGTCCTCAATCGGCTTCCAAAACTCCGATTGAGGGGCGGGCTGCACACATCGTAACAAAAAAATGGAAATTATTACCATCAGAATCTGCCATTTTCTCCGCTGCTGATTGCTCATCCTGCCCCCTATTGAAATCGAAATGGCATTCTTCTCCCCCCGATCAGGTGGAGATGAAGATGAAAAACCGACTGCCCCGCCTCCGGGCCTGTATTGATCACCAAACGGTAACCGCGCTGCTCCAAACCATGTGTCGAGGCCAACTGTCTGGCTATCACAATCAAATGACCCAACAGCGTTGCGTCCTCTTTTCTAATATCATTCACCGATTCGATGTGCCGGTTTGGCACCACAAGAATATGAACGGGTGTGATTGGATGAATGTCATAAAATGCCGTAACCAGTTCATCGGCATAAAGGATGCTGGCAGGCGCTTCACCGGCGATGATTCTGCAAAAGATACAATCGTTCATGGCTGAAGCATGGGTGAAGGATTAGAAGAAAGAGAAGGATAGTTTACACTGCAATACCGCTGATACCATTCCATTTCGGCTTGTTGATTTTGGCGAGCGTATTCGGCAGCCTGCTGACTTAATTCTACAGCCTGATCCAGATTGACATAAGCAACAGTACTCCAATAACGGGGCAAAAGCAGCAACGGATCACCGGCTGAGCGTTCCTTCTCTCCCTGCGGAATCCAGTTGAACATGATTGGACCTCGCGCATACGCCGTGAAACCCAGTTGATAACCGGCTTTGCGCACCTCAACCACCGTTCGAGGGGTGAAATCCCCACCCGGCCAGATGAAGGCGCTCGGACGATAACCGAGGTTTTTCTCAAATGCCTCAATTGGCCCATAAATTTCATTTTGGATAACCTCATCTGGGGTGTTCTCCGTGAAATAGGTTGAACCATTGTGCAGGTAACCATGGGCTTGAATCTCAACCCTTCCGGTTTCCAGCACGGATTTAATTTCACGCCACTCCCTTTGATCAGCGATACCGGTTATATAAGCCATCACCACTGTCCAATTGTTCTGTTGCAAGACCGGCAAAAAATGAGTACGCACAGTTCCCAACCGGCGGTCATCTATGATCAACAGCAGCGAGCGGGGAGGAATATAAGTGTTGTGTTGCAAGAACGCGACCAACTGTTCAATGGTAATGGTCTGAAATCCTAATTCAACCGCACGCTGCATGGTTTCCTTGAAGTACTTTTCCGTTACGGTGATATTGTCACTCACCGCCCCGCCCTCTTTGCGAATACCATGATACATAATTGGCACTACAATCGTACCCGGTTGAGCATTTTGCGGATTCCAGCGCGCGGCGAGGTACTGGCAGTTATCCTGCAAGTAAGAAACCGGAATAACTCCCTCATTCAGGCGGGCTGAAAACTTGCCGAGCGGAAGAGGCGTTTCGGTTGCATGCGGTGTGACGATGAGTGATTTGGTTGGGATAGGGACTGTTGTCGAGAGTAAAGGGATAAAGGGGGATGGCGTTTTACTCGGTAGCAATTCCAAGGTCAGCGAAGGGGTAAATGAAACATCTGGCGGCAGGGCAGGAGGCTGAACACATGCCGCCAGATGAAAAACGATCATCCAAGCGATGCCCAAAACAAAAATTCGGTGTTTATTCAGCCTCACCACGAATAAATGCTTCGGTCATTTCCAGCGCAACCGAATCGCGGAATTGTTTGGGTGGGGTCTTCATGAAGTAAGATGAGGGAGCATATAATGGGCCACCAATACCGCGATCTAGCGCCAATTTGACACAGCGAATCGCATCAATCACCACGCCAGCTGAATTGGGAGAGTCCCATACTTCCAATTTTGCTTCCAGATTGAGCGGTACTTCACCAAAGGTCGTACCTTCCATTCGGATATAACACCACTTGCGGTCGGTCAACCACGGCACATAATCGCTGGGCCCGACATGAATGTCATCCTCCGGCAATGCGTAGGGCAGCATCGAGGTCACTGCCCCGGTTTTCGAAATCTTTTTGGACTCCAAACGCTCCCGTTCCAGCATGTTGAGAAAATCCGTGTTACCGCCAAAGTTCAACTGATAGGTACGATCGAGTCTTACACCGCGATCCACAAAGAGACTGGTGAGAACTCGATGTAAAATGGTCGCACCAACCTGACTCTTGATATCATCGCCAATGATGGGCAGCTTTTTCTGGCGGAAGCGCTCCGCCCAGTATTCCGAACTGGCAATGAAGACCGGAATTGCATTGACAAAACCACAACCGGCCTCCAGCACCTGTTCCACATACCATTTGGTAGCCATTTCAGAGCCAACCGGCAAATAGCTCACCACCACATCCGTTTTGGTCTCGCGTAAAATACCCACAATATCCGCTGTCGGACCGGGCGCTTTTTTGACAATCTGGCTGAGGTATTTTCCTAATCCGTCATGGGTCATTCCGCGATAAACCGGAACGTTAAGATAGGGCACATCCGTGAATTTGAAGGTGTTATTGGGATAGGCAAAAATTGCCTCGGAAAGATCTTTCCCAACTTTTGTGTCAACCACATCGAAAGCAGCCGTGAATTCGATATCGCGTATGTGGTATCCACCGAGGTTGACATGCATCAAACCGGGAATACGGTCTGACTCTGCAGCATTTCGATAATAATGCACTCCCTGAACAAGGGATGAAGCGCAATTTCCCACCCCAATGATTGCTACGCGAACTTTTTTGTCCTTTGCCATATTTCTTGTTGTGAACTCCTTTGGAGAATGATTTGGTGTTGTTTTTTATCCAAGCTCAGTGAAAACCCAAGGTTACTTTCCTCATTTACTTGCCTGACAAATCCGCAAACAAATTTGCCCTTATTATACTTTTATTTTCCTTTCATTGAATACTCCTTAACTCATCTGCACAAAATTCATTCAGCATTATGGATTTTCGTATCAAAATTATTTTGATATATAGATGTGCTTTTTACAGGAGAATCAGATATAATCAAAAAGGTGAAAATTGAGCAAATCCATCAATGACTGAGAGCAGAAACAAACGATTCCGATGAGCAACTACCTGATGTCCGATGACTCTTTTATGGTTTCATCAGTTTATAAACCAAAATTGAATTATCGGATATTTCTCTTTATTCGGGATCAACAAGAAGCCCAGGAACTGACCGATCAAATCGGCGCTTTTGGTTATCAGATCAATCAATTTACCAAAGCAGACGACTTAATATCTGCTTTGCGTTGGTCATTACCCAATGCCATCCTCGCCTTTGTGGATTCAAAAACGCTCACTTTTGAAGATTACGAGGAACTGGCACAAAAACTCAAGAAGCAATCCAATCATCTGCCGCTGGTGATTCTCAGCACTGAAGATAACTTCGACTTGCGCCTTAGAGTGGTTCGTGCGGGAGGGGCGGCTTTTTTCACCCATCCGCTTGATATCAGCGCTTTAATCGGCTCTCTGGATGAATTTGCCAATCCAGCCCCCAGTGTTCCAAATCGAATCTTGATCATTGACGATGTCCTTTCGCAGGCAAGTTTTTATGCCATGCATCTGGAAAAAGTGGGTATGCAAACCCGCATTGTAACCGACCCCCGTCAGATGATTCAACCTATGATCGAGTTCAATCCTGACCTGATTTTATTGGACATGTACCTGCCAGACTGTAATGGAATTGAACTGGCGCGCATGATTCGCCAGATGGAAAATTTCGTTTCAGTGCCGATTGTCTTTCTCTCCGCCGAAACTGACCGTGATCGCCAGCTGGCTGCTCTCATGATGGGCGCCGATGACTTTCTGATTAAACCCGTCAAACCTGAGCATCTGATTGCCTCAGTCACCTCCCGCATCGAACGGTATCGCAAACTGCGCTCCTTGATGATTTACGACGGCCTAACCAATTTGCTCAATCACACTACCATCAAAGAAAGGCTTGTCAAGGAATTGCTTCGCTCTGAGCGAGACAAGCAACCCCTTTCGTTCGCAATGATTGATTTGGATCATTTCAAAACCGTCAATGACCGTTACGGACATTCTGCTGGTGACCGGGTACTCAAGAGTCTGGCTCGCATGCTTAAACAACGTTTACGCCGCACCGACTTGATTGGTCGTTATGGCGGGGAGGAATTTTCCATTATATTCCCCAACACCACCGCACCCGAAGCCGCCTCGGTTGTAGATAAACTACGGGAAAGTTTTGCCCGTTTGCACCACCTCGGCCCGGAGGGTGTTTTTACGGTCACATTTAGCGCCGGTATCGCTTCCTTCCCGCAGTTCAAAACCGCAATCGCAATCAGCAATGCCGCCGATAGAGCCCTTTATCAGGCAAAAGAAAAAGGGCGTAACCGAATCAGCGTTATTTAAGGTGCACTCCTAACGTCGAACGGCAACCTCCACCACGATTTTCAAAGCATCCTTTTCAACCGTCATAGACTTGACCACCGCGCCTTCACCCGATTCTCTCACCCGATCCTGAATCACCTTTGAAAGCGCTTCGTTGACTTTTTTGATTGCATCGCTTGCCAAGTCCACACCGGGAATGTTGATTGCCGTCACTTCCACTTTGGGTTGGTCATTGACCACCGAGAATCTTAGTTCTACCTGTCCGTTCAGTCGTTGACCACCCAGCGCCTGATACTGCCCCTTGGCAACGATTTTATCCGGTTCAATAAATTCAATATCTTCAACCTCGATCAACGGCAGTCTCTCCCCCTGCGAAGCGGCTGCCGATTGAGCAGTTGTTATGATTTGCTTAATCGTGACTTCTTTCAAAGTAATCGGGATGGTCAACTTTCCATCCTGAAAACTAAGATTGCATGCCAGCGCAGCCAACGACCAGATCGTCATTCCCCACAATGTCATCCACTTTCTTGATTTCATTCCATCCTCCTTGTAAAGCGTTTCAAACAATAAGTATCCTGATTTTACCAACAAAAAAGGGGCTGAAGCGAGTTCAGCCCTTTTTCGACACAATTCAGATTTTTTACGGTAAAGTTCCTACAACATCAAAGGTTGCCAAAACTTGATCAAAAGCTTGAAGGTCTGCATCGGTCATGGCATTGAATAAAACCGATACCAGCAAAGATGTTTTGTTCACCTTAGGGCGAGCGGTTAATACCACAAACAGGTTGCCAGCGTTATCACAGTTCTTATATACATCGTAAGAACCCTCAAACGCATTATCTTCGTATTTCTCCCGGTACTCCCACTTACAGGATGATTGAAAGATCGATTTGTAATAATCCAACAATTGAATGTAACCGGCCAATTTCGCTACTTCATCCGAAACTCCAAAGAACAATCCCGGTTCATCGAAGGCATTATTGAAACGATCTAAATTCGCAGCAGCCGAAATTGCCGAGCCAATGATTTCACCATCCGATACCCATGGTGATCCATCCACTTGTGTCCAAACAGAAGGGATGGCAACTTGAATCGCTCCGTAATCATCTTGCACCAGCACATAATCGCCATAAGCTTGTCCGCTGCCGCCGGAAACATCTTCTTCTAATTGCTGGGCAAAAGAAAATCTGGTTTCCAGCGGTTTGCCGTTCAGTTCACCCGCTAAAACCTCCTGAGTACTGAAGCGTAAAACCTCAATGGAAAGAACATCCGTAGCATTCCGAGTTCGCAGGATGTTGCAGTAATCGGTCATCTGACCATCCGTAGCCAGGATCAAACCTTCCATCATGGTAATAATATCACCGCCCTGCAAACCTGCTTTACCGGCAGGAGATCCGGACTTGACCGAGGCCACCCAAATCCCCGAAAGGCTGCCATCCTCGGAAACAACTGCCTGTCCGTTGATGCCAATCGATTCGTAATCCTGCCCGGAGCGTAAAATTTCAATCACCCTTAACGCATCCTTACCCCGAATAGCAAAATTTTGATCGAAACGATCATTGCCCGCATAATTGACGCCTACAACCTGTCCCTGCATATTGACCAGCGGCCCACCGGAGTTACCACCACGGATGCGGGCATCGTGCTCGATCACTGCCGGAACTGAAGCCCAAAAGGATTCGCCATCCGCATTCGCTTTGGAAACAATCCCTTTGGTCAGAGTGTATTCCGGATCACCCAGGGGGAAACCCGCCGCATACACTTCCAAACCCGGCGAGACTTCTCCATCATAGAAGGTGAGAAATGGAAAATCGTCACCTTCAATGTCAATCACAGCCAGATCCCAACATTCCGATACTCCTAAAATCTTTGCGTTGCGTGGACGCGTTTCACCAGCCAGAAAGACTCTGAGGAGGGCCGCGCCGGTTACTACGTGATTGTTGGTTACCGCAATTCCAGAAGGATCAATGATAAAACCTGTTCCACGACCGGCAACATTGTACAAACTGCCCAGTTCCGGGTCAATAAAACTGCCTTGCGCTTCGATTTGCACCGTGGCGCTGCGCAGCAACCCAAGCACATCCACCTGCTGGGTCGGTGTGGGCTGAGGGACAGCGGTTGGCAATTCAACCGGCGGATTGGTCGGCACAGCAGTAGGTTGAGCAGACGGGGCACATGCCACCAAAAGACTCAAGATCAACAAAAAAGACCCCAGATACTGAGCGCGCCTCATGATTTCCTCCATTGGCTGGTAAATTTGATAAAAATTCCTATAATTGATTTTACTACCTAATAATCCACCCAATAAAGGATGATTTTTATTTTCACCCTGTTGAATAGAATGAATAATTAAGTCAAGAATGGATCTGAATAATATTTACTTCGATAGTAAAATTTTATCCAGTACCAGCAACTTTTTTATTTAGAAGATATTCGTTTTGGGCAAGCGAGCAGAGTTATGGAAGAAGTTTCAACTTCATTTTCAGAGCAACATCGCTTTCGCTTCATCAATTCTTTTCAACTCCAGATTCCGGTTTTCATGAACTTGCCCTATGCGGGAATGATCAACATTATCTAGGTAATTTTTTGACCACCCCATATTCATGACACAATTGCGAAACGGCATTGAAGCCCACATATTTAGGTAGATCGGTTGAAGAAGCCACCAGCGGCTGGTCGGTGCGTTGGATCGGCTGGGGTATTGGGCTACTTGTTCTTGGTCTGATTATCCTGCATACCCGTAACTTTCTTGCTTTACGTGGCTGGAGACAGCGAATGAAAACAGCTTCACAGCCAAAAATGTTGGGGGAGGTAGCCATTAGCTTCTTGATACCAACCATTATTCTGATTGTGGTTTTATGGCAAATTGCGGGATTCTACGGCTATCGCTTCAATCTCATCACAACCCTAGCGTACCTGCCAACAGGAAACCCTGACATCTTCATTCTGTTGATCATCGGCAGCCTTGCGGATTATATTCAAGGTTTGATCAAACTAATCTGGTCGTTGGGTTTAAGTAGCAGCCCCCAAAACGACATTTCATCAATCCTCGCGGCAGATGGATTTTAGCATCCCTCGATGGGAGAACCGCCGACCCATATAAAAAAGAGGATGTCGGGCAGCATCCTCATCCCTGTCGGGGCGGGCGGATTTGAACCGCCGACCTCACGGACCCGAACCGTGAGATCAGCGGTCGTAATCAAAAAACTAAACCAGATTCCAACACCGAACCGGTGATGCTATGGAATGATCATGATCTATATCGTTTTGAGCAATTGCCAGATACCTTTTGACCATATCCAGCGTGGAATGGCCTAAAATTTTCTGAAGCGAATAAATATTTCCCCCATTCCTCAGAAATTGAATCGCAAAGGTGTGTCTGAAACGGTGAGGGAAGACGTGACTAACCTTGCTCCTTTCACCCAAATCTGCAAGAATTTTTCTCAATTTGTACCGATCCAACGGCTTTTCACTTCTCAAGGCGAACAAAGGTGCAGATTGAGCGGTATTTTTCCGAACGGAAAGATATTCTTCAACAACACCAATTGTTTCTTTGGATATTGGAACCAATCGCTCTTTTTTTCCTTTTCCAACAACTCTAACGTGTCCCGTAACCCAATTCAAATCGTTTATCAACAAGTTACACAATTCGGTTGCTCTCATTCCTGTATCAACTAAAAGGAGAATTATTGCTCGATCCCGCTGAGGGTAGCGAGATCGTGCAGCACATTCCAACAATGCGTAAATTTCTGTCTTTGATAACGGAATAATCGTTTTCTTTTCTGCTACAGGTGCTTTGATCTGGCGAACCGGGTTCTCATCGCATATCCCTTGCTGAATAGCCCACTGCCACAGTGCCGACAAATCAGCATGATAATTTCGCAAGGTCTTCGCCGAAATCTTCGATTGAGAAGCCATAAACTGAATGATGTGCTGTTTAGTGACGACCCCGATATCCACATCTCCGACATGAGCAAGGAACTTTTTGTAAGTTACCCCATAATTGCGGATGGTATGCGGTGAGTACCGCATGGCAATCCGTTCCTCGATAAACTGTTTGACTGCGACGCTAAACAACATGGCATCCTCCGTTAGCAGGTGGTAATTTTTTGGTTTTACGATTCTGCCACCTCAAAACGGTTCTGAAAATTAAAATTTTTTGCTATACTATTAACCGAAAACAAACCAGCCCCACCGTTATTTCACAGTGAGGCCGTGATGCAGGCGTGGGGATTCAAAAAATAATTTCAAATCATCCTAGCAAATTTTTTCACCGCCCGCAAGTTAGTCTATTATCAACCTACCATCTCCATAATTTTACAAATAACACCGCTTCGACGGCGATAACGATGGCATAGGCTGCTAGTCAAATTAGTGTTTGGTTTCAATTGAACTTCTGGTGAAAAACGGATATATTTAAGCCAGACATAAATCAGCCTCACCGATACCACGGTAAGGCTGAAACGGCAACGCGGTGAAGGCGCGTTGCGGCAAAAACAAGCATAGCAAACTTTTGCCGCCCGCGCAAGTCAATCGCAATGCGCGGGCAAGCCACTTGAGCTTGGGAGGATGGCAAGGTGTCTCTATTTTCTAAACCAGCAGGTAATCTAACAGAAGGCGATCTTGTTGATCTCATCACTAACCAAGTGTCTGAAGGAAAACGCATTGAATACAAAAGTACGCTTCCTAACTCTACAGAAGAAAGTAAAAAAGAATTTCTTGCGGATGTTTCATCTTTTGCTAATACTCAAGGTGGATTTCTTATTTTTGGAATAGACGAAGAAAACGGTTATCCAAAAGAGTTGTCTGGAATTGAGGTGGATGATCCAGATGCTGAAAAATTACGCCTTGAAGATATGATTAGAAACGGAATCGAACCCCGTATTCCAATGATTTCTATTTCTGCAATACGGTTAGAAAATCAGCATTATGTTTTTGTAATTTACATACCCCAAAGTTTTCTGCTCCCTCATATGGTGACATTTCGTAATCTCTCCCGTTTTTATGCAAGGAATTCAGCAGGCAAGTATCAAATGGATGTTCAGGAATTACGTCAATCTTTTTTACTTTCAGAAACCATTGAAAAGAAGATCCATAATTTCAGATTGGATCGTGTTGCACGCATCGCTGCAGATCAAACGCCCGTCAAGCTTGTGGACGGACCAAGATATGTTATTCATGTAATTCCTTATCCATCTTTTTTTACCAAACTCCCTTATGACATTAGGGAATATCGAGATATTTCAAATAAATGGCTACAACCCACAACCACATTTCGATACAATTTAGACGGCTATGTGCGTTACCTTCCAGGAAACGAGGGGGTGTTTGAACGATATTACCAATTCTTCAAGGGTGGCTACCTTGAAATCACTCTGACCAATTTTGTCAGACAAGTGAAAGATAGATTTTTCGTGAACTCAAGGGATTTAGAAAGGGAGATTATTTTGACGGTTAAGAGTGCATTGCAATTCTTAAACGAGTGTAATTTTGAAGCACCACTCTTTGTTTTTCTTTCTCTGATTGGTGTAAAAGGTCTTCCCTTACTAAATTCAAACATTCCTCAATTAGATTATATAGATTTTACACATGAATTTGACCGTGATCCTATATTGCTCCCTGAACTCTATCTGGAAAGCTATCCTGATGATTACCAGAACCTTCCCGCTCTTTTGAAGCCACTTATAGATACGATGTGGAATGCAGCTGGAATGGAAGGTTCACCTTACACAAGATCTAATATATCTTGATATGGATAAGGAACTTAAGTCTAAATTCGATAGAACTTTAAGCTTGGATTGCTACCAATCCAAAGGCACCCTCTCTCGAATTTTCCGAACATTGGTTGAATTTTGATGCTACCATCGAATCACCAAAATACCAGCGAACTGTAAATTAGCCATTCGGAGCAAATGAAAGACTATGATTTATACCCTCATCGAAGCAAGAAAAAACCAATGGATTAACTCGCCTGATTGCCCCGCGAAGCCCATGGTTGATTACATGCGCCAGAGAGGGCAATTGCGTGACGCCCAGATTGAAGCCATCGAAACATACCTGTTCCTTAAATTCGAAGGTGGAAACAAGCCTCTGGCAGACTTATTCATGGAAGGTTTCTTTTTCGCCCCGCCTCAAGGGCTGGAAAAACTGCACATCAGCCAAGATCTGCGCGACATTCTCTACGCTAACCCCGCCGCGTGGTCACTTTATCAATTCTCCCGCCTGCCTGATGACAAGGGCAACCCGCTTCTACCCCAACTGCAAAAGGCCATTGCTGACGCTCCAGCATCTATTCCATACCTCGATATTATCCGCAAAATTTTTTACAACGTTACCTATCCCGATTACCTCTTAAGTCTGCCAATGGGTGCAGGTAAAACCTTCCTCATTGCCGCTTTGATTTACCTGGATTTGTACTTTGCTACCCAGAATCCGCAAGACCCCCGCTTTGCTCACAACTTCCTCGTCCTGATTCCATCCGGGTTAAAATCGTCCATCGCCCCCAGCCTGAAAACCATCGAACGGTTTGACCCTACTTGGGTGCTGCCCGAACCCACAGCCAGCAGCATTCGGCGGATGCTGCAATTTGAAGTCCTGGATGCCCCAAAAACGGCCAACAAAAGCAATCGTGTCCGTAACCCAAACGCCCAAAAGGTCAACCTGCTGATCAGCCAGCCAGAACCAATGGGGCTGGTCTTTCTGGTGAACGCCGAGAAGGTGATTTTAGACCGCCTTGACCTGGATGCCCAATTTGCCCTGATCGAAAAAACGGATGATGAAAAAGATCGCGCCGCCAATGAGCTGCGTCATCTACTCGGCAAGGTGCCGCGCGTGGGCATTCACATTGATGAAGTCCATCACGCCACCGCTGACGAGATAAAACTGCGCCAAGTGGTTACCGCTTGGAGCAAAAACGGCGGGGTGGTGAACGTGCTGGGTTATTCGGGTACACCTTATCTTGAAGGAGCAGAGAAAATTTCCGCCGCCCCCGGCGTGGAGTTGCAGTTCAACCAGATTACCAACACAGTCTATTATTACTCCCTCATCAAAGCCATTCGGCGTTTCCTCAAGAAACCGGAAATCAAAACCGCCGAAGGATTGCCGCCCCGCGAGATCATCCGGCAGGGGGTTTTGGAGTTTTATCAGAAATACGGTCAGAAAACCTATCCTGATGGAACGATTGCTAAACTTGCCATCTATTGTGGCACAATTGAACGGCTGGAAGAAGAAATCTACCCTTTCTTGCGAAACGAACTCGGTATTCCTGAAGAGGACATCCTGAAATTCCATCGCGGTAACAAGCAGTACAAAGTACCCCAGGAAGCCGCACTGGAATTTGCAGCACTCGATACGCCTACATCCAAAAAACGGATTGTTTTGCTGGTCCAAGTGGGTAAGGAAGGCTGGGACTGCCGCTCTCTGACCGGCGTGATCCTCGCACAGAGGGGCGATAGCCCGACCAACATGGTCTTGCAGATCGCTTGTCGTTGTCTGCGTCAGGTAGAGAAGAACACATTGGAAACCGCATTGATCTGGCTGAATAAAGACAACGCCACCACGCTGCAAAAGCAGCTCAAAGCCGAGCAGCGCACCAGTATTCAGGAAATTAATGCAATTACGAAAACCCCCGCCGGAAAGGATATTGACCGCATTTCACGCGTTGGATACCTCAAATTACCGCCGGTAGACTTTTACCAGCTGCGGATCGATTACGGCACAATCGAAATCGAAAGCGCGCCCGCACCTGCCGAACGTCTCACTGCCCTGCTGAATAATCTGGACGATTACCGCCGCTATGGACAAACCCAAAGCGGGACGCTGAACGGTACTCAGGCTGCCGCGCTAACTTTTCACCAAACCGAAGTGGTGACGGATATCGCAGGTGAGCAGCTGCGCTTTGACCGTTGGCTGAACCTGATCGTCCGTGAAGGTTTTGGCAGCGTGACTTTCCGCGACCTGAAAGCCCATGCAGCCATCCTGAGGCAAATTTTTGAAAAAATCACCCTGCCGCAAGACGATGGACGCGCCCTGAATGAACTCTATGACCAGGAAAAAATCCGCGCCAGAGTCCGCGCTGCTTTCTTCTCCCGCCGCCAACTGCAAACCAATGAGGAAGTTATCAAAGAAAATGCCCATCTATTACTGGCTTCCAAACTGACCCCCGTGAGCGAGAAGAACATTTACCCATCTGAAGCGGATACGCAAACCATCCTGAGCGCAGATGAGCAGGGGAAGACCGGCGAACAACTAGAAAAGGACATTCAGCAACTCGCCGAAAGCATCCGCCAGCAGCATGCCAGCCTGAACCTGCCGATTGCTGTCAATGTCACCGTGCCGGAGATTACTCTAGCCGTCCGCTGGAAAGAACGTACACTGCACTACATTCCGTACAGTTTTTCCCAAAGCGACCTAGAGAAGAGCTTTCTGGAAGCCTGCCTGCAATTGAAAGACTTTCAGCAGAAAAATCTGGAACTGTATTACAACGGTGAACGCGGACTGACCGAATTTGTCATCCAGTGCTATCAGAAAAAGGGCAATTTCTGGAAACGATTGGGTGAATACACGCCTGACTTCCTGATTTTACAGCGCAACGCAAACGGTGATCCGCATCGCGTGCTGATTGTGGAAACCAAGGGTACAGGTTATGAGCAATCCTTCAACACCCGCCGTCAGTATGTTCAGAGCGACTTCCTACGTCTGAACCGCGACAGGTTTGGTTACGAACGGTTTGATTTTCTCTACATCCGCGAATCTGACCCGCCCAATGTCCGCCTCGCCCAACTTGCCGAGAAAATCAATACTTTTTTTGAATAATAACCCCTATCAATTAGACTTCCACGAGGAGATTCTATGCCCATTCGATACATCCCCTTCTACCCCGAACCGATTGAAGGACAGGCTCTGCTCAACAACTTTACCCGCACCCGCCGCGCCCTAACTTACCGTGATAACGATAAACCAGTCCAGCGCCTTTTGCGCGGCATGCCGCTTTATGAAGTAGATAAAGTCGAACAGGTAGGCGATAACCCCCACGGCAATCTGGTGATTCGCGGCGAATGTCTTGCCGCCTGCGCCTACCTGAAAGACAAAGGGATTCAGGTGGATCTGGTGTACATTGACCCGCCTTTTGCCAGCGGCGCCAACTACGCCAAGAAGATTTACCTGCGCCGTAACCCGAAGGTAGTGCAAGCCATCGAACAGGCCGAGCAGGAATTGGATGACGAAGAACTGAAAGCCTTTGAAGAAACCATGTATGGCGACATCTGGACAAAGGAAGCCTACCTGAACTGGATGTACGAGAACCTGATGGCGATCAAGAGCGTGATGAGTCCTACTGCCAGCATTTACGTCCATTTGGATTGGCATATCGGACATTACGTCAAGGTGTTGATGGATGAGATTTTTGGGGAAGATAATTTTAGGAACGAGATTGTGTGGTATTACAGGAGATGGACAAGCCCAAGTGGGACTTTTCAACGAATGCATGACATTTTATTTTGGTATACAAATTCGGATGAATATTGCCTAAATGAAACATACATTGAACCGACCGAAGGGCAAAAACGAAAACATGAACGTGGCTGGGATCGCAATTCGGTCCTTATAAATGGTATCAGACAACCTCAATTATTAATCTATGACGAAGTAAAGGTATCAAAGTTGGTAGAAAAAGGAGAACTAAACTTGAAAGACTTTGTTAGGATAGTTAGGGTTGGCAAAGATAAAACGGTTGCACCTGATGTTTGGGATATAAACTATATCAATTCCCAATCAGACGAACGCGCTGACTACGCTACTCAGAAACCCGAAGCCCTTTTACGGCGAATCATCGAAGCCGGTAGCAATGTAGGTATGGTAGTCGCCGACTTTTTTGGCGGCTCTGGGGTTGCCGCCAAAGTTGCCCATGATTTAGGACGCCGCTTCATCCACGTGGACGTGGGCATCAACAGTATCCAGACCACTCGCGACCGCCTCATCGCCGCCGGGGCGTCCTTTGACATCCTCGAAGTGCGCGATGGCGTGGCGCTCTTCCGCAACCCGGCCCAAACGATGGAAAAACTCGCCTCGCTCATCCCCAGCTTGGGTAAGGTCAATGGGCTGAATGACTTTTGGGCAGGCGCAATTCAGCACAGCAAGGATGGCCTGACTCCCGTTTATCTACCCAACCTACTTGACCACCGCGCCAAACTACTCGACCTGCCTCAGCTGAACCGTATCATCAATGAGCAAATCCCTAACTTGCCCGATGGAATCAAAAAAGTCATTGTGTATTACGTTGATATTGAAGACGAAAAAGAAGCCCAAGAATTCATCCGCGAGTACGGCAATCCACTGGTAGAGGTGGAACTGCGCGACCTGAAAGAGGTACTGCACGAAATTGTGTTGAACGATGAGGTGGAATACACCCTGACCAATACCGAAGACGGATGGTGCGTGGAGATTACCCGTTTTTACTCGGATCGGATTGCCCAGAAGATTGACGCTCATAACCAAAAACTGCGCCTCAACACGGGCAAAAAGAAAGCCCGTCAAATCACGCTGGAAGAAGCGGAAAACGGCGAAGAAACCGCCCCAGTCAATTTCTCCCCGATTGAAATCAGCGAAAACGGACTGGAACTGATCGAATTAATCAGTCTGGATTGCACCGCTGCGGAAGGTGTATGGCACAGCGACAGTGAAATCAAAATAGACAAAAAAGGCTACGTCATCCGCAATGGTACAAAGACGAAAGAGTTTTGGGATGGGACAATCACTTCAACTCAAAAACCCTTGCGGATGAAAACCCGCAACATTGCTGGGGATGAGACAATCATTGATATGAATACACATTAGAGCAAATATGGACAAACAATTTCTAGAATCGGATGATGATGGATTGATGATCCGTGAAGCCGGAGAATGGGTAGAAAACAAGCTGTATTTTTTATCCCAGTACCTTCATCGCTTCATCGTATCTATGCGGGAAAAACCTTGGCGTTCTATTAATTACATAGATCTGTTTAGTGGGCCGGGCAAAAACAGATTATCAAATGGAAAAATCTTAAAAGGTTCACCGCTCATTGCAATAAGTCAAGATAAACCTTTTGACAAATACTTTTTTTCTGATATTGATCCAGAAAACATTAAGGTGCTGAAAAAGCGATGTCTATCATCGCCGGAATATGACAAAATTTCCTTCTATCAGGAGGACGCAAATATAGCTGTCGAACAGATTGTCCGTATTATTGAAAAGGAAGACCGGACTTATATCCCCAATGCTTGGTCATCACTTAATCTCGCATTTCTTGACCCATACGGCATGGAACTGTACTGGCACACGGTTAAATGTCTTGCATCGTTGCGTACAGATATGATCATTTACTATCCACAAATGGGCATTAGCAGAGAAGCTCCAAGAGAAATCAAACTGCCACCCCCAACACCTATTGATAATTTTTTTGGTGATACCCAATGGCGCGCCATTTACTACCAAAATCGATCTGCCGGTAAATCTTTGCACCGAATGCTTCTTGACCATTATAAAAACAGATTAGCGGCTTTTGGTTATCAGGTAAAAGATCCATTGGATGAGCCCTTAATTAGAAACTCAAAAGATGCTCCCCTGTATCGCTTGCTTTTCGCATGCAAATCGGATCTCGGAAATAAGTTTTGGAAAGATGTAACGAGAAAAATGGCAAATGGTCAAATGAAGTTATTATAATATAGAACTTGTGTGCTATAATGATTTGGAGAATCAATAAATCTTGTAAGGTATTGCCATGAGCAAATCATCTATCGAATGGACTGAATCCACCTGGAATCCGCTGACAGGCTGTAATAAGGTTAGCCCGGGATGCAAACACTGCTATGCGGAACGTATGGCAAAACGGCTAAAAGCGATGGGTCAACCGAAATATCAGAATGGATTCAGGCTCACCTTACACCCTGAGGTACTTAATGAACCGCTTTCATGGCAGAAGCCACAAATGATTTTCGTGAATTCAATGAGCGATTTGTTTCATGAAAATGTGCCGTTTGAGTTTATACAAAGTATCTTTGATGTGATGGCGCGTGCCCACTGGCACACTTTTCAAATTCTTACCAAACGCGCCGAGCGACTGCTTGAACTTGATCCGGCCCTTGAATGGCCTGAAAATGTCTGGATGGGTGTTAGTGTTGAAAACCAGAATTACACCTTCCGTATTGATTGTTTGAGAAAAACTCATGCAAAAATCAAGTTTCTCTCTTTAGAACCCTTATTAGGCCCAATTTCGGCCTTGAATCTGGAAGGGATCAACTGGGTTATTGTCGGCGGCGAATCCGGGCCCAATGCCCGTCCGATTCAGGCTGAATGGGTACGTGAAATTCGTGACCAATGCCTCGCAAGTCGAGTGCCTTTCTTCTTCAAACAATGGGGCGGAACTAACAAGAAAAAGTCAGGACGATTATTAGACGGGCAAACGTGGGACCAGATGCCAATGCTAATTCCAGCGGGAGACTAAATCAAAAAAACCGGACAGTCCAGCTTAACGGCAAGAGAGGGCTTTTCTGCCCTCTCTTGTGTTCCGTAGTTCACGGATACCCTCACGAAGTAAATTCATCATACACGCTATCCTTGAAAATTTCAATCCCTTCCACAAAAAAAGCAGGCTGGGTAAGCCTGCTTTTTCGGCAAGTGGGCGCCCCCGGCGGGATTCGAACCCGCATTCACACTTCGTGAGGGTGTTGTTCTATCCCTTGAACTACGGAGGCATGACACCTGCCGAGGTCACCCTGGGCGGAGTTGCACCGCCCCAAGACACTACGCAGGGTGAGAGGGCCGGGCTCTTGTAAGCCCGGCTTTTGTGTTACGCCGCCTGCTACACGCTTTGCTCCGTCAGCAGTTTCACTGCGGCAATGTGCTTGCAGGGTTTCTGCCGTTTGGTGAAGTCCAGGCAGGTGCAAGCCCATGTGCCGTTTCTGGTGACCATGTATTCATGGAGTTTGCCCGACATGGTGGAATTGACCACCCAGGCCTTGCCCTGGATAAAGACGATGATGGTTATCTGCTTCTGAATCAGCCCCATCATCGCCCGGTAGGCCCGTGCGTTCTGGGGATCATCCAACAAAGCATCGCTGGTTTTCGACATGGCAGTTGTCCTCCTTTTCCCGGTGCGCCGCACCACACCGGGAGAGTGTTAGTCTCCCCGGTGCAGCGGGGGTTTGGAAGGTCAGACAATCGTTGTCTTGATGACGGAAATCGGCTGTCCGTACACAATCACACCACCGGCAGAACGCCAGGCGTGGGTCGTGTATAACCGCCTGCCCCGTCCCAAGAGCCTCATCCACACCACCCAGCGCTCATCACTCAGGTCACTCACCATCGTGATGACAAAGGTGCTTTTGCCAATCCTGACGATTTCTCCCAGTTCCGGTCTCATGGCGTTTCCTCGTGAGCGGGTTCTTCTTCGTCAGTCAGCACCGCACCGCAGTCGAGGCAGTGGACTTCCTCTTTCAGGTCGTCCCATACCTCCCCGGCAGAATAGTGAAACCCGCCGGTGGTTACGGCGGTGGTGCGCCGGTGAGGGCATTCTTCCTGCCGGTGCAGGTACGCATCGGTCAGGTAGCGAATTTCATCGTACACATGCTGGTCGAGCGCATCTGCCAGATGGTCGGACAGATACTCGATGAAGTTCCGCCAGTCTTTGGGTTTCTCCCGCCGATAAGCCAATGCGTAGAAGATGTCCTCCTCCGTGACGGTGAGGCTGGCAACAACGTTGCCCGGTGTGATGGATACCATAGCAATCCTCCTTCCCCCGGCGCGTCCCGCACCGCTCCGGGGAATGTGGTGATTCCCCGTGCGGGCGGGTTGGATGGGAAAAGAAAGGCGCAGCATTTTGCAGGCGTATGTAACCAAGTTAAGGTTCACTGCCGGATGTATCGCTCCGACGGGCGGGAGTTGACGGTTAGAGCCGGACTGGGTAAGCCCGGCTCATCCCGCAGGGGGTGCAGGTAACGGTCAATCGGCTAGCCCGCGTAGGCGGCTTGCAGTGCGAGGAAGGCGCGCGCCATGCGCTGCAAGTGGACGTTCTTGGGGTCGTTCTTGGTATCGAAGCCCTTTCCGTCCGTGTTGGCGCACCAGCGCACCCAGCCCTGACCCACCGGGCCGGACTGCCACACCTCGGCAAGCGTCTTGTCTTTCTGCTTGCCGAAATGGATGACCGTCTGCCCGGGGTCGGCCAGTTCGCCTTCCCCTGCCGCTTCTGCGGCGGGAGCAGGCTTGGCCGCGGGCTTGGCGGGCTTGGGCGGTTCGTTTGGATCGTCACCGAATAATTCGCGGATGGCATCCTCCGCTCCGCGGATGCCTTTCTCGGCAGCCTCGCGCTCCGCAGCGGCTTCAAAGCGGCGACCAACTTTTTCCCCGGATGGAATTGCCCAATCGGGTAATTTGGGCGGGTTGACGATCTTGCGCTTCTGGGCGTCGTAGTCACACCAGACCTGCGGCAGGGCGTACAGGTACGCTCCCAGCCCGAACTTCACGCACGCCCGCTTGAACGCCTGTGCCGAAGCGGTCGTAACCGCATTGGGTTCTGTCCGCTCGCCTTCCTCGCCCGCGATCAGGCATTCGCCATCTCCTGTGCGGGTCACCCCGGCAATGGTCAAGCGGCACAGCACCACCACCCGATCCGGCTGCATCATCACCTGATACTCATCCTGCCAGTCAGGACATACCAGGTTGAGCCGCTGGATGTAGGGACGGCTGTCCACATAGGCCAGTGCCAGGGCTTTTGTCTTCTCGCGGTTGGTCGCGCCGGGCTTGAACTCCACCTCATTCGAGGGGAACGGTTCCTGAAGCGCATCCAGGATTTGAGAGAAATCGAATTGAGACATGGTATAAACCTCCTTTTGTGCCCCCGTCCGCAGCCGGGGGCAAACGAGTGTGTTGCCCTGCTGCGTCAGGGGAGTACCTGAACGGCCTCGCTCCACCGCTCACGATTGTCCGTCAGCGGCAGAGGGAGACCGTCCAGGCGGAAGGCTTTACCAGTCCCTGTCCCTTCGCCCTGCTTGATTGACCGTTTTCACCTGTTAATGTGCTGCCCCTTGCGGGGAAATCACCTGCCCGGAGTTGCACCGGGTAACCTCGTCAGGTGGAGTTTTCAGATGGGCAGGGCTGGGTAGCCCTGCCAGGTGTTACTCGCTCGCCTGAAATTCGGAAATCTGCGTCCGCCATATCAACTCCAACAAGGGAGTGACCTGGCTCTGCCAGTCCGGGACTACCTTCGTGAGGCATTCCAGACACAAGGCGTCTCCATCCACCACGGGGACGGGACGCAGGGGTAAGTCGCTCAGACACATATCGCAAACGACTTCATCCGCCGCCAGAGTCGGGCCGACAACCTCGACACCGCCATAATACAAAATATAGGCGGGGCGTTCTTCGGGTTCCCAAAGGGTAATCGTTGTCATGGCTGTTCTCCTTTCGGGTCAGTGCCGCACCACCGACCCATGTGGGTATGAGTCAGTGGGCTGGCGCGGCAGCCCGAAAGAGAAAGGCGAGCGATATAACCTTGTTAAGGTGCAAGTGCAAAAGCTGCACTTCAAGTTCCCTGCATTTGTTCCTTGACAATTCGTTCAAGGTTGACTATTATGTGTGTGTACATAACACACACGCTTACGAGGGTTCGATGAACAAAACTCGCAAAGATTTTCGCCTTTCCGCTTCATCTCTCCGGCGGTTACACTGGCTTGTTGAACATACAGGAAAGAATGCCACTACTATCATCGAATTGGGCATCGAGCGGCTTTTTACCGATGAATGGGGCAAACTTCGCGCTCGGCTCATGCCGCGTCAGGACGGAAGATTCGATTTCGTTGTCGGCGGCTTGCCACTACTCACCATCGAACAAAAAGCCCTGCCCCGACTCGGCGATCATCTTGCTGAACTCCTCTCCCCTGACGGTGGAGCAGAAAATCTGTTTGGAGTGGTTGTACTTGCCGCTGGCGCTTCGGAGAGCCGTCTTGAAGTCCACTACGACAACATTCAACGCCTTTTCGGCCCAATTCTGGATACTCCAAATCTTGAAGCGGAAAGCAACTGGCTTATGGTAGAGGGGCGCGGTTAACGCCCCTCTTGTGGCAGGTTATTTGCGAGACATCATAACGACACTGACAGCCACCACATAGAGAACATCGCGACTACGAGCAGAGAGGGTTTTCCGCTTTCCATCGAGGAAGTCCTCAATTTCGGCAATCACGTCTGGGTCTTTGACCCGTTTACGCACCTCTCTTACCAGAGCCGCCGATTCGGTCTCATCAAATATGCGGCTGCCAATACGAACGCCTCGTTCCTGCCAATCGCGGTTTTTTGCCATCGCACACCTCCTGACGATGGCTGAGGGACGATGGCAAGCCGCCCCCAGCCGTAGTTTTAACCGGGAAAGCGGCACCGCGCCGAGAAGGTTTGGTGACCTTCCCCCGTCTTTTAGAAAGATGATTAAGACGGCGGAAAATCACTTTTCCAAAAACTTATGTTGGTTGTTAAGGTGCAGTTCCGGGTTTATCCGCCCGGGCGGGAGTTTTGCATGGCAGGCAGGGCGGGTAGCCCTGCCTGACGGGGGATTGGACGCCGCAACCCGTTCCCGGACTTGCCGGAGTTTGCGCCCGCTCCCCCTAGACCAGGTTGGGGTCTTGCAGGCACTCACCTCCTTTCGGACAGGTTTGGCGTCCGGCGGGGCAGAGCCGGAATTGTGTCTGTACGGCTTCCGCTTTGCCGTACACATCCCTTGTCGAGGGACGCCTGTTTATTCTGCTCACCGCCGTGACCGCCCTGCCGGATTTGCACCGGCGCTGCTGCGAGGGCGGTTTGGCTTGCTTTGGTAAAGTTCGTTGCCCTTGCGGGCAGGTCACTCCTGCGGGACTTGCACCCGCACCCAGCACTCTGCGGAGTGGTGAATTTGGAGAGGGGCTTGTGGCCGCTCTCCGGGGGGACTTACCGCCTGCGGTTCGTCAGGATTGCCAGTAACGCTTCTCGCTCGTCTTGGTCTTTCGCCTTCTGTATCAGCCGAAATAGCAGATACTTGTGGGAAAGGTCGTAAGCAATCAGCAGCACGGCCAGGACGATCAGCAGGGGTATCACTTCGGTCAGGTTCACATCTGGCTCACCTCCTTTCGTTCCCCACGCCGGAGGAAGAGAGCAGCCCTCTCCCGCCGGTATGGAGAACGAAAGGGTCTTGTCCCAGTGGACACCGCTGAGGGTGAACCGCTCGATTGTAAAAGTCCCGCCACGGGCTTTGTCAGCCGGTGGAATGTAGCTGTCCGGGAGTTGCACCCGAAACCGGCTTTGACCGTCAGCCGATAACAAAATAGCCCGCTGGCAAATGCTCTCGCATTCGTCCAACGGGCTTTGTGGCCGGTTTGACGCTCTTTCAGGCGGGGGGGCTTGTGGCCGCTCCTGACCGTATTGTAGCAGAAGGGAATAGAGCGCGCAAGGTGATTATTCTCAGATCCCAAATGTTTTTTCACAATAAATTTAAATAAGTCCAAATCGCTCAAACCGATTTTTCAGGATCTTTCTAACCATTTCGATAAGTATTTGCAGAAATTGTTTTCCTTTTCATGCGGTCACAGATAAAAATTCTCTTTAGAACCACAATTTAACTCAAAGATCGTCTTGGTCATTCTCTTATAAGCAATATTGCCTATAAACAAATTTGCACTTATATGATAATAATTATCCTAATAATGCCACTATCTTCATTTGGGAAAATGTACTACCATGAAAACATACCATTATCTCTTGCTCGTTTTTCTTGTCATAGGGTTATCTTCCTGTTCCACTTCAAAGTTCTCTTCTGAAAATGTAGGAATTGAGGGTAACTCCGGCACTGCCACTTCCACACCCGGCATGATGATGGCAACCAATCCAGAGGCGGCTCATATGATGCAGCCGATTGGAGGGATCAACGTTCAGCCTGCTTCCGATGAAAAAGGTGGACAGTTATTAGAATACCGCGAGGAAAGCGGCATAAAAATATTCGAACTGACCACCAGAGCCGTTCAATGGCCTATTTTGGACAATGTGTTTGTAACAGCCTGGACTTACAATGGTACCGTTCCCGGCCCAATGATCAGAGTTACCGAAGGGGATCAGGTGCGGGTGATCGTCAAAAACGAATTAGACGAACCCACCACAATTCACTGGCATGGGGTTGAAGTCCCCAATGCAATGGATGGTGTGCCGGGAATGACTCAGGCTCCTATTGAACCGGGTGAAACCTTCACCTATGAATTCATTGCCAAACCTGCGGGAACGTTCATGTACCATTCGCATTACGAAGGAGATGTTCAGGTATCTGCCGGTCTGTATGCTCCCTTCATCATTGATCCCAAAGAACCCGCAAACCCACCGGATTTAGATATTACTCTGATGATCTCGGAGTGGCGGGTCCAAAACGGCAGGACTTATGCCGCTATGCCAATGAGCGGAATGGAACCAAATTATTTTACCTTGAATGGTAAAGCCTTTCCCTTCACAGAGACTATCGAGGTCAAAAAAGGTCAACGCGTTCGGCTTCGCTTTATTGGTATCGGCCAATTCATCCATCCCATGCATCTGCATGGCATGGCCTTCAAAATTGTGGCAACCGATGGTCATCCCGTCCCTGAAACCGCTCAACTGACCAAAGATACCGTCAGTGTGGCTCCCGGCGAACGATATGACGTTGAATTCGAAGCGACCGAGGTGGGTCAATGGATGCTGCACTGTCATATACTGCACCATACTACCAACGACAATGTTGAACCAGGGGGGCTGATGTTAATCATCAATGTCACAGAACCTTAAGAGGATAAGGAGAAAAATGATGCGCAAGTGGTTTTTGTTGGTTGTGTTTTTTGCGGGCTTTGTCTTTTTGCTGGCTGCCTGTTCAGGTAATAGTGCTGAAAGCCAGACCACTTCTAAACCGGTCAACATCAGAGTGGAGAGCAATCCCGACCCTGCAGAAGTAGGTGATGTCACCTTTACGTTATTTCTCACCGATGAGAAGAGCAAACCTCTTGAAGGTGCACAGGTGGAGGTTGTTCTGGATCATACGGATATGATGGGAATGACGATGAGTGGTTCAGCATCCGAACAGAGCGGAGGGAAATATGCAATACAGGCAAACTTAAGCATGAGCGGAAACTGGAAGATGACGGTTTCTGTTAAAAAGGATGGATTAGAGTATAAAGAGGATATCACTCTGACGATTCGATAAATAAAATAGATCCATTCTGCAAAATTAGCCGAGGAAAGCGAATTCATCGTGGTCTATGGCATGCACTTTCATAGAAAGGAAGAGCATGCCATTTCATTTTTCCCCTGTTCTTTAACAAGGGAACAACACGCGCCAAAATGCCTATCCACCCCTAGGGGTTTTAACGCTTGGAGACTCGATTGGCTTGTTTTACACTTTTGAACAGGTTATCACAATGAATTTTTTAACACCTTTCTTGAGTTTAGATCTATCGGCCAATCAAGCGCGTGAAATGATTTTAGGGCGCTTGAAAAGATTAGGGGTTAATCCAATTCAAACTTTTGATTTTCAAATATCTTGCAAAAATTCAACGGATGTTTTTCATTCCCCTGTTGATCCTTCCAATTGTGAATCTCACATCATGGTATTTCTAGTGCTTGACGAGGAGGGCATTCCACTAACTCTTAGTATTTACAGTACGGGAAATCGATCCTATTTTTCGGTGGCCCAACCGAATGACAGCCCCAACAGTCATCAACTTTTTTTGCTCATTCAACAAATTCTCTGTTCCAACAACTTCTGCAATCGAGAACACAATGTCTGATGCCAGTAAATTCGGAGAATTTGTCTGCATGATCAGGTTAGAGCTCGCAAAAGGCGATTTAAATTCCCCGGTTTCGGTGCCGAAAATTGTAAAACCAGTCATTTGAAGTTGAGTTCATAAAACATTTAGGAGAAGGTGAGAAATTATGTGTGGTTGCATGCATTCGCATGGTTCGGCTCATTCGGAAAGGGTTCATTCTGATTCCGATTCAGAAATGAGTGAAAAAGAAATCACCTTGACCACGGAAAGACAACAAGCCTGTCATCATTGCGGGTTTCCTGTAAAACCCACTTTTCAATTTTGCCCAAATTGCGGAACCTCATTACGGGAGAAACATTGCCCGGCCTGTTATCAACTCGTTGATTCAGCAGCGCTAAATTGCCCATATTGTGGTTACCCACTTGCTGCCATCCATCAATCGAAATCCTGAACGAAAAGTAAATCTCTGATACGGAGGATACCGTGAACAAAATAAAAGGAATTGGATGGATATTCATTGGCCTGATCTTAATAGCCTTGCTCCTTCCCATTTTTATAGGAGTTTGGAATGGACGGGGAGTGTTGTGTAATGGATGGGGCTGGCATCCTTGGGGAATGATGTCGTGGGGATGGTTTACAATGCCATTTATGATGATCTTTTTCCTCGTTCTCGTGATTGTACTGATTTGGGGAGGATTTATGATTATTCAACAACTTCTTCGTTCCTCTTCTCCTTCACAAATGTCTCGATGCCCATCCTGCCAAAAACCCATTCAAAGCGAGTGGTCTCACTGCCCGTATTGTGGAGCAGCCCTGAAACAATAATTCCTCAGAATAGAATGCCGATGCAATGAAAAATCATCCAGAACATCTATCATCTTATGGAAAAGATACCCTTCCAAAGGATAAAACCACTTCTCATGTAGAGCATGAACACCATCACCACAAGTCTGGTAAGGAATTCCAACCGGAAAGAGGAATGCCTTCCGCTTCGCATTCCCCAACGCATTCGACCGGCAGTCACACGGTAGACCACCATGGACACGAAGAGTTGTTCCGCCGTCGTTTTTGGGGAAGTCTGCTTTTAACCCTGCCGGTTTTATTGTATAGCCACGAAATCCAGTCATGGTTTGGATTTCGGGCTCCTGCATTCCCGGGTAGCCAATGGGTTCCATTGATTTTCTCTATAATCATCTTCATTTACGGTGGGATTCCCTTCTTACGCATGGCGGTGCCGGAATTGCGCAACCGCCAGCCGGGAATGATGACGCTCATCTCCCTAGCTATTTCGACCGCATTTATATACAGCGTGTTGGGAACATTCTTTCCCGTTGGCGAAGGGTTCTTTTGGGAACTGGTTACCCTGATTGACATCATGTTATTGGGACACTGGCTTGAAATGCGCTCGGTGAGGCAGGCTTCCGGCGCATTGAATGAATTGGCCCGCTTGATCCCTGATACTGCTGAAAGACTATCGCCCAATGGTCAGGTAGAAACAATCCCTGTTTCAGCGTTGCGTACCGATGATCTGGTTCTGGTGCGTCCCGGTTCAACCATTCCTGCAGATGGTGTCGTGGTTGAAGGTGAATCTCGCGTTAACGAAGCCATGATCACTGGGGAATCTCTGCCCGTCAAGAAGGAAAAAGGCTCTAAAGTAATTGCCGGTACCCTGAATGGAGAAGGCAGTTTGAGGGTTCGGGTTACTGCTGTGGGGGAGCAGACAGCGCTGGCAGGAATTATGCGATTGGTAGAACAGGCTCAGCAGTCCAAATCACGTACTCAGGTGCTGGCAGATCGAGCAGCGGGGTGGTTGTTTTATATTGCTGTAGGAGTGGCAATTCTCACGGCATTGATCTGGTCTGTTGCAATTGGATTTAATGTTGAAGTCCTTAAGCGCGTTGTAACTGTGTTGGTAATTGCCTGCCCTCATGCGCTTGGATTGGCCGTCCCTCTCGTTATTGCCATTACGACAACCCTGGGTGCGCGAAATGGGATTTTGGTTCGCAACCGGCTGGCACTGGAAATAGCACGCGATGTGAATGTTGTCGTCTTTGATAAGACAGGCACACTAACCGAAGGGAAATTCGGAGTTACAGCCATTATTACGACGGCTGACTGGAGTGAGGAGCGTGCCCTTGCTTTTGCCTCAGCCGCAGAAGGTGATTCGGAGCATTTGATCGCTCAGGCCTTACGACAGGCTGCCCACCTACGCAACCTTTCTTTGCCGGATGTGAAAGGTTTCGAAGCCCTGAAAGGACGTGGCGTTCAAGCGGTTGTTGAGGAAAAAACCATCTACGTAGGAGGTCCACGTCTCTTAGAAATGCTCCGCCTTGAGCTCTCGAATTCGCTTCAAGAGTTTACTCAGGCGCAAGAAAATAAAGCGCGAACGGTGGTGTACCTCTGTACAAATGAGGAGGTGATCGCCGCTTATGCAGTAGCAGATGTAATCCGACCTCAAAGCCGAGAGGCCGTTCAACACTTACATCAAATGGGAATTGAAGTGGCCATGCTGACGGGTGATAGCCTTGCCGTTGCCAGAGCGGTGGGAGAAGAGGTCGGTATTGACCGTGTTTTTGCAGGAATTCTTCCCGAACATAAAGATCAAATCGTCGCCGAATTGCAAGCGCAGGGAAAACGCGTTGCAATGGTAGGGGATGGCATTAACGATGCGCCGGCCTTAAGCCGGGCTGATGTCGGCATTGCCATTGGAGGGGGAACGGATGTGGCCATCGAGTCGGCGGGCATCATTCTTGTCCAAAACAATCCACTGGATGTGGTAAAAATCATTGCCCTGAGTAGAGCAAGTTACCGTAAAATGGTTGAAAACCTGTGGTGGGCAGCAGGCTACAACATCATTACTTTGCCTTTAGCGGCTGGAGTGTTAGTACCGTGGGGAATCTCACTTTCTCCGGCTGTGGGAGCGTTTCTCATGTCACTGAGTACCCTGGTGGTAGCATTGAACGCTCAAACTCTGAGACGCATATCTCTTTAATAACCTTGCAATGAAAGGAACACAGATGAAAACATCCTCCAAACGGAAACGGAAGCAAGCAAAGCCCCTCTCTTTACGCACTTATCTCATTATTGGAAGTGCATTGCTTCTAGCTGTTGCTGCGTACTGGTGGCTTATTCGCCCCAACATAGAAAAACCTCCTGCGATAAGTGTGGATCAGACGCAAATCAATTTCGGCGATGTTCAATTGGGAACCCCCATATCTTTTAAAATCAGGGTAACCAATAATGGAGAAGGCCCCCTAAGATTTAAAGAAACACCCTACATCGAAGTTTTGGAAGGGTGTTGACCGCCTCAGTTAACCATCGGTTCGATGGTGATCAAACCCGGTGAAAGTACTATCCTTACTTCCAGTGTTTTTCTCATGCATGAGGGTATGGAAGGTTACCACGATTTTGCCGTTCACTTGAAAACAAATGATCCTCAACAGCCGGATCTGGTAGTGCGTGTTATTTCGAATTGGGTTCCCTGAGCGGCTGAGAAGCGAAAAAGAATGAGCGAGCGAACTACCCGCTTGGTTTTGATAATTCTGCTGATTGTATATGGAAAATGGGTGTTAACCCCTTTTCTGGCCCCTGTTTTTATGAAAATCGGCTGGCAAGGTGCCGCAAAAGGCATTTACCTGCTCTACTCTGTTTTCTGCCATCAATTACCTCAACGTTCGTTTTTTCTCTTTGGTGAGAAAACCATGTATTCACTGGCAGAGATTCAAGAGGTGTGGAAAGCAACAGGTGATCCGCTCAGTTTACGCCAATTTATAGGGAATCCGCAAATGGGGTGGAAGGTGGCCTGGTCCGATCGCATGGTCGCTTTTTACACGGCTATCTGGTTTTTTTCATTGTGGCGTTGGTGGATTCACCCTCCTCGTTCTTCTCGAGCAAATCTAAAATTATTGATTTTTCTACTGCCCATGGTTTTGGATGGTGTCACTCACTTCATCAGTGATCTTTCAGGTCTTGAACGTGGATTTCGAGCCACCAATGGGTGGTTGGTCAGTCTCACCGGCAATATCCTGCCGCCCTGGTTTTATGCGGGGGATGCATTCGGATCGTTCAACTCATGGATGCGCCTTCTGAGCGGGCTGCTTGCGGCGTGGGGTATTGTCGAATTTTTAAGACCTTACTGGTATATTCATCAGGAATTAACCTCAATCACCATTCCAGTACACGCGATAGGGGGCTATAATCCAGACAAAGGAAAATGAGTTGTGGAAAAAGCACTCACGAAGAGCAAAATACGCGTTATCCTCGCCGATGACCATCGTCTTGTGCGAGCAGGGATTCGGCAGTTATTGGAGAAAGAGCGCGATATTCAGGTTGTGGACGAAGTAACCGATGGGGAAGAAGCTTTAGCCTCCATTGAAAAACATCAACCTGATGTTGCGGTTCTGGATATTCAGATGCCCAAAGCAAGCGGCATTGAGGTAACCCAACGGGTGCGAGTTCGTTATCCGCATGTGGGTATTCTCATCCTTACTGCATACGATGATGAGCCTTATGTGATGGCTATTCTCCAGGCTGGAGCAAACGGCTATATCTTGAAAACGGCGGATTCGGCGGAACTGGTTCAGGCAGTGCGGGATGTCAATGACGGGAAATCTATCCTTGACCCCACCATTGCCCGAAAACTCCTGCCTGCCCTCTTTCAACGCAGCGAGCGGATGATTGATCCCCTCACCGAACGGGAGCTGGATGTGTTGCGACTTGCGGCAAAGGGATATACCAATAAAGCCATTGGCGTTCAACTGGGAATCAGCGACCGCACCGTGCAGGGTCATCTGGCTCACATTTTTGCCAAATTACAGGTAAACAGCCGAACGGAGGCAGTCATGCGAGCCATTGCACTGGGGCTTATTCCTCAACCGGCCAGTTTCATGGAAGATGGATTTGCTTCCTCATGAAAAGAATAGATACGATGTTCACCAGTGCCTCAACTCTGCGGGTGTTATTCTGGTTTATTCTCCCTATAACACTCATTCTGATCCTTGTGGTCATTGGCAGTCTGGCGTTGCATCAACAGGTAATGCGTCAGTATCTGTCCGAAGAAGCCTGGAAGGCTGCCACCAACCCGACTCTGGAATTAACCCTGATTGCCCCCTTGATATTATTGATCCCACTGGCGGTTACAGCCGCTGCGCTTTGGTTTGGAAGCAATCAGGTCATACGGCCTTTACAAGAATTAGAAAAACAAGCCACATTACTGGGTCAAGGAAATTTTAATGCCCTCCAACAACCTGTTGGAGGGATTGTGGAAATTCAGCGGTTGCAACGTGAACTCATGGAGATGGCGCGAAAGGTTCACTCCTCTCAAGAAGGACTGCGAGACTATATCAACGCTATCACCACAGCACAAGAAGAAGAACGCCGCCGGTTGGCTCGAGAACTTCATGATGAGACCATTCAGGCTTTGATTGCCCTCAAGCACCGCATGCAGCTGGCAAGGAAATCGGTTCGTGAGTCGGGAAGCAAAACATATTTTCAAGAACTGGAAGACCTGACAGAAGAAACCATTGAAAATCTACGAAGATTGACAAAAGCTTTACGCCCGATTTACCTTGAAGATTTGGGATTGGTGACGGCGTTGGAAATGCTGGCCCGCGAAATTGAACATGCCAGTGGAATTCAAATTCATTTTCAGCGAACCGGTCCCGAAAAACGACTTGACTCACGAATTGAACTTGCCCTTTACCGCATTGCCCAGGAAGCCCTTAATAATGTGGTGCGGCATTCTCAGGCGAAAGAAGCAAGGTTGACCATTCGGTTCGACAATCCGATCACACTGGAAGTTTGGGATAATGGAATCGGATTCTCCTTACCGCCTACCCCCACTGATTTTGCCATCCGCGGACATTTTGGGCTACTCGGTATGCGAGAACGGGCAGAATTGATTGGCGCCCATCTGGAAGTGCTTACCCGACCGGGTGACACACGAGTCAGGATAACCCTTCCAATGGATGGAATGGTGGGTGAAAGAATATTACGGGAGGAGAAATTATTTATTTCTCCCACGCAAACTGAAAAATATAACTGACGAGGGCTTCAATTTGCTCATCGGTCAGAATTGGCCCCCAATATGGCATTCCGGTGCCCATGCCGCCTCTTATTATTTTTCCTTCCAGTAAAGCCGGACTTGCTCCAAAAAGATGGTTTGGATCGGTAAAATCTGGCGGTCTGGTTCTTTCACCAGAGGAATGCTCTTCGGTATCTGGAGGCATTAAATCCCGAACCATCACCCCATCTCCTTTACCGGTTTCACCATGACAGGCAGCACAATTCTCGGCATAGAGTTGTTTGGCTTCTGCCAGTAACTCCGGCGAGGTCTGTTGTTCCCAAATCCAGGCCACAATATTCCAGATTTCATCATCGCTTAATTCGATAAGTTTCTGCTCGGCTCGTAACCTTAACCACAGATTAGCCGGGCTTGAGGTACGGTACGTTTGTTTATCGAGCGCGTACGAAGGCAGCAAGCGGGCAAAAGTGCTTCCCTGTTGCGGGTCAACAGAGTTTGATGGCACTTCTTCTGCCGGATGGGGAGCGTCTATCTCCAGTCCCATTTTGAGATATAAAGGTTGATCTTCCACAAGCGGAGTGCCTTCCCCAACGACTTCGATAACTCCTCGCATCCGCCAGTGATTCTCGCCACACCAGCGGGTGCAGTAAAATGTATAAGTGCCCGGTTGATTGAACATCAGGTTAACTTCTACCACTTTTCCGGGTTCAATCTCCACGGAGGAAGGTTCATCCATCTTTCCAATGGCGAAACCGTGGATTACATCTTCACTGGTGAGCCGCAATTTCAGAGGTTCACCTACTTGTGCAGTAATTCTGCTTGGTGACCACCCCCCTTTTTCTGGCATACGAGCATGAATAACCCATGTTGGAAGGTCATTGGGGATGGCTTGCAGCCACTTGCCTGCAAAAGGTATTAACAAGGCGGCTCCGATCAGCACCACCAGAATCGCACGAGCCCAATATTCCTGTTTCACTTTGTTTACCCTATTAATAACCACAGCATGGCTATCCCAAAACTTGCAATAAACAATACCAGCGGCATAACCTGGCGATGAGAACAGCTCAATTGACGGGCTGTCCGCGCTGCCCAGAACATTCCTGCGGCAATAACCACAACCTGGAGAAAACTACTCAGCGGTGATATCTCACCAACACCATTTTTTCCACTCAGCCCCAGTAAATTCCATCCCCACCCCAGAGGATCTGAAAGGACGGGAAGGATATAAGAAAATTTTGTGAAAGCAAATGAGATCGTAAAAGCAATCCAGCCGGTTAAACCCAACGGCACAAGAAATGAGCTGAAATAAGTAAGCGCAGAACGAAGGGGACTCCCCGATCTTTCCAGGCGGGTGCTGCTCCACACTGCCAGCAAATAAAGACCGGGTATAAGGAAAAGTGCTCCCAGCAGAAATGCAATAACGAACCACCACCACTCCGACGTGCCGACCCCGTAAGCAGCGGATTTGAGTTTTCCCCACGGCCCCAAAAAGATTGCGGCATCTGCTAAAGCTGTGGTTAACATCATCAACCCAAAAAATGTTTCGTCCAGAGTGGTTTTGAATCCTTTTGAAATTTCCTCCCCCCACGGACGAATATTCACAGAAATATTATCGTAAGGACACACCCGCAGACATTCCATACAAAGTCCGCAATTGGCGCTGGTTTTTAAGGCTAGCGGATATTGACCCCATGGGCAGGCTTGATAACAGGTTTTTTCACCATGGTGGGCACAGAGAACGGACTGCTTTGCCTGCACTTCCAATGGTGCCAGTTTGGCATATAGCCCTGTAAAACCTCCGATTGGGCACAGGTACAGACAAAAGGATCGCCGTTCGAAGATCAGACTCAGAATAAAAGCCACAATAATTAACCCCAACAATATAAGGGCAGTAACCCGCGGAGAAGTTAAAATAACCGCTCCAAAAAGACCAATCAACAGAAAAGCAAATGCCTGAAGCCAGTTTCCTCGTAAAGCTTTCGGCCAATTTTTCCGTTTCGGCGATTGGAAACGGCGCGGTTTGAAGATTCCCTCATTTTGAAGCCATTCTCCCGGCATGGGAATCGGGCAAATACTACACCATGATCGTCCTCCCAAAGGGATAAAGAATAATTTAAGAGCGCTCCACCACGCTATCCATACGAAGATAACGGCAAAATTATTGCTGCCGACCTCTGATCCGATTAAACCTGCCAGAATGGTGAATATAAATCCGGCTAAAGTAACCGCACGAATCAAAAATTGCGGCCAACGGTTCCGAAGTAATGGAGCAATATAGGGGGATTGATTCAAATCCATCCGTTTCATAAGGTGCCTTTGTCGGGTCCTCCGGAGGAAATTGATGGAATTTTTAGGGCTATGCCGATTCCTAACAATCCCAACGCCATACCACGGATCAGGAAAGTATCGAAACCTACGCGCAACTTACCTATCATAAACGGGTGGAGATTGCCACAAGGAGTTGCACATCGAAAACGGAAGACGCCGGAACGATTCGCCGTAAAAGTTGCCCGGGCCGTTTGGCCGGGCTCTGCTCTCATTACCAGCGAATAACCATCCAGTGATAACCCGTGGATGACATCGGTTGCAACAAGCTCGATCGTGATTCGATCACCGGTATTGACATAAATATCTTCGGGTGTGAACCGAAAAGCACTGGCTTCAATGCGTATATGCCGTTCCTGCGGAGGTTTTTCTGGCAAGGGTAGCGGTAGCCACAAAATACCTGTTGCCAGAAGAATCGAAAACCAGTATTGCGTGATATAGGATTTCAGGGTGCTGACCAGGATCGCAATTCGGTTCATTGAGACGGCAATGTTGGGAAACCGTATTTAGAATAGGTTTGATCAATGATTGCTTGAATTTCTTCTAATGGTTTACCGTTTTGCTGCAAACGCATGACATCCTGAGTAATATCTACACAAATCGAACATCCCAGGGCGTGGGTGTCAAAGGTAATGTTCCCAGCCAAAGATACTTCTTTTACATAACATGCATAATTGGAGGTGTGGCCTATGGCTCCACAACCGCAATAGCAAGGAATTTGTTTCAACACATTGGGGTTGGCTACCGCAAAACGGTAGGCTTCCTGAACAGAAATAGGGGACTCCTGCACCTCTTTCGGCATTTGTGCAAGAGGTGCCATCTCAATACTGGACGTTGAGAATCCACTACATGCAGTTACTAAAACCGACAACAAGAGTAAGAGGATTATTATCCATCTGCGGGGAAAAAACTGTTTATGCTCAATGTTTAATGAGAACATACGACCTCAATTTTGTTTGACCTTTTAGAAGTATATTGAGAAAAGAAAAATAATTTGAGCGCCATCTCGCTTTGTATTTTGTAAGCAAAATTGCTTAATTTGCTGAATTAACTTTCACCAACTCTTTTTAGAACCCTGAGCTTGGTAATATTTAGTTTTCCTAACTCTTTTTGTCATTCGAGTGAGTGGAAAGAGTAATGGTGATCAAGAGGAGACTATGTCATTTTGAAAAACCTGATTTAGCATGCAATAAAATTGCACGACTTAAAAACCACGGCTTAGTCACTATCCAAACTGTTTCTAAAAATTTGTTTATGAAGTGAAAGATTGACAATTTCCTGCGATTGAATAGTTAACTTCTTGAGGTTTATTGGAGCGAAATCATGCCGGTTATATAAATTTTCTTTCTGTTTTTCTTCAAATTACCTACACCCCCTCCACCGCATCCTGTATCCGCTCGGCAGTCGGGTGCAGGTAACGCCCGGTCGTTTCAATCCGGGAATGCCCCAAAATCGCCGCAAGCGTGGCCACATCCACCCCCTTCTCAACCGCACGGGTGGCAAAGGTGTGCCGTAAGGTGTGCGGGGTGGCTTCCACACCCGCAACCCGGGCATACTCCGCCACCATGCGTTGCACATCCCCCTCCGCCAGCGGCCCG
>FWPV01001914.1_pt1 | contig 45117 bp, 38 predicted proteins | sample 2228371 | NCBI WGS metagenome assembly FWPV01 (sample SAMEA103939776, study PRJEB20133) | metagenome
GTTCTTGTCATTTCGCGTTTGGTATCGCACAATTATGCCGCCAACGTGAAGGGCGCGCGCCGCCTGATTGAACGTAACCGCCCCGAAGTGTGGGAAGTGCTGGAAGAGGTCATCAAAGAGCGCCCGGTGCTGCTCAACCGCGCGCCTACCCTGCATCGTTTGGGTATTCAGGCCTTCGAGCCAATTTTGATTGAAGGCTCGGCTATCCAACTGCACCCGCTGGTGACCACCGCTTTCAACGCAGACTTCGATGGCGACCAGATGGCCGTGCACGTGCCGCTTTCGCAGAAAGCGGTGCAGGAAGCCCGCCGCCTGATGCTGGCCTCCAAGAACCTGCTCAAACCCGCCGATGGCGAACCCATCATCTCGCCGTCTAAAGACATGGTGTTGGGCGTGTATTACCTGACGATGGAACATAACCGCCCGCACAAAGGCGATGGACGCATTTTTGCCGACATGGATGAAGTGGTACTGGCGTACGAATTGGGCCAGGTAGAAGTTCACACCAAAATCAAATTACGCGCCGCCACCTATTACAACGCTGATGGCAAACTGACCAGCACCGCTGAGACGCGCTTGATTGATACGACCGTTGGGCGTGTGTTGTTCAACCGCATTCTGCCGCCTGAGGTACAGTTTGTTAATGATGTGCTGGAAAAAGGCGGCGTAAAAGACCTGATTGCCAATGTGTATGAAATTTGCGGCGCCGATGTGACTACCGAGGTAGCCGACCGCGTTAAGGCGATTGGCTTTGAATATGCCATGCGCTCTGGCACCACCCTGGCTGTGGCCGACATCAGCGTACCAGAATCTAAGCAAGAAATTATCAACAAAGCGCTCAAAGAAGTTGAACTGGTGCAGCGCGACTTCCGGCGCGGTTTGTTGACCGAGCAAGAACAGAACGAGCGCATCATCCAGATCTGGCAGAAAACCACCGTAGAAGTGTCTAAAGCTGTGCGCGCCAATATGGACCCAACCGGTAACCTTTCTACCATGGCGACTTCGGGTGCGACCAAAGGTGGTTTTGGTCCCATTTCCCAGCTGGCGGGCATGCGTGGTCTGATGGCTGATCCCTCTGGGCGCATTATTCCGCTGCCCATTCGCTCTAACTTCCGCGAGGGGTTGACCGCGCTGGAATACTTCATCTCCACGCATGGCGCCCGCAAAGGTCTGGCAGATACCGCGCTGCGCACCGCCGACGCCGGTTACCTTACCCGTCGTCTGGTGGATATTGCCCAGGACATCATTATCAACGAGCATGACTGCCGCACGACCGAGGGCATTTACATTCGCAAGGCTGACGACGTGGCGGGGCAGTCGCTCTCCACGCGTATTTACAGCCGCCTGACGGCCGAGCGCGTCATTGACCCCAGAACCGGTGAAGTATTAGCCGAAGCCAACGAGATGATTGACCATGAATTGGCCCGCAAAATTTCTGAAGCGGGCGTTCAGCAGGTCAAGGTACGCTCTCCGCTCACCTGTCAGTTGACGCACGGCATTTGTGCAAAGTGCTATGGCATTGACCTGGGCCGCGGCAGCATGGTGGAACTGGGCGCTGCAGTGGGTATCGTGGCGGCGCAATCCATTGGCGAGCCGGGTACGCAACTCACGCTGCGCACCTTCCACACCGGCGGCGTGGCTGCCAGCGGCAGCGGCGACATCACTACCGGTCTGCCGCGCGTAGAAGAACTCTTCGAAGCGCGCAAACAGCCCAAGGGTGAGGCCTTTGTCTCTGAAATTAAGGGCGTGGTGCACGTCATTCAGTCTGACAAATATGCCGATATGCGCCTGGTGCGCGTCGAGCATTCTGAGATGATTAGCGATGCGTATGATGTGCCCGAAGAGTGGACGATTGTCGTCAAGGAAGAGGACGAAATCAAGACCGGTGATGTCATTGCCACCCTGGGCGAATCGGTCATTCCGGCCCAGCATGGCGGGCGGGTGCGCTTCGAGGGACGCCAGGTGCTGGTTTCCTATGAGCACCGCGAAAGTGTCGAATACGACATTCCGACTACCATGCGCCTGCTGGTGAAAGATGGCGAGCATGTCGAAGCCGGACAGCCGCTCACCGAAGGTTCGCTTAACCCGCATCGCATCCTGCGCCTGCAAGGCCGCGAAGCCTGCATGATGTACTTGCTGACTGAAATTCAGAAAGTGTACCGCTCGCAGGGTCAAAACATCCACGATAAGCACTTCGAGGTCATCATTCGCAAGATGATGAGCAAGGTGCAAATCACGCGCCCTGGCGACACCAAATACCTGCCTGGCGACCTGGTAGAACGCCTGGAGATTCAGCACGTCAACGAGACCATGCTGGCCGAAGGCAAACAGCCCGCCAAATATGCCGAAGTGCTGTTGGGCGTCACCAAAGCCTCGCTGAGCACCGATTCGTTCCTCTCGGCCTCCTCCTTCCAGCACACCATCAAGGTGCTGGCTGGCGCGGCGATTGCCTCGGCAACCGACCCGCTGTATGGCTTGAAAGAGAACGTCATCATTGGTAAACTCATCCCGGCCGGGTCTGGCTTCGTGCCTGGGCGCTTTACGGCCAGCGAGCGGGCGTTGCAATCCGAAACGCCGCTCAAACCGTTGCCCGAAATGCGCGGGGAATCTTACGACGACTAATCTGCATTACCGGCAGGGGCTGGCCCGCGCAGGCCAGCCCCTGTTTTGTTTTGGTCACAAATAACGCTTTAGGGGAGTGGATAAATTAAGGGTTATCAAAAACCCAGTATTGCGCATATTGATATCAACCGGTAGGACAAATGCTAGCGTTTGTCCTACAAACGAAGCAGTAGAATTATTCGCTAGCCCAGGATTTTGCACCTCCTCGCTTTAGCGTGCATCACCTGCTGGACAATCGTAGCGATATAATCCAACCATGCGGCGTTTTTTTGTGCCTAAAAAACCCCAGGGACAAATTACCCGCGGCAAAACGGCCTCTAACCGCCTGCGCCGTGTGGATAATTTTTTGATTCAATATGCGCCAGACCTTATCCGCCGCATGGATGGCAATTTTGCCAGCGCCCTGTTTGTAGATTTGGGCTACGGCGCGCAGGCCACCACCACGCTCGAAGCCGCCGAACGTTTGCGCGCCCTCAACCCGGCGTTGGGCATTTTGGGAGTCGAAATTGACCCGCAGCGGGTGGCGGCAGCCCTGCCCTATGCTGACGCGCAAACCCACTTTCGGCTGGGTGGATTCAACCTGCCGCTGCTGCCCGGCGAGCGGGTGCGCATCATCCGTGCTTTCAATGTCTTGCGCCAATACGATGAGGCCGACTTTGCGCCCGCGTATGCGCAACTCTTTCCCTACGTTTTGCCTGGCGGTCTGATGATTGAGGGCACATCTGACCCGTTTGGGCGCATTTGGGTAGCGAACCTGGTGCGAAAAACGGAAACCGACCCCTATTGGGTTTGGGATGCGCTTGTGTTCAGTACCAACTTCCATTTGGGGTTCGACCCGGCAGATTTTCAGGCAGTTTTGCCTAAAAACCTCATTCACCATGTGACGCCCGGCAATTTGATTTATGACTTTTTCAGCGCCTGGAAGCGCGCCGCTGCAGAAACCTCACATTACAAGGCCTGGGGGCTACGGCAGTGGTTTGTGCAGGCCGCGGCGCGCCTGGCAGACTTGGGGTTTGACCTGAACGTGCGCCCAAAATGGCTGCGTCAGGGCTGGCTCATCTGGCGCGGCATGCGGCGTAAGCCATAGATGGGGTTCTTGCATTTGGCGCGCGTTTTCTTTATGATGTAGTCATGTCTAACGCGATAAGGAGTGATTATGAAGCGCCTGTATCGCCCCCTGGTTGGGGCGCTTGTTCTTGCGTTGTGGCTCGCTGCTTGTGCTGGTCCATCCCCAGCGATAACACCTGACGGCATAGACGCCGCGGCGCAAACGGCGGTGGTTGAAACTGCCCTGGCCGAAATTGTGCAGACCCAACTGGCCCAGGTGACCCCGCCTGCACCGCCGACCGATACCCCGTTGCCGCCTGCGCCCACCGCCACGCCTACGCCTGCCTTTACCAATACCCCGCCTGCGCCGCAACTGAGCGTTTCGGTAGATACCAATTGCCGCACTGGCCCAGGGCGCATTTATGACTACGTTGGCGCGCTGGTAGTGGGAGAAAAGGCCGAACCTTTGGGGCGCGATGCGGGCAGCGGCTATTGGTATGTGCGCCTGGCTTCGGGCGCCATGTGCTGGCTGTGGGGTGAGTACGCCACTGTGAGCGGAGATGTCTCTCAACTGCCCGTTTTTACCCCGCCGCCCACGCCCACCCCGCCCCCCGATTTCAGCGTGGAATACGGCTACCTGGAAAGCTGCGTGGGCTGGGACCCGGCCTTCAAAGTAACCAACACCGGCGGCATCACTTTCCGCTCTTACTACGTCAAAGTGCAGGATACCGTCAGCAAAGAAGTTCAGGATGAGTACGGCAATAACTTCGACAAACGCGCCGGTTGCGCCATTGCCGAATCCATCCCGACCCTGCCGCAAGGAAAGACCGGCTGGATTTATGCCAATTCCTTTGTGGGCAACCCGTCCGGGCATCTGATGCAAGCCGAAATTAAGCTGTGCACTGAAATAAATCAGGCTGGGGTGTGCGTCAGCAAGCGCCTGGAATTTACGCCATAACCCCGGGCCGCACCTGTCTTGACGGGCGGCTTTTTTGCCCTTAAGATACCTCCCGCTTGCAACACACTTTTACCCAAACCACATTGGGGGTGTGGGTTCATTGGAGTCTCTATGGAACTCGGTTTAGTCCGCAAAATTGATATTGACCACGAGATGCAGCAGGCTTATCTCGATTACGCCATGAGCGTCATCGTAGCGCGCGCGCTGCCCGACGCCCGCGACGGGCTTAAACCCGTGCAGCGCCGTATCCTGTATGCCATGTACGACATGGGACTGCGCGCCGACAGCCCGTACAAAAAGTCTGCCCGCATTGTAGGTGAAGTGCTGGGCAAATATCACCCGCACGGCGATGCGGCGGTGTACGAGGCCATGGCCCGCATGGCGCAAGATTTTTCGCTGCGCACCCTGCTGGTAGATGGGCAGGGCAACTTTGGCTCGATAGATGGCGACCCCCCGGCCGCCATGCGTTATACCGAAGCCCGCCTGGCCCCTCCCGCGCTCGATATGCTGGCAGACATCCAAAAAAACACAGTGGGGTTCGTCCCAAATTTCGACGACACCTTAACCGAGCCCGAAGTGCTGCCAGCCGCCTTGCCCAACCTGCTGGTCAACGGCGCAACCGGCATTGCCGTAGGCATGTCCACCTCTATTCCACCGCACAACCTGGGCGAAGTCTGCGATGCGCTGGTTTACATGCTCGATCACTGGGAAAAACTGGACGACATCTCCGTCGAACAGCTGATGCACTTCATCAAAGGGCCCGATTTCCCCACCGGCGGCATCATCTTACACGAAGAAGGCGAAGGCGGGCTGGAAAGCGCCTACGGTACCGGGCGGGGCAAGGTCACCGTGCAGGCGCGCGCACATTTTGAAGAAATGGAGCGCGGCAAGTCGCGCATCATCGTTACCGAATTGCCCTACATGACCAACAAATCCAGCCTCATCGAGCGCATTGCCGAGCTGGCCCGCGAGGGTCACATTGAGGGCATTAGCGACCTGCGCGACGAGAGCGACCGCCAGGGCATGCGCATTGTCATTGAACTGACCAAAAATGTCGAACCGGAAAAAATCCTGCGCGAGTTGTATAAGCGCACCCCCATGCAGTCCACCTTCAGCATCATCATGCTGGCCCTGGTGGCCGATGAGCATGGGCGCAGCGAGCCGCGTTTGCTTACCCTTAAACAAGCCCTGCGGGTTTACCTTGACCATCGCCTGCTGGTCATCAAGCGCCGCGCCGAATATGACCTGGAAAAAGCCCGCGCCCGCGCCCACATTTTGGAAGGCTATCTCGTCGCGCTCAAAAATCTGGATGAAATTATTGACCTCATCCGCAAATCGCCAGATGCCGAAACCGCCCGCGAACGCCTGATGAAGCGCTACAAGCTGACCGAAATTCAGTCCAATGCCATTCTGGAAATGCAACTGCGCCGCCTGGCTGCCCTGGAGCGTAAAAAAATCGAAACTGAGTACAAAGAAGTCGTTGCGCTCATCAAAGACCTGCAAGACCTGCTCAAATCACCGGTGCGCATGCGCGCGGTTGCCGCCGAAGAATTGGGCAAGGTCAAAACCGCCTATGCCGACAAGCGCCGGACGCGCATTGTCGGACTGAAAGAAGGCGAAGACCGCAAAGCCCTGCTCACCACCACCCAACTGCTCGATGACCAGGTGGTATGGGTGGGCATTACGGCAGATGGCACGCTGGCCCGCACCCACGACGACAAATCCCCGCGCCCCAGCGGCAGCGATGCCCCCAAATACTTGGTGCGGACACGCACCACCGATACGCTCTACCTCGTCTCCGAAACAGGCAAAGCCGCTGCGGTGGCCGTGCACACCCTGCCCGAAGCCGAAAAACTGGCCGACGGCGCGCCCTGGCACAAGGTCTCCCCGCTCAAATCGTCTGACGCGCTTGCGGCTGTTTTTGCGCTGCCAGCCCAGCGCAATGCCCTGCCCGAAGAAACCTGCGTGCTCACCGTCACGCGCGGCGGTATGCTAAAGAAAACCCTGATTGAGGAATTGCCCGGCCCTTCGGCCCAGCCTTTTACCCTGGCGCGCGTCAACGATGGCGACGCCCTGGGTTGGGTGGCGCTGACCGATGGCAAGAAAGAAATCCTGATGACCACCGCGCTTGGCTTTGGAATCCGCTTTACGGAGGAGGATGTGCGCCCCATGGGCCTGGTGGCCGCTGGGGTGAACGGCATCAAACTGGGCGTGGGCGATTCAGTCACCGGGGTGGATCTCTTGCCCACCGAGGGCGATGTCTTTCTGCTGGCGTCTGATGGCAAAGCCAAACGCGTGCCGGTGAGTGAATTTCCACTGCAAGGGCGCTATGGCAAGGGCGTCATTGCCTGGGAACTGCCGCTGGGCGTCACCCTGGCGGGCATGACGGTGGGCAAGGGGACGAGCACTGTCACCATTCATCTGCTCAAATCTGCGGCCAAATCGGCGCGGCTGGATGAAGCCGGGCTGAAGAAGCGCGCTACCGTGCGCGGCGATGTGGTGGCCGAGGTCAAGCCAGGCGATGCCGTCACGCACCTGACCGTTGCCTGGGAGGTGGGGCGTTACATCCCAATCAAGGAAGAAAAGCAAGAGACGCCCCAAAAAGCGCCTGCCCGAACCGCCGCCAAGCAACCGGCTGCCAAAGCGTCTGCGGCTAAAAAGGCAGCCGCCCAACCCGCTGCCAAAGCGGCTGGCAAACAGTCTACGTCTGGGGCGGCCAGCGGGAAAACATCAAAGTCGGCCTCTGCGCAACTGAGCATGGACCTGCCCGAAAAGCCCGCCAAAAAACCGGCGGCAAAATCCCCGTCAGCCAAAACGACCGCTGCCAAAACCCCGCCTGCCCAAAAACCGGCTGTAAAGCCCCCTGCGTCTCCCAAGCCATCCACAAAAACCCCTGCGCCGGGCAAACCATCTGTAAAAAAGCCCGCCGCTTCGAAGAAGCAATAGGGGCAAAATGAAACTTGAGGGTAAAAACATCATTCTCACCGGCGCGGCTTCGGGCATTGGGCTGGCGCTGCTCAACCTGCTGGCGGAGTATCCGCTGCGGGTGATGGCGGTGGATCAAAACGCCGCCGGGCTGCATGCGGCCTGCGCTGCCCTGGTGGGCGAACCGGCGCGAATTACGCCGTATGTGTGCGACCTTTCCACGCCGGGCAATGTGGATGCTCTGTTTGAGCATGCGCTTTCCACAATGGGCTGCGTTGACATTTTTATTGCCAATGCCGGGTTTGCCTACTACGAAAAAATCGAGGCGCCCGATTGGGCGCACATCGAAAAAATCTTTCGCGTTAACGTGTTTAGCGCGTTATACGCCTTTGAGAAAATGCAGGCCCTCAACGCGGGCCGCCCGCATAAGACCATTATCACTGCCTCGGCTATGGCGCATATTGGCGTGCCGGGTTACGCGCTCTATTCTGCGACCAAAGCCGCGCTCGACCGCTTTGCCGATGCGCACCGCTGGCAAATGGACGACCCGCGCGCGTTGATGCTGGTGTACCCGATTGCCACGCGCACAGCCTTCTTCGACGCCGCCGGGCAGGGTGTGCCCACCCCGTGGCCCAGCCAGCCCGCCCAAACGGTGGCGCGCTCCATCATTCGCGGCATCTGGCGCGATGCAACCAGCGTGTACCCTTCGCTGACTTTTCAGATCATTTTGCTGCTCAAGCGCATTTTGCCCATGCACTGGTTGGTGCAATCCCTGGAGCAGCGGCGCTTCAGGCAATGGCTGCAGAAAAAACAAAAAGGGCGCTAAGCCCTTTTTGTTTTGCATCACTGCGTTATATTACCCACCAGCCCCAGGTCTGGGGCGATGCGCCGCATGGCGGCGATGACGTTGCCCACATGCTCCCACAGCTCCACGCCAAAGTCGGCGGTGGCGCGCTCAATTTCTTCGCGGTTGGCGCCTGCGGCAAAGGCGCGGTCTTTCCATTTCTTTTTAGCAGATGACACTTCCAGGTCTAAAATGGAGCGCGAGGGACGCACCAGCGCGACGGCGGTCAGAAAGCCGGTGATTTCGTCACAGGCGCATAGGGCTTTACGCATGCGCGTATTGCGCGGGACGCCGGTATGGTCGCCGTGGCTGAGAATCGCCTGCACGATTTCCTCATCTACGCCGCGCGCGCGCAGAATGGACGCGCCCGCAATGGGGTGTTGCTCGGCGGTGGGGTGAATTTCCCAGTCAAAGTCGTGCAGCAAGCCTACCAGCCCCCAAAGCTCAACATCTTCGCCAAACTTTTCGGCATAAAAGCGCATGGCGGCTTCTACGCTAAGCATGTGGCGCACCAGGCTCTCATTTTTGACGTATTCGCGTACCAGGCTCAGGGCTTCATCTCGGTTCATGGTCATTGTGCCGTCTCCGGAAAAATGGGTTCGGGTTGCCCCAGAATGGGCAGCGGGCGGGTGAGGTGCACATCTACCAGGGCGGTGACGGTGGCTGCCAGTTCGCGCGCATGCCAGAAGAGCAGCGAAATGCGGCGGTAGGTGTAGTTTTGCGCAGGCACGCCCACTGCATCGGCGCCCAGGCGGTTGCAGGTGTAGATGGCGCGCGGCAGGTGGAACGGTTGGGTGACCAGGATGACCGAATCCAGCCCGAAGATGGCCCGCGCGCGGTAGCAGGTATCGTAGGTGCGGCGGCCTGCGTAATCCAGCACGATGTCTTCGGCGGGGACGCCGAGCGAGATGGCGTAATCGCGCATGGCGGCTGGTTCGTTGTAGTAGATGGTGGAATTGTCGCCGCTCATGAGCAGTTTTTCCACTTTACCGGCCTGGTAAAGCGCCACGCCCGTTTTTACGCGGTCGCGCAGCACGGCTGTGGGCGAGCCATCGTAGCGCAGCCCGGCCCCAAAGATGACCGCCGCGCGGCGGACGGGCGCTTCATCCACGCTGTAGGTGCGCGGCCAGGCATATAGCCCGGTTGCCAGGCGAGAAAGCGCCAGAACGCCCACCCCGCCCAGCGCCAGGTAAAAGGTCAGTTTGGTTAGCAGGGAAAGCATTTTAGCCAAAAATTTTTGCATGCACGCATTGTACCAAAGCCGCCTGCTGGGCGCAGCCAACGTGCACCCGGCGCTTATGCAACGTTTATCTGCTGCTTAGTCCAACGGCCCAATTTCTTTTTCCACTTCGTCCAATATTTCGCCAGACTTAACCAGCGCGGCCATGGTGTTGTGGTCGGGGTAAAGCGGGCGGTCTACATCCAGGTGGGCAACGTGGCGGCGGATCACCTCGCGCGCTTTGGCGGTGCCTTTGCCGGGCGTAAACTGGCGAAAGTCCAGCGCCTGGGCGGCCGCCATAAACTCGATGCCCAGCACGCCGTAAGCGTTCTCCAGAATTTGGGTGTTCTTCAGGGCGGTGTTCATGCCCATCGAGACGAAGTCTTCCTGGTCGGCCGCGGCAGGGATGGATTGAATGCTGGCCGGGGCGCTGAGGATGCGCTGCTCCACAATCAGGTGGTCAGCAGTGTATTGCGAAAGCATCAGCCCGGAGTAAAAGCCCGGTTCGTGGGCCAAAAAGTCGGGCAGACCCTGGCTGAGGGCCGGGTTGGTCAGCCGGTTGAGGCGGCGCTCGGAAAGCACGCACACCATGGTGATAGCCGCCCCGGCCATATCCATCGGCAGCGAGACGGGCGAGCCCTGAAAGTTGGCCCCGGTGAGGGTCAGGCGCTCTTCGGGGATGAAGATGGGGTTGTCGCCCACGCCGTTCAGTTCGATTTCCACCTGGCTGCGGGCATAGGCGATGGCGTCGCGGGCGGCCCCAATTACCTGCGGGGTAGAGCGCATCGAGTAGGCATCCTGCACTTTGGTTTTCATCTTGCCGGTGGTCAGGTCAGAGCCTTGCAGGCATTTGCGGATGTTGGCCGCGCTTTGCATGGCGCCCCTGAAGCCGCGCAGTTCGTGCAGTTTGTGGTTGTAGGGCTTCAGGTTGCCCAGCAGGGCTTCGATGGTCATCGCGGCGGCGATTTCGGCTTGTTTGATGAAGCGCGCCATGTCGTAAAGGTTGAGGGCGCTGATGGCGGTAAGCAGATTGGAACCGTTGATGGCCGCCAGCCCGTCGCGGGCCTGCAAGCCTGGGATGGGAATCCCGGCCCGTTCCATGGCGATGCGCCCCGGCAACCGCTCGCCGTTATAGAAGGCTTCGCCTTCGCCCATAAGCAGCAGCGCGGCCTGGGCCATGGGGGCCAGGTCGCCCGATGCGCCGACCGAGCCTTTGGCGCACACTACCGGCGTCACGCCGCGATTGAGCATCTCTACCAGCGTCAGGGTGATTTCTGGGCGGCAGCCGCTGTTGCCGTGCGCATGCACGTTGATGCGGCTGGCCAGCGCGGCGCGGACGTGCTCGATGGGGGCTGGGTCGCCAATGCCGGCTGCGTGGTTGTAGATGAGGTATTTCTGAAATTCGCGCACCTGTGCATCGCTGAGCACCACTTCGGAAAACTCGCCGATGCCGGTGTTGGTGCCGTACATAATCTCGCGGGCGGCCAGCTTTTCTTCCAGCATGGCGCGGCAGACGCGTATGCGATCCAGCGCGTCGGGGTGCAGTTCTACTTTTTCGCCGTGCCGGGCGATGGCAACCAGTTTTTCAATCGTGAGCGATGTTCCATCGAGGATGATGGTCATGGGCGTTCATTCTCCTTGGGTGTGGGGTGTTAATTTATTGTACCCCCAATGCACCCAGACTTGCCCTGAAATTAAAACGCCCAAAGCCGGTGGCCCTGGGCGTTTTGCGCGTTAAGGCGCGCGGGTTAGTTGCGTTCCAGTTCCAATCCGCTGCGCATCCAGGAAAGCGTGCCGCCAAGCACGTTGTAAATGGTCTTGAAGCCTTTTTGCCCCAGCAGGGCGGCGGCCGACTGGCTGCGGTTGCCCGTGGCGCAAATGACCGCTACCGGGGTTTCCGGGTTCAGTTCGTCCACGCGCATAGCAAGTTGACCAAGCGGCATGAGCAACGCGCCAGGGACGTGACCTTGCTGGTATTCCCAGGGTTCGCGCACGTCCACAACCACCGGGCGGCTGCCATTGCCATGCAGCAACAGGTCGTGCAGTTCGCGCGCTTCAATGTCTTTCACGTCTCCGGCCGTCAGGGGCAGCCCCATGCGCTCCCAAACGTCCAATCCTTCGGACAGGTAGCCAACCACATGGTCGTAGCCAACGCGCGCCAGGCTGTAAACCACTTTTTCGTAGTCGGCCGGGTCGGCCAGCAGCAGGATGGTGGGCGCATCGGGCGGGTACACAAAGCCGATGCGGTTGCTCAACTGGTCGTTGGCTTCCAGGTGCACCGAGCCGGGCACATGCGCCTGCACGTATTCGGCTTTGGGGCGCGTATCCAGCAGCCCTGCCCCGCGTTGGAAGTGGGGAATAGCCTCGCGGATGCTGAGCGGCCTGGGGCTCACGTTGCCCAGCGGTTTGGGGCCTTTGCGGTTGATGGCTTTGATGCGTTTGTGGTTGCCGGGCTGTTCGGGCAGGTCGCTGGTGGCAAATTGAACGAATTCATCCAGCGGGCGCGCGGCCAGGGCCGGGTTGTAGCGGCGCTCGAAGCCCAGCGTGGTGCTGCGCATGGATCCAATGGACTTGCCGCACAACGAACCCGCGCCGTGACCAGGGTAAACCAGAATGCCATCGTCGAGCGGCAGCAATTTTTGGAACAGGCTGGCGTGCATTTCGGCGGCCAGTCCGTTGGCGGCTTCGGCCCCAACCAGGTCTGGGCGGCCAATATCGCCCACAAAGAGCGTATCGCCGGTCAGGGCCAGCCAGGGCGCTTCGGCGCGGGTGGTATCTGAAACAAGCAGGGTGATGCTTTCTGGCGTGTGACCGGGCGTATGCACCACCTTGAGGCGAATGTTGCCCAGGGCGATTACATCCCCATCGCGCAAGGGTTTGTGCGCAAATTCGGCGCCGCTGGCTTCGTGCAGGTAAATGTCTGCGCCGGTGCGGGCGGCCAGGTCGGTGTTGCCAGAGACATGGTCGGCGTGCAGGTGCGTCTCGATGATGTGGGTGATGCGCAGCCCGCGCGCAGCGGCGGCATCTAGGTATTTTTGCACGCTGCGGTCGGGGTCAATGACCGCAGCAATGCCCTGGGCTTCGCAGCCGATGATGTACGACGCGCATCCCAGCCCTTCGACAAAAAATTGTTGTGTGTACATGTTATCCTCCAGATACCTCTAAAAGTTGGTTTGCTTTAGCCCAGTTTGGGCAGGTTATCTGCCAGCAAAAAGAGCGCCAGCGCAATGACAAAGATGGCAAAACCTTTTTGCAGTTGTTGGGCTGGCAGGCGCACGCTGAGCCGCGCGCCGGTAAACGTGCCCAGCAGCCCGGTCGCGGTGAAAACCAGCGTAAGGGAAAGGTTGAGCGAGCCATCGGCCGCATGCCCCCAAAAACCCGCCAGGCTGTTCATTGCAATCACTAACAACGACGTGCCAACCGCGGCCTGCATGGGCAGCCCCACCAGCATCACCAATGCCGGGACGATGAGAAAGCCGCCGCCCACCCCCAGAATGCCCGTCAGCAGCCCAACCGCAGCCCCGCTGGCAAAAACTACCGGCAGCGGGCGCGGCGGACGCGCCCCGGCATCCGCGCTGACGCGGCGCGAGAGCATCAATCCGCCCACCAGCAGCATCAGCAGGGCAAAGGCGCTCAGCAGCGCAGCAGGGGGCATCAATTTGGACAACCCGGCCGCCGCGTAAGCAGCCAGCATACCGGCGCCGCCAAAAGCCAGGGCCACCCGCCAGTTGAGCGTGCCTTGCGCGCGGTGGAACGATGCACCCAGCAGGCTGTTGGCGCCCACAATTGCCAGCGAGGTAGTCACGGCAGATTGGGGCGTTTGCCCCACCAGGTAAACCAGCGCCGGTACGGTCAGCAGTGAGCCGCCGCCGCCCAGCAGCCCCAGGGAGAGTCCAATCCCAAAGCCCAGGGCCAGGTCAAGCGCCACCTGCAGCATGCGCTTATTTATCCTTTTTTACGGGCAGGTTGGCCCATTGCCAGGCCAGCATGCCGCCCTTCATGTTGATGGCCGTGTAACCGGCTGCAATGAGCAATTTGGTTGCCGAGGCGCTGCGGCTGCCTGAGCGGCATACCACCACAATCTCGCGGTCTTTGGGCAGTTCCTTCATGCGCACGGACAATTGACCCAACGGGATCAGTTTTGCCCCGGCAATGTAGCCATCGCGCATTTCGTGCGGTTCGCGCACATCCAGCACAAAGGGACGTTTGCCGTTCTTCAGTTTTTCCTGCACTTCTGTTGGGGTGAGCGTGGGCACAGCGGGCCCGAACAATTTTGAAAACAAGCTCATAGTTTCTCCCTGTGAATTGGTACGTCCTGTAGATGCGTAATGCGGAAAAATGTTACAAAAATTGTCCAATTTTCAGGCAAAGCCGCCCAGAGGTCAGCAATACGGTGTAGCGCCGGGCTCTGCCCGGCAAACCCAGGCCTGGCAAAGCCAGACCGGAGTTCGGCGATACCCTGACCGCTGGTTTCTTGATACAATTCGACCGAGGAGATAGCAACGATGAAAATTCTTGTAACTGGCGTCACCGGATTGCTTGGTCATCTCATTGCTGAACAATTGCTGAACACTCCCCATTCGGTTCGGGTAACTGTGCGCAAGTTTGCCTTGCTGGAAGCCCACAAAAAGAAATTTGGCGATGCGCTGACCATGGACCTGACCAACCCAGAGTCGCTGGCAGAATCTGTGCAGGGCGTTGATGTGGTCATTCATTGCGCCGGGTTGGTAGGTTCGGGGCGCGGACCAGCCGATGCGTATATGCGCATCAACGCCGAAGGGACGCGCGCTTTAGCTGCGGCTGCAAAAAAAGCCGGGGTAAAGCGCTTTGTCTTTATGAGTACGGTGGGTGTGTATGGCACGAACACCATGAAGCCATACATTGACGAACAGACGCCTTACGCAAAATCTACTGCCTATACCACCAGTAAAATTGAAGCCGAAAAAGCCCTGATTGCTAGCGGCGTACCATATACCATTCTGCGGCCCTACTGGATTACCGGTCCCGGCGACCGCTTCCTCATCCCCAGCATCGCCCGGATGTTGCGCGCAGATACCTTTTCTTTCATTGGCAAAGGTGACCAGCAATGGTCTCTTAGCGCTGCAGAAAACATCGCCGATGCTGCTATTGCCGCGGCCCTGCATCCTGCAGCCGAAAATCAGGTGTACAACGTGGCCGATACCATCGTCAAAATAGCCGATACGGTTCAAGTCATTGCCGAAGCGCTCAACCTGCCCATGCCCCAGCGGCGCCGCGCTGCGCTGTGGGTGTTTTTTGGCTCGGTGTTCGATCAGTCGCCCGAAAACCTTGCCCGCATGAGCATAGATTTATTCTTCCCGCTCTGGCGCGGTTTGACGATTAACGCGGAAAAGATTCGCCGCGAATTAGACTGGCAGCCCAAAGTAGATTGGCGCGACTCGGTGCGCCGCGGCGCTCTGGAATGGCTGGCCCAAAACCCGCGCTGACCTGGCCCTGTCATTACACCGGAAGCGCCTATGACCGACAAGAAAGAGTACATCCCCGCCGTTGCTATGTCCATTCACGCCCACCCCGACGACCAGGAATTTTCGGTGGGTGGAACGCTCGCCAAATGGGCCGCCGCTGGGTGCCAGATTATTTCGGTTGTCATCACCAGCGGCGATGCCGGTTCCAACGACCCCGCCCACGACGCGCGCTACAAACCCACCCTGGCGGCCATCCGCGAAAATGAGCAGCGCGCCGCCAACGCCGTGTTGGGCATCCGCGAGACGGTTTTCATGCGTCAGCCAGATGGCGAATTGGAGCCTACCGTCGCCCTGCGCAAAGAAGTGACCAGGCTGATTCGTCATTACAAGCCCGATGTGGTGGTCACCGGCGACCCACAGGCGGTGTTCTACGGCAACGGCTACATCAACCACCCCGATCACCGCGCCGCAGCGCAACTGGCGCTTTACGCTACCTTCCCTTCGGCGGGCAGCCGCTTGCTGTTTGCCGATTTGCTGGATGAAGGCTACCAACCTCATAATGTACGGCGCGTGTACATTCACGGCGCAGAAAAGCCAGATACCTGGGTAGATATTTCGGATTATATTGACAAGAAAATTGAAGCCCTGAAGCAGCACGTCTCACAGGTGGGCGGCTGGGACGGGCTGGAAAAGACCATCCGCGAATGGGCGGCCGAAGATGGCAAAGAAAAAGGCTTCGCCTATGCCGAAGCCTTCAAGGTGATGATTTTGCAGGAACAGGAAGAAGAAAAGCCAGAAAATTAGAACAACAGCCAGCCGAGCAGCGCAGCAGCCGCGGTAACGGTGATGTTATCCACGTCGCGCTGCGGTAGGGATTCGATGACAGTGGCCGCAACGGCGATGAGCGTGAGCGGCAGCAGATAGGCGCTAAACGGCCCGCTAAACTGCCCGGCTGCCACATACACAAACAGAACAAACGCCGAAAGCACCCAGCCGCCCACAAACACCCCCAGCGACCCGGCCACGCTTTTTTGCGGGCTGTGCGGCAGTTTGGCTGAGTTGAAGCGCCGCCCCACCACATCCGCAATGCCATCGCCGCCGCACATCATCATCAACGCCGTCATGCCAATTGGCGAATCCTTCCAGAACAGCACAGTCAGCAGGACGAACATGATGCCATAATAGAGCGGGCCGCGCAAAATTTCCCTGGGGTCGCCGGTGCGCGACATCGCCTTGACCGACGCCTCATCTTTGATGATTCCCAGACCAATCAGCGCGAATTGGACGGTAATCAGCCCTGGTACAAGGGCGGCCAGGTAGCGGTCGTACCACGCGCCAGGGAAGAGCAGCCAGCACAACACAAAAATTGGCCCCGTGCCAATGTGGATGATTTTGCGGCTCAGGCGGCTTTCGATCCAGCCCTGGTGCGCGAAGAAATCCATCAGGCGCAGCCAGGCCAGGGCGATGATGAAGGTGAGCAGGGTAGCGAGGAAGGAATTCATGGGGTTGTTCCAGTCAGCAGGGCGCGGGTATATTGATTGGCGTATTATACCCAGCGCGGGTGAGAAGTGTGGTGGCTGCATGGAAAATGGTTCGGCTGTGATTTCTGTGATATAAATTTGCGATATTTTCCCCTGCTGGTGTATCGCTATGGATAAAACCCGTTTTCAACAATTCCTTTCGGGTGTGCGCGATGAACTGCCCATTCTGGTGGGCGTGATTCCATTTGGCATGATTTACGGCATTCTGGCGCTGAGCGCAGGCCTGCGCCCTGGCGATGCACAGGCTATGTCGGCGGTTATTTTTGCCGGGTCGTCGCAGTTTATGACGGTGCAGCTGCTAAAGCCCCAAACCCCCGCGCTGGTCATCATCCTGACAGGCTTCGTCATCAACCTGCGCCATGCGCTTTACTCGGCTTCGCTGGCGCCCTACTTGCAGCACCTGAACACCGGCTGGAAAATCCTGCTCTCCTATCTGCTCACCGACGAAGCCTATGCCGTTGCGGCCACGCACTATGCGCGCGCGGGGCAAACCCGTTTTTCGCACTGGTACTTTTTGGGTGCGGGGCTGGCATTGTGGAGCAGCTGGCAGGTCAGCACCGCGTTGGGTATCTTTTTGGGCGCGCAAGTCCCCGAATCCTGGGGGTTAGATTTCACTCTGCCGCTCACGTTCATTGCGCTGGTTGTGCCAGCCCTCAAAGACAAAGCCGGCATTGTAACGGCGGCGGTTGCCAGCCTGGCCGCGCTGCTCTTTTTGGGGTTGCCGTTCAAGTTAGGGCTCATTGCCGCCGCGCTGACCGCCATTGCCGCAGGCATGTGGATGGAGGCGCGCCAATGAATATCTGGCTGATTATGATTGGGATTGGGTTGCTGACCTTTGCCACGCGCCTGTCGTTCATTGCCCTGCTGGCGCGGCTGAGCGTGCCCCAGGGGCTAAAACGCGCCTTACGCTTTATTCCTGTTGCCGTTTTATCGGCCATCATCGCACCCGAGCTGGCAGCCTACAACGGCGTGCTCAATCTTTCCCCGCTTAACCCGCGCTTGCTGGCCGGGCTGATTGCAACGGCTGTGGCTTACAAGACTAAAAATGTGATTGTGACCATCGTTGCGGGGATGTTTGCCTTGTGGGTGTTACAAGCCTGGCTATGAATTACTTGCTGCTGAGCGTAAAGTAAAACGTGGCCCCCTTGCCTTCTTCGGCTTCGGCCCATATCTTGCCGCCGTGCCGCTCAACAATCCGTTTGACGGTTGCCAGCCCCACGCCTGTGCCCTCGAATTCATCCTGGCGGTGCAGGCGCTGAAAGACCCCAAAGAGTTTGTCGGCATATTGCATGTTGAATCCGGCCCCATTGTCTTTGACGTAGTAGATGCACGGCCCGCTCTGCCGCAGGCAGCCAATTTCAATTTCTGCCACTTCGCGCTGGCGTGTGTACTTGATGGCGTTGCCAATCAGGTTGGCGTAGATGCGCGCAACCATGGCCGGGTCGGCGTGGGCGGGTGGGATTAATCCGAACACAAAGCGCACCTGACGTCCTGCATATTCGTTAGCCAGGCTGTCGCACACTTCGCGCGCGACCGATAGCATATCTACCGTACTTTTTCTAATTTCCTGGCGCCCCAGCCGCGAGAAGGCCAGCAAATCATCTATCAGGCGGCTCATGTGTTGTGCGCCTTCATTGATGCGCCGCAAGTAACTGCGTATCTCTTCGGGCAGATCCTGGCTAAAGTCTTCCAGTAAAATGCGTGAAAAACCAGAGATAGCGCGCAAAGGCGCGCGCAAATCGTGTGAAACAGAGTAGGAAAACGACTCCAGGTCGCGGTTGACGGCTGCTAATTGGGCGGTGCGCTCTTCTACACGCGCTTCCAGTTCGGCGTTGAATTGTCGCAAGCGCTCTTCGGCCAGTTTCTGCTCTGTTACATTTTCAAACAATACCCCCACGCTGTTAGAGGTTAGCCGAAATACCTTGACGGTATAGGCTTCTTGCAGGCTGCCACTTGGGGTATAGTAGCGGTCTTCCAGGTTGGCGGGTTGGCCGGTTTTCATTACCTGCAAATAAGTTTCTGGAAAGCCCTTTGATTTCAGGGTGGTCAGTACACTGGTGAGGGGTTTACCCAGCACTTGTTCGGCTGTTTTTTCAGAATATCGTAAAGCCGCCGGGTTGGCCGCCACGATAGTGAGTGAATCGGGGTCATTCAGGTCGAGCGCCTGCACCACATACATACCCACATCCATTTTGTCCACAATTTCGCTGTATTGCCGCAGGCGTTGTTCGGCGGCTTCGCGTTCGGCAATCTCCATTTTGAGCAGGTCGTTGGCGCGAGCCAGCGCCTGAGTGCGCGAGGCAACCATTTCTTCAAGCGTGTTCTGGTAGGTGCGCAGTTCGGCTTCGACCTTTTGGCGTTGTTGCAAAAGCAAAATGCCTTGCAGGGCGCTGCTAAACAGACTGCGCAGCGTGCCCGAAATAAAGGCTTTCTCTGGCGGCAACTCCAAAACAACAAAGCCCAGTTGCTCCGATTTTGCATAGAGCGCTTCTACAATCAGGCAGCCATTGCCAGGCGCAACGCCTATGGCATCCGGAATCAGTTCCAGCGAAGAGAAGCGCAGCCCCCCTGGCGGCAGCGCGCGCCGTCCGCGCGAGTCGTAGCCCAGCAGCAGATACGACCAATTGGCAGGCGCTTGCGGATTTTCGTAAATAGACAGGAAGCATGCGCTCACGCCCAGTTTGGGCAGTTCCTGGGCCATTACGTCCAGCAGGCTGTCCATATCGAAGGTGGTCAGCATGGTTTCGCTCAGGTTGCGCAGTTCGGTGATTTGCTTTTCGGTGGCAATGCGCCTGTGGGCCTGCTGGCGGGCATTGGTCGCGTTGATAAGCAGGCGCGCCTGGTTCCACACATCCGCATGCTGTTGGCGCAACGTCGGCGCCAGGTTTACAGGCTGTAAAGCGGATTGCAGGATATCCAAAATGCCAAACCAGACGGTTTCATTGCCCACAATGGCTTCGATATTCAGCAAAGACTGCCAGGTGTTCAAAAATGCCCCGGCGTCTGGCGCATTCAGGGTTTGGAAGGCGGCATCTAGCAGTTGGTCAATCCAGCCGGGGGGCATGTTTGCGGCCAGCAGCTCGGACTGGGTGTGAATCATTTCATAAAGGTGTTTTCGCAAATCTTCTGTAGGTGGCGTAGCATTCTCTAAAACTGCCCCGCCCGCTCCAGACGGCCCGCACCCACACGACTGACGGATAACCGGCACGGCCGAAGCCAGCAATTGCTCTGGAATGGCTTTATCAGCCAGCATGTCGAACAGCATGTGCGCAGCCCGCATCCCTTGCTCGTAGGGCGACTGGCGCACGGTGGTAAGGGGAGGCTGGTTGTAGCGTCCGTTGTCGGTGTCATCGAATCCGGTTACGGCCACGTCGTTGGGTACGTTTATGCCCTGTGCGCTAAAGACTTGTATTGCGCCCAGCGCCATCATGTCGTTTGCCGCGACCACAGCGTCGAAACCGCGGCCTGCCTGGTCGAGCAGCATTTTGGCAGCGCGCAGACCAGAGTCGTAGGTGTAATCGCCGTTTACTATCAGTTTCGGGTTCAAACGAATGCCGTGCGCTTTCAGGCTCTCGCAATAGGCCTGGTAGCGCTCTTCGGCTTCTTGCTGACCCAGCGGACCCCGAATGAACGCGACGCGGCGCTTACCGTGCACGTCTAACAGGTGATCTACGATGCGGCGCATGCCAGAAAGGCTATTAGCCCGCAAGCCAGGGATTCCCGGCATGGGCAGTGCGATACTCACGATGGGCATAGGGTGGTATCGGCTGCACAGGGCCTGCATCTCTGCTACGCCAATGTTGTGCCCCAGCGCGCCGCTAATGACCAGCCCATCCAGCGTGTGCGGTGTGACCAGGTCATAAAGAATGTTGCGCTTGGCCTCGAAGCCGTGATAAGAACGCAATGCGCCGCTGGTAAAACAAATCAGATGCCCACCCTTTGTTCGGATGGCATCGAACACGCCTTGTAGGAGTGTGCGTTCGTAGCGGTCTTCGGCCGAGGTAACAAATAACCCAAGCGTGCGTCCGCCATTCAGGAATTTTTTCACCAACGTATCTCCATTGTGCCAGCCTGCGTTGTATTCAATGTTTCGACGGTTGCGAAGGTAAGCGGTTGATATGCAAACGGCCCGCTAAACGTCATTAACCACATGGGACCGATTTAGCGCGCAGTGAATATGATAAATTTTAACTGATTTTATAGCCCGCCAGAGCATTTTCGCGCATAGGGTTTTAGTGGCATAATTGCGCCTATGACCAACCGAAACATGGACAAAGCCGCCCTGCGCGGCGAGCCTTCTTACGTTTGGCGGGCTGGGCAACAGCGCCGCCTGGAGATGATTGTCCGCGCTGCGGGTGAGCGCTTGCAAGGGCGCATTTTGGAAAACGGCTGCGGCGTGGGCATGTACATTGAAAAACTGACCCCTTTTGGCGGGCAGGTTTTGGGACTGGAATATGACTTCGAGCGCGCTGCCGAAGCGGCTCAGCGTTCGCCGGGCATCATCAATGCTGCCGGTGAGGCGCTGCCTTATCCCGCTGCGACCTTCGACCTGATATTGAGCCACGAAGTGCTGGAGCATGTTGCCGACGACCGTCAGTCGGTGGCCGAGATGGTGCGCGTGCTCAAGCCGGGCGGGCGGGCAGTGATTTTTGTACCCAACATTGGGTATCCTTTCGAGACGCACGGCATCTACTGGCGCGGCAAGTATTATTTTGGCAATAAGCCGTTTGTCAACTATCTGCCGCGTTCCTGGCGCAACCGGCTGGCCCCGCATGTGCGCGTGTATTCCCGCCACGACTTGGAGAAACTATTTGACGGACTGCCAGTACGCATTGTGGCGCAGACCGTCATCATGGGCGCATACGACAACATCATTGCCCGTTTTGGCGTCGTGGGCAAACTGTTACGCGCCGCCCTGCACTTCCTGGAAAAAACCCCACTCAAAAATTTCGGCTTGTCCCATTTTTGGGTTGTGGAAAAGCTGGAAAGCAGAGTAGAGCCTGGAGACTAGAAAAAAGTAGAAAGTAGAAAACGCACAACTTTCTACTTTCTACTTGATTTCGCTTTATTAGGACTGACGCAAAATAAACAGGATGGATAGGATTTTCAGGATAAGCCTTTTGAACCGTCCCGAAGGCTTTGTACGAGCAACTTCAAGGGTCGAAATCAGCCTTCGGGACGGTTATCCCAAACAGACGTTTTTATTTACCCCCTGAAATCATAAATCCCGTCTTTTACTGGCCATTGTTTGCCGCAGATGCAGGACAGGTGATCGCCCCGGTCTTCGAGCGGATGATGGCCGCAGTCTGGGCATTTGAAGATGTCCAATGCGCTCAGCGTGCGCACATCCCGGTTGGGTACGCCGGGTACAACAGTTTGCACAAACACGCTCGGCGTCAGTTGAAACCAGGCGCCGGTGGGTTGCAGCAGCCCGTCCAGCGCTGCCAGGAAGCCCGCCGGGAACAGCCGCTTGAGCAGCCCCAGCCGAAAGTGAGAGAGCGTGAGTGTGCGTTTGCGGCTGAAGCCCAGATCAGCCAGCCACTTGAACACTGTTTTGGGGTGAAAGTCGAAGTTGAGGGTGACGAATTCTACCGGTTCGGGGGTAAACGGACTCCAGGATTGCCTGCCAAACAAGTAGCGCAGAATGGCCTTCAGGTTAAGTTTGTTCGCAAATTCCAGAATGAAGGTTGCCCCCGGTTGCAACACCGCCCGCACCTGCGCCAGCGCGCGGGGGGCATCGGCCATGTGATGCAGGGTACGAATCATCGTTGCGCTGTCAAACAAGCCATCTACAAACGGCAGGCGGTAGATGTCGGCGGCAACGTAGATGTAACGGTCGCTGCCGCCCAGGCGCTGGCGGGCCTGTTCTAACTGTGTGCGCGAGTAATCCAGCAGCACCACGCGCTCAAAGCCGTGATAGCGGGGGGTATTGCGCCCGGCGCCTGCGCCCAACTCCAGCATGAGATGCCCACTGCGGGGCAGCAGCCGCCTGAGGGCAATGGCTTCGGCGCGGTCTTCATATTCGCGGCCGCCTTTTTCCCAAAAACTGGTCTGGTAATCGGAGCCTTCGTAACTGCAAACGGGAGGGGTGTGGGTCATGGGTCTCTCTAAAAAGGAAAGTCGGATAGCCCGGTAATTTTACCCGACTATCCGACAACGCTTGTTGTTTTATCTGCGTCAGGCGTTTGCGCCGCGCCCTACGCCGCGGTAGGTGAAGCCCATTTCGCGCATGGCGGCCGGGTCGTAGATGTTGCGTCCATCGTAGATGACCGGCGTGCGCAACAGGCTTTTGATGCGCGCCAGGTCAAGTTGCTTAAATTCGTTCCACTCGGTGACCACAATCAGCGCATCGCAGCCCCTGGCCATATCGTAAGGGTTGTCGTACATATCCACCGCAGGCAGCAGCGGGCGGGCAACCTCGATGGCTACCGGGTCATAGCCGCGCACAGCAGCGCCAGCTGCGTTCAGTTCTTGCGCAATGTCAATAGAGGGCGCATCGCGCATGTCGTCGGTGTTGGGTTTGAAGGCCAGCCCAAGCAAACCGATGGTTTTATCTTTCAAACTGCCGCCCAGCATTTCCTCGGTGCGGCGCACCGCCAGACGGCGGCGGTCGTAGTTCACGTCTAAAACGGTGTTCAGGATGCGAGGTTCGATGCCGTTTTCTTCGGCCATATAGGCCAGGGCTTTGACATCCTTAGGAAAGCACGAGCCGCCCCAGCCCAGCCCGGCATCCAGAAAATGCCGCCCAATGCGCGCATCGTAGCCCATGCCAGCGGCTACTTCTTTCACATCTGCGCCCAGGGCTTCGCAAATTTCGGCCACTTCATTGATGAATGAGATTTTAGTTGCCAGAAACGCGTTAGAAGCGTACTTAATCATCTCTGCCGTGCGCAGGTCGGTAATGACAATCGGCGCGCGCAGCGGCAGGTGCAATTGCGCCACCTTGTTCGCTGCCTCGCGGTCGAGCGAGCCAATTACCGTGCGGTGCGGATTCATGAAGTCGCTTATGGCGGTGCCTTCGCGCAAAAATTCGGGGCACGAAACAACCGAAAAATCAATCGGGTGGGGCTGATTGCGCCTGACAATATCGGCTACCCAGTCGCCTGTACCGATCGGCACAGTGGATTTGTTGATGATGATGAGCGGGTGCGCCATGTGTTCCGCAATGGATTTGGCCGCCGCGGCCACGTATTGCAGGTCGGCTTCGCCATTTACCCCAGAGGGCGTGCCAACCGCAATGAAGACGAACTCGGCATCTTGCAAGCCTTCGGCATACGATGAAGTGAACGACAACCGTCCGGCCTGCACGTTGCGGCGCACCAGTTCTTCCAGCCCGGGTTCATAAATGGGCATAATGCCTTGCTTAAGGTTTTCGATGCGCTTTTCATTTACATCCAGGGCGACGACTTTATTGCCCAGGTCGGCAAAGCAGGCGCCGGTGACAATGCCTACATAGCCCACCCCAATGACTGTGATTTGTTTCATGAAGATATTGCTCCTTTATTGTGAAATTTTACACAAATAGATGTGCCCAATCATACCAGAGAAACCCCGCCGCAAGCCACCTTTTACCTGCACACACTTTACACTTTGCGCGAGCGATTCAGCAGGCTGGTCACAGCCCCATAAAATGCGTCGGTATCTATCGGCTTGGTGATGTAATCATCTACCCCGGCCGCATAGGCGCGGCGGCGGTCTTCGGGCAGGGCGCGGGCGGTGACAGCCAGAATGGGGATGTGCTGCGTAGCCGGGTCACGCCGCAAGGACTGGGCGGCGTGCCAGCCGTCCATGTTGGGCATGGCCAGGTCGAGCAAAATCAGGTCGGGTTGGGCATCCAGCGCAACCGAGAGCCCCTCCATGCCAGAACAGGCGGTAAACACCTGATGGTTGCGCGCCAACAACAACAGGCGGATGACCTCCATGTTGTCGGCGTCGTCTTCCACAATCAGAATTTTTGCCATGACTTCTCCTGACCGCTGGAATCATACTATGCCTCGCGCTTATGGGCAACCTTGCCCGCCCGAATATGGTATATTCACCGCGCTATGAAGATTCTTTTTGTTGCCGATGGGCGTTCGCCTACTGCAGTTAACTGGATTCGCTATTTCATCCAGTCCGGGCACAATGTGCATCTCGTCTCTACTTTTGCCTGCCAGCCGCTGCCCGGCCTGGCAGGATTCGACGTTTTGCCGGTGGCGTTCTCTGGGGCCAAACCGGCATCTCAAACCGGTGCGCGCCCCAGCGGGTTGGTGTGGGGGGCTGCCACGCTGGGGCTGCGCACCACGCTGCGGCGCTGGCTGGGTCCGCTTACGGTGGCGCGCGCTGCCGACCGTCTGCGTCAGATTATCAAAACGGTGCGCCCCAACCTGGTGCATGCCATGCGCATTCCCTTTGAGGGCATGCTGGCAGCCGATGCTTTGACTGATGCGCCGCTGGTGGTTTCAGTGTGGGGCAACGATTTTACCCTGCACGCGCCATCTACGCCGCTCATGCGTCATTACACACGTTGGACCATGCAGGTCGCCCATGCCCTGCATACCGATTGCCAGCGCGATGCGCGCCTGGCCGCTGACTGGGGCTTCGACTCGTCTCAGCCGGTGCTGGTTGCGCCGGGCAATGGCGGCATTCGCACCGACATTTTTTACCCCCCGGCCCAGCCTGTTGCCGCACCGGTTATCTTCAACCCGCGCGGTTTTCGGGCTTATGTGCGTAATGACACCTTTTTCCAGGCTATCCCGTTGGTGCGCAAAGCCCGCCCCGATGCCCGGTTTGTATGCGCCGGCATGGCAAACGAACCCCAGGCCCGGCGCTGGGTTGCCAAACTGGGATTGGAAGCGGTGGTTGAACTGTTGCCGCCCTTGCCGCATGCCGAAATGGCCGCCCGTTATCGGTCAGCCCAGGTGCTGGTTTCGCCAACCACGCACGACGGCACGCCAAACACCCTGCTCGAAGGCATGGCCTGCGGCTGCCTGCCCGTAGCCGGAGACCTGGAATCGATCCGCGAATGGATTACTGATGGACAAAACGGGCTATTGGTTAACCCCAACGACCCGGCATCTATTGCTGCGGGCATTTTGCAGGCAATAGAACAGCCCGCTCTGCGCGCCCAGGCTGCGCGCATCAATGCACACCTGGTGGCAGAACGGGCCGAATACACGCGCAACATGGCGCGGGCCGAGTCGTTTTACAAGCGGGTTATTTCGGGCAGTTAATCGGCCGCCGGGGGGCGCGGCGTGCGCAGGTCTGCCAGTTGGCGTTCCAGCTCGGCGCGGCGCGCATCGGCGGCGCTACGCAGCTCTGCTATAAAGTGTTCGCCGCGCGCGCGCAGTTTGCCGCGCAGTTGCTCGCCCGATTCTGGGGTGAGCAATAACGTAATGGTCGAGCCAACCAGGCTCCCCACGAAAACGCCCATCAAAAAGCCAAACATCTTGCGCATAAACTGCTCCTTTGTGCTGTTGCTGAGGGGTTGCTGCATCGTATTGCACCGACGCGTACAACGCACTGTCTGAATTATAGCAAAAATGCGCCTTGCTGTAATTGCAGGGCGTGGCGAAATCCTGGGCTAGCGGATAATTCTACTGTTTCTTTATGTGGGACAAGCGCTAGCGTTTGCCCTACCTGTTAATATCAATATGCTCAATGCAGGGTTTTTGATACCCCTTGATTCATCCACTCCCTGATTGCATCCTCCGTCAATCTGTGACATAATCGGGTTGTTGCGCGTATCGTGTCGAACGCGACGGCCGATGTCAATTTATTCACAGTCCACCATGCTGGTTAAGGGGGTGCCTGCCAGCCCGGACTCTACCATTATCGGAGGGTACCATGTCCACTGTTTCCATTTCTCCTGTTGCGTCACAACGCAAAAAAGTGACCACGCTTGCCTTGCGCCAAAAGAAGGAAAAAGGCGAGCCAATCAGCATGCTGACCGCTTACGATTACCCCACCGCCCTGGCAATGGACAAAGCCGGCATAGATGCCATTCTGGTCGGCGATTCGCTGGCGATGGTGGTGCTGGGCTACGAAACCACCCTGCCCGTCACCATGGACGAGATGCTGCATCACTGCCGGGCGGTGGCGCGCGGCGCAAAAAGCGCCTTATTGATCGGCGATATGCCATTTATGTCGTATCAGGTTTCGGTCGAAGAGGCTGTGCGCAACGCCGGGCGCTTTCTTCAGCAGGGCGGTATGGATGCCGTCAAACTGGAAGGCGGCCGCGAGCGCGCCGAAACCATCCGCGCCATTACATCGGCGGGTATTCCGGTCATGGGGCACCTGGGACTCACGCCCCAATCGGTGCATCAGTTGGGCGGTTTTCGCGCTCAGGGCAAAACGGCTGCGGCCGCTCTGCGCCTGTTAGAAGACGCCTTGCTGCTCGAATCGGCCGGGTGCTTTAGCCTGGTGCTAGAGGCCGTGCCAGCCCGACTGGCAGCATACATCTCTCAAAAGCTGAGCATCCCCACCATTGGCATTGGCGCCGGGGCAGGCTGCGATGGCCAGGTGCTGGTCAGCCACGACCTGTTGGGGCTGTTTGACCGCTTTACGCCAAAATTTGTCAAGCAATATGCTCATCTGCATCAGCAAATGCAGCAGGCCTTTGCCGCATATATTGACGATGTCGAACGACGGGCTTTTCCGGCGGTCCAGCACAGCCTGGAGATGAGCGACGAAGAATGGCAGGACTTTCTGCAACACACCCAGGCATAGAAGATACCCCGCCTATCCTGATTGCTGGCACAGGCGCGTTGGCCATTTTGTTTGCGGCGCGCTTGTGTGCGGCCGGGCAGCCTGTGTGCCTGTTGGGCAGTTGGCCCGCCGGGCTGCATGCCCTGCGCGCCGAGGGGCTTCGCCTGATAGATGCCGATGGGCTGGAGCGGCGCTACCCGGTACGGGTTACATCTGATCCGCAGGATTGCCGCGGCGTGCGCTATGCCCTGGTGCTGCGCAAGGCCTGGCAAACCGCCGCGACCGCGCAACAGTTAGCCGAATGTCTGGCAGAAGATGGCCTGGCGCTCACGCTCCAAAACGGGTTGGGCAACGCCGAGGCGCTGGCTGCCCGGCTTGGGGACGCGCGGGTAGCGGTTGGAGTCACCACCACGGGCGCTACCCTGTTGGGGCCGGGGCTGGCCCGCGCGGGCGGCGAAGGCATCATCAGCCTTCAACGGCATCCCCGCCTGGGGGCGCTTCAATCCGCATTACAGCGGGCCGGGTTTGCGCTCAACGTGGTGGATGACGCTGCCGGGCTGGTGTGGGGCAAACTGGTCATCAATGCCGCCATCAATCCCATTACGGCGTTGCTGCGCATTCCAAACGGCGCGCTGCTAGAACGCCCCGACGCCCACCATCTGATGAAAGCCCTGGCCCGCGAAACAGCCGCCGTAGCCCATGCGCTGGGGGTCTCACTGCCTTTCGACGACCCGGCCGCCCAAGCCGAAACCGTGGCCAGAAAAACCGCCGCCAACCACTCTTCGATGGTGCAGGATATTCTGCGCGGCGCGCCCACAGAAATTGACGCCATTTGCGGGGCCGTGGTGCAGGCGGCCGCAACCTGCGGCATGGCTGCGCCGCTTAACGAGGTGATGTGGCGGCTGGTGCGCGCCTGCGCCTGGCCCAAAGCGCACCCCAGGGATGACTGACGATTGTGCTAAAATTAGTGACAAGAATAACTTGTTGGAGGCCGTTTCATGGCAAAAAAATTGGATGGAGTCATTGAAGCCGTTCGCTATACATCCGATGGCAAAATTGACGTCGTGCGCGCTTACGAACGCCGCGGCGCAACCTACTCTGACCACGTCATTATCCGACGCGATGAATTAGCCGCCCGCCTCAAGGCAGGCAAGCGCTTTGCCGTAGGCGTGCGCAAAGAATTTTTTGCCAGCACGTTTGAGACTAAATCTGACGTGCATTACGACCGCGCCCGCGACGTCATCAGCACCCGCCCAAACACCGATCGCGACCTGTTGGATGCCCCCCTCTTTTAGCCCCTGCGAACCCCCGCCATGAAAGTGCTCGACTTCACCCCCCTGCGCAAGCCAGATGGCAGTTTTGAGCCTTTAGACCGCATCAAGGCCACCCTGCAATTTGGGCCATCCTGGTTTGCTTTGCTAGAGGGGCAAGACCATGTCGTTGCGCTGCTAGAGCGTAATTTGGGCAGCGGCTATACCCTGTTGCGCAACTTTACCCTGCCCGGCGCCGACCTGATGTTCCCGCTCATTCTGGTTGGCCCGGCAGGCGTGTTTATCATCAATGTGGCGAACGAACGCGGGCTCTTTCGCGCCAAAGGCGAAGAGTGGAGCGTCATTCAGGGCGAGCGCGCCGTGCCGGTGCGCATCAACCCCTTGCGGCGCACCTTGCAATTTGCGGCGGTGTTGCAAAAATATCTCGAAAAACAGGGCTTCCCCCAGGTCAAAGTAGAGGGCGCGCTGCTGGCAGCCAACCCCGGCTTACAGGTCGAATCGGTGCGCCCGGCGGCGCGCGTGGTGATGTTCGACGCACTCGACCGCTTCGCCATCTCTGTGGCCCAAACGCCCCCCAGCCTGCCCCCGGCGCTGGTGCAGCAAATTGTCACCCGCATTCAAAACCCGCTATCGCCCCAAAAAGAAGCGCCCCCTGCCGCGCCGCCTGCGCCCCCCTCCTCTCCGCCGCAATCCGCAACACAAAACCAGCCCGCCCTGGAAGATGACCGCCTTTCACTGGGCTTTGCCGAAGACCAGCCGGTCGTGCAAGCCGTTTCCTCCGAACCTCACCCCGTGGCGCCGCGCCCGGTCCGCCGCACTGCGCCGCGCAAAAAAGCCAAAAAGCGCGCCGGGCTTTCTACCCGGCAACTGGCTATTTTGGGCGGCATCTTCCTCTTTTGGGTGTGCCTGCTGGTTGGGTTTATCGTTTGGGCCGTAATCAATGCCTTCTGAAGCCCCTTACTTTTCGCTGGTCATTCCCGCGCATAATGAAGAAAATCGCCTGCCCCAAACCCTGGGGCAGGTTGTTGATTTTCTTGGCAGCCAGCCTTTTACCAGCGAAGTGATTGTGGTAGAAAACGCCAGCCGCGACCGCACCTTCCAGGTTGCCAGCGCATTTGCCCAGGCGCACCCCCTCTGCCGCGTGCTGCGCGAGCCCCAACGCGGCAAGGGCAACGCCGTGCGCACCGGGCTGCTGGCTGCGCGCGGGCAATACCGCATGTTTGCCGATGCCGATTTCTCGATGCCAGTCAGCGAAATTCCACGCTTTTTGCCGCCGCGCACCACGGCCGACATCACCATTGCCTCGCGCGAAGCGCCTGGCGCAGTACGTTACAATGAGCCCTTGCAGCGTCACCTCAGCGGGCGCGTCTTCAACACCCTCATCCGCGCGCTGGTGCTGCCCGGCCTGCAAGATACGCAATGCGGCTTCAAATGCTTTCGCGCTGCTGTAGCCCAAGACCTGGCCGCCCACCAAACTCTGGGGGGGTGGTCGTTCGATGTCGAACTGCTGGCCATTGCCCGCCTGCGCGGTTACAGCATTGCCGAACTGCCCATTCCCTGGTACTTCAACCCCGAAAGCAAGGTCAGCCTGCTGCGCGATTCGTGGCGCATGTTTCTCGACCTGCTCACCATTCGGCGCAACATTCGCCGGGGTGTCTATGACGCTGCGCACTAACCCGCCTGGCCTCGACTTTGAGCGTGAACTGTGGGCACAGGGCATCCAATATGTGGGGGGAATTGACGAAGCCGGACGCGGCGCCCTGGCCGGCCCGGTGGCGGCAGCGGTGGTGGTGCTCCCAACCGACCTGCGCATTGCCGCTACCCTTAGCCTGGTACGCGACTCCAAATTGCTGACCGCATCCGAGCGGGGGCGCGCGGCGGCCGTCATCAAGGCGCATGCGCTGGCCTGGGGCGTTGGTTTTGCCCAAGCCGACGAAATTGATTTGTTGGGCATTTTGCCTGCCACGCGCCTGGCAGTTATTCGCGCGGTGGGCGCGCTGCCCTTTTTGCCGCAATACCTGCTGTTCGACTACCTGCACTGGCCCGACCTGTCTAACCCGCACCTGGTCATTCCCAAAGGCGAAACGCACTCGCTCAGCATTGCGGCGGCCTCTATCCTTGCCAAAACCGCCCGCGACAGCCTGCTGTGCGACCTGGATGCGCAGTATCCCGGCTACGGGTTGGCGCGCCACAAGGGCTACGGCACCCAGGCGCATCGCGACGCCATCCAGCGACTGGGTCCCAGTCCCATTCACCGCCGCACGTTCATCGAATAAAAAAACGTCCCGAAGGTAACAGCCGCCTTCGGGACGTTCCACTTTACCGCGCATCAGGCCCGCGCTGCCCGACGGCGGATGAAGAATTTGGTGATTTCTTCTGCCACAGCCGGGATGAGCGACAACAGGAACACCACGCCCAGTTCGCGCGGGCTCATGAAGTGGGTGTTGAAAATATCCTGCAAAAAGGGCACGCTGGTAACCAGCAGCAGCAGCGTGAGCGATAGCCCCACCGCATATTGCATGTACTTGTTGGAAAATACCCCAATGCTAAACAGCGAAGCCTGCTCGGAGCGCACCGTATAAGCGCGGAACAGTTCGCACAGCGACAGGGTGATGAAGGCCATCGTCTCGGCGGTGCGCAGCGCTTCCAGTTCCACGGCGGCCCAGTCAAAGGTGAGCAGGAAGGTGAACCAGTTGCTTTCAGGCGGCACGGGGTGCCCGTGCGCGGCCAGTTCCCACAGCAGGCCCAGTACAAACGCGCCCAGCACGGCCCCGGTTTGCGCAAACATTTGAATCACAATGCCGATGCGCATGGGCCCGTTGATGATTGGCTCGTCTTTAGGGCGCGGCGGGCGCTGCATGATGTCCGGGTCGCCTTTTTCCATGGCCAGCGCCAGGGCCGGGGCGCCATCGGTAATCAGGTTGAGCCACAGCAGTTGAATGGCCGTAAGCGGCGAAGGCAGACCGGCTAGCGTAGCCAAAAAGATAATCATGATTTCGGCCACGTTGCTGGAAAGCAGAAAGAACACAAACTTACGGATGTTGGCGTAAATAATACGCCCCTGCTCAACAGCCGAAACGATGCTGGCATAGTTGTCGTCGGTGAGCACCATATCGGCGGTTTGCTTGGCAACGTCGGTGCCAGTGATGCCCATGGCAATGCCAATATCGGCGCGTTTGATGGCTGGCGCATCGTTGACACCGTCACCGGTCATGGCGACGACTTCATTGTTGGCTTGCAGGGCATCCACAATGCGCATTTTATGTTCGGGCGAGACGCGCGCAAATACATCGGCATCTTCGATGACCTTGCGCAGATCGGCGTCGCTCATCTCGTCCAACGCCGCGCCAGTGAGCACCTTTTTGCCAGGGCGCAGCAGTCCAATGCTCTCGGCGATGGCGCGGGCGGTGTTAGGAAAGTCACCGGTGATCATGATCGTGCGGATGCCTGCCGTGCGCGCCTGGGCCAGCGCGGGTTTGACTTCTTCGCGCGGCGGGTCAATCATGCCAATCAGACCAACAAAGACCAGGTCGCGTTCCAGTTCTTCGGGGGGCGCGCCTTCATCGGGCACGTCGCGTTCCAGGCGGTAGGCTACGCCCAGCACGCGCAGGGCGTTTTCGGTCATGCGTTCGTTGGCCGCCAAAATGCGATTGCGGGCTGCCTGGGTGAGCGGCTGGGGGGTGTCATCCAGGCTTTGGTATTGGGTGCACAGGTTGAGCACGACATCGGGCGCGCCTTTGACGGTGACAATATCCCAATTGATGTATTTGTCGTCTTTGAATGGCGAAAGGTCTTCAACATGCGGACGGTAGACATCATGCACAGTGATCATGCGCTTGCGCTCTGAGTCGAAAGGCACTTCGTTTTCGCGCGGGTAGGCTTTGTCAATTTCCAGGTGCATGCCGCCTGCTTTGGCGGCGGCCACCAGCAATGCCGCTTCGGTGGGGTCGCCTATCACGCGGTAGGTGACCTGGTCTTCGCTTTCGCCGGTGGTTTCGATTTCGGCGTCGTTGTTGAGTACGCCTAACCACAGGGCGGTGAGCGCGCCGGGGTAGTCGGATAGTTTTACCGGTTTGCCATCTACCCTGAACTCGCCGCGCGGGGCGTAACCTGTCCCAGTGACCTCGATGAACTGCCCATCTACCCACAGGCGGGTGACGGTCATCTCGTTCTGCGTCAGCGTCCCGGTTTTATCGGAGCAGATGACGGTTGCCGAGCCAAGCGTTTCGACTGAGGATAGTTTGCGGATGAGCGCATGACGGCGAATCATCTCGCGCATGCCCAGCGCCAGGCTGATTGTGACCACTGCGGGCAGGCCTTCGGGCACGGCGGCAATGGCCAGGCTGACGGCAATCATGAAGGCTTCGGTAATGGTGGCGGCGTAATCGCTGAGGTAGACCAGCGGCTGGCTGAAAAGTTCAGCAATGGCGGTCTCGTTGATGAGGGCCACCACAAAAACGATGGCAACCAGCGCCAACGCGGCAATGCTGAGCGTTTTGCCCAGTTCGTCCAGGCGGCGTTGCAGCGGGGTTTCTTCCGACTCGACTGCAGAGAGCATTTCGGCAATCAGCCCCAGCTGGGTGCGCATGCCGGTTGCCACTACCACGCCGCGTCCGCGCCCGTAAGAAACGGTTGTGCCCATAAAGGCAGTGTTTTTGCGGTCGCCAAGCGGTACGTTCTTTTCCAGCAGCACGGCGGCATTCTTTTGCACGGGCAGGCTTTCGCCGGTAAGAGAGGCTTCTTCTACGCGCAGGTTGACTGCTTCTAGCAGGCGGATATCGGCTGGGACGAAGTTTCCGGCTTCCAGGTAAACGATGTCGCCGGGTACCAGTTCGCGCGCGGGTATGGTCATGCGCCGGCCATCGCGCAAGATGTGTGCTTCGGGGGCAGACATCTTTTTGAGCGCGGCCAGGGCTTCTTCGGCGCGGCTTTCCTGCACAATGCCCAGTATGGCATTTAGCACTACAATTGTCATGATCGCAATGGCGTCTACGGTTTCGCCAAGTAAAATGGAGATGACCGAAGCGCCAATAAGCAGCCAGATGACAAAACTGTTGATTTGCCCCCACAGTTTGGCTAAAAAGCCAGGGCGTGGGGCTTCGCGTAATTCGTTTGCGCCATAAATTTGCAGGCGGCGGGCGGCTTCCTGGCTGGTGAGGCCGTTTTCCTGTACTTCCAGGTTGCGCAATACTTCTTCTGGCGAAAGGGCATGCCAGGCTTCTTCTTGTACTTGAGGCAGGTTGTCTGATGCGGGGCGGTAGGACATGAATTTGCTCGTGGGTTGCTGCTGGTTTTGGTCTGGCAGCAAGTAAAGTGGAGGATGATTGCATGGCGCGGTTAGCTTTAACCATGCAGTTAGCGCCAACATGGCGCTAACTGCATGTACGTCATTGCGCTGGTTTAAGTTGCAGGTTCGATGCGGGTGTTGGAGGGGATAACCGTATCTTTTGGAATGACCACGATGCCATCCTGCACTACCCAACTTCCGGCGTCCATTTCAGTGCCGCGCGGGAAGGGTTTGATAACGACGTTGTCGCCCATGTGAATGTTTTTGTCAAGAATAGCGCCTTCGATGTAGCAGTTTTTGCCAATGCCCATAGGCACCTCGCGCGATTTGCGTTCGTAGTAATCGGCGCCCATGATGATGCTATCCTTGATGACCGTTCCGGCCCGAATCTGGCTGCGCAGCCCAATAACCGAGTTGGTGATTTTTGCGCTCTCAATTTTGCAGCCTTCGCACAGCAATACATCTTTCAGGGTGCTGTTTTCTACCATCGAACCGGGCAAGAAGCGCGCATGGGTGTAGATGGGCAGGCGCGGATCATAGAAATTGAACGGTGGTTGCGTGGAGGCCAGGTGCAGGTTGGTTTCGTAAAATGAGCGGATGGTCCCAATGTCCATCCAGTAGCCGTCGAAGTCAAAGCCGTACACCGGGCGGGTGTTGATGGCGCTGGGGATGACGTCTTTGCCGAAGTCGTCATATTCCGGGTGTTCGGTCAGCAGGTCAATCAGCACGTCCATTTTGAACAGGTAGATACCCATTGAGCCCAGGTAGGGGCGCTCGGTATCGTCGCGGCTGACGAACTGTGAGAGCACTTTTGGGTCTTTGGGTTTTTCTACAAAGGCTAAAATTCGCCCATCTTCGCCGCGTTTCAAGATGCCCAGGCGCGATGCTTCGTGCGCAGGCACGGGTTGCACGGCCACGGTAATATCGGCGTCTTTTTCCCAGTGATATTCGGCCATCCTGGCGTAGTCCATGCGGTAGAGGTGATCGCCTGCCAGGATGAGCACATCCGTCCCGCCTGCCGACTTAATCTCGAACAGTTGTTTGCGCACGGCATCGGCTGTGCCCTGGTACCAGTCGGCCGATTCTGGGGTTTGCTCGGCGGCTAAGATTTGCACAAAACCGGTATGAAATCGGTCGAACTGATATGTTTCGGTAATGTGGCGATGCAGTGATACCGAATTGAATTGGGTGAGTACCGCCATGCGAAAGATGCTGGAGTTGATGCAGTTGGAAATGGGAATGTCAATCAGGCGATATTTGCCAGCCATAGGAACTGCCGGTTTGGAACGGGTCTTGGTGAGCGGGTAAAGGCGTTGGCCGCGCCCTCCGCCCAAAATGACAGCCAGCACATCTTTCATTGTGGGCATAGTAACTCTCCTTGTTTTGTGGTTTTGACTCGATCGTCGCCTGAGTACAAGTATAAATCAACTCCTCCAATCTGACGGCAGCATCTGCCCAGGAAACGCAAATACCCTCCCGCTCAGCGGGAGGGTATTTGCGTTATAATCCCTGTGCCGAAGGTGGGAATCGAACCCACACTCCTTACGGAACACGATTTTGAGTCGTGCGCGTCTGCCTGTTCCGCCACTTCGGCAATTGCGTGCTCAAGTATAACCATTCCCACAAACAAGGTCAAGATGAAACTCGGAATCATTGGACTCCCACAATCTGGCAAGACCACGCTCTTCAATGCGCTTACGCGCAGCAACACCCCCACCACCGCCAGCGCCGGGCGCATTGAGGTGCGTACGGGCGTGGTAGATGTGCCCGACCCCCGTGTAGATAAACTGAGCGCCATGTTCAAGCCGCGCAAAACCATCTATGCTAAAGTGACCTATGCTGATATTGCCGGGCTGGAAGGCTCGGCGGCTAAGAGCGGCATTTCTGGTCAGTTGCTTAATACGCTGGCGCAAATGGACGCCTTTATTCACGTTGTGCGCTGCTTCGAAAGCGATGTTGTTCCCCACCCGGCCGGTTCGGTCAACCCCGCCCGCGACCTGGACGCCATGCTTGGCGAGTTGCTGCTCAATGACCTGATTGCCGTCGAGCGCAAACTGGAACGCCTGAGCGACGAACGCCGCAAATGCGGCACGGATAAAGCCCTTAATGAGCGTCAGATGGCGCTCTTTACCCGCCTGCACGAGGCGCTTTCGGCCAACAAGCCCCTGCGCTTTTTAGAATTCAACGCTGAAGAACAGCGCGAACTGGCCAGTTACGGTTTGCTGACGCGCAAACCCATTCTGACTGTCTTTAACATCGGTGAAGGACAACCCGCCCCCGCCCTTACCACCGATCACCCCACCGTGGCGTTGCCTGCCCGCCTGGAGATGGAACTTTCGCAACTGCCGCCAGAAGATGCCGCCATGTTCATGGAAGAGTACGGAATTACCGAACTGGCCCTTAACAAGATGATTAGCCTTTCGTATCAGTTGCTGGCTGTGCAAACTTTCTTTACGGTGGGCGAAGACGAAGTGCGCGCCTGGACAACCCGCATCGGCGCCACGGCCCCCGAAGCGGCGGGCGAAATTCACACCGACTTGCAGCGCGGATTTGTGCGCGCCGAGGTGGTGCACTACAACGACCTGGTAGAACTGGGCGGCATGAACGAAGCCAAAGCCAAAGGCAAACTACGCCTGGAGGGCAAGGAGTACATCGTCAAAGATGGCGATATTGTGCACATCCGCTCCAGCATTTAGTTATGCGTCATACGCGCCCTGGTCTTCTTCAATCTCCAGCACGGGCTCTTCGGCAGGGCTTTTGCGGTCCAGCATTTGTAACAACAGGGCAACCACTTTAGTAAAGTAGCGGGTTTCGCCTTTTTCTTCAAAGCGGTCGGTTTTCAGCCGCCCCTCAACATAAACCAGGCTGCCTTTGTGTAAATATTGCTGGCAAATTTCCCCCAGGCGTCCCCAGGCTTCCACGTTAATCCACTCGGTGTACTCTTTGGTCTCGTCGCCGCTTTTCCAGCGCTGAGTAACCGCCACGCTAAAGTGGGCCACTTTTTTGCCGGTGGGCGTGTAGCGCGTTTCGGGGTCGCGCCCCAGGTAACCAATCAACTGAACACGGTTGAGTGCGGGCATTGTTTCCTCCTGTTGGGGGACAGATGGATAGGTTATGATTAAAGTGTACGTTCGATTGCTCGAAAGTCAATAAGATGTTTGGAGGATGTGCATGCCCGCCCCAATGATGATTGTCACTACGCTGGATGAGTTGCGCGCGGCCCGCGCCTTGCTGCCTGCCCCGGTGGGGTTCGTGCCCACCATGGGTTACCTGCACGAGGGACACCTGGCGCTTGTCCGCCGCGCACGCCAGGAGTGCGCTAGCGTGGTTGTCAGCATTTTTGTCAATCCGACGCAGTTTGGGCCAAATGAAGACCTTTTGCGCTACCCGCGCGATCTGGAGCGCGACCTGCGCCTGCTTTCTGCCGAAGGGGTAGACCTGGTCTGGACGCCCACGCCCGAAGTGATGTACCCACCCGGGTTTCAGACATGGGTGCAGGTCGAGGCGCTCACCTTGCCGTTGGAAGGGGCGGTGCGCCCTGGACATTTTCGCGGGGTGACGACGGTGGTGGCCAAACTGTTCAATGCGGTGCAGCCGCAGCGAGCCTACTTTGGACAAAAAGATGCGCAACAGGCGGCAGTTATCCAACGTATGACCAGCGACTTGAACTTTCCTGTTGAAGTCATCATTTGCCCCACGGTGCGCGAAGCAGATGGGCTGGCTATGTCGAGCCGCAACAGTTACCTTAGCCTGCAAGAGCGTCAGGCTGCTGTGGTGCTTTACCGCGCCCTCAGCGCTGCGCAGCAGGCCTATCAGCACGGCGAACGCAGCGCAGAAAAACTGCGCGCTATTGTTACCCAAACCATTGCAGCCGAGCCGCTGGCGCGCCTGCAATACGTCTCGTGCGCCGATTTTTTTACCCTGCAAGAAGTAGAGGTAGTTACGGGCAAAACCCTGCTTTCGCTGGCGGTTTTTATCGGCAACACCCGGCTTATTGATAATTTCATTTTGGAGTAACGTTGGCATTCAGAAGTCTTGACAACAAGGCTTTATGTGATTCGCCGTGAAAGCCCGTGTACAAAAAATGCTTATCAGGGAGACTCCCAGAGACCCAAAAACAAAAAAGCGTGCCAGCACAGGCACGCTTTTTGAATTTGTAGAGTAATAAGGTGGTTACCAGTCGCGCTGGTTGTTGCGGTTGCCGCCGCCAAAGCCGCCGCGCCGCTCACCGCCGCGATTACCGCCGCGGAAACCGCCGCCACCGGGACCGCGCTCTTCGCGCGGGCGGGCAATGTTCACCGTGAGGGGACGCCCGCCAAACGAGTAACCATTGAACATCTGGATGGCCTTTTGGGCTTCATCCTGCGAGGACATTGACACAAAGCCAAAGCCCTTCGAACGCCCGGTCTCGCGTTCTTTGATGATATCTGCCGCTTCGACCGTGCCGGCCTGCGAGAACAAGTCGCGCAACGCTTCGGGCGTTGTAGTGTAGGGCAGATTTCCGACGTACAGTTTCGATTCCATAATCCTTTCAATTCTCCTGGCGCCAGTTCACTGGCTAAAAAAATACCGCCTAACCCTGAGGTCTTGGCGGCTGACACACACGCCCATTCCTTCGGCGTACATGAAGTTAATATACACTAAAAATTTGAAAATTACTAGCGGCAATTTACTGCAATTTTTTACAGGTGCAGTGCGCCGCCTGCATTTTTACAATTGCTCAAAATGCTCAATGGGTACAACGAAAATCGTCCCGCGTTTTTCGTCGCCGGTAGATGGCCCGGCGTTGGCTTTCATGATGTCTATGGCGGTCTGTACTTGCTGGTCTTCCACGCCAATCAACATGGTCACTGTGCCGCGGCGTAAAAATCCGCCGGTGCTGGCCACGCGCGTTACGCGGAACTGGGCCTGGGTAAGGGCGTGGGTAATGTTGTCGGCGTCAGAGTCGCGCAGAATCGCAATAATCAGTTTCATATCCTAAAACTCCTCAAAATGCTCTACAGGCAGGGTGAAGATGGTTGCCCCACCCACAGTGACCGGCACGGGGGTAGGCATGGGCAGGGGTGAACCTTCGAGCGGGATGGCCAGATATTCAACGCGTTGACGGCAGGATTGTTGCAACAGCGCAACGGCCTCGGCGGTTTTGTCGCGCGGCAGGCCAATCATCACGGTGGCGTTACGGCGCCCTAAAAACCCCCCGGTGCTGGAAAGGTGTAAAATAGGCGCTTTAAGCGCGCTCAGGGCGCGCATGGCCAGGTCAATATCTTGCTCCTGAATGACGGCTGTCATAAGATGTTGAATGTGGCTGGATGCCATAGGCGTTACTCCGCGGTAATCAGGGCTTCGGTGGGGTCTTGCAGGGTGACGGTTTTGCCGCTGGGGAAGGATACTTCGGTGTGACCAACCTGACGGCTGACTTTCAATCCTCTATATTTTACCGTAACCGGCCATGGGAAGGGATTTTCACCCTGAATATGCACCGCGTTGGATGAGATGATTCTCACCCCCAGCGTTTCTAAAAACAGCCCAACGGGGGCCAGCCCGCTCAGGGCATTGCGCTCACCCATGCCCGCGCCGGTTTCGGCGTGATAAAAGCGATAGAAGGCGCGCGAGCGGCTAAGGTTGTGTATGATGCCGCTCATCAGGTGCGCCATCAGTCGGGCGGCTTCGTGACGGTAGCCATAATTCAGCAACCCGCGCAGAATGAGCGCATTCCAGGGCAGGTGCACGCGCAGGCACATGTTTTCGGCTTCTTTGTCCGGGCAGTCGCTCATGGCAGGTGCGCCGTAGGGACGGTCGAAGCGCAGGGCATTGAGCAGGGCGTTGCGTACCAGTTTTTCGGCAATGCGCGCATCTGGAACGCCAGCCCAAAGCGGCAAAAGGAGCGTGTAATCTTCGCCGGTTAAATCCACGCTGCGGATGATGATTTTGTCTTTACGCGTCAATCCTTCTACTTCGAATTGGCCCAGTGCGTCGAAGACAGATTGGCTGACGGCGACTGCGCCATTTGCGCCGATTTGAAACGCATCGCGCGTCAGGGTTTCGACCACATCGCTTCCATTGCGTTTACCGCGTATGGTGATGTGTGGGCGGGTGATGGGGCCTTCGTTGCAGGTGCGAATGACAATGCGCACAGGCTCTTTGAACGTTTTGTTGACTTCAATGAGCGGCGCGGCGTTGCGTTCGCTGATGAGCCGCCCTGGCAAACAGAGGTGGGTGTCACGGTCGCGGTAGCGGTAAATGGCGCGGGTTTCATCCCAGCTGGCTTCGATGCCGGCCCGCAGCACGCCAGCGCGTACTTTGGTGGGCAGGCTGTGGGTGGTTTCGCCCAGGGCTTCTTGCATTTTGACCAGGCAGCGCGCTTCGCGGTAGAGCATGGAAGCCAGCGCCGGGCTTTCGACGACATCTATGCTTAAACCCTGTGCCCATGCGTGCCAGTGGTCGAAAAGTGGGTTATCTTCGAAGCCGGGCTGCATGGGATGCGACCATTCTGGAATGCCGTTGCGGTCGCGGTCGTGGGCTTCGCTAAACCAGGCATCGAAGAAGCGCTTGAGGGCGGGGTAGACCTCGCGCAAAAAGTCCAGGTCGTGGCTGGACTGGTAGAGATCCCACACCAGCGAGACCAACAGGGGGGTGGCCATCACACGGCTGCGCTGCCCCGCCAGCCCTGGTTTGCAGTCAATTTCACCATCGCTTGTTTGGGTGTAGAGAAAATTGCGTACCAGTCCGCGCACAATTTTAGCCGCGCCGGGCAAGGTTGCCGCCAGGTAAGCGGCGTCCAGGGGGCTAAAGCCGCTCCAAAAGTAGGAATAATCGCTGCCATCGCCGCGCTGCGAGTAGCCCTGGTCAGGTTGGCGTGCAAGCACCAGCCCTAGGTGGGGCAGTCCCTCGCCGTTCATCAGCAGCCGAAAAGCCCCCACCTGGCTGAAGGCCAGGGCGGCGTCCCAGTTTGGGTCGCCGGTGTTGATGTGTACCATCTCGCTGGCGTTGAAGAGTTCGATGCGGGCCAGTTCCTGGTCCCAGGGGCGGGCGGCGGTGCGGCGGGCCAGGTCGAATGAGTCTTTGTGATTGTTGAGCGCGGCCTGCGCCCAGGTGACCTGGCGGCTGAGCCCTGGCGAAAGGTCAATGTGCAGGTTGAGCGAGGGGTAGGGCCCCGGCCCAGGCTCTGGCCCGCCGGTGAGGAAGATGACCGGTTCTAAGCCGCTGGTGCGCCCGGCCAGCACATTGACCGACTGAATTTGGGCGGGCGCAAAACTGCCGCCTTCCATGGGCGTGAGTTGCCCTACCCATTCCAGGGTGAAGGCGTGCGGGTTGACCGAGCGGTTGACGATCGTCAGACGCCCGGCAGCCACTTGTGAGGCGGGAATCCAGTATTCGGCGGTGACTTCCAGCCCGGGCAGCGGCTCGAAGACGACAACAAGGTAATTGGGGTAAAAGCGCCGCACGATGGGCGGGTTGGCAAATGCCGCCGGGTCGGCAATGGCTTTGCCACCCACAATAAAGCGCGGAAACAGGCGCATGTTGCGGGCGCGCAGCCCGTAGGTTGTGCGCAGCGAGAGGGCGGCCGGGTCACCGCCGCCCAGTTCCAGTTCCCAGATGTGGTCGTTGGGGTACACCACGTCGCCCAGGCGGGCATCGGCGGCCAGGGTGAGCGAGAGCGGGTCGCCAGGTTTCAGGTTCCAATCACGCATGGCTCGATTGTAAGGGCAGATGAAGAGATGGTCAAAGGGTATAATATTCAGAAAAAGAGGAGCGCCTTATTATGCCAATGCCAACCACGCCACGCGGTATGTATTTTGAGGAATTTTCTGTCGGTCAGCGCATTGTGACCGATGGGCGCACAATTGGCGAGCACGATATTCTCGGCTTTGCCGGGCTTTCGGGTGATTTCAACACCATTCACACCGACGCCGAGTACGCCAAAACCACGCCCTTTGGGCAGCGCATTGCCCATGGGTTGCTGGTGCTTTCTGTTGTGAGCGGTTTGGCGGTAAAGACCGGGATTGTAGATGGCACAATTCTTGCTTTTAGAGAAGTGAGCGAGTGGAAGTTCTCGAAACCGGTCTTTATTGGCGATACCATTCATGCAGAAATCGAAGTGACTGAAACCAAAGCCCTGCCGCGTTTGGGCGGCGGCTCGGTAACCCTGCGTGTTGTGGTTAAAAACCAATCGAACGATACGGTTCAGACCGGTACCTGGGTGTTTCTGGTGCTGAGCCGCCCTGCAGTCTGATATGACTACGCCGCCTTCTCCGCCCGAAGAAAACCCCCGTGATAGACTGCGCCGCCTGTTGCAGTCTCAGTCTCAGTCGGAAGACGACTTGCCCATTTTGCCAGATGATTTGCCTGGCGATGCCGATGATGCCCCGTCTTTGAGCGACCTGCTTGCCGGGGAATATACGGCCGAGTCCGCTGTAGATGCGGCTGCGTTTGGCAGCCTGGCGCCCGAAGCGCTGCCAGATGACGCCGCCGATGCAGAGGCTGCCGTATCGGAAGACGGAGTGTTGCCTTATCATTCCCAAACCATTGCGCCAGATGGCAGCTTTTCAGAACGCCCCAGCCCGCCGCGCCTGGATGAAAATAACATGCCGCTGCCACAGCGCGTGGATGAGATTGATATGTTTGCCACGCGGGTGACCCCTGCCGCTTTCGAGACCAAAAGCACCCCGCGCCCGCCCTCTGCCAGCCAGCCTTCGCGCCCGGCGCCGCAGACCCCGCAACGCCCCCAGCCGTTTTACCCGGCCTACAACTACCCGCAGCCGCCTCCGCCTGGTTATGGCCGCCCGGTGCAAACTGTGCCTGCCCCGCCCGCCTGGCGGCGCGGGTTGGGCTGTGCTTTGCGCGGACTGATTGCGTTCATCTTCGTTCTGGTAGCGGTGGGTATTCTGGTTGGGGCGTATGGCATCTGGCAATATTACAGCATTGCGCGTACCCTGCCCGATGTAAGCGATTTGCGTACCCGCGCCTCGCAATTTGAAACCACACGCATTCTCGACCGCAACGGGCGCGTGCTGTACGAGATTGTGGACCCCAGCGCCGGGCGGCGCACCTATGTACCGCTGAGCAAGATTTCACCGGTGCTGGTAGCGGCCACCATTGCCACCGAAGACAAAGAGTTTTACAACCACCCCGGCTTCGACCCGGTAGCCCTGGCGCGCGCGCTGTGGCAGAACTACACCAGCGGCGGCATTGTTTCGGGCGGTTCGACCATCACCCAACAGTTGGCGCGCATGTTGCTGCTGCCCAATGAACGTTTTGAGCAGACGTATCAGCGTAAGGCGCGTGAGATCATCCTGGCGGCTGAAATTACCCGCCGCTATAGCAAGGATGAGATTCTGGAACTGTACCTGAACGAGGCCTATTACGGCAATATGGCCTATGGCATCGAGGCTGCTGCTGAGACGTACTTTGGTACAACCGCCAGTCAGTTGACCCTGGCTCAGGCATCTTTTTTGGCCGGGCTGCCGCAATCACCTGCCATTTATGACGTGTACACTAACCGCGATGTGACCCTGGCGCGGCATCAATCGGTGCTGGTGTTGATGTACCAACTCTCGCAAGAGCGTAATTGCATCGCCGTCAGCAACAGCCCAAGCCCGGTGTGCATCAGCGTGACCGATGCCGTCAATGCGGCCAACGAAATTCAGGCATACCAGTTCCCTTCGCCCGACATCACCATGCGCTATCCGCACTGGGTGCAGTATGTGCGCAGCCAGTTAGAAGCGCAGTTCGACCCGCAAACCATCTACCGTTCTGGCTTTACGGTTTTGACCAGTATTGACCCTGCACTGCAAGATGCTGCCGAACGGATGGTGCGCGAGCAGGTGGCGGCGCTGGTTAACCAAAACGCCCGCAACGGCGCGCTGGTGGCCATTCGCCCATCTACTGGCGAAATTTTGGCCATGGTTGGCTCGGCCGATTTTTACAACGCCGCTATTGACGGTCAGGTGAACATGGCCACCAGCCCCACACGCCAGCCTGGCTCGTCTATCAAGCCGCTGACGTATGTAGCTGCCTTCGAAAAAGGCTGGACGCCCGCCACCCTGCTGTGGGATGTGCCCTCCGAATTTCCGCCTTCTGGCAACCCCAACGACCCGCGCCCGCCTTACAAACCAGTCAACTATGATGGGCGCTTTCGCGGCCCGGTGACAGTGCGCGCGGCGTTAGCCAATTCCTACAACATTCCGGCCGTTAAAGCGCTAGAGTTCGTTGGCATTTACGATGACCCCAACACCCCGCAAAAAGAAGGTCTAATTGGCATGGCCCAGCGCCTGGGCATTACCAGCCTGACGCGTGACGATTACGGGCTGGCCCTTACGCTGGGTGGCGGCGAAGTGAGCCTGCTGGAAATGACCGGCGCATTTGCCGTGTTTGCCAACAACGGCGCGCGCGTGCCGCCCGTGTCCATTTTGCGCATTACCAATGCCCGGGGTGATGTGGTCTACGAGTACAAATTGCCCCCGCCAGAGCAGGTGATTCGCCCCGAACATGCCTTTTTGATTTCGTCCATCCTTTCGGATAACGATGCCCGTACCCCCATGTTTGGGCGCAACTCGGTGCTGGCGCTGCCTTTTCAGGCGGCGGCCAAAACCGGCACCACCAACGACTTCCGCGATAACTGGACCATCGGCTACACCCCCGACCTGGCCGTAGGCGTGTGGGTGGGCAATGCCGATTACACCCCCATGGTCAACAGCACCGGGCTGAGCGGGGCGGCGCCCATCTGGTCTCAATTCATGCAGTTTGCTGTGCCAGCGCTCACTAACGGCAACCCCACGCCTTTTCTGCGCCCACCAGGCATTATGGATCGCATCATTTGCGCCGTTTCGGGCACAGAACCCTCGCAATATTGCAGCATTCAGCGCAGCGAGATGTTCGCAGCCGACCAGCCGCCCCTGCCCGCCGACCAGGATTTGTGGCTGAAAGCCCGCGTGGATAACTGGACGGGTTATTTCGAGTCGCCGGAGTGCAAGGGCTCGACCGATGAACGCTTGCTTATCAACGTGAGCGATCCCTGGGCGCGCAAGTGGCTAACCGAAACCGATGCCGGGCGCGCCTGGGCCGAAAACAACGGCTTTACCCCACCGCTTTACTTCCGCCCCGAACGGGCCTGCCGCGCCAGTGACCCGCGCCCCAACCTGCAAATTGTCGCGCCTGCCAATGGGGCAACCATCCCGGCTGAGGTGACCGATGTACGCGTGATTGTGGATGTGCCAGAACCGTTTGAGGGATTTAGCATTGCCATTGCGCACAGCAGTTTCGAGGGTAGATCG